>Ga0335075_10010329_pt1 | contig 14183 bp, 12 predicted proteins | sample Lox_Sample_24_FD_206723 | JGI IMG/M metagenome (GOLD analysis project Ga0335075, IMG submission 206723) | Soil microbial communities from Loxahatchee National Wildlife Refuge, Florida, United States - Lox_Sample_2.4 | ecosystem: Environmental > Terrestrial > Soil > Wetlands | place: USA...
CTCGAAGGCGATCCAGTCGGCTGCGGGCTGGTGCGGATCTTCGATGTTGAGCAGCGTGAAGTCAGCGTGGTTCACCCGGGCGAGCTGATAGGCATAGGCGGCAATCCATGCTGACTCGGGGTCGAGGGTTGATGCGCAGAGAATGGCGCGTGGGTTCCAGGCACGGCGTGGGTTCGTTGTGACACTGGGACCAACCAGCAGGACGGGGCACTTTACTTTTCTCAGAATGGCTTCCGCGTCGGAGCCAAGCAGGAAGCGGTCGAAACCAGAGCGGCTGTGCGTGCCGAGAATGATGAGATCGACCTTGTTCTCGTTGATAAAGGCGAGAACTTCGCTGCGCACTGCGCCGGTAACGTTGAAAGCCTCGGCCCAATAGCCCTCGGAGCGCAGAGCTGCGCCGACCTGTTCAAGGCGCTCTTCCAGACGTTGCTCCATGCTCTCCTCGTCAATCCAGGCGGCCTCGGGCGGGGTGACTGTGTTGATGGGCTCAGTGACGTGTGCGAGGAAGAGGCGCGAGTCGTAGCGCTTGGCGATGGCTTTGGCGTAGTCCAGAGCGTGACGTGAGGCGTCGGAAAAGTCGGTAGGAACCAGGATGCGATCAAACGAGGTTGCGACCTGAGTCAAGGTATCCATACAGCACCTCCAGCAGGCTGCAGGAGCAACAGGCACAACCTGCCCGACCCTAAATCTACGTCGGCGCGTGAAGTGGCGCAGTAATAGCTGTCACCTTGCGGCAGTATTTGGGGTCACACAGTGAATGTGACGAACGGCCGCCTGAGCGACGACATATCGTCTCGTCACTCTGTGACGAAGAGATTGCAGCAGTCCCTTGCTGATGGAGTTAACATATTTCTTTTCCAACAACTTAGACTATGGAAGCTAAACGGTGATGGCTTTGGCTACTTACCTGCGATATAGAGGGCAGAACGGAAAGCAGACGTTGTGAGAATTTCGACACAGGAGCACCCCGAGGGTCTGACTTTGAAGGTTGAGGGCCGGGTTGTCGGGGAATGGGCGGCGGAGCTGGAGCGCTTCTGGGAGTTGTTTCACCCGTTGACTGAAGCAAAGAGAATTTGGCTCGACATTTGCGGCGTCGTATTCATGGATCACCGCGGGAAACAGGTTCTGCACCGGATATTTGCTGCAACCGGAGCTGAGATATTGGCCGATTCACCACTGACGAGGCAGTTTGCCGAGGAAGTGAAACAAAATCCGCAAGAGGGCGGACCGGGAGAAGTATATGAATAGCCTGAATGGATTGAATGTGACCCAGAAATGCCAGATCTGCAAGCTGAAGGCGCCGGGATTTCTGTGCAGCCTTTCGCCGGCCGCGGCGAAAGACTTCGAAGCGATCAAGTACAGCTCGTCGTATCCTGCGAATTCGATGCTCTTTCTCGAGAATGAGCCGGCACGGGGAATTTATCTATTGTGCGCGGGCGAGGTGAAGCTGTCGGTGAGCTCGCGCGGCGGAAAGACGCTGATTCTGCGGATTGCGCGGCCGGGGGACGTTCTTGGTCTGACGGCGATCATGGCCGAAATGCCGTATGAGTCCAGCGCGGAGGCGCTGCATCCGTGCCAAGTGGCGTTTATCCGGCACAATGACTTCATCAACTTCCTCGGCAAATACCCCGAGGTATATCGGACGGTGGTCCGGCAGCTCAGCGGGCAATATTCGACCGCGTGCGAGCAGCTGCGAACCGTGGGCCTTTCGACGTCGGCCCATGAGAAGCTGGCGCGGCTGATCCTGCATTGGTCGCGTGACGGCAAGACGACGCCGGAAGGCACGCAGTTTAAGGTTCCGTTGACGCACGAGCAGATTGCAGAGTGCGTAGGCTCGACGCGGGAAACGATAACGCGAACTCTGAGTGACTTCAAAAACAAGCACCTGGTATTGCTGAAAGGCGCTACGATGATCATTCCAAATCCCGCCGCGTTGGGGGCAATCGGCCGAGCGTAAGTCTGTCTTGGTGCTCCAGGAAAGGGCGTGGCTTATGGCTACGCCCTTTTCGTGTGTGGGCAACCCCAAGCCTACGTGTAAAGTCCTACATGTGAACCGAGTCTGTACTCTAAGTGACGCTAGAATGATGGGGTATCATTTCCCCTGGCGTTTTCTTCGCCCTGGGGTTTCTGTTTTTGGCTCATACCGCAAGCTATCGAGCGCCACATGGAAGACGGACCTGACGCAGCCTAAAATCCAGATATAAGCAGAATGCTTGCCGGGAGCCACTAGCCCACGTATATGAAGGAACTATTCGAGAAGCTGTTCGAGTCCTCGCCGGATGGGATTCTGGTTGCGTCACAGGATGGGCGCATTCTTCAGGCCAATCCGCGCGCTGAACAACTCTTCGGCTTCCCTGCAGGCACGTTGTCGGGGGCGACGATCGACAGCCTGGTTCCGGAGCGGTTTCGCAGCTCGCACGCTCAGCACCGGCATGATTATCAGGCAGCCCCGCACGCGCGCCCGATGGGGGCGAACCTGGAGTTGTTTGGCCAAAGGCAGGACGGCAGCGAGTTTCCGGTGGACATTATGCTGAGCCCGGTCCAAGTGGGCGGCGAGCTATTGGTATTGGCTGTGGTGCGGGACATCACGAACCGCAAAAAGATCGAGGAGGCGCTTCGCCGTAGCGAAGAGAAGTTCCGCCGCCTAGTGGAAGGCGCCCAGGATTATGCCATTTTTATGCTCGACGCCGAGGGCCAGATTGCGAGTTGGAACCCCGGGGCTGAGCGCATCAATGGCTATACGGCGGATGAGATTCTGGGGAAGCATTTCTCGATTTTTTATCTGCAGGAGGATTTGGATCGTGGAAAGCCGGAGAACGAACTCAGGATTGCAAGAACGCAGGGCCGCTATGAGGAAGAAGGCTGGCGGCTGCGCAAGGACGGTTCACGGTTCTGGGCGAATGTGATCATTACCGCGCTGCATGACAAGAGCGGAACACTGATTGGTTTCTCAAAGGTCGTGCGCGACTTTACGGACCGCAAGCGGGCCGAGGAAGCACTGGTGATCGAACTAAGCCGGGCAATGCTCTCGGACCTTGATGTTCGCAAGATACTTGGCGCCATTGCCGCTGGAATCCAGCAGGTGATTCCGCATGATTATGCCGCGATTTCGCTCTATGACCGTGAAATTGACCGGCTGCGGTTGCAGGAGCTTACCCCTCACAACAATCCGAAATATCATCAGGAGATTCTGCTCAAGCTGGAAGACTCGCCGAGCGGTGCCGTATTTAGGCAGCGAAAGCCGCTGTTCTGGGAGGATGCAAGCTCGGGGCAGTTTTCAAGCGAGAACATGGCACGTTATCTGGAGTTAAATCTGAGGTCGGGGTGTTGGTTGCCGCTGAACGGACATGATCACGTGATAGGAACGCTGTTTATCGGCAGCCGGCGGGAGTCAGCCTGCGCACAAAAAGACTCCGAAATACTCTTGCAGGTTGCGCATCAGATTGGGCTGGCGATCGACAACGTGCAGGCGGTGAGGGAAATCTCAAACCTGACGACGAAGCTGCGCGAGGAGAAGCAATACCTGGAAGAGGAGCTGCGCACGGAGTACAGCTTTGAGGAGATTGTGGGCAAGAGCGAAGGCCTGAAGCGCGTGCTGAAACAAGTGGAGATCGTGGCTCCGACGGATGCAACCGCGCTGGTACTCGGGGAAACGGGGACGGGCAAAGAGCTGATCGCAAGAGCGATCCACAACCTGAGCCCGCGGCGAGAACGCACGTTTGTGAAGCTGAATTGCTCTGCGATTCCGCTGGGACTGCTGGAGAGCGAGCTGTTTGGACATGAGAAAGGTGCATTCACCGGAGCAGTTACGCAGCGCATTGGGCGCCTGGAACTGGCGCACATGGGGACGCTGTTTCTGGATGAGATTGGCGACCTGCCTCTGGAACTGCAACCCAAGCTGCTGCGCGCATTGCAGGAGCGGGAGATCGAACGGCTGGGTGGACGGAAGACGATTCTGGTGAATGTGCGGCTGATTGCGGCGACGAATCGCGACCTGGCGAAGATGGTGAAAGAAGGCCAGTTTCGCAGCGATCTTTACTACCGTCTAAAGGTGTTCCCAATCGTGATTCCATCGCTGCAGGAGCGGCGCGCGGACATACCGCTGCTGGTGAACTATTTTGTGACGAAACATTCCCGGCGAATGAACAAACAGATTGCGACTATACCAGCAGACGTGATGAAGGCGCTGACGCAATGGCAGTGGCCAGGAAATGTGCGGGAGCTCGAGAACTTTATCGAGCGAGCAGTGATTTTAACCCACGGAACCGCGCTCCGCGCTCCACTGGGCGAGCTGGAAGCCGTAGAGGCGCGGGGGGCATCGCCGATCCATGATCTGCGCTCAAAGGAGCGAGAGCATATTCTGCTGGCCTTGCGCGCGGCAAAGGGGAATATAGGCGGCCGCGGCGGTGCAGCAGAAAAGCTAGGTCTGAAGCGCACTACGCTCAACTCCAAGATCAAAAAGCTTGGCATTGAGAGGAGCGAGTATTATTAGGCTTCTCCACCGCCTACGCGGCGTGCTCCATCTGGTTCAGCAGGCTGACTTCGGCGACACCCTCAGTCTGGGGAATGCAGAGCACCGGGCAAGAGACGCTGGAGATGACCTGCAGCACCGTGCTTGAGGGCATGTCCTTCTCGGACAGCAAGCGCGATGGAGACCCGAGTACGACGAGGTCTGCGTGCGACTCCTTAGCGTACTTCGCAATCACTTTTGCCGGCTCTCCGGTCGTGATGAAGTGCTCAACGGGAACAGTGTGCGACTCGTTGAACGGCGCGAGGAATCGGAGACGTTCGAGCAGCACGGCACGCTCCTCTTTCGTGCTGGCATCGGATGAATGCAGCACTATCAGTTGCTCATGCGCGATCTGATGTGCGGATGAGAGCGCGCAGAGAGAGGAGACCGAAAAGTCAGTGGCAAGCAGAACGGTGCGCCACCGTCCGGCCCAGGGCAGAATCGACTCCGCCTCAGGGGTGATGGTGAGAATGGGGCATGGCGCCTTGGCGAGCAACTGGCGCGCAATGGTTCCAAGGGCAATGCGGCCAGCTTCTGTTTTGCCGCGGGTGCCGAGCACGAGCAACTGGCCCTTGTAATCTTTTACGCACTGCAGAATGCGCTCGCAGATGTCGCCGGTTTCCACGACGGAGTGAACGCCGATTCCCTGCTGGCGGGTCTCCTCTTCGATGCGGGCCAGCTCTTCGCGTGCAGCCTGGTCGGCAGCGAGAGAGTTCGGCAGGCCGGTAGGAAAGGCGTACGCCATGGGATCGATGACATGGACGAGCAGTAACTTGGCGCCATGCTGCTGGGCAATGACTTGGGCATAGCGTAGAGTCGCCGATGACTTCGCGGAGAAGTCCATAGCTACTACGATCGTTTCAAATGGAAATTGCCGGGGGACTGTCATAACCCCTCCTTTCGTTGTTCCCATAACTGGACACTAATTCAGCAGGCCGGATTGTCACTGTGATGGTGGTCACGGAGTTGCCAGGTATAAAAAGGCGGCAAGGCTCTATCGGTGGTCGGCATCCTGTGACAGTTCAGATTCGAGGCTGTTGCCTGAATTCTCGTCCCGCATATCAGCGAGCAACTGTCCAAGGGCAGCCAGCGCGGAGCACAGCAGTTCAGCGAGAGGCTGTGGCATCATGCCATTCGTTATTCCAACGGAACGGGGATCTTCGAGCGCCCGGCTTAGCCGCGCGTGGATTTCTTCGAGCTGGCTAATCGCGTAGGCCATGATCGCTCCCGCGGGTGCACGCGCGAAGGCCGCGTGCATGGATATCGAAATGGGAACACACGCCGGTTACATTAACCGTGACGCGCGTCACTGATTTTGACGCCAGAAAGCCCAAACTTATAGAGAGATTAATTGTTGTGGGAGCAGCATATGGAAAAGCTCCTTGAAGACCGAACCGCGCAGTGCGACCCAGCATGCCCCGACGAGATCGTCGTTGCAACAGACCTTGCCGACGCAGAGCGCTTGATTCCCTATGCCGTTGCGCAGGCCAGATTGAGCGGGGCGGCCTTGACCTTTGTTCATGCAATGCCGCCGGATCAGAGTCTGGATGCCAGGGCCGGAGTATCTTCTTTAGAAGGCCAATCTGGGGCGTCGGACAGCAGGAAAGATGCGATGGAAGAGATTGCCCGGCGTGTTCGGGCACAAGGGATTTCCTGCTCGACTGTGGTGAATGCCGGACCGGTCGCGGACGTGGTTGCGGAGATCCTGCGCCGCACCGGCGCAGGCCGGTTAATCGTGGGCACGCACGCAAGACAGGGCGTGGACAAGCTCCTGGTGGGGTCAGTGGCGCGAAAACTACTGGAGAGCGTGGACGTTCCGGTATTCATTGTTGGCCCGCAATGCAAAGGTGCATCGCAGACGTGGACGCTCAGGAGGATCCTGGTCGCATCATCGACTTTGGAGCAAAACGCGCCCAAAACCGTGGTGGCAGACGCCATTGCAATGCATTGCCATGCTGAGCTTACAGTGCTGCACGTGCTGGTTCCGAGCCGGCCCGCAACTCGCAGGACCAGGCCCGCACAGATACAGACATTGACTGAACCGATTATGAAGGCGCACGATGAAGGCACTGGACAATTGGCCTTCACGCGGGTCACCGCAGGCGACCCGGCCGTTGAGATTGTCCGCGTTGCAAATGAGATTTCTGCCGATCTCATCGTCCTTGGGGTCCATCACTATCCGTTCCGATTGCCCTTCGGCAAAGAGACCACGGCCTATAAGGTCCTTGCCTCTGCACCTTGCCCCGTTCTTACGCTCAAGAGTGATTCTGCCCTTATTCGGAAACATGCCTTAACCGTAACAAGGCACCTGGCTGTTCAGTAAGCAGGCCTTTTGCTTCCGGAGGTTTCATCATGAAATGCGCAAATCCCCTCTGCAACCGCGAAGAGCTCTACTTTCGCAGCGGTACGCTTCATTCCATCGATTACACTTCGGCTGAGTATCTCGTAGAGGGCCAGGTAGTCAGGCAAAAGGTGATCTGGCTGTGCGAAAGGTGCAGCCACAACTTTCGGGTTGATACCTGGCGGCCGCCGGGTGAGCAGTTGCATGCACACGACAGGAAGGGGACGCCGGCTGCGAATTCCCTGAGAGATGTAACCCGGTCAGCGGCCTGAGCTGCGCGCCGTTTGCGCGGCGAGCGTTTGTGCATGCTGGATGTGGCAGATGGCGATGGCCAAAGCGTCCGCAGCATCGGCTGGCTGGGGCAGTTCGGAGAGGTTGAGCAGCCGCGCAACCATGAACTGCACCTGCTCCTTCTGCGCGAGGCCGTAGCCGGTCACAGTGGACTTGATCGTAAGCGGCGCGTACTCAGCGACAGGCAGCCCTGCGGTGGCGGCGGCCAGCAGGGCAACTCCGCGAATGTGGCCTAGCTTGAGGGCGGATTTGGCGTTGACGGAGTAGAAAACTTCCTCTATGGCGATTATATCGGGATTGTGCGTCTGAATAAGTGTGCCCAGTTCGGCGTAAACGACTAAAAGTCGGTGTTGGAGTGGCTCCTTTTTGGGAAGCCGGATGCCTCCGGCGCCGAGCGAGATGAGCTGAGGATTGCGCGCCGTGTCGTTCCATTCAACAATGCCGTAGCCGGTGCACTCCGTACCACAGTCAATACCGAAGACGCGCATGGGAGGAGTGTATCGCACGCCGCTTGCGGCGGGAATTCATCGCGAGATACCTTCAAACGGCGAACTGGCGGTAGCGTAGAGCTTGCGCAGCATGCGTCCGGCGATGTAGGCCTGACGGCCGGCGAGAACCGCGTGCTGCATGGCTTCCGCCATCAGAATGGGATTTGAAGCAGCAGCGATAGCGGTGTTCATGAGAACGCCATCAGCTCCCATCTCCATGGCCAGCGCCGCGTCGGAGGCGGTGCCGACGCCAGCGTCGACGATAAGCGGGACTTCGGTGATTTTTTCGCGGAGGATCTGCAGCGTGGCGCGGTTCTGGATGCCAAGGCCGCTGCCAATGGGAGCGGCGAGCGGCATGACGGCAGCGGCTCCGGCGTCGATGAGGCGGCGCGCAAACACAACGTCATCTGACGTGTAGGGCAGAACGGTAAAGCCTTCCTTGACCAGAGTGAGGGTGGCCTCAAGCGTTGCTTGAACGTCGGGATAGAGGGTGGCCTGATCTCCGATGACCTCAATTTTGACCCAGTCCGACAGGCCGACTTCGCGGCCGAGGCGCGCGGCGCGGATTGCCTCCTCGGCGCTGTAGCAGCCCGCAGTGTTGGGAAGCAGGAAGTAACGTTGCGGATCGATGAAGTCGAGCAGGGACTCTTTAGATCGGTCGAGATTGACGCGGCGCACGGCGACGGTGACCATTTCCGCGCCGGAGGCCTCGATGGCAGCCCGCGTCTCGGCACCGTCCTTGTACTTGCCGGTTCCGACAATGAGTCGCGACTGAAAGGCTTTGTCTGCGATTAAGAGGGGTTCCATGGGCTTATTGTAGTGCGGATCTCTACCAGATTGTTTTGACGAGGCTGGAACGGCGAATATTGCGGTCCGCAGTTATGAGTGGAATACCCTCGATGACGGCGGTCGCGGTTATGAGGCGATCCAACGGATCGGTCGGGAAGCCTGATGGGAGCTGTGCGGCCAACACCGACATCTCCGCCGATACCGGTACTGCCCGGACAAAGGTCAAAAGCCTGCGAAGAAACTCCTCTGCTGGAACGGCTATCTCGATGCGATTGCGATGGATGACCCGGGCTGTCTCATACAGGCTCACGCTGGAAATAGCCGGAGCAGCCCCTTCTGCTCTGCATTGGCGACCGGATTTCTTCGCTGAGGCCGAAAGACGGTCGGGCTCCAGCAACAGCCAGATGGCAACGTGTGTGTCGAGGAGAATCACCGGCGCTTACTGCCTCGCCGATCCGGAAGACTTCCGTGTCCCATTCTTTCGGCGAGAAGATGGGTCCGATCAGGTCACCCCTGATTTTGCCCAAACTGCGCATGGCTCCGAAGATGCCATCCGCCGATCTGCGGAGCGGTGCGAGCTTTGCCATTGGCTTGCCGTGCTTGGTGATGACGACCTCCTGCCTGGAATTGTGGACCTCGTCGATCACGGCCAGACACTGCGCCTTGAATTTTCCCGCCGCCATGGTTTTCATGTTCGCTTCCTGATATGACCGTGGTCATCATAGCGTGGTCATATCTATTGGCCGTATCTACGAGCCCACTCGATGATGCTGCGCACGGAGGCTCCGCTGGGGCCTTTGGCGATCCATGGCTTATCGGCATCGAGCCATGCCACGGCCGCGATATCGAGATGTACCCAGGGTGTGTCGTCGACAAACTCCTTAAGGAACATGGCTGCGTTAGTGGCTCCTCCATAGCGTGTGAGGCCGGTATTGCGAATGTCGGCGATGGCGGATTGGATCTGGTCGCGATAGTCGTCCTCGACGGGGAGTCTCCAGAATTTTTCGCCGGAAGTTTCGAGCGCGGTGACGAAGTGCTCGTAGGCGGACTCGTCGTTAGAGAAAACGCCAGCATTAACCTGGCCGAGTGCGATGGCGACGGCTCCGGTGAGCGTGGCCGCGTCGATGAGGTGCGTTGCGCCGAGCTGACGAGCGTAGAAGAGACCGTCGGCGAGGACGAGGCGGCCTTCAGCGTCAGTGTTAATGACCTCGATGGACTTGCCGGACATGGCGATTTGAACGTCGCCGGGGCGCTGTGCCTTGCCGGAGGGCATGTTTTCCGTAGCGCAGATGATGGAAATGATCTTCACCTTTGGTTTGAGCTGCGCGATGGCGCGCATGGCGGCGATCATGGATGCTCCGCCAGCCATGTCGTATTTCATTTTCTCCATGCTGTCGGCGGGTTTGAGGGAGAGTCCGCCGGTGTCGAAGGTGATTCCCTTGCCCACGAGCCCGAGGACGGGTTCGGCGGGCGCGTCCGGTGGTTCGTAGGTCAGGACGATGAGGGCCGGTGGTTCGTCCGAGCCCTGCGCGACGCCGAGGAATGCCCCCATCTTGAGCTCGCGGAGCTTGTCTGTGCTGTAGATGATGCAATGGAGCCCGGACTGTTCGGCCATTTCGGCGGCCTTTTGGCCGAGGATAGTGGGGGTCATGCGATTTGCCGGCTCGTTGATGAGCGCCCGCGCGAAGTTCTGCGATTCAGCGACGATTGTGCCTTCGCGCAGTCCGGGTTCGGCGTCCTGAAGGTCGGATTCGGAAATGAGAACGGTTACGGAATCGACGCTTTGGCCGGTGCGGTCGGTGCGATAGGTGTCCGACTCGAAGTCGCCAATGATGGCGCCCTCTGCAATCGCGCGGGCGGTGCGGGCTGGGCTGAAGTTCGACGGGGCGACGATGGAGAGCACACGGATGTTTCGGGGTTTGGCATAACGCACGGCGGTTCCGGCGGCCCTGCGCAGGTCGTGAATCGAGAATTTTGCGGCCTTGCCCGTGCCGACAAGCAGAAGGCGTGAGGCCTTGAGGGCCTGGGGGCCGTGGATCAGCAGGGTCTCGTTCGGCTTGGCCTTGAATTCGCCGCCGGCAAGGACCTGGCTGACGGCTTTATGAACGGATTCGTCGGCGGTAAACAGAAGAAGTTCAGGCCGGGCGTCCTTCTCTTTGCTGACGTTGCTGTCAGCTGCTAAGACAACGAGGAGGTCCGCTGGAAGGGAGGAGGGCTCAGTGGTCTGAAGATCGAGTTTCATTAGTTCCCTTTCGAGGAAGGAATCAAACTCTTTCATTGTATTGCGGAGGGTTAGCGGCGTGGGCTTTGAGGCGCGCAAATCCGCACACATATGCGCGGGCCTGCGGACAAAGGTCGATTGGCTGTGGCGAAGATGGCCCTACTTCTGGAAGACGGTCAACATCATTTGCGACTGCACCTGATTGAGCTGCTTCAGAGTTGCCGCGAAGGCTTGCTGATCATCGAGGGATGAGCTCTTCATCAGCTCTTTAAGCCGGAAGGCCGTCTTGTCCATGGTGATCTGAGCGTCCTTCAGTTTCTTTGAGCGCTCCGTAATATCGGCATGAATTTTTGCTGTGTATTGCCGGATTGTTTTCAGAGTTGCTGCCGCCGCAGTGTCGTCTCCCGCGTTAAGCTCCTGGCTCGCCTTCCAAGCCATGGCGCTCACGAGCTTCGCGTAGAGATAGCACCTGTCCCTGGGTGTTGCCTGCTCGGCTTTTGCGGCCAGAGCATTTATTTCCTGGGCATCAAGGAATCTGTCGGGATTTCCTGCCAGCGCCTGTGGAGCGCTGATCATTGCCACTAACACCACCAACACAAAAACCAGAACGAACCGCATAATGCACCTCCTAGCGGGCGCAACGGAACGTCGGACTATCTACTTTCTGTGAGCTCAGCGACCCTTCTCCGGGCCTGCCGCTCCTCTTCCGGAAACTGCCCGGAGGCTGTCTCCAAGAACAGGCGGTAAAAATGCACTGCCTGATCCTCGTGATGCAGAGTATCACTTGCCGTCGCCCTTAGGAAGTAGGTAGCTGGAGTCTCCGCCGCATATTTTGATCGCATCGTAAGGGCGTCGAGAACCAGCTGAGGGTTTCCGGTCTTGGACGCCGCGAATGCGATCCCACTCCACGTGTCAGGATCATCCTGGCGGACTTTTGCGGCTTTTTGGAGCAATACGAGGGCTTCTGCGTACTTACCTTCCCGAATAAGGACCTCCCCACGATCCGATTCCAATTCGGGATTGTTGGGGTCAGCGGCAAGAAGCTGGGCGTAAAGGGCGTCAGCCTTGTCGGCCTGCCCCGCCGCGGCATAGCCGTCGGCGAGCATTCTGGCGATGTTATCATCTTTAGGATCAATCTGATGCAGCTTTTCGAGCACGGTCACCGCGTCCTCCGGGCGGCCCTCTGCGCCGAGAAGCGCGGCATACTGCGCATTGAGTGAGGGGCTGTCGGGGTCGCGGGCGAGGGCGGACTTGAGGAGTGGCTCTGCGTCAGAGTACTTCTTCTGCTGCATGTAGATGTGAATAAGGCCCGCAGTGGCCTGTGTGGACTGCGGGTTCTCATTCAGGACCTTGCGGTAGGCCTGTTCCGCGACTTCGGGATCTCCGGAGGCATCGGCAATTTCAGCAGCGAGAAGAGCGTCGTCGGGCGCTTCGGGCGAAATGCGCAGGGCATCGATGAGAGCCTGCTTGGCAACGGCGGGGTCAGTATTGCGGACGAGGTGAGCAAGCGCACGCAGTGCCTGGGCCTTGGCGGCGGGGTTGGGTGGGTTGGGCTGGAGGTTCGCGGCAGCCTGGAGCTGCCCCCGTGCGCCGGGGTCGCCTTCGTTGGCCAGGATCAGGCCCAGCGCGAGGCGAGATTCGAACTGCTTGGGATCGGCGGCGATCGCCTTTCTGTAGAACAGTTTAGCGTGACCGACCTGGCCCTGGGCATCGGCGCAGTATCCGCGATCGAAGAGAGCGCGAGCGTCAGTGGGATGGGCGGCGATATAAGCGTCGAGAAACGAGGCGGCCTCGGCATAGTTTTTGGCAGCGATTGTGGATTCGATGCTGCTGAGCGGGTTGGCGGGAGCGGCGGGCTGGGCGGCGTCGACCGAAGAGGTGCCTGGCGGTAAGGTGGCAGTCTGTCCCCAGGAGACGAGTGAGAACAGCAGCGGAAGCGACAGGGCAAGGGCCAGCCGGGGGGCTCTACGAGTCATTGAATCTCGACTCTATTTTCATTTTTCATTTATCAAGCCTCTACCTCATTGACTGAAGCTTCGTCCGGTCGTCCTACTCTAATTTCTTCCCGGTGGCGGTTGTCCAGCGGTGAGCCGTGGTTGCGCTCCGGGAGCACCTTGTTCAGCCAGAAGCCGGTGTGGGACTGAGGTGATCGCGCGATTGCCTCGGGCGGCCCTTGCGCGACGATGGCGCCGCCTTGTGAGCCGCCCTCGGGACCAAGGTCGATGACCCAGTCGGCCGACTTGATGACGTCGAGTTCATGCTCAATGACGACGAGCGAGCCTCCGCCGTCGATGAGCTTGCGGAAGGCCACGAGCAGCTTGCCTACATCGTCGAAATGAAGGCCGGTGGTAGGTTCGTCGAGGATATAGAGCACGCGGCTCTGCTTCTTTTTGCCATCGCTGAAAGAACCTGAGCGGACGGTGGCGAGATGCGCTGCGAGCTTGACGCGCTGCGCCTCTCCGCCGGAGAGCGTGGTCGCTGACTGGCCGAGGCGCACGTATCCGAGGCCGATCTCTTCGAGGACCGCAAGTTTTTCGACAATACGTTGCTGTCCGGCAAAGAAGCGCAGGGCTTCCTTGACAGTGAGGCCGAGGACCTCGTGGACATTCTTGCCCTTGTATCGGACCTCAAGGACGCTGGCCTTGTAGCGCGTGCCATTACATTCTTCGCAGGGCAGCTCCACATCGGCGAGAAACTGCATTTCGACGGTCACCGTGCCGTCGCCCTCGCAAACATCGCAGCGGCCGCCGGGGACGTTGAAGGAGAAATGGCCGGCGGTATATCCGCGGCGCAGGGCCTCAGGCTGTGCGGCAAACAGCTCACGGATCGCGTCGAAGGCCTTAATGTAGGTGACGGGATTCGAGCGCGGAGTCCGACCGATGGGGGTCTGGTCGACGAGCACGATGTCGTTGAGGCGCTCTACTCCCTTGATGTCGCGATAGAGACTGCTGGGGTCGCTGCCCTCCGTCTTGCCCAGAGAGTGCGCTACAGCGCGGTACAAGACCTCATGGACCAAAGTGGATTTGCCTGAGCCGGACACGCCCGTGATGGCTACGAGCATGTTCAGGGGAATGTCTACGTCGAGGCCGCGCAGGTTATTGGCGCGCGCCCCGCGCAGACGGAGCCAGTCCTTGGGGTTGGTGGGCTCGCGGCGATGGGTAGGCGTGGGAATGGCTAACTGACCCGAGAGGTATTTTCCGGTGAGCGAGTCGGGGTTGCGCTCGACTTCCGCGACAGTGCCCGCAGCCAGCACGCGTCCGCCGAGCTCACCGGCTCCGGGACCAAGGTCAAGGAGGTAGTCAGCGGAGCGGAGAACGTCGGCATCGTGCTCGACGACGAGGATGGTATTGCCGAGGTCACGGAGGTCTTCGAGGATGCGGATGAGCTTGGCGGTGTCGCGGGTGTGCAGGCCGATGGAGGGTTCATCGAGCACGTAGAGCGCGCCGACCAGCTGCGAGCCGAGCGAGGTAGCGAGCTGGATGCGCTGCGCTTCTCCGCCTGAGAGCGTTGAGGTGAGGCGGTCAAGCGTGATGTAGTCGAGAC
>Ga0335075_10010330_pt1 | contig 14183 bp, 13 predicted proteins | sample Lox_Sample_24_FD_206723 | JGI IMG/M metagenome (GOLD analysis project Ga0335075, IMG submission 206723) | Soil microbial communities from Loxahatchee National Wildlife Refuge, Florida, United States - Lox_Sample_2.4 | ecosystem: Environmental > Terrestrial > Soil > Wetlands | place: USA...
GTGGTCATCGGGCGGATGGACTGCCTGGTCGGCTTTTTCTCTGAGTACCCGGGTAGCGAAGCGGGGGCGCGGCGTCCGCCGGACGCGGCGGCACACGCACGAACGTCGACGGGGATGAGGAGGCATACCGCGTTGCCCGACAAGACCGTCATCCTGATCGTGGAGGACGACCAGAACATCGTGGACCTCGTCCGGTCGAATCTTTCCGTCCGCGGGCACGACGTGATCGTCTCGAAGAACGGCGACTCGTTCGAGCGGACGCTTGAGCTCCGCGCACCCGACCTCGTGCTGCTCGACCTGATGCTGCCGGACGCCGACGGGTTCGAACTGTGCCGCGAGATCCGCGAGCTGTCCGATGTGGGCATCATCGTGGTCTCGGCCCGCCGGGCCGAGACCGACAAGGTCCGTGCGCTCAACCTGGGCGCCGACGACTACCTGACCAAGCCGTTCGGGATCGAGGAACTGCTGGCCAGGATCAACGCGACGCTGCGCCGGAGCAGGCCGGCGCCGGCCACCCCGCCCGAGCCGAGCGTGGTCACGGTCGGAGACGTCGAGATCGACCTGGCGCGGCGGCGGGTGACCAAGGCCGGGCGCCTGGTGCACCTCACCCAGACCGAGTTCCTGCTGCTGCGCCAGTTCGCGGCCAGCCCCGGGGTGCTGCTCACCCACGCGACGCTGCTGCGGAGGGTCTGGGGTCCTGGGTACGAGACGCAGACCGAGTACACGCGGGTATATGTGGCCAGGCTCCGCGCGAAGCTCGAATCCCCAGGAGGCGAGCAGCTGTTCATCACCGAGCCGCGTTCGGGCTACCGATTCGCGCTGCCATCACCCGGCCGGATCCCGCTGGCCGCCTCGCGCGGATCGGCGTGAACACGCTGCGCTCCGGTCCTGATGGCGGGGTACGACCCGGTTTGGGCATGGGGCGAGCGGCGCGACTTTCACGACACGTAGCGGACCGGTCACCCGGTGCAACGTCTCCGATGCCGGGCATGCGATCATGCATGTGGGGGACCCAAATGATGAAACGGGGGACCGGCTCATCAGGCTCGTCCTGGCCACGCTCAGCGGGGCCAGGACGAGCTTTTCCGTTGGCCCCGGGGCTGTGAGCCCGCTTCCCAGCGGTGTCGTGGGCACCACGCTGTTCCTAGAGCAACAGCGTGGGCACCACCACATCGCTCGCGCGGCCGCGCGCGGCCCGGAGGATGGTGCCGGGGGCGCGCGGGAACCAGGGAGCGAGCGCGGTGGGGCGGCGGGTGCGTCGGCGGCTTAGACTGCGAAGGCGATGTACCGGAAAACGCAGCAGCCCAGGCCGGAGGCGCTCACCCGCCGGGACAAGCGGGGCCTGGCCATCGTCGGCGGCCTGGTCCTGGCCGTATCGGCGGGCGTGGGCATCTGGACTGCCGTGCGGCCGGGCCAGTACGGGCCGTCGCATGACGGCTGCGTCACGGTCACGGCGGCGAGTTCCACCGGCGGGGCGCTGGTGCACGCCTGCGGTTCCAGCGCCGTGGCGATGTGCCAGGCCGCGTTCTCCCACGATGACAAGCTCTCGCTGCTGACCAGGCCGCAGTGCCGGCTGGCCGGCCTCGGCCCGGCTCCGGCCGCGAAGGGGTCGGCCGGGCCGGCCGGGGGATAAGCGGCCGGGGCGGCAGAGCCCAGAGCGTGGCGACCCTGGTCTAACTGGCCCGGCTGGGACGACGATGAGCACATGCGATACGAAAGCTGCATCACCTCGCTGTCCTGGATTCCATCGGAGGCGGTCACCGGCGGGACGCGGGTGGCCTTCGACAGCGGGGTCACGCACTACGACGACCCGCCGCCCGCCCAGATCGACGATCTCGAGGCGCTCCGGGCCACCGACAAGTTCCGGTTCGCCAACGTGCTGCGGGGCTGGATCGAGGTGGACCCCTCGGGCACCATCACCGGCTGCGGCTACGCCGGCGGCGGCGTGATGGGCTCCACCACCGTCCGCCTGGGCACGCTGAGCCACCGCTTCCAGGCGGCCAAGCTGCCCGACCTGAAGCGTGAGGCAGAGCGCGGGGCGGGGTGGGTCACCTTCACCCAGACCGTCGGGGGCCGGACCGGGCTGCCCGCGCCCAGGCGGGTGCGCCGCAAGCCGTTCGTGCAGTGGCAGGCCCCGCTGGTGTGGACGACGCTGTCGCTGACGTTGCGCGCCGACGGGACGGCCAAGTCCGGGATGACCGGGGCCAGCCCGTTCCCGCGGCACTGGGTCTACGACGCCGCTGGGGCGCTCTCGCACAAGTCCGGCCTCACCGATTTTGCCGACTGGTACCGCAGATCGTTCGGGCGGCACAGCCCCTGGGGCGACGAGGACTCGGAGGTCCTGATCACGGCGGTGGGGACGGCGCTGGAACGGGAGCTGTCGGTGGAGCTCATGCACGGCGCGGCCAAGCCCCGGATCCGCCGGCTCAAGGCGGGCGAGGTGCTGGTGCGCCAGGGCGAGCCGGGAACCGACATCTACCTGCTGCTCGACGGGGTGCTGCGGGTGGAGCGGGACGGGGAGCGGTTGGCCGAGTACGGCCCGGGCGCCATGCTCGGCGAGCGCGCCCACCTCGAGGACGGCACCAGGACCTCGACGCTGGTGGCGGTCACCGCCTGCCGGGTGGCGGCGGTCGACGCCGCCCAGCTCGACCGGTCCGCCCTGGTGGAGCTGTCCGGCGGGCACCGCAGGGAAGACGCCCTGCCCGGCCAGGCCCCGCCCGAAGCCACGGCGCTGGCTTAGGGTGGCCGGGTGCGCCTGTATCTCTGCGGCGTCCGCGGCTCGACCCCGGCGCCGGGCGCGGAGTTTCTCCGCTACGGGGGACACACCTCGTGCGTGGCGATCGCGCACGACCACGCGGCCAGGCCGACGCTGGCCCTGGACGCCGGCACCGGCCTGCGGCAGGTCACCCGGCTGCTGGGCGGCGCGCCGTTCGGCGGCACGATCCTGCTCACCCACCTGCACTGGGACCACGTGCACGGGCTGCCGTTCTTCACCGGGGGCGACCGCGATGACGCACGGGCCAGCCTGCTGCTGCCGGAGCAGGAGGACGGGGCCAGCGCCGAAGAGGCGCTGGCCAAGGGCATGTCGCCGCCGCATTTCCCGGTACCGCCGGGCGGGCTGCGGGGCGCCTGGACGTTCGGCACCGTCGCACCCGGGGCGCTGAAGGCCGAGGGTTTCACGATCGAGGCACGGACGGTCCCGCACAAGGGCGGCGCGACCCTCGGCTACCGGGTCAGCGACGGAACCCGTGCGATCGCCTATATGCCTGATCACTGCCCGACGGCTCTCGGACCCGGGCCGGAGGGCTGGGGCGAGTACCACCGGGCCGCACTGGAGCTGGCCAGCGGCGTCGACCTGCTGCTGCACGATTCGTTCCTGTTCCGCGAGGAGGTCGCGGCCGAGGCCTCGTTCGGCCACGCGGCGGCCGAGTACGCGATCGGGCTGGGCCAGCGGGCCGGGGCCCGGCGGGTCATGCTGATCCATCACAAGCCGGGCCGCACGGACGAGGCGCTCGACCGGCTCGCCGCGCGTGTCGCGGCCGGGCCCGGCAACGTCATCGTGGCCGCGGAGGGCGAGGTCGTTGAGCTCTAGCGGCGCGGGCCGCCCCGCGGACGCGATCGTGGTCGGCTCCGGGCCGAACGGGCTCGCCGCTGCGGTCACGCTGGCCCGGGCGGGGTTGTCGGTAGACGTCATCGAGGGCGCGGCCACGCCCGGCGGCGGGTGCCGGACCGAAGAGCTGACCCTGCCCGGGTTCCACCACGACGTCTGCTCGGCCGTCCACCCGCTGGCCGGCGCCTCGCCGTTCTTCGCCGGCACCGACCTGGCGGCGCGCGGGGTCAGGCTGCTGACGCCGAAGGTGGCCTTCGCCCACCCGCTGGATGGGGGCCGGGCCGCGGCCGTGGTCGGCTCGGTGGAGGAGACGGCCGCCGAGCTGGGGCCCGACGGCCACGCGTACCGGCGGCTGCTCGAGCCGCTGGTACGGGACACGCCGCTGATCCTGCCCACCGTTCTCGGGCCGCTGCGGACGGTTCCCGGGCATCCGCTGGCCATGGCCCGCTTCGGCCTGGAGGGCCTGGCGCCGGCCAGCCTGATGTCGCGGCGGCTGCGTGGCCAGGAGGCCAAGGCGCTGCTCGCGGGCGCCGCCGCCCACACCATGCAGCCGCTCACCGCGCCGCTGACCAGCGCGTTCGGCCTGCTGTTCCTGATGATCGCGCACTCGGTGGGCTGGCCGCTGGTGGAAGGCGGCAGCGCCCGGATCGTCGACGCCCTGGCCGGCGAGCTCACCTCGCTGGGCGGGCGGGTCGAGACCGGCCGGTGGGTGCACACGCTGGACGACCTGCCCCGGGCCCGGGCCGTGCTGCTGGACGTGACCCCGCGCCAGTTCCTCGCCCTGGCTGGCGGCCGGCTCCCGGCCAGGCAGCGCCGGGCCCTCGAGCGCTTCCGGTACGGGCCCGGGGTCTGCAAGGTCGACTGGGCGCTCAGCGGGCCGGTCCCATGGCAGGCCCCGGCGTGCGAGCAGGCGGGCACGGTGCACGTGTGCGGCACCTTCGCCGAGGTCGCGCGGAGCGAGTTGGAGGTGGCCGCTGGCAGGCACCCGGAGCGCCCGTTCTGCCTGGTGGCCCAGCCCGGCGTGGTCGATCCCGGCCGCGCCCCGGCCGGGAAGCAGACGCTGTGGGGCTACTGCCACGTGCCGTCCGGCTCGGCCGTGGACATGACCGGCCGGATCGAGGCGCAGATCGAGCGGTTCGCGCCCGGGTTCCGCGACCTGATCCTGGCCAGGTCGGTCCGCACCGCCGCCGAGATGGAGGAGCACAACCCCAACTACGTCGGCGGTGACATCGGCGGCGGCGCCGGAACGCTGCGTCAGACGATCTTCCGGCCCACGCCGCGGTGGAATCCGTACCGGACCGGGCTGCCGGGCGTCTACCTGTGCTCGGCGTCCACGCCCCCCGGCGGCGGGGTGCACGGAATGTGCGGTTCCTGGGCGGCCCGGACCGCGCTGGCCGACCTGGGCCGCGCGGGCCAGCACTGACCGGCGCCGCGGCCAGGACGGGTGACGGCGGCGCACCATGATGACGCCTTGGCGTCACGTTCTAGATGACCTGGAGATTTTGACGCCGGATGGAACGTTCGCGCCGCGTTCTTCGTGCTTGGTTGCGGGCCTGGGAGGAGGACCGGATGGCAGCCGACCGGAGCACGGCTGAGCTCGAGCGTTTCCTGGCCGAGCGCGCCGATCACCTGCTGCGCACGGCCGTGCTGCTGACCGGGAGCAAGGAAGCCGGCGAGGACCTGCTGCAGACGGCGGTTGAGCGGCTGCTGCCGCGGTGGCGCCGGTTCGACGGGGATCCGGAGGGCTACCTGCGCCGGACGCTGTGCAACCTGGCCACCGACGGCTACCGGCGTGCGGGCGTGTGGCGGCAGAAGGAACGTCTGCTGCGAACGGCGGCGCGGCCCTCGCCGGACGCGACCGGGGACGTGGACCTGCGCGACGCCCTGGTCCGGCTGCTGTTGCAGCTGCCGGTGCGGCAGCGCGCCGTGCTCGTGCTGCGGTACTGGGAGCAGCTGACCGATGCGGAGACGGCGGCGATCCTCGGCTGCGCCGAGGGCACGGTGAAGTCGGCCGGCTCGCGCGGCCTGGCCCGGATGCGTGAGCTGGCCGCCGACTGGAACGGCACGGCGGCCATGTGCGGCGGCGAGGGAAGGCAATCATGAAGGACGTCGAGGACCTGCTCCGCGAGGGCATGGAGCGGTTCACCAGCGATCTGCGGGCACCCGCCGGGATGACCCGCCGGGCCGTGCAGCGGCGGCATCGGCGGCTGGCGCTGCGCTCGGCGGCCGCGGTGACGACGGCGCTGGCCGCGGCGGCCGTGATCCTGGTCGCGGTCGAGGTGCCCGGCGCCAGCCGCGGGGGGCCGGCCGTCGCATCCGCGGCGGTGGTGAAGCGCGTCGACAACGCGCTGAGCGCGGCCGAGCCCGGCGATATCGCGCAGATGACGGTCACCACCAGCGGCGTCACGGCATTCGGCGGCCCGGCGGTGACGACCACAGCCGAGGAGTGGTCCTACCGCGACCAGTGGCGCTCGGTCACCCACTCATCGGCCGGGCATCCGCTCTACGACGAGGGCTTCGCCGGATCGGTCTATACCCTGGTCAGCTACCAGACCCGGACCTGGGCCCGCGAGCCCGGACTGGGCCGCGCGGTGGCCGGGTTGTCCAGTCCGGCCGGCTGCGGGCTGGTCCCCGTCCCGGGCCGGGCCGCCCCTCAGCTGTTCCAGCCCGGGCTGCCGGGTGCGGGCTTCTCGGCCAGTTCCCCGCCTGCGGCCGCAGCCAGGAGCCTGCGCGCCGCGGTTGCCTGCGGAAACCTGGTCGTGGCTGGGCGGCAGCGCGTCGACGGGATCGAGACCACCGAGCTGACGAGCCGGCCGGGCAGCCTGATCTCCGAGACCGTGTGGGTCGGCCCGGGCACCTACCTGCCGGTTCGCATGGTTGTCCGCTCGGGGGCCGGCCAGCCGGCCTTCCGGCTGACGGCGGATATCAGCTGGCTCGCGCCGACCGCGCGGAACCTGGCCAAGCTGACCGTGCCCATACCGGCCGGCTTCCGCCAGGTCCAGCTCATGGCCGTGGTTCTGCCGATCGTCCAGCAGTTCCCGGGCAAGCAAAAGCCCAGGACGATCTGTCTTCCGGCGCCGGCCGGCAGCACATGCCAGCGGGTGTCCAGCTCTTACGGCGGCGCCCTGGCGCCCGTACCTCAGCCCTGACGCGCGCCACCGGTAACAGGCCGGGCGCCGGCTTCTGATTCGCCGCCCGGCCCGTGGCGCGGCTGGAACGTTCGCGCCGGGTTCTTCGTGCTTGGTTGGCGAACTCGGGATGAGACCTGGATGGCAGCCGGCCGGATCGGCCCGGACTGCCCGCGTGACTGGGAGGCACACGAGGTGAACGACGATTCCGGCGGCCGCCGGCGACCGCGGCGGATGTGGTGGCCGCGTGCGGTGCTGCTGGCCATCGTGGCCGGCGCCGCCCTGCTGACGGCGGCGGCGTGCAGCGGCGGGTCAACCACACCGCAGGTGGCCAGCCTGGGGAACAGCAGCAACGATGGCGGCGGGAACCCGGCGGGCAGCGGCAATGGCAGCGCGAGCCCGGCGGCCACCGGGTCGGGCAACGCGACCCAGCTGGTAGACGAGTGGGCCACCTGCATGCACGGTCATGGCGATCCCAGCCAGGCCGACCCGGCCATCAACTCCGACGGGGACATCGAGATCTCCATGACGAACGTCTCGCCCGAGCTGTCCTCGGAAGCGCACGACAGCGACGGTCCGTGTGGCCACTACCTGAGCGCGGCCTCGGCCGCGTTGCGGGACGGCAGGCCAGCCCCGAAGGCGCCCAGCCTGGCCCAGCAGCTGAAGTACGCCGAGTGCATGCGGGCCCACGGGGTCACGAAATACCCCGACCCCAACGGCAGCAGCGACACCTATGTCGGCAACCTGGACCCGACCGGGCCAGTCTTCATGAACGCCGACAAGGTGTGCTCCAGCCAGACCGGCGAGATATCTTCCAGCGACCAGCCGCCGGCCGGAATCGTCCAGGTGCAGAGCCGCAACGGAGCGCCGCCCGGCGGCGGAGCGGCGCCCAGCGGCGCAGTGCGCGTCCCGGCCGGCAGCGGCGGGTCGGGTGGCAATGGCTAAGTTCCGCACCTGGCGGGTCTCGCTCACCAGGCGGGTCGTGGTCATCGCCGCGGTAGCCGTGGCCGCGGCGGTGGCGGCCGGAGTCGCGGTGGCGTCCAGCGACGGCGGGCCGGCGTCACCGCCGGGTGGCGGCGGCCCGGTCGCGACCGCCCCCGTGGTGCGGACCAACCTGAGCACAACGGTGCAGGAGGGCGGCTCGATCGGCTACGGCGGCTCGTACACGATCGCCGCCCCGTCCGGGACCAGCGCCTCGACGATCAGCCAGGAGCAGCAGGCCATTGCCGTTGACGAGCAGGCCCTGTCAACGGACGAGCAGGCCGAATCCGACGGGTCGGCCGCCGATAACCAGCAGGTCGCGGCGGACCAGGCCAACGTCAGCACCGACCAGTCCGCCCTGGCCACGGACCAGGCCGCCGAGAAAAAGGACTGCGCCGGGGCGGGGGCGTCCGGGGCGGCGTGCAGCACCGATACCCAGAAGGTCAGCCAGGACCAGACCACGCTGACCCAGGCCCAGCAGCAGCTGGCCGCCGCTGAGGCGTCGGCCAGGACCGACCAGGACCAGGACCAGGGCAAGGTCGGGGCCGACCAGGTCAAGCTGCAGAACGACCAGGCCACCCTGGCCACGGACCAGGCCACCGCGACCAACCCGGGCACGACGTATACCTGGCTGCCGCAGCCGGGCCAGGTCATCAAGCAGGACCAGACCGTCTATTCGGTCAGCGACGAGCCGGTGCCGCTGCTGTACGGCTCGATCGCCGCCTACCGGGCGTTCTACGTGGGCATGTCCGAGGGCGGCGACGTGGGTGAGCTGACCCGCGACCTGATCTGGATGGGTTACGGCGACGGCCTGGCCCAGAGCAACCAGTACTCGCCGGCCACGGCTGCGGCGGTGGAGCGCTGGCAGAAGGGGCTTGGCCTGCCGGTGACCGGGGAGATCCCGCTGGGCGAGGTGGTGTTCGAGCCCGGCCCGATCCGGGTCACCGCGGTCACGCCGTCGGTCGGCACGTCCGTCGGCGGCGGGGGCGGCGGCAGCGCTGGCGGAAGCGGCGGGGGTGGTGGTGGCGGGACCGTGCTGACCGCGACCGACACCAGCCCGGTGGTCACCGTTGACCTGGGCGTTGACCAGGAGTACCTGGTCAAGCCCGGTGACGCGGTGTCGGTGGTGCTGCCCGATGGCACCACCACGGTGGGCGGGCGCGTGGAGAGTGTCGGGTCCGTGGCCACTTGCTCGGGCGGCGGCAGCACCGGCACCGGCACCGGCACCGGCGGCCAGTCGCCGTGTGCGTCGGCGGGCAGCAACGGCGGCGCCGGCAGCAACTCCGCCCCGACGGTGACGGTCACCATCACGCTGGACAGCACCCCGGCCGGGGCCGCGCTGGATCAGGCGCCGGTGAACGTCAACATCACCGCGCAGACAGCCGACAACGTGCTGGCCGTGCCGGTGAACGCGCTGCTGGCGCTGGCGGGCGGCGGGTTCGGCGTGCAGGTGGTGACCGGTGACGCCAGCCACCTGGTCGGCGTCACGACGGGCCTGAACGCGAACACCCTGGTCCAGGTCAGCGGGCCGGGCCTGGCCGTCGGCATGCGGGTGGAGGTGCCGTCGCAGTGACCCAGGCGATCGCGTTCCCGGCCCGGCCAGCCGCTGGGCCGCCGCCGGTGCTGGAGCTGGCCGGGGTGGTCAAGCAGTACCCCGGTGACCCGCCGGTCACGGCGCTGGCCGGGGTGGACCTGCGGATCGGCGAAGGCGAGCTGGCCGCTATCGTCGGGCCGTCCGGGTCGGGCAAGAGCACGCTGCTGCACGTGATGGGCACCCTGGAGCGGCCGACGGCCGGGGTGGTCCGGGTCGCCGGGGAAGACACCTCGGCCATGTCCGACAGCCAGCTCTCGGGCCTGCGGGCGCGGCGGCTGGGGTTTGTGTTCCAGCAGTTCTGCCTGCTCGACGGGCTGTCCGTGCTGGATAACGTGGCCGACGGGCTGCTGTACCGGGGCGGGCGGGCCGCTGGCCGCCGGGCGCTGGCCGCCGAGGCGATCGAGCGGGTCGGGCTGGGCCACCGGCTGCATCACCGGCCCAACCAGCTTTCCGGCGGTGAGCAGCAGCGCACCGCGATCGCCCGGGCACTGGCCGGGCGACCCGCCCTGGTCATGGCCGACGAGCCGACCGGCAACCTGGACACCGCGACCGGCCAGGCGATCCTGGACCTGCTGCGCGAGCTGCACGCCGACGGCACCACCATCGTGATCATCACCCACGACACCGACGTCGCCGCGGCCACCGACCGGCGCATCGAGATCCGCGACGGAAGGATCCTGCGTGACACGGCGGCTTCGTGACCCCGGCGCCTCCCGGCTGACGCGCCGGGATCTGCTGCGGGTCGGCAGCCTGGGGCTGCGCAGCCGGCGGGTGCGGGCGTTGCTGTCGGCGCTGGGCATCAGCATCGGCATCGCCGCCATCGTCGGTGTGCTCGGCATCTCCGAGTCCGCCGAATCCGGCCTGCTCAGCGAGCTGAACCAGCTCGGCAACATGCTTACCGTGCAACCCAGCCCCTCCGCGACCGGGCAGCAGGCTGAGCTGCCGGTCACCGCCGAGGGCATGGTGTCGCGCATCGGGCCGGTCACCAGCGTGGCCAGCATCGCCAGCCTCTCCAGCACCTACGTGTACCGCACCCCGTTCATCCCGGCCATCGAGACCAGCGGCATCGCGCTGACCGCGGCCGACCCGGCGCTGAAGACCACCTTGGGCGCGACCCTGGCCCACGGCGCCTTCCTCAACCCGGCCACGGCCCGCTTTCCCGTGGTCGTCCTGGGCGCCGAGGCGGCCAGCCTGCTCGGCATCACCAACCTGGCCCATCCCACCCAGGTGTGGATCGGCGGCTACTGGTTCACGGTGTCCGGCATCCTCAAACCCATACCGGCGGCCAGCGTGCTGGGCACCCAGCTGGACAGCATGGCCTTCATCGGCTTCCCCATCGCCGAGCAGTACTTCGCCTTCGACGGCCACCCCACCGAACTCTACGTGCGGGCCAGCCCCACGCAGGTCAGCGCGGTCGCCGCCGTGCTGCAAGCCACCGTCAACCCGGCCGACCCGTCCACCGTGACCGTCGGCGAGCTGTCCGGCATCCTGCAGGCCGAGGTGCTGGCCAAGGGCGCTTACAGCACCCTGTTCCTCGGCCTGGGCGCCGTTGCCCTGCTGGTCGGCGGGGTCGGCATCGCCAACGTCATGGTCATCTCGGTCCTGGAGCGCCGCTCCGAGATCGGCCTGCGCCGTGCCCTGGGCGCCACCCGCCGCCACGTCGCCGAGCAATTTCTCGCCGAAGCCGTGATCCTGGCCGTCCTGGGCGGCCTGGCCGGCACCATCCTCGGGGTGATAGCCACCGCCGTCTACGCCCACATCCAGCACTGGTCGGTGCAGATCCCGGCCCTGGCCCTGTACGGCGGAATCGGCGCCGCCCTGGCCATCGGCGCCATCGCCGGGCTGTACCCGGCGATGCGAGCCGCCCGCCTGTCGCCGACCGAAGCGCTGCGCACGGTATGACCACCTGCCCGCATGCTTGCGACCAGCGCGTGGAGCAGCGCCTATGCGGCTGATGTTCAGGCTGGTTCTGGCCGCGGGAGTAGCCGCGGGCTGCTTTCTGGTCACTCTGCGTTTGATGACCCCGGCCGGGCCGGCGCAGGTGGCCCCGGGCGGACATGCCTCGACAGCCGCGACGGCGCGTGTGCCGGCGGCGGACCGCGACGGTCGCGGCGGGAGCGGCGGGGGAGGCGGTCGTGACGATGGCGACGATCATGGCGGGGCTGGCCAGCCGGTCGATCCGGCGTTGTTCAGCCCGGGTGCGTGTGTGGCGTTCGCGCCGACGGCCGGTGACCGGCACGAGACGGTGTTCCTGGACGCCGGGCACGGCGGTATCGACCCGGGCGCGGTCGGCGCCACCCAGAACGGCACGCCGGTGTCGGAGTCGGCGGTGAACCTGCCCATCGAGCTGGACACCATGGCCCTGTTGCGGGCCGAGGGGTACCGGGTGGTGGTGTCACGGACCGCGAACACCTCGGTGACCAAGCTCACCAGCGCCGACGTCTCCGGCGGGATTCTCACCACGACGGGGGCGTTCGCCGATGTGGCGGCGCGGGATGTGTGCGCCAACCTGGCCCGGGCCGACGTCCTGGTCGGCATCTACATGGACGGCGGCTACGCGGGCGACGCGGGCTGCCTGACCGGCTACGACGCGGACCGGCCGTTCTCCGCGCAGAACGTGCGGCTGGCCACGCTGGTGCAAAACGACGTGCTGGCGGCGATGAACGCCCGGGGCTGGCAGATCCCGAACGACGGGGTGCTGCCCGACAGCGGTCTGGGCTCGGCGACGTCGGCGGCGGCGCAGGCCTATGATCATCTGCTGTTGCTGGGCCCGGCGCAGGCTGGGTATTTTTCCACGCCGAGCATGATGCCCGGGGCGCTGATCGAGCCGTTGTATGTGACCGATCCGTTCGAGGCGTCGATCGCGGTCAGCGCCCAGGGCCAGCACGTCATCGCGGGCGGCATCGCCAAGGCGATCAGCCAGTACTTCGCATCGGCCCGCCGCGGCTAGGCCGCATCAGCTCCCCCCAGGTTCGGCAAACCAAGCACCAAAGAATCCGTCGCGAACGTCGATGGCGGTGGACGAACCTGGGTGCTCATGCGTGTATGGGGCGTGACGAAAGACCAGTGTGAGTTCGCGGAGTTCTACGCGGCGGCCTGGGACGAGTGCCTGCGGATCGTGATGATCAGCGTGGGCAGCCGGGATGTGAGCGAGGACCTGGTGGCGGAAGCGTTCACCAAGGCCTGGGCACATTGGCCGAAGGTACGCCGGCTCGCCGCGCCGCGGGCATGGGTGATCCGCGTCGCACTGAACGCACACGTGTCGTTGTGGCGGCGGCGTCGGCGAGAGGTGGCGCTGGGCGGCGCTGACGCAGCGGCGCCCGCGCCCGCGAACCCTGTCCTGGACAGCTCGCTGGTAGCCGCGTTGCGGCGGCTGCCGGTCCGCCAGCGGCAGGTGATCGCGCTGCGGCTGCTGCTGGACCTCGACACCGCCACCACCGCCGGCACGCTGGGCATGTCCGCCAGCACCGTCACCAGCCACCTGCAACGGGCCGTCGCCGCGCTGCGCCGCGAAATCGCCCTCGACGATCAGGAGCTCACCAGATGAACGATGACCACAACCTGGCCGTCATCAGGGACCGCCTCGCTGAGGCACGAGATTGCCTGGGCGAGATGCCCGTGACCATTCCGGTCAGCCAGATCATCGGCCGGGCCGGCCGGCGCCGGGCTCACCGCCGGCTGATCAGTGCCGGAGCCGCCTGCGCCGTGGCAGGCCTAGCCGTCCTGGCCGTGGTGGGCGCCCGGACCGACGCGGGCTCGGCGGCCCATGCCCGCGCGGTCGCGTATGTGACCAGCCGCGTCGAGAACGCGCTGGCCAGCGAGAACCTGGTCTTCGTCGGCCGGTCGGGCAGCATGACCACCGGAGAGTACGTCACCTGGGCGTACGGCCCGCGATACCGGTGGGAGGCGACCTCGAACGGCGGCGAAGCCATAATCCCCCCCAGCAGCATCCAGCGGTGGAAGGGGCCATACTGGGCCCAGGGAACCGCCCTGGTCGGCGGCAAGCTGGTCCATGCCTATGTCACGTACTTCGACCAGCGGTACAGCCTGTCGCCGCTGGGGTCGCGGCCGAGCAGCGTGTGCGCGAAGAACGCGGCGTTCGGGATGGCCGCCCCCGTCGTCCCCACGACCCACTGGTCGTCGTACATCGACGCCACGCTCGCCTGCGGCGCCGCCACCGTCACCGGGCACGTCAAGATCGACGGCGTCGAGACCACGGAGATCACCGGCAAGCCGGACACGGTCAAGCTGTCTGCCGGTTACTCCAAGGTCGTCAAGGAGAAGTTCGCAACGGCCCGGTGGGCCCTGTACGTGAACCCGGTGACCTACCTGCCGGTGCGGATGGTCGGGTCGACGGAGACGTTCGGCGGCAGCGGGAGCAGCTACACGTCGACGTTCGTGACCAACGTGCAGTGGCTGCCGGCGACTAAGGCCAACATCGCCCAGGCTCTGGTCACGATCCCGCCGGGCTTCCACCGGTTCTACGGCCAGCCCGGAAATCAGTAACAGTCAATTCCCGCCCGCTGACAGCGATTTGCCGGCGCGAGCGGTGTGGTGGGGCCCACGCTGTTGTAAGAGCCACAGCAAGTTTCCCTTGATCAAGGTCGGCGAGGGCTTGGGCGTCGGTTGCGGGTTTCGGGCACGGACGTGGGTGGTTCCCAGACGGACTTCACCGGGCCTGTGGGCGCGTGGCCGCCCGGCGGCCATGTGGCTGCCCGACGGGGTGGGTGTTGTGGGAGGATCTTGGCGCGTACGGTGATCCGCACCGGCCGGAAACGCAGCAAGATCCTGAGGACGAGTGCTCATGCGTGACGAGACGATCGGCGAGTTTCTTGACCGGCTCGCCGACCGAGTTCCGGCCCCGGGCGGG
>Ga0335075_10010331_pt1 | contig 14183 bp, 10 predicted proteins | sample Lox_Sample_24_FD_206723 | JGI IMG/M metagenome (GOLD analysis project Ga0335075, IMG submission 206723) | Soil microbial communities from Loxahatchee National Wildlife Refuge, Florida, United States - Lox_Sample_2.4 | ecosystem: Environmental > Terrestrial > Soil > Wetlands | place: USA...
AGGTCTGCGGATCGTTCGCCGGGGAAGACCTACTGTGACTGTGGTTCTGCTCATATGCGTATGGCCTCTGCCTGCGTTTGCTATTCTGCGACTTCGAAGATGACATCGAGTTCGACGGGGACTCCGAGAGGAAGGCTGGCCGCTCCGACGATGACCCGCACCGATGTTTTCTCTATACCGAAGATATCGCGGAAGAGATCCGAGACAGCATCCGCGACTTTGGGGTGGTCGACGTAGTCTTCCGAGGTCGCAATGAAGACTCCGAGGCGGACGAAGCGGGTGACCCTGTCGAGCGAGCCCAGGTGCTGCCTGGCGGCGGCGAGGACGCCTAAAGCCGCGGTATAGGCGGCGTCGCGTCCTGCGTCGGTATCGAGCTCTTTCCCGACACGGCCGATGTACTTCGGCTTGTGGTCGACAACGGGAAGCATTCCGCTCAAGTAGAGGAGGTTGCCGGTCTGTACCGTCTCGACGTAGGTGCCGAAGGGCGTGGGAGGAGCCGGGAGCTGGATGCCGAGGTCGTGCAGCCGGCGCTCCGCGCTATCCGGCTGCGAACCTTTTGCGCTTACCACTTGCCCACGTGCGCACCGCCGTCCACGTGCAGCACCTCCCCGGTAACCTGGCGAGCTTCGGTGAGATAAACGACAGCATCCGCGATGTCTTTGGAGTCGGAGATGGTGCCCATGGGGGAAAGGGTCTTCAGGAAATCTTTCGGATTCTCTTCGTGCATGGGAGTGTTGACAACGCCGGGCGCGACCGCGTTGAAGCGGATGTTTTTCTTTGCATATTCGCTGGCCAGGCTGATGGTGATGGCGTTCAGTCCGCCCTTGGTGATCATGGCGATCGATGCGGGAGTGCCGGCGATGGGGTTGTCGGCCAACGCGGCGGTGATGTTGGTCACGCTGCCACCGGTGCCCTGCGAAAGCATCTGCTTAACGGCCAGTTGGGTGATGAAGATGAAGCCTTCGAGGTTGGTCGAGACCAGGCTGCGAAAGTCCTCAGCGGTGTAGTCGGTGAAGGGCTTGGCTACGAAGATGCCCGCGTTGTTGACAACATGGTCGATCGAGCCGAATTTGCTGATGGCGGCGTGCGCGACCTTCTCGGCTGTGGCTGTCTCACCGATGTCTCCGTCAACGAGCTCGAGGTTGGGCGACGACGCGATGCCGGACTTTGAGATGTTGCGTGAAGTGGCAACGACGTTATAACCACGATCGAGAAAGGCCTGAACAACGGCCGCTCCGATGCCCTGAGAAGCACCGGTTACGATTACTGTCTTTTTGCTTGCCATGCTAAGCTCCTGCTGATTTCCCGCAGAGCCTGGGAAAATCCTGCCCTGCGTATTTGGCCCGGTGTAACCTTTTAATACTTGCTGCATCGGTTACATTAGAAAGATTCCCGTAACGCTTGTATGGATTCTTTAAAGGTTACACAGACAGTGGAAAAAATCCTGAAGTGAATAATGCTGTGACCTGCGCGCGCATTTCTATTACAGGTTACGGTGAAAGGCGAACACCATGGGTTCAGGACGTACTCGACATAAATTAGACTTGGTCGGCGATCACCTGGCGCTCAATTTTATCAACACGCTCAGAGCCGTCGAACCATTCGAAGTATTCCAAACCGATGAAGACGTGATGGACTGGTTGCGTCGCACCGAAGTGGCCGCGCCCCTGAAAACCGGCAACTGGCCGCGTGGGGCGCTTGTGGCGAGGGCTCGCGAGTTGCGGGATATTACTTTGAAAGCAGTCGAGGCCAGGAAGGCCGGCAAGCGCCCTTCTCTCGACGCGCTGAATTCATTTCTCGAGGATTCGACCAGTCACCCGCAACTGGTGCAACGCAAATCGGAGATTGAGATAGAGAAGGTCTACAGCGGGCGCGGTGTCGAGGGGGTTCTTGCGCCGATCGCCGAAGCTGTGGCAGATCTGCTGGCGCATGGGGACTTTGAACTGGTTCGGCACTGCGAGGGCGATCACTGCATCCTGTGGTTCTACGACCGCACCAAGGCGCATCGCAGGAGATGGTGCAGTGCGAGCGGGTGCGGAAACAGAGCCAAGGTGGCCGCGTTCCGGGCGCGCTCGCAGAAGCGTGGCAAGGCACGCCGATCAGGTGTCTGAAACTTTCTCTACCAGAGAAGCTTCAGAGCGAACTGGACCTGACGCGAGGTCGTTGAGGTGCTGTTGATGGCGCCGGCGGTGCCGGAAACTCCGGAGGGCGTGAAGACGACCAGGTTGGGCGTGTTGAAGTTGGCGCGGTTGAGGATATTGAAGAGCTCTCCGCGGAACTGCAGGGTGAGGCCTTCGCGGATGACCGTGTCCTTGGCGCCGGCGAAATCCCAGGTGGCGAGGCCGGGGCCGCTAAGGGTGTCGCGGCCGAGGTTGCCGTAGAAGCCGCTGTTGGCCGGGGGCGCGAGGAATGCGGCGGGATTAAACCACTGCGACGGCTTTCCGATGATCGTCTTGCCGTGGAAGTCCGGATTGATGAAGGGGCGCACGGGATTGCGGGTGTCTCCGTTGTTGGAGGGGTTGTAGCTGAGCTGGGGCGTGATGGGGAATCCGGACTGCAGGGTGACGATGCTGTCGACGGACCATCCGCTGGCGGCGAAGTTGGAGAAGCCGTGGAGATCATTTGCGAACATCTTGCCGCGTCCGAAGGGGAGCATGTAGACGGCGCTGATGACGCCGATGTTGCGGACGTCGTAGGTGGCGAGTCCGTAGTCGGCGTGCAGGTTATAGGGATTGGAGACGAGGCCGGGGGCATTGCCGGCGGCGGTCTGATTGAGGGAGTCTCCGTTGTCGAGGGCGCGCGACCAGGTGTACACGCCGCGCAGGGCGAGGTCGTGGCTGAAGCGGTGATTGAAGTCGACCTGCAGCGAGTTGTAATTGCTCGTGCCCCAGGAGAACCAGGTCCAGGTGTTGGCCAGTGATGGGTTGGCCTTGGGGGTTCCGACGGGGATGTAGTAGGAGCCGGCGGGAACAGCCGTGCCGGCGAGGGGCGCGGGGAAATTGGCGGGATACGCAGCCGGGCAGGGCGCGGCAGGGCAGATGGTCGGAACGGGCTGGTTGCCGTCGACACCGATGAGCTCGTGGTATCCGTGCGAGCCGACGTATCCGATGGTGAGCGAGGTGTTGGGGGTGATCTCCTGCTCGACGCGGAGAGAGTAGGAGATTAGGGTCGGCATCTTCAGGTCGGGCTGGACGCCGCCGGGGACGAGCAGGGCCTTGGCCGGAGTGGGCGCGCCGGGATTGATGGGCAGGCTGGACACAGGCAACGACGCGATGCTGTAGGTGGGATTGAAGGGGGCGTTCTGATCCATGCGATAGCCGAGGGCGTCCTGCAGCTCGTTGTACATTCCAAAGCCGGCGCGGACGACGGTGCGGTCGGGGCGCGGGCTCCAGGCGATGCCGATGCGGGGCTGAGGCAGGAACTTAGCGTTGTTGGTGGTGAAGGCGTGATCTCCGATGTGGGGCAGGCTGGAGATGGTGCGTCCGTCAAAAGTGTAGTTGGCGGCGCGGCCATGGGCTTCGTTCCAGCCGGTCGAGAATTCATCGCGGAAGCCAAGGCTGACAGTGACGTTGGGGCGGAGACGGATGACGTCCTGGGCGTGGACGGCTCCGAAGAAGGAGCGCCAGTTCATCTCAGTCGGCGCGGGGCTGTAGAGGAAGCTGCTGGTGGTTCCGGTGAGGAAGGTCTGGAGGCTGGTGAAGGTGGCCTGTCCGAACTGGCTGAGGTTGATGATCTCGTTGGACTGGAAGTTCTGAAACCAGGCGCCGAAGCTCCACTGGTGGCGGCCGTGCGACCAGGTCACGCGGTCTTCATAGGTGTAGAGATTGCGGGCGATGGGCAGATTGCTGCCGTTGTTGCTTCCGGCGAGGCCTACCTGGGCCTGCGGGTTCGAGGCGGCGCTGCCGCCGACGACGACGGCACCGACGGGGCGGCCGGCGATGAATCCGGGGACGGTGGTGGCGGGTGTGTCGGGAGTGGGTTCACCGGTGAAGAAGTATCCCGCGCGAGAGTAGCCAAAGCGGGCGACGTTGAGCAGGGATGGCGAGAAGACGTGGGTCTCGTCGAGGCTGAGGACCTGCTCGCGGAGGGTAAGGATGTCGGTGCTGTAGGGATTGGCGGTGGTCGCGGTATTGTCGGCTCCGTCATCGATGGTGTAGACGGTGGAGAAGGTGTCCTTGGGCGAAAAGGACTGGTCGAAGCGCGCGGTGCCGAAGTCTTCGCGAATGGTCTGCAGCGGGCTGCTGAAGACCTGGGCGATTCCGTTGAAGTCGGGTGCGTCAGCAGGAGGCGTTGGCCAGAGGTTCAAGAGCGGCTGGACGCTAGGCACGGCGGCGGCACGCGAAGCGAGGTCCGGCACGAAGGCGGCGGAGGTCTGGTGGAGATGCTGGCGGTAGCCCTCGTAATTGCCGAAGAGGAAGGATTTGTCCTTCTTCAGCGGGCCGCCGAGGGAGGCTCCGAACTGGTTGCGCTGGAAGGGCGGCGCTGAGCCCTGATCGAAGTAGTTGGGAGCATCGAGGGCGTTGTTGCGCAGGAATTCGTAGACCGACCCGTGGAGATGATTGGTTCCGGAGCGGGTGACGATGATAACTTGCGCGCCGGGGCGTTTGCCGTATTCGGCTCCATAGGTGTCGCGCAGGACATTGAACTCCTGCACGGCTTCAACGCCGAGTAGTTGCTGGCTGGGACCGCCGGGCTGCATGTTGTTCTCCGCGGCTCCGGTGAACTCGACGCCGTTGAGCAGGAAGAGATTCTGCTGGGGGCGGTTTCCGGAAACGGCGAAGTTGTTGCCGGTGGTGGAGTTGGAGACGCCGATGCCGCCGGTCTTCTGGGATGTGAAATTGACGATGCCGGGATTGAGGGTGAGCAGGAGATCGTAACTGCGGCCGTTGAGGGGCAGGTCGCGTATCTGCTGCTCGCCGATGAGGCCGGAGATGTCCTGCGTAGATGCGTTCACGACGGGAACGTTTTCAGTGACTTTCACCTGCTGCTGGACCTGGCCCACCTGGAGGGTGAGATCAGCGGTGGCGTCCTGACCGACGACGAGGGAGATGCCGGTGCGAACCTTCTCGGCGAAGCCGTCTTTCCTGGCGTGGACTTCGTAGTGTCCGACGGGGAGCTCGAAGAGCTCATACAGCCCGGACTGGTTAGTGAGTGCGGTGCGCGAGACTCCGGTGTCGGTGTCGGTCGCCGTGACGGACGCAGACGGGATAGCGGCGCCGGAAGGATCGGTGACTCTTCCAGAGAGATTCGCTGAGACCTGCGCCCCCGCGGAGACGAAGCTGAAGGTAAGCAGAGTGAGGAAAAAAGCAGAGAAAAGGCCGCGTGCGAATGACATTCTCATCCTTATCCGGTTGGAAACAGTGGAGGACTGGATTCGGGAGCTTTCGGAGTTCAAATTCGAGAGAATCAGACTGCGTTCGGCAAGAAACTAGTCTATTTTGAGCGAATTAAATCGTTACTGTCAAACGGATCGAGGCGGAATGAGACGAAGGGCAGCATAGCCCAGACCAGCGCGTGGCTCGAGCGGAGTGCTTAATGAAGGAAAACTTCACTTGTCGAGGCGACCCTCGGTTACTCGGAGACTTCGTTTCGCGGGGACGCGCCTGCTCCCTGCTTGCGACAAGCCTCGGTACGATTCCGCCAGCCTGGGCAGCGCCGGCGATATTCACGAAAATTTCTGTCGCCGGCGATCATGGGCAGAGCGCCGATTTAGTGGTCGGCGTGGTCGTTGCGCGCGTCGAGTTCCCAGGTGAAGGTGCCGGTGTGGTAGACGGACGAGCTCCAGGGCGCCTTCAGGATGAAGTGTGCCAAAGGATCGCATCCGGCGAAGTTGATGGTGAAGGATGCACTTGCCGTAGCGTTGGCGGCGATGTCTCCCAGCAAGACGGGGAAGGCGCTGGGCGGCGTGACGACGGGCGAGCATGGGCGGCCGAAGATCTGCTTGAGCGAGAAGCTGGTGATCTGGGTGGCGTAGGCGGGACCGACGTTTCCATTGGCGGCGGTAACGGTGATGACGCGGGCGTTCGTGTTGCCGGTGTCACTGGTGATGTCGAACTTGAGTCCGTAGCCGGGGAGGTGGGTCGGGTCGACGATGCCCCAGTAGGCGGGCTTGGCCTGCAGATTCATGTCGAAGGGCAATGGGTAGTCGGTGCGCGTGACGGGGAAGCCGTCGAGCCAGGTGTCGTCGTCGGCCATACCCCAGAAGGTGACGGCGCTGAGCTTATCCCTTTCGCGCCGGAAGAGGTCAAAGTATCCCTTGTAGAGCCAGCCCTGCTCGGCGAGCACCGACGGCGGGATGCTGTTGCCGTAGTTGGAGGTGGTGTCTCCGGCGTTGTAGACGCTCATGTCGAGCTCGGTAACCTGCTGATCGAGTTCGGGGAAATGCTCGTGCACGGTGTCGATGGCCTGCCCCATGGCCTGCACGGACGGATAGTTGATGGCGTTGTGCATCTCGTGTCCGATGGCATCTACGGGAACGCCTCGGTCGCGGAGCTCGCGTATGACCTGCACCAGGCATGCCAGGCGGTTGGGATCACTGGTGCTGTATTCGTTGATAAAGAGCTTCGTTCCCGGCGGAGCGTACTGCCGGGCCGCCTTGAACGCGATGTCGATATAGCTCGGGCCAAGCACCTGGTAGAAGGGACCGTGCTCGAGGCAATCGGACTGAGTGGGATCGAGCGGCTCGTTGACGACATCCCAGGCGTAGACCTGCGAGCCGAAGTGCTGGACCTCGGACTGGATGTGTTCCTGGATATTGGCGGTGACGACGGCCTGATTGGCGGCGGAGTTGGTTCCGTCTCCGGTGGCGTAGGCTGGGGTTTGCTCGCCGGTAGACCAGATGAGGTTCTGGCCGCGCACCTTCATGTTGTTGCAGACGGCCTCGCCAACCTCGGCGTCGGCGGCGGCGTAGGTGTAAACGCCCTTCGTGTTCTCGACGGAACTCCACTTCATGTCGTTGCCGGAGGTGATGCTGTTGAAGTGCATGGTGAGGAGCTGGGCGTGGGGTCCGGAGAGATCGGTGGAATCGATCTCAGCGCCGACGGGGAAGAAATCGGCGAAGGTCTTGTAGACGGATGGGATGTCGGTCTGGATGACCGGAGGAGCGACATAGGTGAGCTGGAAGTCGTCGATGTAGAACGAAACGAGGTCGTTGCCGGATGAGGGGACGGTCTGGAAATAGAGGTAAGCACCGCCGGGATCGTAGCTGTTGGCCATGTTGTATCCCATGACGTTGATCTGGTGCCAGTTGCCATCGGCGGGAACGGTTACGCCAGGGTATGCGGTGATGCTGGGGTAGCTGGTGTTTCCGTCGAGGGTGGCCTGCAGGCTCATGTTGATGACGTGGTTCGAGCCATCGTTGGCGTCGATCAGGACCCACGCGCTGATGTTGTACTTCGAGCCGGGGTACATCTTGTTGCTGACATTGATCTGCGGGCCGTCGTAGTTGGCGACGCGGCCGGTGGTGAGCAGGCTGTGCGTTCCGGTGTGGGCGGCGGCGGTGCTGTTGGCCACCGTGGATGAGCCGGTGCGCGAGGACCAGCCGTCGAGACCTCCGTCTTCAAAGTTGGTGGAGATGCCGGAGTTGTCCTGCTGACTGGGACTGGGCGGCGGAGGCGCGAGCTCGCTGATGACGATGTCGTCGATGTAGAAGGAGTCGGTTGCGCTGCTGGACTGCATGTAGAGGATGAGGCTGGTGGGGGGTCCGGGTAGATCGCTGAAGCTGAAGGTACCCTGGACTTTGGTCCAGGCGGAGTTGGAGAGCGCGGCGGAGGTAGCGAGGTTACTGTAGGCGCCGGCGGAGGCGCAGTCGGCGCTCTTGATGGACAGGGTTGCGGTGGGGTTGGTGCTGTCGGGCGAGGCGAGCAGGACGTAGGCGGTGACCTGATAGGTTGCTCCCGCGACGACGTTGGGGACGCTGAGGAGATTGAGGCTGGGTCCCATGTAGCCGGCGGTGCGGTTGGTGACGAGGAGGCTGAGGGAGTCACCGGCCGGATCGAGCACGGGCGGCGTGGCGTTGGCCAGGGTCGCGGAGCCGAAGGGTGTCCAGCCGTCGAGGCCACCGTCGGAGAAGTTATAGGTAGCGATGGGGGTTCCGCCGGGAGGCGGCGCGGTCTGGGTAATAACTACGTCGTCGAGATAGAAAGACTGGGCACTGGTGGGTCCTACTAACTGAGCGTAGAGGGTGACGGCGGTCTCGGTGGTGGTGACGGTGTAGCTGCCGCCGATCTGTACCCATCCTGAGTCAGAGACGGGAACCTGGTAAGTGCCGATGGTGTCGTAGCAGGTGCCTCCGGAGCAAGTGGGGTCGCTGCGCTTGATGGTGAAGTTGGCATTGGTGGCGGTCTCGCCAGAGGTCAGCATTACGTAACCGGTGATGGTGTATTTAGCTCCGGGCAGAAGAATGCTGTTGAGAGAGATGGAGGGTCCGCCGGCGCCGCTGGAGCTGGTGGTGGTTAGCAGGCTGTGTGAGCCGGAATATGCCGCGGCGGTGGTGTTGGTTGGGGTGCTGGCGCCGTTGAAGGAGGTCCAGCCCTGGGTGGTTCCGTCTTCGAAGTCATACGTGGCAACGGTTTGCGCGCCGAGGTGAGGGGCGTAGAGGAGCGCGAGGATCGGGATCAGACGGAGGGGTTGGAGGATTCGACTGCAGAGCGATCCCTGAGCATAGTTTTTGGCTGAAACTAACATGCGGCTCTCCCTGATTTACAAGCTGTTAACTGACGCTGGCCCCACTTTCTCGCTAACTATCCGATCTGGAGGTTTCCGATATAAGTAATTCGATTTACTAAGGCGGGCGGAGTATAGCCACCACTTAAATAAATTGTCAAGGTGATGTTTGGTTTGGCTGATGAACTGAGGGTTTGCGCCTGAAGCCTGGTGCCTTTTCTGGTTCGGCGGTGGAAGATGAATCCGTGGGCTGGCGAGTGAGTGGAGAGCGATCGGTTTCAGGCCACCGCCGGGCTGGCGCGCGGAACCGCATTCTTCTGCACGGGGCGCGGGCCGTGTGGCCGGCTTCCATAGTTGCAACTGCATATTTCAGATTCTGGCCAGGCCTTGATTCGGTCCCGGAGCGAAGTCAGCTCTCGTCGGTCCAGCTGAAGAAGACGTTATTGAGAGACTCGGCCAAAGTGGGATGGGAAAAGATACCGTCGCGCAGGGCGGTGTATTTCAACTTCCCTTCCATGGCGATCTGGACGATGGTGGCGATTTCTCCGCCTTCGATGCCGAGGACCGCGGCGCCGAGGATCTGCTCGGAATCGGGATCGACGATGATCTTCATGAAGCCGCGGGTCTCGTCGGTTTCGAGGGCGCGGGCGACGCTGGTCATGGGCATTTTGGCGACGCGGATTTTCAGGCCCTGCTTGCGGGCTTCGGTTTCGGTGAGGCCGATGCGGCCGAGCTGCGGGTCGATGAAGACGGTGTAGGGCAGGATGCGGTTTTTTATGCTGCGGCTCCCACCCTGCAGGAGATTGGTTTGAACGACGCGGTAGTCGTCGTAGGAGATGTGGGTGAAGGCGGGGCCGCCTTTGACGTCTCCGATGGCATAGATGCCGGGGACGGTGGTCTCGAGGTATTCGTTGACCTTGATGTAGCCGTGAGAGTCGATGTCGACTCCGGTTGCGGGAAGGTTCAGGGCCTCGGTGTTGGGCGTGCGGCCGGTGGCGACGAGTAGATGGGATCCAATGATGGTGCGGGTTTCGGTGCCCAGCCTGACGGTGAGCTTGACGGAATCACTGTTTCCGTTCTGGCCGGCGCCAGCGGCAGCCGTATCGGCTTGGAGGAGGACTTCGATGCCGTCTTCGGTGAGGATCTTCCGGACTTCAGCGGCGACGTCGGGGTCTTCCTGGTCGAGAAGTTGCCTGCCGTGGTGGACGATGGTGACGCGGCTGCCGAAGCGACGGAACATCTGTCCGAACTCGAGGCCGATGTAGCCGCCTCCGATGATGAGGAGGTGGTCGGGGACGGCGTCGAGCTCCATGATGGATTCGTTGGTGAGGACGGGAATGTCGAGGAGGCCGGGGATTGAGGGAATGGCGGCGCGAAGGCCGGTGTTGACGAAGATCCAGTCGGCCTGAAGGGTGCGGGCGCCGCCGTCGCGCAGGGTGATGTGGAGGGTTTTAGGGCCGGTGAACTCGGCGAGTCCGTAAATGAGTTCGAGGTTTTCGCCGCTCAGGCGCTTTTCGTTGCCGGAGCGGAAGCTCGCGACGATATCACGCTTGCGTTGGCGGACTTTGGCCAGGTCGACGGAGATGGGGTTGGTGCGGACTCCGTAGTCGGCGCCGCGACGGGCCAGGTATGCGACGCGACCGCTGGCGACCATGGTCTTGGTGGGAGTGCAGCCCTCGTTCACGCAGGTTCCACCGACATGCTTGCCTTCGATGGATGCGGTCTTTTTGCCGGCTTTGGCGAGCGCTCCCGCGAGAGGCTTGGCAGCCTGTCCAGTACCCACAATGATGGCGTCGAAGCGTTCGGTCATATGGCACCTGAGATGCGATACGGCGTTGGGTCGTTACGGGATTAGCAGCAGCTTTCCGGTGGTCTTGCGGCTGGCGATATCGATGTGGGCCTGACGGGCTTCGCTCAGAGGGTAGGTGTGCTCCATGCGGACTTTGAGATTGCCGGCGTCGACGGCGTGAAGCACGGCATCGGCGCGGGCGAGGAGTTCGTCGCGGGTAAGCGTGTAGTGCTTGAGCGTGGGGCGGGTGACGAAGAGCGAGCCTTTGGTGGAGAGCTCGATGAGGTCGAAGGGCGGCACGGCTCCGCTGGAGCCTCCGAAGAGAACCATCATGCCGCGGGGGCGGAGAACGTTGAGGGACTTCTCGAAGGTGGTCTTACCGACGGAGTCGTAGACGACGTCGACGCCGCGGCCGCCGGTGAGGCGTTTGGTTTCGACTTCGAAGTCGGACTGGGTGTAGAGGATGATGTCGGTGGCTCCGGCTTCGCGCGCGAGGGCGGCCTTTTCTTCGGTGGAGACGGTGCCGATGACGCGGGCTCCGATCTGCGAAGCCATCTGCGTGAGGAGCAGGCCGACGCCTCCGGCAGCGGCGTGGACGAGGGCGGTGTCTCCGGCTTTGAGTGGGAAGGTGGAATGCGAGAGGTAATGCGCGGTCATTCCCTGCAGGAGGACGGCGGCGGCAAGTTTGAGGTCGAGGTGCTTGGGGACGGGCACGACGCGGTCAGCGGCGATGGTGGCGTATTCGGCGTAGCTGCCGAGGATGTTGCACCAGGCAGCGGGATCTCCAGGTGAGAAGCCGGTGACGCCGGAGCCAACGGCTTCGACGGTGCCGGCGGCTTCCTGTCCGTCGATGAAGGGGAGCGCGGTCTTGTAGCGGCCTTCGCGGTAATAGATGTCGATGAAGTTGACGCCGGAGGCGTGGACCTTGATGAGGACTTCGCCGGGGCCGGGAGTGGGGATGGGGAGGTCGGCGAGGGTGAGGACTTCGGGGCCGCCGGTTTCTCGAATCTGGATTGCTTTCATAACGTTTGCCGATGCCGAGTTTAGCAGAGGGGATTCAGAGGTGGATAAAGAGACAGGCGGAGTGAGTGGCGGGCTTACGGACGAGATGATGTGCAGAAATGTAGAATTGTGAGAGACGCAGCGATTTTTGCTGTTGCGATTTTTCTATGCCGGCGATGAGTACCAAGCCGCCGGAACCTTCGGATACAGAGTCGAAGTTGCTGCCATCTCAGGTGACCAGCGCTCAAACTGTAGTCGCATGGTCCGGCTTCATGTTTGCGCTTCTGCAAAGTGTCTGCACTTTCTTTACAGCACTCGATGGACTTCGCCTTCTAATCGGGGCGGGAGCGCTGGCGGCGATTCTGCAGGCAGGGACGTTCTGGGATCACTTTCACACGAACTGGATTCGCGTGCCGATGGTGGTGCTGGCGTTCGCGGGTTCTGTTCTGAACCTGCTGATCCTGAGACGCATCTGGCGGCTTCGCAATCATCCGGCGGCGCAGTGGCGGCGCGTGCCGGTGTCGCCTCGAAAGATAAGGATGGAGCGGTTGCAGTTCGTTCTGTCGGTGATTACGCTGGCTCTCGTCGGTATCGAGGAGGTCTTGCACTTCAGGACCTTTCATCATTTCTGAGTGCGGGGAATACAGATCTGATTTCGATATTCTAGTGCACGGGATTTTCAGATTCATCCCTCCAAAAGTCCTTATGAATACTAAAAACGAATGGCCGCCTGCACTCCGATTTGTCTGGCTGACAGGCGGTATCGTTGCCATCAACGAGCCGGAAAGCGATCTCGTCAAACTCAATATCGGTTTGAAGGGACGGACACTCGAAATTTTGCGGATTCCGACATACCCCGCTCTCTACACAGCGCTTGGAAGGCAGGGATTCAAGATCATCGGTACAACATTCGTCACTGGCGCCGATCAGTTGGACGAGTTTCGCGCACCTGAATTTCGCGCAGCCGGACTGAACGGCCGTTGGTCCCTGTGGGACACAAAGCAGTTGTGGAGGCAAATCGTATCAGAGGCCGCCAAAAAGAATGAGATGCGATTGATGGACACAGCCTCGAGGATCGCGGCCGGATTGCAGTTTAGTGAACTGCGGCTTTACGACCTCGCGATGTCCTACAGTCGCCAATTAAAGGCACATCTAAAAGACAGCGAACCCAAGGAAAGGCAGGCTTTCGTCGACACTTTCAGCCCTGGTGTCTACAAAGATATTCATGCGCTTTTCTGGGAAATGGCTGTTTTGCGTGATGTTCTTGCTGAGTTTGTCGCAATCTTTTGTCTTAGACGGGATGGCATCACCACAGTCTCCGGATTGCGCCGCTCACTCGCTAAATCCGAGTCTACCGACGCTGAAGCGAACGAATTTATGCGCATCTCGGAGAAATCTAATTCGGGATGGCTCGCAGTCTTCGGAGCATACAGAGATTGCTTCACTCACTCCGCCCCATTACATCAAGTAGAAGGTGTAGCGTGGGCAGTTCAGGACTTGTTGACATTGAACAATGGCAGCTTAGTTCCGCAGGTCTACTACGCCCTGCCACAAGATGCAGAAGAGCTCTCACGCCGACGTACGAAGGGTCCTTTATTTGACTCGCTAGAAGAGATGGCATTGAGTGCGGCGCGGAACCGCGATAGGTCGAAGGAGCCAGATGCCTTGGAGTATTTACATCTCTGCCTTTGCCAATTCACCGACTTATCTCAACGATTGATTGCAAGATCTCCTATCCCCCCACTGCCTATATTTATAACTGCGGAGGACATCATTGGGGACATCAAGATCACCCGCACATGAGTTCTCATGCGCTATTGAGTAGGCAGTAGAAATGAGCGCCTAATCGTCGTGCAGCAGACTTGCTCGCGGCGGGCGCAGACGGACGAGCCGGCAGTTATAATCGGGCGCCAGCACCGAAAGAGAGGAATGCACTTGAAGAAAGATCTTGCTGCAGTCGTTCGACGTTTCGTCACGGAAGTCATCAACCAAGGTCAGATGGATCTGGCTGCGGAGTTTGTGTGGGAGGACGTCGTCGAGCAGGTTCCGCTGCCCGGTCAGGGGCCCGGGCTGGAAGGATTGAAGGATATTCTGCGCGGCATGCGCGCCTCCTTCCCGGATCTGAACTTCTCGATCGAAGAGCAGATCTCAGAGGGTGACAAGGTGGCGAGCCGCTTTGAATGGACCGGCACTCACCAAGGCGAGTTTCTCGGTGTGCCGGCAACGGGCCGCCAGGTCCGGGTTTGGGGGATTGTTATCGACCGCTTCGAAGAAGGTCGTATCAAGGACACACGCATCATCATGGATATTTTCGGATTGATGGCGCAGCTCGGAGCTCTTCCTCCGCCGGAAGCATGACCCTGTTCCTTTGATGGGCTCTAGTCTTCGTGCAGAAGGCTTTGTTCGCCGGAGGCGCGCAGGCGCACGAGGCGATCGATCGTGTACGGGGCGCGCTGTGACGAGGTGTGGTAGTGGCGGACCTGGAGTTCGCCAAGAAGGCCGATGGCAATCAACTGGATGCCGGCGAGGATGAGGACTCCGGCGATCACGAACAGCGGTCCGTGCTGATCCATGACGTGCTGATGGGTGAAGACCTTGAGGCCGGCGAGGAAGACGGAGATTCCGCCTCCGAGCAGGACGCCAAGCGCGCCGAACAGCCCGAAGAAGTGCAGGGGGCGCATCATGTACTTGAGCAGGAAGCGGATGGTCAGCAGGTCGAAGAAGACGC
>Ga0335075_10010332_pt1 | contig 14183 bp, 13 predicted proteins | sample Lox_Sample_24_FD_206723 | JGI IMG/M metagenome (GOLD analysis project Ga0335075, IMG submission 206723) | Soil microbial communities from Loxahatchee National Wildlife Refuge, Florida, United States - Lox_Sample_2.4 | ecosystem: Environmental > Terrestrial > Soil > Wetlands | place: USA...
GACGAAGATCACGCCGATCCACCGCTCCGACGGCAGCGGCGACACGTTCGCGTTCACGAACTACCTCTCCCACATCTCCAGCGCGTGGAGCTCGAAGATCGGCCACGCGACCGAAGTCACGTTCCCTGTGGGCATCGGCGCGAAGGGCAACTCGGGCGTGGGTGGCGCGATCTCCTCGACCAACGGCGCGATCGGCTACATCGCGATCGCGTACGTGCTCGAGAACAAATTCGACTACGCGCTGATCAAGAACGCGGCGGGCAACTACCCGGTGCCCGGCATCCCGAGCATCTCCGCGGCGGCCAAGACGCTCGCGTCGGTGCCGGCGAACAACGAAGTGTCGATCGTCGACCCGCCGGCGTCGGCGCCGGGCGCATACCCGATCTCGACGTTCACGTACGCGCTGGTGCCGGAAAAGTCGCCGAAGGCGAGCACGCTCAAGCCGTTCCTGAGGTGGGCGATCACCGAAGGCCAGACGTTCGGGCCGAAGCTCGACTTCGCGCCGCTGCCGTCGCAGGTCGTGAGCGCGGACGAAGCGACCATTGAAAAGATCGGCAGCTAGCCCGGCGCTCGGAGCCCCCCCGCGCGGCAGCCTCGAGCTGCGCGGGGGAGCCGGGGTCACCGACCGCGTCGGCGACCCCGGCCTTCGCGCGCTCGCCCTGCTGGCCTCCGCCGCCAGCATGGCGCTGATCGCGCTGCTCGTCTACAAGGTCTTCGACCAGGCGGGCGAATCGATCTCCCACTTCGGGCTGGGCTTCGTCGGCTCCAGCGTGTGGAACCCGGTCACCCGGCGCTTCGGCGCGGCGTCGTTCATCTACGGCACCGCCGTCAGCTCGCTGATCGCGCTGCTGATCGCCGGCCCGATGTCGGTGGCGATCGCGCTGTTCCTGACGGAGCTGGCGCCGATGCGCGTGCGCCGGCCGGTGGCGACGCTCGTGGAACTGCTCGCCGCCATCCCCAGCGTCGTGCTCGGGCTGTGGGGGATCATCGTGATGGCGCCGTTCCTCAACGGCACGCTCGAGCCCGCCCTGCGCTCGGCGCTGGGCTGGATCCCGCTGTTCGCTGGCTCGGCCTCGCCCTTCGGCCTGCTGCCAGCGGTCCTGATCCTCACGATAATGACCGTGCCGATCGTGGCGTCGGTCACGCGCGAGGTCTTCCAGACGGTGCCCACCGAGCTGAAGGAGAGCGCGCTCGCGCTCGGCTCCACCCGCTGGGAGATGGTGCGCATGGTGATCCTCCCGTACGCCAAATCCGGGATCGTCGGAGCGAGCATCCTCGGGCTCGGGCGTGCGCTGGGCGAGGCGATCGCGGTGACGCAGGTGATCGGCGACGAGACGGGCATCCACGCGTCGCTGTTCGCGCCCGCGGACACGCTCGCCAGCCGCGTGGCCTCGACCTACCAGGGCGCCACGAGCACGCTGGAGATCTCCTCGCTGGCGTACCTTTCCGCGATCCTGCTGGTGTTCGCGCTGATCGCCAACGCGATCGCGCGGCTGATCGTCAGGCGCACCACCCTGCGCATGCGTCCCGCTGCACCGCGACCCAGGCTCGCGACGGCAGCCGCGGAGGCGGACGCATGAGCCTCGGCGGAGCGGGCGGCGCCGGCGGAGCGGGCGCAGGCGCGGCGCGGGCGACGCACCCGCTGCTCGCGCCCAACCCGGGGCTGCGGCGGCGCAAGCTGATGAACCGCGCGATGGAGGGCGCCGCGACGCTGGCGGCGCTGATCGCGGTGGCGGTGCTGGCGCTCGTGATCCTGTCGGTGCTGGTGAAGGGCATCAGCGCGATCAACCTCGACTTCTTCGTCAAGGGACCCGCCCCGTTCGGCCAGAGCGGCGGGGGCATCGCCAACTCGATCGTCGGCACGGCGCTGCTGGTGGCGATGGCGAGCGTGGTCGCGGTGCCGGTGGGGATCCTCGTGGGTATCCACACGTCGGAGTTCGCGCGGCCCGCGACGGCTGCGTCGATCCGTTTCGCGCTGGACATCCTCAACGGCGTGCCCACGATCGTGACCGGCATCTTCGTGTTCGGCCTGCTCGTCGTCGGCCACGTGCAGAGCGGCTACGCGGGGGCGTTCGCGCTGGCGATCATCATGCTCCCGATCGTCGCGCGCTCGGCTCACGAAGTGCTCTCGCTCGTGCCCTCGTCCCTGCGCGAGGCGAGCCTCGCGCTCGGCGTCAGGCGCTGGCGCACCGTGCTGACGATCGTCGTGCCCACCGCGGCCAGCGGGCTGGTGACGGGCGCCCTGCTCGCTGTGGCCAGGGTCGCGGGCGAGACCGCGCCGCTGCTGTTCACGTCCTCGATCGCGTCGACCCTCGTCTCGACCAACCCCTCGCAGGCGCTGGCGTCGATACCCGTGTCGATCTTCACGCTCTCCGAGGAAGCGAGCCCGGCGGCGCACGCGCAGGCGTGGGCGGCCGCGCTGCTCCTAATCTTCCTGGTCGTGATCCTGAACGTCATCGCGCGCGCCCTGTTCGGGCGCTCTCGCACGAGGCTCGGCGCGACGCGATGAGCACGCAGGCGCCGGCATCCGAGGATTTCGAGGAGCGAGGACGGCGATGAACCCCGATGGGCATACTGAGCAGCAAGCCGAGATGAGCGAGCAGCCACTGCAGACGCCTCGCATCCTGCCGAGGCACCACGAGGGCGCCTCCGCGGAGACCCCCGCCGCGGAGAGCGACGCGGGGTCCGCCAACGGCGGCGCCGCGCCCGCGGCCACGCGCACGGTCCAGCTCGAGGGGCTGCGCGCCTTCTACGGGAACGCGGAGCAGGTGAAGGGCATCGACTTGGAGTTCAAGGCGAACCAGGTGACGGCGATCATCGGGCCGTCGGGATGCGGCAAGTCGACGATGATCCGGTGCATCAACCGCATGCACGAGGAGATCCCGGGCGCCCGCGCCGAGGGCCGCGTGCTGCTCGACGGCATCGACGTGTACGGCGAGTCGGTGGACGTGGTCGCGGTCCGGCGGGCGATCGGGATGGTCTTCCAGAAGCCCAACCCGTTCCCGACGATGTCGATCTTCGACAACGTGGCGTCCGGCCTGCGGCTGACGGGCGCGCGTCGCCGCGGCGAGCAGCTGCACGCGAAGGTGGAGAGCGCGCTGGCCGGCGCCGGCCTGCTGGACGAGGTCAAGGACCGCCTGTCCGAGCCGGGCATCGGCCTGTCGGGCGGCCAGCAGCAGCGCCTGTGCATCGCGCGCTCGCTGGCGGTGGACCCCGAGGTGATCCTGATGGACGAGCCGTGCTCGGCGCTGGACCCGATCGCGACGCTGAAGATCGAGGAGCTGATCGACGAGCTGAAGACGCGCGTGACGATCGTGATCGTGACCCACAACATGCAGCAGGCGGCGCGCGTGGCGGACCGCACCGCGTTCATGCTGGACGGCCGGCTGATCGAGGTGGGGCCGACCCAGGAGATGTTCACCACGCCGAGCGACGTGCGCACCGAGGAATATGTCACCGGCAAGTTCGGCTAGCGACCCGGATCCATCCGACGCGGGCGGGCCCCTGTCGGCGACCGCCGTGGAGGGCGCCACTGGGGAGCGCGCGGAGGGCGCGCATGCGCAGGGCCGCGCGCACTTCCAGGCGCAGCTGCGCGAGCTGGAGGCCCACGCGCTGGGCGGCCTGGACCTGATCGTGGAGCAGCTGGACCGCGTGCTGGAGGCGCTGCACCACCAGGACGTCGAGCTTGCGCAGATGGTGATCGCGGACGACGACCGCGTCGACGGCCGCTACCTGGAGGTCCACCAGGGCATCCTGTCGCTGCTGGCGTTGCAGGCGCCGGTGGCGGGCGACCTGCGGCTGGTGGCTGCGCTGCTGCACATGATCAAGCACATCGAGCGCATGGGCGACCAGTGCGTGAACATCGCCAAGCTGATCCCGCTGTCGGGCTATGAGCCGCCGGTGCACGAAGAGGTGCTGGGCACGCTCGCCAAAATGGGCGCGTTCGCGCGCTCGGAGGTGGTGCAGTGCAAGGCCGCGTTCGCCGCGCGCGACGTCGGCTTGGCCGAAGACCTCGTGCGCCAGGATCGCGAGATCAACCGCCTGAACCGCGAGATCTTCCGTATGGCGATAGAGATCGGCGACGACCCCGACACGCGCGAATGGGCGCTGTACATGACGCTGGTGGCGCGCGCGCTCGAGCGCATCGGCGACAACGCCGTGGACATCGGCGAGCAGGTCGCGTTCGTGGTCACGGGCCTGTTCAGGGAGTTCTCGGACTCCTCGCGCGCACCCGCCACGGCGGGCGGGGAGGCCGAACCCGGTCCTTCCTCGTCGAGTGCCGTATAGCCTTTGTATTACACACGCGGGCGGCGAAGCGCTCGCGCACGCTGTGGGCGCAGCCTTTCGCGCCAACTGCTGTCACACCATCGCTATACCGCGCCGGTGGGTTTCCACGGCAGCGATCCAGCAGCTCCGGCGCGCTGCGTGACGAGACATGCAATTTGCGAACGGCCCTGTGAACATCCTGTGACATCGCGCGCTCGGGATGGCCACGCATCCCGAGGATCGCTTACACTGCGCCGCAATGAGCGCAAGCGTGAGCGCCGCAGACCGGGGGGGCGCGCCAGCGGCATCCGACGGCAGCGCTTCTCCCTCGGCAACTCTTCGCATCGCCGTCCTTGACCGCGACAGCGGCTTCCTCCAGGTTCTCAGCAAGCGGCTGGACCGCGTCGGCTGGGAGCACCGCGTGCTCGCCAGCCCCGTGCCCACGGACGCGGTCGTGTCGATGCGCCTGAGCGCCCTGGTCGTCGACCTGGCGGTGCTCGGCCCGCAGGCGTGGAGCTGGCTCGAGCGGCTGTGCGAGGCGCTTCCGGAGCTTGGCATCGTCGTCTGCACGGGCCCCTCCACGGTGGCTCAGCGGGTGCGCGGGCTGCGCCTGGGGGCGGATGACTGGATCACCAAGCCGTGCCACCCCGAGGAAGTGATCGCGCGCGTGCAGAGCGTCGTGCGCCGCCGCAGGCGCAGCGCCAGCCGCACGGAGGCCGCGCCGGTGGTGGCCGGCGAGGTGGAGATCCGCTCCGACCGCTTCCAGGCGTTCGTGGGCGAGCACAGCATCGACCTGACCAGGCGCGAGTTCGAGCTGATCGAGCTGCTGGCGGCGGCCGAGGGTCGCGTGCTCGAGCGCGAGGAGATCTACTCGCGCCTGTGGGGCTACACGATGGTGCGCGGCGACCGCTCCGTCGACGTGTTCGTGCGCAAGCTGCGCCAGAAGCTCGAGAAGGCGTCGCCGAGCTGGCGCTACATCCACACCCACTTCGGCATCGGCTACCGCTTCGCCGCCGAATCGGTCGAGGAGATCGACCCGACCAGCGTGCCCTCGTCACTGCCCGTGGATTGGGACCCCGCCCGCCCCGCCCGCCCCGCCCCCCGCTCCGGCGATGAGGGCGAGTTCGCGGGGGCGCAGCAGGGCGAGAAGCTCGCCGCTCGCGCCCTCTAGGCGCACGATCGCAATCCCCCCCTTCTTCACGTCCGCGCGCGCGCCGGTCAGCTCGGCCACCACGTGCGAGAAGTCGGGCTCGTGGCCGACCAGCAACAGGCGCCCGTCCGCGGGCACGTGCTCGCCGAGCGCCGCAAGCGCCTGCGCGGCGTCGAAGCCGCCGGCGAGCGGCGCGTGCACGGCCAGGCGGGCGCGCTGCTCCTCCCCCCACGCCTCCGCCGCCAGCTCCGCCGTCTCGCGCGCGCGCACGCGCGGGCTGAACAGCACGGCGTCGAATGCCGCGGGCAGCCGCGTGAGGGCTACGCCCGCGGCGCGTGCCTGCCGGCGCCCGCGCTCGGTCAGGCGCCGCTCGGCGTCCGCGCGGGTGCCATGGGGCTCGGCCTCTGCGTGCCGGAGTAGCCAGAGCTGACGAGCCATGCCGATCGCGCTGCACCCTAGCGTGTCGTGTAGCTTGGGGATGTACATGGATGGTGATCGCGACCACCACTCGCCCCACAACGGCGCGGTCCGCACCGCGGTGAGCGTGGACCTCGAAGACCCCGCGCTGTACCTCAACCGCGAGCTGTCCTGGCTGGACTTCAACGACCGCGTGCTGCAGCTCGCGGAGGACGAGCGCGTGCCGCTGCTCGAGCGCGTGAAGTTCTGCGCGATCTACACCACCAACCTCGACGAGTACTACATGGTGCGCGTCGCCGGCCTGCACGACCAGATCGACGCGGGCGTCGAGAACCCCACCCAGGACGGCCGGATCCCCTCCGAGACGATCGCGCTGATCCGCGAGCGCGTGCTCGGCCAGGGCCAGCGCCTGACCGCCTGCTTTGAACGCCGGCTGCGCCCGGCGCTGGCCGAGCACGACATCCGCGTGGTGGACGTGCAGGACCTCGACGAGGAGCGCCGCGCGGAACTCGCCCGCCACTTCCAGAAGGCGATCTTTCCCGCGCTCACGCCGCTCGCGGTTGCGCCCGGCCGTCCCTTTCCCTATATCTCGAACCTGTCCCTCAGCCTCGCCGTGCTCGTGCGCGACCCCAGCACCGAGCAGACCGTGTTCGCGCGCGTGAAGGTGCCCACGGAGATCCTGCCGCGCTTCGTCACGCTCAAGCAGCCCGCGGGCGATCCGCCGCTGCTGGTGCCGCTGGAGGACGTGATCGCCCACCACCTGGACGCGCTGTTCCCCGGCATGGAGATCGCCGACCACGACGTCTTCCGCGTGACCCGCGACGCCGACCTGGAGGTCTCCGACGACGCCGCCGACCTGCTGCAGGCGGTCGAGGACGAGCTGCGCCGCCGGCGCTTCGGCGAGATCGTGCGCGTGGAGGTCGGCGCGGGCTGCTCGCCGCAGCTGCGCGAGTCGCTCGTGAGCCTGCTGGGGGTCGACGACGACGAGGTGTACCCCGTCGACGGCCTGCTCGACATGGGCGCGCTGTGGCAGATCGTGAAGCTGCCCGGGCACGCCGAGCTGCGCGAGGAGGCGATCGGCGGCGTCACGCATCCGCGCCTGCTGCGACGCGAGGGCCAGCGCCCGGACGTGCTCGGCGCGATGCGCGAAGGCGACCTGCTCGTGCACCACCCCTACGAGTCGTTCGCCACCTCCGTCGAGCGCTTCGTCGAGCAGGCGGTCGCAGACCCGAACGTGCTGGCGATAAAGCAGACCGTGTACCGCACGAGCGACGACTCGCCGCTGGTGCCCGCGCTGATCGACGCGCGCGAACGCGGCAAGGAAGCGGTGGCGCTGGTCGAGCTGCAGGCGCGCTTCGACGAGCGCATGAACATCCACTGGGCGAAGGCGATGGAGGAAGCGGGCGTGCACGTCGTGTACGGCCAGCCCGCGCTCAAGACGCACGCCAAGTGCGTGCTGGTGGTGCGCCGCGAGGGCGACGGCGTGCGCAACTACGTGCACATCGGCACCGGCAACTACCACTCGGCGACCGCGCGCCTGTACACCGACTTCGGCCTGTTCACCACCGACGAACAGATCGGCGCGGACGTCACCGACATGTTCAACTACCTGACCGGCTACGGGCGCCCGCTGCACTACCGCAAGGTGCTGATGGCCCCCGACCACCTGCGCGAGGGCCTGATCGAGCAGATCGAGGACACGGTCGCCGCGCACACGCCCGAGCGGCCCGCGCGGATCGCGATGAAGATGAACGCGCTGGTGGACGGCCGCTGCATCCGCGCGCTGTACGCGGCCTCGCAGGCGGGCGTGCGCGTGGACCTGAACGTGCGCGGCATCTGCTGCCTGCGGCCCGGCCTGCCGGGCGTCTCCGAGAACATCCGCGTGGTCTCGATCGTCGGGCGCCTGCTCGAGCACTCGCGCATCTACGCGTTCGAGCGCGACGGCGAGCACACCGTGTACATCGCCTCCGCCGACCTGATGCCGCGCAACCTCGACCACCGCGTCGAGCTGGCCGTGCCGATCGAGGCCCCGGAGCTGCGCGCGGAGCTGCTGGACACGCTGGAACGCGCGTTCGCTGACAACCAGAGCTCGTGGGAGCTGGACCGCGAGGGCATGTGGCATCGGCGCAGGCGGGCGGGACGCGACGCCGGCGAGCAGCCGCGCAACCTCCAGCTCGAGCTGGCCGAGCTGTACGCCGCGCGCGCAGGCGTCGAGCGGACGGCCGGCGAGCAGGCAGCGCCGGTCCTCGGCGCCGCTGCCCACTGAGGAGCGCCGCGATGTCCAGCGAGCAGCTCAGGCTGCCGGACTTCTTCATCGTCGGGCACCCCAAGAGCGGGACCACTGCGCTGTACACGATGCTGCGAGCCCACCCGCAGATCTTCATGCCCAACCTCAAGGAGCCGCTGTTCTTCTCCAGCGACATGCGCCTGCGATTCCCGACCCCCAGGTCGGGGCGCGTGCCGCAGACGCTCGACGCCTACCTAGAGCTGTTCACCGACGCCGAGCCCATGCAGCTGCTCGGCGAGGCGTCGTCCTCGTATCTGTGGTCGCGCACGGCAGCCGCCGCGATCGCGCAAGCGCAACCGTCGGCGCGCATCATCGCCGTGTTGCGCGAGCCGGCGAGCTTCCTGCGGTCGCTGCACCTCCAGTTCATGCAGATCCACGTCGAGGCGGAGGGCAGCCTGCGCAAGGCGCTCGAGCTGGAGCCCGCCAGACGTGAGGGCAGGAGCATCCCCCCCACCTCGCACCGGCCGCAGCTGCTGCTGTATTCAGAGCACGTGCGCTACGTGGAGCAGCTGCGCCGCTACGAGGAGGTGTTCGCGCCGGAGCAGATGCTGGTGCTGATCTACGACGACTTCCTCGCCGACAACGAGGGCACTGTGCGCGCGATCCTGCGCTTCCTCGGCGTGGACGCCAGTGCGCCGGTCGAGGTGAAGGAGGCCAACCCCACCGTCGAGGTGCGCTCCGGGCGTGTGCACCGGTTCACGCGCTCGGTGGCGCTAGGCCAGGGGCCCGTCGCACGGCTGCTGCATCCCCTGATGCGCAGCCTCAGCCCTCGTCAGCTGGCGCGTGTCGTGGCGCTGCGCGACCGGCTGATCGTCCGCCGCCCCGCAGCGGCGGACGAGGCCCTGATGCTCGAGCTGCGCCGGCGTTTCAAGCCCGAGGTTGCGGCGTTGAGCGAGCACCTGGGTCGTGACCTCGTCAGCCTGTGGGGCTATGACAGCCTCGACTGAGGGGCGCCGCCCGCGTGTGGCGATCCTCGTGGTCAACGGCTTTCGCCGGCGCGGGCGCTGGGGCGAGCACAACCTGGCGCAGGCCCTGAAGTACCCGTGGATCGAGCTGTGCCTGCGACAGATCGAGCGCCACTCCGACGGCTGGGACTACGAGGTGTTCGTGTACGACAACTCGCACCTGCCCTCCCACCGCGCGGCGATGGACGGGTATGCGCGCGTGCGCGTGCGCCCCGCGCGCTGGGTCGCGGCGCTGGGCGCAGTCGCCAACCGCCTGCGGCTCGCGCACCTCGCGCGCCTGCTCGAACGCTCGCATCCCGCTGCGCTGGACTATCTCGCCCGCAAGGTGCCATCCGACTTCGACTACATCGTCACCCTCGACAACGACTCCTTCCCCGTCCGCGACGACTGGCTGGAGGTGCTCCTCGACGGGTGCGAGCGGGGAGCCGCCCTGGCGGGCGTCTACCGCGACGAGATGGCACCGGAGATCGCGCCGTTCATCCACGTCAGCGGCTTGTGCGTGCGCCCCGGCGAGCTGCGCGCGCTCGGCGTGTCGTTCGGGCGCGAGGCGAACCCGGAGATCGAGCACAACCAGGACGTGGGACAGCGCATCACCTACGAGTTGACCCGGCGCGACCGCACGATCGCGCCGCTCAAGCGCAGCAACGCCTTGAACTACCACTTCCTGCTGGGTGGCCTGTACGGCGACGTGATCTACCACCACGGCGCCGGCAGCAGGAAGGGCAGGTTTTGGACCTCGCGCGACCGCGACACCGACGACCGCGTCAACGCAGCGCTGCGTGAGGCGGCGTTCAGGGACCTCGATCACCTGATCGCGGTGCTGCGCGGTGAGGCCGAGAACGATCTCGACCTGACGCCGCTCGAGCGCGCGCCCGCGGACTGAGGTCAGCCGATCAGCTGCTGGCAGATCAGGAACACGTTCAGCGCGCTGATCACGATCGCGCAGCCCCACGCGAGCAGCGTGGTCAGCCTGCGGTTGACGTGGACGCCCATGATCTCGGCGCGACTGGTGAGCATCACGAGCGGGATCAGCGCGAGCGGGATGCCGAACGAGAGCACGACCTGCGAGAGCACGAGCGCGTTCGTCGGGTTCATTCCCACCGCGAGCACCACCAGCGCGGGGATCATCGTGACCGCGCGGCGCGCCAGCAGCGGCACGCGGACGTTGATGAAGCCCGCCATCACGATCTGGCCCGCGTACGTGCCGACGCTCGAGGACGAGGCGCCGGAGGCGAGCAGCGCGACCGCGAACGCGAGCGCAGCGCCGCCGCCGACGAGATGGCCGAACTGCGCGTGCGCCGCCTGGATGCCGGCGATCTGCGTGAGGCCGCGCGCATGGAACAGCTTCGCGGCCACCGCCAGCATCGCCAGGTTGACCAGGCCCGCGAGCCCGAGGGCGATGATCACGTCCAGCCGCTCGAAGCGAAGCACGCGCCCGCGCTCGCGGTCGTTGCGGCACGGCATGCGCCCCTGCGTGAGCGCCGAGTGCAGGTAGATGACGTGCGGCATCACGGTCGCGCCGATGATGCCGACCGCAAGGTACAGCGAACTCACACCGTCGAGCCCGGGCAGCAGGCCGCGCAGCGAGCCGTGGGTGGAGGGCCCGATGCGCAGCGTCTCGTACAGGAAGCCGAGGAAGATGATCCCCAGCAGCGCGGTGATCGCCAGCTCGAAGCGGCGAAAGCCGTGGGTCTGCAGCTCGAGGATCGCCAACGCGATCACGCCGGTGATCGCGCCGGCGGGCAGCAGCGGGACGCCGAACAGGAGGTTCAGCCCCAGCGCGGCGCCGAGGAACTCGGCGATGTCGGTGGACATCGCCATGGCCTCCGCCTGCGCCCACATCCCCCACGTGACCCTCCGCGGGAAATGGGCGCGCACGACTTCCGGCAGGTTGCGCTCGGTGACGATCCCGAGCTTGGCCGACAGGTACTGGATCAGCATCGCCATCAGGTTCGCCGCCAGCACCACCCACAGCAGCAGGTAGCCGTACTGCGCCCCGCCTTCGATGTTGGTGGCGAAGTTTCCCGGGTCGACGTAAGCGATCGACGCCACGAACGCCGGGCCGAGCATCCACAGCGTCGCGCGCAGCCGGCCTTTCGCGAGCACCTGCTCGAGCGCGCTCGGTACGGCGACACCGTCCTCGAGCGCGATCGACGCGCCCTCGCCGGCAGCCCCCAGCGCCGGACGCAGCTCTGCCCGGGGCGGCGTCATCGCCCGGCCTCCTCCACCTCGATGCGCATCGCCCGCGCCAGCTCGCCGCCGAGGGCGTGTTCGCGCCCGCCCAAGCGCACGAACACGGGGCCGCCGAACGGCTGGCGGCGGGCGACCTCCAGACGCGCGCCCAGCGCGATCCCCTCGCCGTCCAGGTAGCGCAGCATCTCCGGGTCCGAGTCCGACACGCGCACGAAGCGCCCGAGCGTTCCCGCGGACAGCTCGTCCAGGCTGCTGGTCTGGCCCTCGTCGATCTCGAACGCGTGCGTGGGTATCGGATCGCCGTGCGGGTCGAGCGTGGGGTGCCCGAGCCGCGCGGCGATCAGCTGCTCGAGATCCTCGGAGATCACGTGCTCGAGCACCTCCGCCTCGTCGTGCACGCGGTCCCACGGCATCCCCAGCTCCTGCGCCAGGAACAGCTCCAGCAGCCGGTGGTGGCGCAGCACCTCCAGCGCGACCGCGCGACCGTGCTCGGTGAGCTTCACGCCGCGATACGGCTGATGCTCCACAAGCCCCAGCTCCGCCAGCTTGCGAACCATCGCCGACACCGAGCCGGGCGTCACGCCCAGGCGCTCGGCGAGGTCGTTGGTGGAGACCGCGTCGCCCGCCCTCGCCTCCAGCGCGTACACCGCCTTGGCGTAGTCTTGAACGTGCGAAGACAAAGGTTCGGCACTCATCACAAACGATATTTTGGCATGCCAAGAAAGGATTGTCAAGGCATGCAAACGTCGATGATCGCGGGACGTGCGAGCGACTGACCGTAGCTCGCTCAGGATGCCGCTGCCGCCGCGCTCAGCGGGCCGGCCGCGGGCGCAAGTCAGCAGGCCGGCCGCCGGCGCGCTCGGCAGGCGGCTCTTGGAGCGCTCACGCGGCTGTTGCTTTGGTGCGCTTCGCCGGCGCGCGCGTGGCTTTGGTCCGCGTGGCTTTGGCCCGCGTGGCTTTGGCGCCTGCTCGTGCGCGTTTCGAGCGCGAGCCCCGGCGCTGCGCAGCGGGTATCTCTGCCTGTGTCACCGCCTTGGCCAGCGTGGGGATCAGGCGCTCGAGGAAGCGCGCCATTCTCTCCTCCTCGCGGCGGATGGCGCGCGCGAGCTTGGCGGTCTGCGCGTCGCCCACCGCCTGCGCGAGCGTCTCGATCGCCGTGTACGTCGCGATCTCCTCGTGCTCGTCGGCGTACTCGCTCTTGGCGTTCTTGAGCATCCTCTCCGGCTCGCTGGTGCCCCGGATGGCGTGCAGCGGGCCCTTGGCCGCGGCGATGGCACGGGCGCCGAGCCCGACCGCCGCGCCGGCTCCCTTGGCGAGCGTGGCAGACGCCTCGATGGGAACCGTCTGGGGACTTCCGCCGAGCGCCTTTACCCTGCGCTCCAGCTCGCGGGCGTGGCGTTTGGTTTCGCTCAGGTGCTCGCGCAGGCGCTTCTTGTACGGCGCGCGCGTGGTCATCGCGATGTGCGCCTGCAGCGCCGTCTCCAGCTCCTTCTCCTTGCCGTACGCCTCGTTCAGGTACTGCACCAGCTTGCCGTCGCGTGCACTCAGCTCCGCCATCTCAGATCACCGCCCGCATCGTAGATCCACCGTCAGTTCATGGGCCTACTGGTGGTTAACCTTTTTGACGCGGCTTGAAACGCTCCGTCGGGCTCCGCGCGCGCCGTCGTGGCGGCGCTCCGTGTTTCGCCGTGCGCCGCAGCCGAAGCGGCCCATGCGCTGCGCCGGCTCGTGCCCCCGGGCCTATACTGCGCGGCTCGCGATGCTCAACGATCCACACGAGCAGTGGGAGCGCTTCGGGGCGCAGGATCCCTATTTCGGGGTGCTGACGGAGGAGCGCTACCGCAGCGGGCGTCTGGACGACGCCGCCCGCGAGCGCTTCTTCAAGACCGGCCGCCAGGTCGTCGACAAGCTCGCCGACGACATCGCCGCCCATACCGGAGCATCGCTAGAGGCGCGGCGCGCGCTCGACTTCGGCTGCGGCGTCGGGCGCCTGAGCCTCGCGCTGGCCGAGCGCTGCGCCTACGTGTACGGCGTCGACATCTCGCCGTCGATGCTGGCCGAGGCCGACCGCAACGCCTCGCGGATGGGGCTCGACAACGTCGAGTGGGTCCAGACGGCCAGGCTCGTCGAGCTGAGCGGCAGCTACGACCTCGTCGTCTCCGCGATCGTGTTCCAGCACATACCCGTAGAGGAGGGCGAGCGCGTGTTCGCCACGCTGGTGCGGGGACTGCGCCCTGGCGGCGTGGGCGCGATGCAGATCACGCTGAAAACGGCGCACCGGCGGCTCGCGGCGCTTCGCTGGATCAGGAACTCGCTGCCCTTCGCGCCGAACTTCGCGAACCTGATCACGGGCAAGCCGTGGTCGCATCCGTACATGCAGCTCAACTCCTACTCGCTCGATCGCCTGGCCAACCTGCTGAGCGACGCGGGCGTGCGCGATTGGCACGCGAGCTTCCGCCCCGCCCGCCAGCGGCGCCACTTCGACAAAGTCACGCTGTTCTTCCGCAAGCCCGAGGAGGGCGCCGAGGCGGGCTCGTGAGCACGAGCAGCGGCGCGTGCGACACAAGCCTCCGGCAGACCGTCGCCCTGATCAAGCGGCACCTCGGTGTCGATGCCCCGGATCGTACGGGTCAGCGGGCAGACGAGAATCTCAGCAACGACGCCAATCGCCGCATTGCGGTGCAACACCAGATACGGACGACGACCGTGCTTTGGTGTCTCGCTCCACCAAACCTCGCCCCGACTCACCAAGACTGACGATCACGTCGCGCCTGGGCATCGAGACGATCCAAGACGGCGTCGCGCGACATCTCATTGACGGCCCGCAGACCAGCCCAGCCATCCGGCTGGTGCTGCGGCGTCTGCTGGTAGGAAGCGACGATCCGCCGGCCCACGTCGCGCTCAC
>Ga0335075_10010333_pt1 | contig 14183 bp, 9 predicted proteins | sample Lox_Sample_24_FD_206723 | JGI IMG/M metagenome (GOLD analysis project Ga0335075, IMG submission 206723) | Soil microbial communities from Loxahatchee National Wildlife Refuge, Florida, United States - Lox_Sample_2.4 | ecosystem: Environmental > Terrestrial > Soil > Wetlands | place: USA: Florida...
TGAACTCGCCTACCTCGCCAAGCGTCTTGAACTCGACTCCGCCGAGGCGCAACTCGGTGATAAGATCGTCGATCTTGCTCACGCCTGGCCTCCTTCAAGGTCGGCGACACTAGCGTCGATCTCGGCGCGAAGCCCAGACTGTCGGACGACGATCCGGGCGATCTCAGCATTGAGGGCCTTGATGTCGACGGCTTCGCGGGTGTCCTCGGCCTCGACGTACGAGCTGACGGCGAGGTTGTAGCCGTTCTCCGCGACGACCTCGTAATCGACGAGCTTCGCGAGGTGGTCAGCGTTCTCGCGTGCAGTGAAAGCGTCGAAGATCTTCTGCTGGTGTGCCTCGGTGAGCTTGTTCTTGTTGCCCGCCTTCACGAACTCGTTAGAGGCATCGATAAACAGGATGGCGTTGTCTTTCTTGGACTTTTTGAGCACGATGATGCATGTCGCGATGCCGACCCCAAAGAAGAGATTTGGCGGCAGCTGGATGACACTGTCGACATAGTTATTCTCAACGAGGTACTTACGGATCTTCTGCTCGGCACCGCCGCGGAAAAGCACGCCAGGGAACTCGACTATGGCTGCCGTGCCGTTGACCGCCAACCAGCTCAGGATGTGCATCGTGAAGGCCAAGTCGGCCCTTGACTTCGGTGCCAGTACGCCGGCTGGCGCATACCGCGGGTCGTTGATGAGCAGGGGGTTGGCGTCACCCGCCCAGTTGATGGAGTACGGCGGGTTGGAGACGATGGCCTCGAACGGCTCGTCGTCCCAGTGGACGGGGTCGGTCAGGGTGTCGCCGTGGGCGATGTCGAAGTTCTCGTAGTTGATGTCGTGCAGGAACATGTTGATCCGGCAAAGGTTGTAGGTGGTCAGGTTGACCTCTTGACCGAAGTAGCCCTGCCTGACCCCGTTCGGGAGCACCTTCGCGAACTTCAACAGCAGAGATCCGGAGCCACAGGCCGGGTCGTACACCTTGTTGACCTCGGTCTTACCTACGACCGTGATCCTTGCTAGCAGTTCTGAGACCTCCTGCGGGGTGAAGAACTCACCCCCGGACTTGCCAGCGTTCGAGGCGTACATGGTCATCAGGAACTCGTAGGCGTCGCCGAAGGTGTCGATGGTGTTGCCTTGATGGCCGAGGTTGAGCTCGCCGATGGCATTTAGCAGCTTGACGAGCTTCTCGTTCCGCTTCGCAACGGTCGGCCCGAGCTTAGAGCTGTTGACGTCGAGGTCGTCGAACAGTCCCTTGATGTCGTCCTCGGACTCCGCGCCGATCGCGGACGCCTCGATGTTGACGAAGACCCTGGTGAGGGTCTCGTTGAGGTTCTCGTCGAGACGCGCCTTCGCCCGTACGTTTGCGAAGAGATCCTGCGGGAGGATGTAGAACCCCTTCTCCTTTACCGTCTCGTCGCGGCCGAATTCAGCATCGGCATTAGACAAGTAGCAGTAGTCGAAGTCGCTGTGCCCCGCCGCGCGCTCCTGCTCGTTAAGGTACGTGGCGAGGTTCTCTGAGATGAACCGGTAGAAGAGCAACCCGAGCACGTAGGTCTTGAAGTCCCAGCCGTCGACGCTGCCGCGTAGGTCGTTGGCGATGCGCCAGATGGTCTTATGGAGTTCGGCCCGCTCGGTCTCTTTGCTCTTCCGGTTCATGTATGAAGTTTGCCAGCTTTGCTCGACCGAAGTTACAGAAGGCCCGACCGCGTGTTGCAGCGGGTCGGTCCAACCGCTACCCGGATCATCGGAGCTGCAGCTGGCAGGGCAGGAACCAGCTCCATCCGGGTCAGCTTGGCCCGCGACCGCGGGCAGAGGACCGAGTGAGCCCTGTCGAGCTCAACCGGCTAGCTGAGATAGTAAGTCTGACGTGTCCGCGCTGATCACGGTTGTGGATGTCGCCGGTACGGTCGTCGTAATGACGGTCCCCAGCGTTTCGGCGGCTAGGGCGATGGTGCCGGTCGCCGTCCAGGCATCCGGGCTCACGGTGCCGCGGCACGTCGCTTGTCGAGGCCTGCCCGGGTCCCGTCGTGACTCACACCGAACACGGTATCGGTCACTCATCCGCCGAGAGCAGACCGGCGGCGATCACGGTGTCCGCTCGCACTTGCGGCCCATGGAGATCACGTCGGCGGGGGCGATGTGCCGCGAGTAGATGTCCGTGGTCGCCAGGGACACTTGCCCGAGCAGGGTGCCTGCAAGCGTGCAGAACACACCTTCTGACGGTGACGGCGGTGATGACCAGTCTGGCTTTCGTCATCACGCAAGCGTCTGCACAGCCGGATCACCGCGGCCGAAGGCGCGCCGTGAGTGTCCTGGATGTCTTGAGACACCCTGTCCTCGATGGCCTGAACCTAGACACCGTCCTCCGCACCGCCTGACACCGTCGCCTTTCGCACGGCTGGCGCGCAGGATCAGTCAGCCACTTGGGAAGCGCGGTCGACTACTTGGTCGTACTCGGTCATGATCCGGGTCGGGGAGATGCTGGACGGGAAGGACAGCACCCGCCCTGTGGCCCGTTCGACGACGCAGAACGAACCGCCCCGGACCGACTTCTCGCTCATCCAGTCTTCGCGGACGAGCCATCCGGCGTCGAACTCCTCGAGGTGCCAGCTCTGGCCGTCGGCGGCCGTCGCCGGGCCGATGACCTCGGTCGCGATGCGCTCCGCGTCGTCACTGGTGATCATTTCGCGCGACCTTCCGGTGCGGTGAAGTAGATGGCATCCGAGTACGACATGTCGCTCTCATCGAAGCCCAGTCCGTCCCTTGATGGGGGCCACTCCTTGAATCGGGCGGACTGCCCGTCTCCCGCAGCTCACCCCTCGGCAGGACCGCCAGCCCCGCCATCTCCAAGACATTCCCGTCATCGGCCATGAGCAGGGACCGTAACCAACAGCCAATCCGCATGTCCGTTGAACTGGGAAGACGCCGTCGGTAGTTCAGTTAACAGTCCCACCCCCTGGCCGGCTTCGCCGACCACGGCCCGGCCGGGAACGGCGAGGCCCTCGCGGTCCTGCTCCGCCACGGGGGCGCCGGATCGAACACCGCCGCCGACCACGTCGAGGTCACCCGGCTCTCGGTCGCGCAGCTGCCCTGCCGCCTGCGCAGGCGGGTCCTGGTCCGCACCGATTCGGGCGGCGGCACGCACGGGTTCCTGAACTGGCTGGCCGCGCCGACACGGCGGCTGCACTACTCCGTCGGCATGACGATCACCGAGGACATGCAGGCCGCGATCGGGAAGGTCCCGGCCGGCGCCTGGCAGCCGGCCTACGACGGGAACGGGCAGGCGCGGGACGGGGCCTGGGTCGCGGACATCACCGGGCTGCTGGAGCTTTCCTCCTGGCCGGCCGGGATGCGGGTCATCGTCCGCAAGGAGCGCCCTCACCCCGGCGCCCAGCTGCGGTTCACCGACCTCGACGGGCACCGGTTCACCGCGTTCGCCACCGACGCGAAGCGCGGCCAGCTCGCCGACCTCGAGCTCCGCCACCGCCGCCGGGCCCGCTGCGAGGACTGCATCCGCTGCGCCAAGGACACCGGCCTGCGGAACCTCCCCTCAAGGGCTTCGCCCAGAACCAGCTCTGGTGCGAGATCGTCGCCCTCGCCTGCGAGCTGCTGGCCTGGACCCAGCTGCTCGCCCTCACGGGAGCTGCCCGCCGCTGGGAACCGAAACGGCTCCGCCTGCGCCTGCTCTGCGTCGCCGGGCGCCTCGCCCGCGGCGGCCGCCGCCTGCGCCTGCGGCTCGCGGAACGATGGCCCTGGGCCGGGCAGCTCACCGCCGCCGTCGCCCGCCTGCAGGCCCTCCCATCCGGCTGACCAGCAACAACCGCCGCTACGACCACGAAAGGACAACACCAAGGCCCGTGGAACCCCGCCCACCCGGCGCGACAGCCGGGCCCCAAGCCGCGCCCGACAGCCGGAAATCAACCCCAGCCGAACACCTCAGGCCAGCAGATCACGGGCGCGAAAGATCGAGGTTAGTTGCGCAACCTGCGCAACAAATGTCACACATACTTACAGTGATGGCTATCGAACTTGCGGCGACCTGAGATCGCTGATATGTCTGACGACAGAAGCCCCCCTCCGAAGAGCTAAAGCTCGGTGCGGGGAGTTGAATGGGTGCAAAGCGGCGAAGCGCCGTTGACACGTTGGACAGGATGACCATCGTCGTTCACGCGGCCAGCAAACTCCTTGTCCAAGTAGCAGCCTGCATGAGGCAAGTCGTGAGCGTTGCCGGTTGGCTCGTGCTGCTGGTTTCTACCGTTAGTGGACCCGAACCCTGGTTGGACGCCGGAGTTCCCTGGCGGGGACGGCCAGATGGCTGCGGAGCACCTGCGGCGTGTATGGCAATCCATCAGTGAGTTGCCCGATGGGAACCGGGAAGTGGTTGCCTTGTTCGCTGCCGGTTATGAATACAGAGAGATCGCTGAGATGCTTGGAATAGCTGTCAGCACTGTACGCAGCCATGTCAGCAATGCGCGCAGGCGACTGCCCCAGGCAATCTCGGACCGGGAGGAGGGACTGGCATGAACGAGTCCACGCCCGCAGGTGTGGGTAATGCGTTGGAATGGCTGCACGAGCAGGGAAAGCGGCGTATGGCGGCCGTCCCTGATTTCGATGTCGAGGAAACTCTCCGCGTAGTTCGCGCTGCGGGCCAACTTCCGACGACCTGGCGAGATCAGGAGCAGCCTGCAGGAAATCCCGCGGGTCCCGCTCTCACGGGGGAGCGCAACACCCGAGGCCAGGTTGCCCGGCTGATCCTGGAGCTGGGTCCGTCGACCGCGGCGACGTTGGGCGGGCGGCTTGGCCTCACGCCTGCCGCCATCCGGCGGCACCTAGAAAACCTCATAGCGGAGGGCGTGGTCGAGATCCGGACGGCCCGGTCCTACGGGAACCGGGGCCGCGGACGGCCGGCCAAGCTGTTCGTCATCACCGACGCCGGGCGGAGCGCCTTCGAGCACGCCTACGACGGGCTCGCGACGAGCGCGCTGCGGTTCATCCCCGAGGGGATGGGCCCGGCGGCAGTCGCGGAATTCGCCCGCCAGCAGGTGTCCGAGCTCGAGCGGCGGTACGCCTCGGTCCTGGATGAGGGCGAGTTGGGGGCTCGGGTGCAGGCGCTGGCCGAGGAGCTCAGCGGCGACGGTACCGCTATTAGTCTTGCCGGGAATCTGGAACCTGTGGTTGCTTCGTTGCAGCCTTTCGACAACGTTACGATCCGAGTGGGAACCCTGATGATCGTTAAGGCGAACGGGGTCGTCGAGGCCTTCCAACTAACGCCCGACCAGCAGGCGGCACTCGACCACAACCCGTAATTCGCTGGCTCGCCGCACGGGATCATCTCGGTACGCCGACTGCGGGGTGGGTTATCCCGGCCCGTCCCAGGCGGCGCCCGACCGCCTGGCAGTGCCAGGCGGCCGGGCAAGAGAGGCCAATGACGACTTCTTCGCTCACGCTGGCGTGCTCGTCGTCCAGCCGCATATTCAGATCCTCAGCGACCGACACCTGAGCGTCTCCGGCCAACCAGGCCACACATCCATGGGGAGAACTCCCGACGCCTGAATACGCGAGCTTCCCAGTACACCTACGGGCTCGGTCACAAGCTAACGCGCCCAAGGCGACCGATACCGCTGGGAAGTGACAACTATCGCTGGGGATCACTCGCAGGATGTGACCACCAGCGATAAGTGTCACCAGTTCGGCGGCGGCGCCAGCGTCTAGGATTGTTTGTTCAGCGGTAGTTGTCACTGGGTCCAAGGTCTTGTTGTCACCAGAGTGCGGTCCCAGCGGGATTGTCCCGGGAAGTTGCGGTCGTGTGGTCTCGTTAGAGAGGCCGGGATCTGGTGCCTTGATGGCTGAGGCTCGTATCTGTGTCACGGTGCTGATGGCTTATGGGCCGGTCTTCTGCTCCCATGGCGTGACGTCCAGTCGCTGGGCATGTAGCTGTTCGTAGAATGGCAGGTGGTGGGCGGCGAACCGGGCCAGCCGGCCGGAATCCGCGACGGTGTGCGGGTAGACGCGCTCGCGCCGCATGAAGCCGGTACTGGCGCTGACGTCGGAGTGCCAGCGGGCGAACCGGCGCCACTCGGGCCGTTCGCCCTCTTCCCAGGAGAGCGCGCGGGGGATGAAGGGCAGCCCGACGGCTGCGCAGTACGCGGCCATCGTCGCCCCGGGGCGCGTCACGAGATCATCGGAGTCGATAACCACCGAGGGGTCCCCTCCGGCGTCGCGTACGGCGTCCCGCAGCTCGCACAAAATTTCCAGGCCGATCGCGTTGATGCTCATGTCCGGGAACAGCGCGTAGTAGGAGGGCTGCGACCTCGTCGGGGCGGCGGATGAGGAACGCGTGCCGGGCCTCGGCGAGGAAGCGCCGGTCGGCGAGGACGTCGTCGTAGCGGTGGTCGGTCGTGTCCTTCAGGAACACACTCCTGTGATGCGTGTCGTCACCCAACCAGGCCAGGAGCGAGGCGGGCGAACCGAACGTTCCGCCGGCCGCATCGTCAGTCTCGCCGAATTGCTTCAGATTGGAGAACGGCTCATGGAGTACGGCCAGGTCGCCGCGTTCGGCCATCGAACGGAAGAAGGCCGTTGACCGTGCTCGTGGCGCACTCCACAACGCGAACACCGTCATGACCGGGAGTGTATCCCCGGATAATGGCCTGGTTCCCGGGTCTCATTGTCACAAGGTGGAATCTTAGAGGGGCCGTCACCGAGAAAGTTGCGGATTGAGACACGCCGGTTAACCTCGGGATATAACTGGTTACTCCTAGATGATCACTGAAGGTTGTATTCATTTTGGTGTGAGCGCATCACCGGGACGACTAGGCATTCCCTCGCATTCGTGCGCGGTCGCGGATCTTGCGGCGGCTCCGCCGGCGGACGGAGACTGGAGCGCTGACCTGGACCTTGGCGAAGGGTGGACGAGGCGGTGGGCGGCCTCGTGGAGGGTCGGCGGCACGGAGGTGGCCTGCGCGGCGCGTGACCTGGGGTCGTTCCCGTTGGCCGGCTGCCAGCCGGTGCGCCGGTTCTCCTGGCGTCGTGGGCAGCGTCACCGTCCTGGCCTGCAGTTCATGGTGAGCACAGGGCGGCATCACGGGTTCGAGAGCCTGGAGGAGGCCAAGCTCCTGCTCGCGCTCGACTTCGCCGGCCAGGTCCGTGAGCTGGTCAGCCAGCCGTTCCGGCTGAGGTTCGCGACGCTGGGCGGGGCCGGCGGGCATATCCCGGACATGCTCGCGGTCACCGCTGACGGCACGTGGCTATTCGACGTGCGGCCTGCGGGGCGGATCAGGGACGAGGACCGGGTGAAGTTCGCGGCCGCGACAGAGGTGGCGCTGGCCTGCGGGTGGCGCTACCTGCTGGTCACTGGCTGGGAAAGGCACGTAATGGCCACGCTGGACGCCTTCTCCTCGCGGAGGAGGCCGACGGGCGACCCTCTCGGCCTCCGGGACGTGCTGGTGAGAGTGGCGGCTCAGGGCGGCATGAGCTTCGGCGAGCTCGCCGCGGCCACGTCGGCGCCGACCGTGGCCAGGGCGCAAATTTTGCACCTGCTCTGGCGCCGGCGGCTGGGCATTGACCTCGCAGAGCCTTTGACTGACGCGACAGTGATCAGCGTGGCCGGGGAGGCGCGGCCATGACGGCGACGCGGCTGGATCTGTCCGCCGGGGCCGTCCTAGTGCTGGACGGCGCTGAATGGGCCGTGGACCTCGTCGAGCCGCAGTACGGCATGGTGACTCTGACCCGTCGCGGCGATGGTGAGCGGATGCGGGTGAGCATGCGGTTCCTGATGCACCACCCGGCCCGGGTGGCGCCCGCGCGCCCGGCCCTGGCCGCGGACCGCGGCCGGCAGCCCCGGGTCGCAGGAGATCTGACCGCGTTCCAGCGGGAGCTAGCGGGGCTGCGGATGGCTCACCTGCTGGAGGTTGAGACGGGCTACCGCAGCGGGGATCCGGGCCGCGCTGCCCCGGGCGAGCCGAGGCCGGAGTACGACCCGGCCCGCACGACGCTGACGCAGCGACGGCTGGCGAAGGCCGCGGAGTTTTCGGCGCTGGATCGTGACCAGGCCCGGCTGCTCGGACTGGACCGTGCGGGCTACCGGACCCTGATCCGGTGGGATGCCCGGCGGCGGTCAGGAGGGCTGCTCGGCTGCGCGGACGACCGGTGGCTCCGGGCCTCCGGCGGGCACCCGAGCATCACCGAGGAAGTGCGGGAGGCTATCTTCGCGGTCCGCGCCGAGACCCTGCACCGGTCGCGGATCAGCATGCGCGCCCGGGACAGGCTGATCCGCCAGTACGTTCTCGAGCGCTGCGGCCCCGGCACCGCCGTCCCGTCGCCGGAGACGCTGCGGCTGGCCTGGCGGGAATGGTTCGGCCCGGGCGGCACCCGGCAGCGCTACGCGCGCTCGGCCGCTCCCGCGGGCGGCGGCCAGCACGTGGTGATCCACCGCCCCGGGCAGGTCGTCGCGCTCGACACCACGGTCATGCCGGTGAAGATCCGGGAGACGGTTTTCGGCGATCCCGTCTCGGCGCACCTGACCCTGGCCCTGGACACCTACACGCACTCGCTGGTCGCTTTCCGGCTGACGCTGGTCTCGGACGCGTCGGTCGACGTCGCGATGCTGCTGCGGGACGTGATGATGCCCCTGCCGATGCGCGAGGACTGGGACAGCGACCTGGAGTGGCCCTACCCGGGCATCCCCGCCTCGGTGGTCGCGGAGTTCGCCGGGCACCGGGTCGCCGGCCTTCCGTTCTTCGCCCCCGAGACGGTCACGACCGATCACGGGTCGGTTTACAAGAATCATCACCTGGTCGACGTCCAGCGGGTCATCGGGGCGAACGTGCTGCCCGCGCGGGTCCTGCGCCCGACCGATAAGCAGGCTGTCGAGAGGGCGTTCGGCGGAGTCAGGTCGCTGCTGTTCGAGCATCTCCTCGGTTACACCGGTGTCGACGTCGCTGACCGCGGCGCCGACCCAGAAGCGGACGCTGCCCTGACCCTTGAGGACATGGAGCACCTGATCGCCACGTGGATCGTGGCCGTCTGGCAGAGGCGGAAGCTGGGCGGGCACGCGCCGTGCTGGGACCCGGGCGGCGAGCACAGCCCCAACACCCTGTTCGCGGCGGCGATGGCCCAGGGCGGGTTCTCCCTGGAGATCCCCGAGCCAGAGCTGTTCTACGAGCTGCTCCCGGCGAGTCACGTGAAGGTCCACGGCCGACGCGGGGTCAAGGTCCGCGGGCTGTGGTATGACGGCCCGTGCCTGGACCCCTACCGCGACGGGCCATCTCGCCGCGGCGGCCAGTTCCCGGGCCGCTGGGTGGTCCGCCGCGACCCGCGCGACGCCCGCTCGGTCTTCTTCCAGGACCCAGCCGCCCACACCTGGCACGCGCTGCGGTGGACCGGCCTCCCCCCGGAAGGGGAAGTCCCCTGCTTCGGCGACAAGCGGGTCAGCGACCTGCTGGCCGCCGCCCGCCAGGCCGGGCTGCGTCCGCGGTCGGACGCCGAGCTCCTGCCGCTCCTGCTGCGGCTGCTCGGCGCCTGCACGCCCGTCGGCCAGTGGCCCACGCAGATGACCGGTGAGCAGCGGGCCAGGCACGCACGGGAATCGGCGCAGGAGCAGGCCGCGCGCAGGGACAGACCGCAGCCCGCCACGGCCCCCGCCGGCCGCCCGGAGCCCGGGCCGGCCCCGCCGCGCCTGGAAGAGCGCGCCGGGCAGGCAGCCTGGGCGCTCGACGGCGAGCGCCGCCGCCGGCGCGAGCAGGCGCTGAACGGCCGGCGGATCGACCCGCCGCCCAGGCTCGGCGCCGGGCTCAGGCACGCCGGGCTGTTCGCGCTGACCGGCGAGGACGCCGCCGCGAGCAGCGGAACGCCGACAGCGGGGAATTCGGGTGGTGACCAGCGTGACGCCTGATCCCGGGCCGACGGACGTGACCCCGTTCCTGCTGCCGGGGACGACGGCCGACCGGGAGACCGCGGAAGGCTGGGCGCGCTGGCGGCTGAGCCGGCATTCATTCGCGCCCGCGCCCCGGGTCTCGCTGGCGGAGTTCCGGGCGATGAGCCTCCGCCGACGGCAGCTGCACGAGCTGCACCGGCTCGCCACGCACGCTAACCTGGCCATCCAGGAGACCCCGATGAGCGCCGCGGTGTCCCGGCTGATCGCCAGCCGGATCCGCGGCAACGCCCTCAAGCGCGGTCCTGGCACCCGGGCCGGCCTGATGATCAACGGCGGCGGCTACCAGGGGAAGACCGAGACGGTCTGCGAAGTCGCCGCGCTGTTCGAGGAAATGTGGCTGGACCTGCACGGCCAGCTCAACCCCGCCGCCCTGCGGGGCACCCGCGACCTGCACGCCGCCGTCGCCTACGCCCAGACCCCGGTGACCGCCACCCCCAAGAGCACCTGCGAGGCGATCCTGGACTTCTACGGCGAGCGCTGCAAGGGCATGACGCTGCCGCAGCTGGTCCGGACCGTCAAGAATGCGCTGCGCGAGCACGGCACCAAAGTGCTGATACTCGACGACATCACCCGGCTGAAGATGCACCGCGAAGCCGACCAGGACGTCTTGGACCTGATCCGCAGCCTCATGAGCATGTCAGTCACGCTGATCCTGGTCGGCGTCGGCATCCGCCAGTCCGGCCTACTGCGCGGCGGGCACCTTGACCCCCGCACCAGCGAGTGGGCGTTCCCGTCCGGCGCCGACGGCGCCCAGACCCAGACCGAAAGGCGCTTCGACCTAGCAGACCTCGGCCCGTTCCGCTACGACACCCCGGGCGACATCGAAGCCTGGATCAGGCACCTCGCCGGGATCGAGGACCAACTGCGGCTCCTGCGCGCAGAGCCGGGCATGCTCACCTCCGGCGACATGCCGGAATACCTGTTCCGCCGCACCAGCGGAGTAGTCGGGCTACTCGAGCGGCTGATAGAAGACGCGTGCTCAGAAGCGACCGGCAACGGCGAGGAACGCCTGACCGCCGCCCTCCTCGACAGCGTGGACATCAGCCTTGGCAACCTCAGCCGGAGAGACCCCGCAGCCGGGGAAGTCCCGCCCGTTCCCGGCCGCCGCACGCGCGCGAAGCGCAGGCCCCGCAACACCGTCTTCGACGACCACGGAGCGTCCGCAACCGGGGCAGCGGGGTGAGGCCGCTGCCCCGCAGCCTCGACCCGCTGCCGGACGAATCGCTGCCCGGCTTCCTGCTACGGCTATCCCACCGGCTGGAGCAGTCCCCGGCGGAGATCGCGGCCACCACCGGGCTCGCCCGCGCCGGCATCATGCCCAGCAGCCTTCTGCTGGCGGTCCCGCCCGGAACCGGCGGCCCGTTCACCACGGCCGCCAGGCTCGCCGGGCACGAAACCCGCTCGCTGACGCTCAACAGCCTGGGAGACCGCTACCCGCCCCTGGACCTCGCCCCCGACGGCAGGATGCGCCAGGCCCAGGGAGCCACCGGGCTGACCCGCTGGGTATTCACCAGGTCCAGCCGCTACTGCCCCGAATGCCTATCCGGCAGCGGAACTCCGGTCGAGGCCCTGCACGGCGGGTCATGGCGGAAAGCCTGGCGGCTGCCCGTCGCGATCGCCTGCCCGCAGCACCAACGGCTGCTGGAGCACCTGTGTCCCCAGTGCAGCAGCCCTGTCCACCGAACCACCGGCGCAGGCCTCATCCTCCGGCCGGCCGAGATCCTCCACCCGGCCCAGTGCCGGGCGGCGCAGCCGGCCGCAGGCCGGCTGCCCCCAGAACCGCGGCCCGCATGCGGAGCCCGCCTCGACCACGCCTGGCGCGACCTCGCGCGGCGGCCGGCCAGCCGCTTGGTCCTCGGCCTCCAGCAGCACCTGACCAGCATGTTCGGCCCCGGAAAAGAACCCGGCGCCCGTCCCGTCGGCCGACTGGACCCGAGCCGGCACTTGCAGGACCTCCGAGTGCTCAGCGGCCTCATCACGATGACATGGCCGCTCGCCCGGCCGCTCATGCCCGGCGAGCCAACCCTGGCCGCCGCCTTCGACTACCACGCGTCCGGCCAGCAGCAGGCAATCGACGAGCGCCGTCGGCAAGGACTCCGCACCCAGGCCCTGGCCCTCCACGACACGCCCCCGCTGGACGCCGCGGCCTGCGCCGGACTGCTCCTCACCGCAGACGCGCTCCTGCGGCCCCAGCCCGCCCGCAGCGACATCGGCGCCCTCGTCGGCGCCGTCTACCCCGCAGCCGAATGGCATACCTTCTTCAACCGCGTCCAGGAGTTCTGCTCGGCCAGCCTCCGCGAAACGATCGAAACCGAGATGAGACGGCTGCACCCGCCAAGTCGCCGCGGCGAGAACTCGCGCCTCCTGAAGAAGCCCAAGCCCAAGCCGGACCCCAAGTCTCGCGTTGACGGCTGGACCGCCTACCACCTCCGCGAAGGCCACCTCGTGATCAGACCCCAGGGCGACTGCCAGTTCGACCACCGTCACGTCCCCCAGCACCTCACCGGCGGATGGATCGCCGCCTACTTCAGTGACGTCAGCGACATCCGCCCGCGCTACCTGCATGCCACCGCGGCCATCCGCCTCGTCCAGATGTCCAGCGGCGGATCGCACGCGGCCGCCGGCGAAAAGCTCGGCATTCCCTACGGAACCGTCACGTCCGCCGTCCACCACGTCCGCGTCTGGACCCGCGACCCGGCCAGCAGCCATCGCTTCACCGCGGCCGTCCGCGACTTCGCCGACCAGCTCAACAACTCCGCCAGCCTCATCGACTACGCCCGCAGGCGCGCCCGGCTCTCGGCCTGGATCATCCCGCCCGAAGAATGGGAGCAGGTGGCCGCGCAGATCTCGGCAGCACCCGGGCTCAGGCACTCCCGCGGCAGGTCACAGCGCCGCCGGCGCCTGTTCTCGGTACTCGCCTGGACGGCCGCCACCAGCGGCGACCCGTTCCTGGCGCCACTCGTCCCAGCCGAGCCCAGCACGGCCAGGCAGCTGCGCCAGGACCTCGCCCAGGTCCGCTACCAGGCACGGGCCAGGCCCCACCAAGCCCTCGCCGCACTCGCCAGGGCCGCCGGGGACTACGGCGCGGACCTCGCGGCTACCATCGACCGGTCGGCAGCCACACCCAGCACGCCAATACCGGCGACCCCTGATGCTTGACCCCCGGCATAACTCCCAGCACCATCGGAAGCAGGCCGGCCTAGCGAATGGGGATGTCCACGGTGGTTCAGCCTTCGGACGTATCCAGCGGTGCCGGGGATCTGATTGTGGAGCCCGGCGCTGACCTGGGCGACCCTTGGGCCGGGGTGGATGCCCCGGGGCTGGCGCGCGCTGTCCGGGACCAGTCCGGGCGACCCGTCGCTGGCGTCGAGGACATGGCGTCGTATCTGGCGGGGGCGGTGTCCGATGTCTCGCACCGGGAGGTCGTCGGCCCGCTCCTGGACGGGGCCGGTGCCAGCGGCGTCGTGCTGCGGCGCGGCGCCGTTATCGCCCGCTGGGGGGACCCGGCAAGGCCGGAGATGGCATTCAGCGCCACCAAAAGCGTCCTGTCGCTGGTCGCAGGGGTGGCCTTCGACGACGGGCTGCTCCGGCTGGACGAGCCGGTCGGCCAGTCCGTCAGCCTGCCGCAGTTCGCCGGCGCCCACGGGCAGCGGATCACCTGGCGCCACCTGCTCGACCAGAGCAGTCAATGGGAAGGCGAGCTATGGGGCAAGCCCACCGCCGTCGACGCCCAGAGCACCCGGGAAGGGACCGAGTCCGCCGGAGGCCCCCCGGGCGCAGGCTGGGCCTACAACGACGTCCGGGTGAACCTCACTGCCCTGGCGCTCACCGCCCTGCTGCGCCGCCCGCTGCCCGAAGTGCTGCGCAGCCGGGTCATGGAGCCAATCGGCGCCTCGTCGTCGTGGTCCTGGCACGGCTACACGAACTCGGTAGTGGACATCGACGGCCAGCTTGTCCCCGTGGTGTCGGGCGGCGCCCACTGGGGCGGCGGCCTGTGGATCAGCGCCCTCGACCTGGCCCGGGTCGGCCAGCTATGCCTGCGGGGCGGCCAATGGGGCACCGGACGGGCGATCTCCCGCCAGTGGATCAAGGAAATGTGGACGCCCTGCCGGGTCAAGCCGAACTACGGCCTGTCCTGGTGGCTCAACGACGACCGCACGGTATGGCCCGCAGCGCCGGCGACCGGGCGCTGCGCGCGCGGGAACGGCGGCGCCCACCTTCTGTGGGCCGACCCCGCGCGGGACCTGGTGATCACCTCACG
>Ga0335075_10010334_pt1 | contig 14182 bp, 10 predicted proteins | sample Lox_Sample_24_FD_206723 | JGI IMG/M metagenome (GOLD analysis project Ga0335075, IMG submission 206723) | Soil microbial communities from Loxahatchee National Wildlife Refuge, Florida, United States - Lox_Sample_2.4 | ecosystem: Environmental > Terrestrial > Soil > Wetlands | place: USA...
GTCGCCGTAGGCCCAAAACCATCCGAAGGGAGGAAAGATTGATGACGAGTCGAGGTCCGCGTACCGGTGGTGTCCGGCCCAAGCCTAGAAACCGCATTCAGTTTGATTTCGTGCTCGACGGCGTCCGGTATCGGCCGACGATCCGGCGCTCGCCCACCGCACAGAATCTCCGCGCGGCTCGCGAGCGACGCTCCCGTATCCGTCAACGCATCCGCGCCGGCACATTCCTGTTCGAAGAGGAGTTCCCTGAGTACCGGTTCCTCGGCAGAGTGATCGATCCGTCCCAAGTGCGCACCTGCGATAAGATCTTCGACCAGTTCATCGAACACTGCGAGTCGCGTTTCCGGCGTGATGATCTTGCCTGGGCGACGGTCTCCGGCTACCGGCGCGTACTAAACGCCCTGTGGCGGCCGCGGATCGGCACCCTGCCCTTCCTGCGCGTCGACTACATAACGTTGGCGCGCGCGGCCGACAATTACCGATGCAGCCGCAAGACCTATAACAACGCCATCAGCGTCCTGCGTAGGGCATTTGAATTTGCGTATCGCAACCACCCGCATCACATCAACCCGGCACGAGGTCTTCGCAGCTGTCGAATGGCGCGCAAGGATCGGATTCGTCCGGATCCGTTTCGGATCGACGAGGCTGAGACGTTGATCGCTGCGATTCGCGAAGACTGGGGTGAAGCCCGGGCCAACTACGACGAGTTCCGGTTCTTCACGGGGCTTCGTCCTTCGGAACAAATCGCACTCACGATGTCGGACTTCGATGCGGAGCGCGGCACGCTGCGTGTCAACAAGGCCCGCGTCGCGGGAATCGATCGCGCCACCACGAAGACCGGCATGCACCGGATCTTTGAATTGTGCCCGCGGGCGGTGACGGTGCTGCGTCGACAGCTTGCGATGCGTGAACGATTTGAACGCGAGGGGCGCATTCGCCATCCGTACATCTTTTTCGCAGACGATGGCTCACCGCTGTTCTCGATCAAGGAGCCCGGCCGCCGCTGGGCGAAGTCGCTGGCGCGTTTACCCATCCGCCCGCGCCGTCCCTATTGCGCGCCATTCCTGCGTCAGCTGGAACCTCATGCTCGGCAAGAACCCACTGTGGGTGGCGCGGCAGCACGGGCATACCGTGCGGACTATGCTCGAGGTCTACGCCGCGTGGGCCGATGGCGCCGTCGAATCAGACGTGTCGGCGATTCGGCGCTCAATGGGACTTTCCGGAAGCAGTGAGCCAAGCCGGCGCCAAGGATGGTTCCGGCGACTCGTGCAGCGATGGCTTCCGAGGTCCCGGACCGATAGGCCGCTGCCGGCGGCGTTCAGCGTTTGGCACGGGATTTGGCACCAGGAACGCGGCGCCTGCACCTAAGCCCATGAGATCAATCGGGAAAGAACTGGCGGAGAGAGAGGGATTCGAACCCTCGAAGGGCTTTTGACCCTTACACCCTTAGCAGGGGTGCGCCTTCGACCACTCGGCCATCTCTCCGCGGACGGGATATGCCAACCAGATCAAGGAGTTACAGGTTAGCTGGCGTCCCCTGGCGGGGACTGGGCGCCATGATACTGGCGGGGGGAACGCAGGTAAAGGCGCCTGCGCGGCAGCGGCCGGGTCTAGAGGGTGGCCTGGGTCCGTTCTTCGGCGGCGACTTTCGGTTCCGAGGACGGGGCGACCTCATCGTGCTCTTCGCGCTTGATTCGGTCGAAGATTTCTTCCCGATGCACGGCCACCGTTCGGGGCGCGGTGATGCCCATGCGAACCTGGTTGCCCTTCACTCCCAGCACGACGACGGTGACCTCCTCTCCGATCATGACCGTCTCGCCAACGCGTCTCGTCAGAATCAACATGTCGCACCTCCATGCCCCCTGCGCCAGCACCGATCCGCATCCGGAGTATGGGCTCAGCGCAGATCCTCACGCTTGAATCTATAGCGTGACAGAGACGAAACAATCAGAGAAACCCTGAATCTGCAAAAATTAGGCAACATTGGGGGGCTCGGTTTTCTTTGAAATCTATTTGAAACAAACACCTGAGCCCGGGTGTCTGCCGGGGCAGGGAGCCAGCGGGAGACATTCCCGATGGGAGCGCTCCCTTGCGTTTGCCGAAGCGACGATTGCCCGAAAATTCAAGCGCCGAGGCGGTTGCGGACCAGGTCGGCCACGCCGGCGAGAGCCTGCGGCAGAGCCGCTGGGTTGGAACCTCCTGCCTGGGCAAAGTCTGCCCTGCCTCCGCCCTTCCCGCCTACGGCTGCGGCGACATTACCGACCAGTTCACCCGCCTTGATGCGGGGCGTCTGATCGGCCGTCACGCCTGCGACCAGCAGCACTTTGGACTGCGCGTCCACCGATGCCAGCACGACGACGGCCGAGCCCAGCCGGCTTTTCAGTTGGTCGACGGCGTTGCGCAGTGCGCCCGAATCCGCATCCGCCACCTGCGCGGCCACGACCTTGACACCCTGGACGTCGATTGCGCCGGCGGCAAGATCGACACCTGAACCGGAGGCGAGTTTGTCCTTGAGCGTACGGATCTCCCGCTCCATCTGCCGTATCCGGTCGAGCGCGTCGCGGACCTTCCCGGGAACCTCGTCACGCGAACTGCGCAACTGCCCTGCGACCTCGCGGATCAGCGCTTCGTGCTGCTCCATGTAATCGATTGCGCGCTCACCCGTGACGGCCTCGATACGCCGCACGCCCGAAGCAACGCCGCCTTCGGCAATGATCTTGAACAATCCGATGTCACCCGCGCGGCTGACGTGGGTGCCGCCGCACAGCTCCATCGAGAAATCGCCGATGCGCAGCACGCGCACGTCCCGGTCGTATTTTTCGCCGAACAGCGCCATGGCGCCGGCGGCGACCGCCTGCTCGTATTCCATGAGCGAGGTCTGCGCAGGCTCGTTGCGGCGGATTTCCGCATTCACGCGCCGCTCGATGCTCGTCAGCTCCTGTGGCGTCACGGCCTGGAAGTGCGAGAAGTCAAAGCGCAGCCGGTCGGGCGCGACCAGGGAGCCTTTCTGCTGCACATGGGTGCCCAGCACCTGGCGCAGCGCCGCGTGCAGCAGATGCGTCGCCGAGTGATTCAGTGCCGTGGCGGCACGCCGTTCGCCATCGACCTGCGCCGCGAGCCTGTCCCCCAATCGGATCCGGCCCTCGGCCACCCGGCCGACATGCGAGAAGGCGGTGCCGCGCTTCACCGTATCGCTGACGATGAACCGGATGCCGGCGCCGGCGAGTTCGCCGGCATCGCCCACTTGGCCGCCCGACTCGGCGTAGAACGGGGTGGCCTCGAGCACCACTTCACCGCTTTCGCCCGCATCCAGTGCTTCGACCTCGACACCGCCCCTGAGCAGCGCCACGACCACGCTCTCCGCGGCCAGGGATTCGTATCCCTGGAACAGGGTGCGCGCATCGATTTTGGCACCGCCGCGCAGGTCGACCCCGAAGCGGCTCGCCGCGCGGGCGCGTTCGCGCTGCGCATCCATTGCCGCCTCAAATCCTGCCTGGTCAATCGTCAGGTGGTGTTCGCGTGCGACATCCGCGGTCAGGTCGACGGGGAACCCGTAGGTGTCGTAGAGCTTGAACACCGTGGCGCCGTCGATGACGGTGCCCTTGAGGTCCCGCATCACCTCATCGAGCAGCGCCATGCCCGTGGTCAGCGTCTCGGCAAAGCGCGCCTCCTCCTGCGCGAGCACGCGCTCGGCGTGGGCCCGGCGCCGGGTCAGTTCCGGATAGGCGCCGCCCATTTCCGCCTCGAGCACGGCCACCAGCTTGTGGAAGAACGGCTGTCGGATCCCCAGCTGGTACCCATGGCGGATGGCCCGCCGGATGATGCGGCGCAAGACATAGCCGCGTCCTTCGTTCGAAGGGGCGACGCCGTCGACGATCAGGAACGTGCAGGAGCGGATGTGATCGGCGATGACCCGCAGCGATCCGGAACTCAGGTCGGTCGTCCCCGCCAGCGAGGCGGCGGCCCGCACCAGCGTGTCGAACAGGTCGACCTCGAACACGGTGTGGACCTTCTGCATGACCGCGGAAATGCGCTCCAGGCCCATCCCGGTGTCCACCGAGGGCTTCGGCAGGGGCACCGTCTTGCCGTCCGCAGAGCGGTCGAACTGCATGAACACCAGGTTCCACACCTCGACGTAGCGGTCGCCGTCCTCGTCGGGCGATCCCGGGGGTCCGCCGGGCACCTCCGGTCCGTGATCGAAGAAGATCTCGCTGCAGGGTCCGCAGGGGCCGGTGTCGCCCATGGACCAGAAGTTCGACTTCTCGCCCAGGCGCGTGAAGCGCGTGGCAGGTACGCCGATGTCCTGCTGCCAGATCTGCGCCGCTTCGTCGTCCGTCTCGTAGACCGTGACCCACAGCCGCTCCGGCGGCAGTCCGAGCACCTGGGTCAGGAAGTCCCAGGCGAACCGGATGGCATCCCGCTTGAAATAGTCGCCGAAGGAGAAGTTGCCCAGCATCTCGAAGAAGGTCAGGTGCCGGGCCGTGTAGCCCACATTTTCGAGATCATTGTGCTTGCCGCCCGCCCGCACGCAGCGCTGACTGCTCGCGGCGCGCGAATAGTCGCGCCGATCCTGGCCCAGGAACACATCCTTGAACTGCACCATGCCGGCGTTGGTGAACAGCAGCGTCGGGTCATTGCCCGGCACCAGGGAACTGGAGGGAACAATGGTATGGGCGCGTTCCCGGAAGAACTCCAGGAAGGCCTTGCGGATATCCGACACGCGGGTGGGGGGCAATGTGCTCAAGATAGATCTTCCGACTCGAAATCTGGGCCCAGGGCCGACCGGATATGATCCGATGAAAAGCCCCGGTACTGCAAAAACCGACCCTGCCGCGCTTTCTCCGGCCAGGAGACCGGGGGCGTGCGGCCGAACCTGCGGTTCCGGACCTCCCGGGCCAGCGCCGCCCAGTCAGGCCCTGCGGCGAGGGCGGCCTCGACCTGCGCCGGCGCCACCCCCCGGGTGCCGAGGTCCAGGGCGATCCGGCGGGGGCCCTGCCCCCGCTGGGCATGATAAGCCACGTAGTGGCCCGCGAAGCGGGCGTCATCGAGGACGCGCTCGGCCTTGAGGTCTGCGATGACGGCCGCCACGGCCTGCGCGTCATAGCCACCCTGCTGCAGCCTTGCGGCCAGCTCGCCGCAGGCAAAGTCGCGCCGGGCGAGCAGCGCCACCGCCGCCCGGCGGGCGTCAGGCCGGGGGGAAGGCTCGCCGGCTGAACCCGCCTTCGGGCGGCGTCCCATACCGGCGCGGGCGCGGCCGCTCAGGCCGTGGCCTGGTCACCACCGGCGCGGCTGCCTTGCTTGGCCGGCAGCAGCTTCAGCCGGACCTGTTCCTCGATTTCCCGGGCGATTTCCGGGTGCTGCTGCAGGAAGGTGCGGACGTTGTCCTTGCCCTGGCCGATGCGCTCGCCCTTGTAGCTGTACCAGGCGCCGGACTTGTCGATGATCCCCTGCTGGCTGCCGAGTTCGATGATCTCCCCCTCACGGGAGATGCCGACCCCGTACATGATCTCGAATTCGGCCTCGCGGAACGGCGGCGAGACCTTGTTCTTGACCACCTTGACGCGGGTCATGTTGCCGACCACTTCCTCGCCATTCTTGATGGCACCGATGCGGCGGATGTCCAGCCGCACCGAGGCGTAGAACTTCAGCGCATTGCCGCCGGTGGTGGTCTCGGGACTGCCGAACATCACCCCGATCTTCATGCGGATCTGGTTGATGAAGATCACCATGGTGTTGGAGCGCTTGATATTGCCGGTGAGCTTGCGCAGCGCCTGGGACATCAGCCGGGCATGCAGGCCGACCTGCATCTCGCCCATCTCGCCTTCGATTTCCGCCTTCGGGGTCAGCGCGGCGACCGAGTCCACGACCACCACGTCCACGGCCCCCGAGCGCACCAGCATGTCGGTGATTTCCAGAGCCTGCTCGCCGGTGTCCGGCTGGGACACCAGCAGGTCACCGATATTGACGCCGAGTTTCTCGGCATAGGAAGGATCCAGTGCGTGTTCGGCGTCCACGAACGCGGCGGTGCCGCCGGCGCGCTGCACCTCGGCGACGACCTGCAGCGTGAGAGTGGTCTTGCCGGAGGATTCCGGCCCGAACACTTCCACCACGCGACCGCGCGGCAGTCCGCCGATCCCCAAGGCGATGTCCAGACCGAGTGAACCGGTGGAGACGGCCTCGACGTCCCAGATGGCGGGGGCATCGCCCAGCCGCATGACCGACCCCTTGCCAAACTGCTTCTCGATTTGTCCGAGGGCGGCGGCAAGCGCCTTCTTGCGGTTCTCTTCCATGCGTGCGGTGTCCGGTGGTGTGGTGATCGAGGAATTATCTCACATCGATCGCGCCACGGGAGCCGCATAAGCGCAGCGAACGGCGCTTTTTGCATGAAGTTTTCCGAAGGTCACACAGTAGTCGCGCGACGGTACTACTGTATGACGGGCCCAGCAGAGAAGGGCGGCGCGGACGCCACCCATGAGTCATTCTTCCGGCGCTGCGTGTTGCAGTATCAACTGCAGCGCGAAGGCGACGGACTGGCGGCGCACGGCGTCGCGACCGCCGCCGAAGAGCCTGCAGGCGGCGTGGCTGCGCACGCCGCGGCGCCGGTGCGCCACGCCGAACCACACCGTACCCACCGGTTTTTCGGGCGTGCCGCCCTCCGGACCCGCAATGCCGCTGATGGCAATGCTCAGATCGGCGCCACTGCGGCGCTGCGCGCCGCGGGCCATCGCCAGCACCGTGGCCTCGCTCACGGCGCCGTGCCGGCGCAGCGTGGCCGCGGGAACATCGAGGTCGCGCATCTTGGCGCCGTTGGAATAGACGACGTAGCCCGATTCGACCCAGCGCGAGCTGCCGGGAACATCGGTCAGGGCCTTGGTCACCCACCCTGCGGTGCAGGATTCGGCGGTGACGACGCGCAGGTCCCGCGCCAGCAGGGCGCTGCCGACCCGTCGTGCCCGGCGACGCAGGGCGAGGTCGGAAGGTCCCGGGGGACGACGCATCACACGGGCAGCGTGGCCAGCTGCAGGCTGCGGTAGGCGAAATCCAGGAACTGCGCGGGGTCCCCGTACTGCGCCTCGTGGTCCTTCAGCGGATGCGCATCGACCACATCCTGCGGACCGAACCCCTTGTTGAACATGATGAAGAACTGCTTGAACAGCGCCCAGTACATGTCCTTCTGCCGGGCGACGTCGGCGCCGGTGAGCGTCGGGCCGTTGGCCGGCACGATGATGGTATCGGGCTTGGCCACCTCGGCCAGGATTTCGTAGGAGCGCACGAAGCCGTGCATGAACCCGCCGTTGAGATAATCGATCAGCGGCCAGTGATCCGCCGCGGCCGGCCCGCCGGCCGCGATCACGTTGTGCTTCGGGAAATGGATGAAGAGGTCGCCGTTGGTATGCGCCCCCGGCAGGTAACGGTAGTCGACCTGTTCGTCGGCGAACGTCAGCGAGCCTGTGTTGTAGGTGGTCCTGGTGGGGATCGCCTTCGGCGGCAGCGGACCGTAGAAGCCCTCGTAGAGGGCCGAACGCTCCTTGCGCGTGAGCGCCAGCCTGCTGACTTCGTGCGAGATGATCGTCGCGCCGGACTTGCCGATGGTCTCGTTCGAGCCGGTCTGCTCGGGGTGCCAGTGGGTGTTGATCAGCGTGCGCACCCGGCGGGTCTTGAGGTTCTCCGCCACCACCTTCAGCAGCACCGCCGAATTGAGCGCGAGGCCGCCATCGACGAGCAGCGCGCCGTCCGGCCCGGTGAGGCCCACGACATTGCAGCCGGCGCCGGAAAACACGGCCAGTCCGTTCACGTCCCTGACCGTGATGTCATGGGCCTTGACCGCCTTGGGAGCGTCGGCGGCGGATCCAAGCTTGGGCAGGGCGGCCAGCAGCGAGGCAGCAGAAAGAGCCTGCGCTGCGTCGCGCAGGAACAGGCGACGGGAAATAGACATCTACGGTCCTACTGGGTCGACGGGCCAGATCACGGCATCGTAGACGACCGTGCCGATGGGAGGGCTCTGCGGCGGCCAGTCCGGGGTCTGGGCGAGCTCCACGGTGGCGCCGCCGTTGCGCAGGATGTCCGCCAGGTCCTTGCGCGGCCGGGCCCGCATCTGCAGGAACGGCACGTAGCCGCGCGCCATGGCGTAGTCCAGGGCGGTGAGGCCATCCTCGTCCTTGAGGTTCACATCGATACCCAGTTTGATGAGCGCCGCCATCACTTCCTTGTTGCCGGAGCGTACCGCGTAGTGCAGCGCCGAGCCGCCCCGCGTGCGTTGCAGGAAGTGGCGCTTGGACATCAGGTTGATGTCCGCCCCATTGGCCACCAGGTAACTGATGAGCTCGACGGTCGGGTTGACGTGCGCCGGCGCCGGGGGATGCGGACCGGCAACCACCAGGCCCGGGCCCATCCTGTCCGAAGGACCGCTGCGCAGCCCGGGAGGCGCAGCGCCCGCCGGGGCACTGCTGGCGGTGGTCCCTGCGGCGGCGCCGCCGGGGCGGGCTCGCGAACCGCCGCGCACGGCGGGAGGAATCTCTCCGGCGGCTCCGGCCGCCGGCTCGGGCGCCACGTCGCCGCGCTGCGGCCCGGGATTGCCGGTGCCCCCGCTGCGCGAGCCCACGGCGAGGATGACCGGGCCCTGGCCGTCAGCGGTCGCCAGCTTGATATTGGCGCCATGGGCCAGCAGCAGCTTCACGACATCGAGGTCACCGCTGGCGCAGGCCATCAGGAACGGGGTGGTGCCCCGGCCCGTCTGGCTGCCGAAGCCGACACCGGCACCGAAGCCGCCGCGGGAGGCGGGCGGTTTGAAATAGGTCTGCTGGTTGGGGTTGGCGCCACGCTCGACCAGCAGCTGTACGACCTCGCGTCCCGTCGCCTTGTTCGGCCGGTCCTCATCCAGCGGATTGCCGTTGCCGCTCCTGCGCATATCGCCGATGGCCACGTGCAGGGGCGACTGGCCGTAGATGTCCCACTCGTTCACGTCGGCGCCGGCCTCGATGAGGCGCTTGGCGATGTCCCAGTTGCCATTCATCATGGCGATGGAGATCGGCGCCATGCCCGAGGGATCGGGCAGGTCGACATCGACCTTGTGCTTCAGCAGCACCTCGACGCAGGCGCCGCAGTTCTCGCGGGCCGCGTACAGCAGCGGCGTGAAGCCGCCGCGGTCCAGGAATTTGGCACGGCTCTCGGCCGTCGCCACGCGCTGGTAGTCACGGATCGCCGAGCGTGCATTCACGTTGGCGCCCCGGGACGCCAGCAGCTCGACCACGTCCGGGTGGCGGCGTGCCACCGCCCACATGAGCGGCGTCTGGCCGCCGAAGCTTTCGCGTGGATCCACTTCGGCCCCGGCGCCGAGCAGCAGTTTGGCGGCCTCGACGTTGCCGGATCGGGCCACCAGGTGCAGCGCCGTCTCGCCGTCGGGATTGGGCGAATTGGGGTCGGCCCCGGCCTTGAGCAGCAGACGGATGAGTTCGGTGTTGGAGGCGTCGGCGGCCAGCTGCATGGCACTGACGCCATAGGCGTTCATGGCCTTCACGTTGGCGCCCGCCGCCAGCAGCTTCTTCGCCTGCTCGACGTCGCCCTTGAAGACCGCCCATTCCAAGGGCGTGCTGCCATCGGGCCGGACGTCGGTCGCCGCAGGAGCGGCGAGACCCGCGGCGCCGTAGAGGACGCCGGCGACGGCCAGGGCAACGAGGTGGGCGCCGACGTGTTTCATGTCAGATGTCTGCCAGGGGACCGGAGGAATCGCTGAACTTGTCCAGCTTCACCCCGGCGCGCTGGACCATGGTCAGCAGGATGTTCGAATGCGGGGTGTCCTTCGGCATGGCCAGGTGCTGGCCACCCTTGATGCCGCCACCCTTGCCGAGCAGTACCTGCGGAATCGGGTTCTGGTTGTGCAGGTCGCTGTTGGCCATGTTGCTGCCGAACAGGATGATCGAATTGTCGAGGACGTTGCCGTTGCCTTCCTTGATGCTGGCCAGGCGCTTGGCGAAACGGTTGACACGATCGGTGTGCCAGGCCTGGATGCGCACCAGGCGCTCGAACTTCTCCGGATCCTCGCCGTGGTGCGAGAGCGGATGGAAGGCCTCATCGACGTTGACCTGCGGATAGGTGCGCATGCTCGCTTCCTTCACCATGCGCATGGTGGCGATGCGCGTCTGCTGGGTCTGGAACGCCAGCGCGATCATCTCGAACTGGATGTCCAGCAGTTCGCCGAAGTCATCCGGCGCACCGAGCGGCGCATTCGGCAGGTTGCCGAGCGAATCCGCCTTGGCGGACAGTTTCTGCACCCGCTTCTCGACTTCGCGCACCGACTCGAGATAGTCGCTCACCAGGGCGCGATCGGAAGCATCCAGCTGGGCACTGAGACCTTTGCTGGTCTCCTGCACGTAATCGAGCAGGCTGCCGGTGGCCCGCAGCAGACCCTTGCGCTCCGCATTGGAGTCGCCGGGGCCGAACATGGTCGTGAACACGTGGCGCGGGTTGCCTTCGAGCGGCAGCCCCTGCCCGGAACTGTGGAAGTTGCACGAGCCGCCGGGTTCGCCGCACAACTCCAGCGAGGGCAGCGGCGTGTCGCCGCCGATCTGGCGCGCCGCCACCTGGTCGATGGAGATGCCGGCGTTGGGTCCCTCGTGGGGCGCCGTCGGGGCGAGGCAGGTGAGCCAGGTGGCCTCGACGATGCCGTGCGGATCGGTGCTCTCGGCCGGCTTGTTGCGCAGGTTCGTGACCACACTGACATACTCGCGCATGGGCTCCAGCGGCTTCAGGATCCGCGAGAACGTGAAATCCTTGCCGGTGCCCTCGGGCGTCCAGAACTTCTGCACGGCCCCGTGCGGAAAATAGACGAACCCCAGCCGCGGCTTCACGGCGGCGGCGGTGTCGGCGAACGCCGTGGCCGCCGGGATCATCGCATCGAGCAGCGGCAGCGCGATCGCCACGCCTGCGCCTTTGAGAACCGTGCGACGGGACAGATGCTTCTTGGTCAGGAACATGGTTTTCAGCCTCCGTGCTCTAGGGTGCCGTGCGCAGATTCGACGCTTGCGTCGTCAGGTGCGTGGGCAGCGGAGTGGCGGGCGCGCGCTTGCGGAACGCGTCGCTGTTCACCACTCCCAGGACAATGGACTCGAACCGGTAATTGTCGGCGGCCGCCTGGCGCACGATGCTGCGCACGGTGGGCATGTCGTAATACTCGACGGGCCGGCCGACCGCATAGGTCATCAGCTTCTCGGTGATGGTCTGCACCAGCTGCGGCCCACGCGCCGCCAGCGCCTTGTGCAGGTCCGCCGGACCGGCCATCTTCGTGCCGTCGGGCATGGTGGCGGCCGTATCGATCAGTTTGTGCGTCTGCGGGTCGATATTGCGGAATTCGCCGACGGTGTCGAAATTCTCGAGCGCGAAGCCCAGCGGATCCATGATCGAGTGGCACCCGGAACACGGCGGGTTGCGGCGGTGGACCTCGGTGCGCTCACGCACCGACAACGGCCGGCTGGGCACGAATGCGGTCAGGGTCGGCACGTTGGGCGGCGGATTGGTCTGCGGCGTCCCCAGGATGCGCTCCATGATCCATGCGCCCCGCAGCACCGGGGCCGTGCGATCCGGATTGGCGGTCGTCATCAGCACCGCGCCCTTGCCCAGCAGGCCGAAGCGGTTCGGGTCGGTGAGCGTGACGCGGCGGAATTCGCCGCCCTTGATGTTCTCCATCCCGTACAGCAGGGCGAGCTGCTCGTTGACGTAGGTCTGGTTGTCGGTGAGCAGATCCACGACGCTGCGATCCGAGCGGAAGATGCTGTCGATGAACAGCGTCAGTTCCTTCTTGAACAGCGGCCGCGGGTCGTACTGGCCGGATGCATAGCTGAACTCGGCCCGCGCCGGAGAAATGGTGTCCATCTTCGCGATGTTCAGCCACTGGAACGCGAAGTCGGTGGTGAGCGTGAGCGCGCGCGGATCGGCGAGCATCCGGTGCACCTGGGCCTTCAGCACCTCAGGCTGCGACAGCTGGTTCTTCTCGGCCAGATCCAGCAGTTCCTGGTCCGGGATGCTGCTCCAGAGGAAGAACGACAGGCGCGAGGCCAGTTCCACATCGCTCAGCGTGCGGATGTGATCGCTGGCCTCCTCCATGCGGAACAGGAAATTCGGGCTGGCGAGGATCGCCGACAGTGCATCGCGGATGCCGGTGTCGAACGTGCCCGCCTCGCGACCCTTCTGATAGAAGGCGAGCAGCGGCTGCATGTCGGCCTCGGTGACCGGGCGGCGGAACGCACGCTGCGCGAGATTCGCGATGATCTTCTGCGCGCAGGGCGCCTCCTCCGAGGCATTCGCGGGCGTACAGATGAAGATCCTGGCGCGGCTCGGCGTCAGGCTCATGCCGGTGATCTTGAGCGGCCCCTTGATCTGCATGGCATGCACGGCGTTCACGCGCTGCTGGCCGCCGTCGAGCACGTTCGGACGCACCCGCTCGTCGCTCTCGGCGTAGCTGCGGCGCAGGAAGGTGACGGCGAGCTTGTGCTGGCCGGCCGTGGCATGGAAGCGGATGTCACGCAGCCGGCTGTTCACGTGATAGACGCCGGCATCGAGGTTCTGGTCGATGTCCTTGTAATCCTTCTCACCGCCGACCTCGACGCGGTGGATCTCCTTGCCGTCGAGCAGCACGATCACCGTGTTCTCGAACTCCAGTTTCGGCACTTCGCGCGCCATCGCCATGTCGCCGATGGTCAGGGAATATTCGCCATCCGCCGGGAACCAGTGCTCTGCCACCATGCCGCCGCGGGTCCCGAACGGCATGCCGTCCTGATACTTCTCCTGATCGCCGGTACCCATCCCGGGACGCGGGTTGAGCGAGATGATCATGTTGGCGATGTTGCCGTAGGTCGTGTCGATCGGCGCCGCCTTCGGGTCACCCACCGCCTCGAGTGCCAGCGCGCGCGCCGCGGCGACGGACTGGTCGAGGAAGTTCGGCGTCACGCGCAACAGGTCGGCGTCGGTGTCGAAGCCGTCCTTGAGCGGGTCCTCGGGCAGCCATGCCGCGCCATCGACATCCAGGCCGATCAGATCGTGCACGGCATTGGCGTATTCACGCCGGTTCAGGCGGCGCAGCGGCACACGCCCGGGATTCGTCTGGGTGCTGGCATCGTCCAGGGTGGTCTCCAGAAAGGAGACCAGGCTCTTGATGGTGCCGTTGTCCGGGCGCTTGTGGCCCGGCGGCGGCATCATGCCACCGCGCAGCTTGCGCACCGCCTGCTCCCAGATCTTGGCATCCTGGGGAATGGCATCGGCCGACATGGAATCGAACGCCACGCCGCCTGCCCAGTCGGTCACGTTGTGGCACTCGAAACAATAGGTCTGGATGACATTCCACTGGCCGTGAGTGGCATCCTTGGGGGGGCTAACAGCCGGGGCGGGAGCGACCGAATTGGCGGCCACCGCGGCCGTGCCCGCGACCAGCGACAGGCCAGCGAGAACCAGAGTGGCGACGGCGGAAGTGGTGGACCAGCGCATTGAAATCACTCGCAAACCCCCGGGGTAGCCGCCTCCGCACGCCGGAGGTTGCCTAGCTGACAGGTTAGTATAGCCAGCTATTTTTGACGTGCTGCCAAGAGTCACGAACTGCGGTCTCGCGTCGACCAACGGCACCCCATCACCCTCGAATATCATCCAGCCTCAAGGTTGAGCTCGGTCCGCCCGCGAGGGTCCTCTTCGGCAGCGGTTGTCATTGCAACAGGTGCCCCCGACCCCCGCCGCGCGCTGGCCTGCAGTTCTGCACGAATGCTGTAACAGTTTGATTTTAAATGAAAAATATCGACATTTCGGCGCACACGCCGGTGATGCAGCAATACCTGCGGCTGAAGGCCCAGTACCCGGACGTCCTGCTGTTTTACCGAATGGGGGACTTCTACGAGCTGTTCTTCGAGGACGCGCGACGCGCCGCAGCATTGCTCGACATCACCCTGACTGCCCGCGGGCAGTCCGCGGGGCAGCCGATTCCCATGGCCGGTGTGCCCGCCCACAGTGCGGAAGGGTACCTGGCGCGGCTGGTCCGCAAGGGCGAAAGCGTGGCGGTCTGCGAGCAGATGGGCGACCCGGCGCTCGCCAAGGGCCCGGTCGAGCGGCAGGTGGTCCGGGTCGTGACCCCCGGCACCGTGACCGATGCCGCGTTGCTCGACGACCGGCGCGAAACCCTGCTCGCCGCGGTGGCGCGCGACGC
>Ga0335075_10010335_pt1 | contig 14181 bp, 13 predicted proteins | sample Lox_Sample_24_FD_206723 | JGI IMG/M metagenome (GOLD analysis project Ga0335075, IMG submission 206723) | Soil microbial communities from Loxahatchee National Wildlife Refuge, Florida, United States - Lox_Sample_2.4 | ecosystem: Environmental > Terrestrial > Soil > Wetlands | place: USA...
GCGCGTCTTTGATCTGGTCTGGGGGGAGCGCGGTGATCGGCACTCGAAGGTGTCCCGCGCTCAGGGCGGCGGCCAGGCTTCCGATGCGGGACCGGAACTCGCCGAGATTCCTGGCCAGGTGGCTGGCCAGGTAGAAGTCCCGGAGAGCCAGGTTGCGGCGTCCGCTGATGAGCTGGTCCTGCGCGTCGGCCAGGTTCGGCTCACCTGCCGCGCGGCCGCAGAGGATCAGCGTCCCGCCGTCACTGAGCATGCCGAACCGGGCGGCAAAGCCAGGGCCGCCCACGGAGTCGAAGACGATCCCGGCACCCTGGCCGTCAGTTGCCGCCTGGACCGCGCTCACAAGATCACCTGCCGAGTGCACGACCACGACCTCGTGGCCCGCCGCGCGAGCCGCGGTCGCCTTCGCCTGGGTGGACGTGATGCCAATCGACCGCACGCCAGCGGCCCGCAGCAGTCCGCCGAGGTAGGAGCCGAGGCCGCCGGCGGGAGCGTAGGTGACCGCTGAGTCTCCGGCGGTTAGGCCGGCCAGGTCGAGAAGGAACGAAGCGCTCAGCCCGGCGGTTGGCAGCGTGGCCGCAGTGACGTCATCGAGCCCGTCAGGTACGTGCGCCAGCAAGGCGGGAACGACGACCACGTACTCGGCCTGCGCGCCGGCGGGCGTTGCCCCTACCACCCGTTCGCCAGGGCGAAAGCCAGTAACCCCGGTTCCGACCTCGGCGATCTCGCCGGCGAAATCGGAACCCGGCACCAGCGGGTCCGGCTGATTCGTCTCAGCCGCCCGCCGGGCGTGCACGTCGCGGAAGTTTAGCGCCGCGGCGCTCACCCTGACGCGTACCTGTCCCGGTCCGAGCGGGGGGATGGGCACCTCCTCGATGCCCAGCAAGCCGGGCCTGCCTGGCCCGCGGATGACGACGGCTCGCATGGCCGCGGTCAAAACTGGACTCCCTCGGTCCTCGCCCCGTCGCACAGCAGGTGCGTACCGCTGATGAAGCCGGCCCGCGGGCTCGCGAGGAACGCGACCGCGTTCGCGACTTCCTCCGGCGTCGCCATCCGGCCCATCGGGTTGCGGGCCAGTGCCCCGGCGAATCGGCCGGGATCAAGCTGGCGCACCGCGTCCCAGACCCCGCCCTCGAAGTACACCATCCCGGGCGACACCACGTTGGCGCGGACCGCAGGCGCCAGTTCGCGCGCCAGGAACTTGACATACGGCAGCAGGGCTGCCTTCACGCTGTTGTATGCGCGGCGGGGCCCGACGGCCTCGATGGTCGACACCGTGCCGATGACGACGATGGCACCCGCGCCGGAATCGCGCAGGAACGGGATCCCCGCCTCGCACGCGGTCACAGCGCCCAGCAGGTCGACGGCGATACCCTGCCGCCAGGATTCCGGATCGTTGCCGTGCCCGAGCGCACCGCTCGGCGCGTACACCAGGACGTCAAGCCCGCCCAGGTCAGCGGCGGCGTTCGCGACGAACGACCGGAGGGCGTCGTGGTCGGCCGCGTCAACACTCCCGCCGCGCGCCTGGTATCCCCGCGTCGTCAGCTGGCTGACAGTGGTCTCGATACGGGCCGGATCCCGTGCGCCAATGGTGACGCAGCAGCCCTCTTCAGCGAGAAGCATTGCCACTGCCCGGCCGATGCCCCTGCTGCCGCCGATGATCAATACGCGCTTGCCCGCCAGGTCCAGGTCCATTGCCGCCTCCGCGCCGAGTCAAGTGAACACCGTTAACATAGGCTAGCATGTAATCAATGTCAACACTGGATTCGCGACTGGAGCCCGGCCCGGCGGCCGGCCGCCCCTACCATCACGGAGACCTCCGTAACGCGCTGGTGCGCGCCGCGATGCAGCTCGCCAGGCGCGGCGGTCCCGAGGCCATCGTGCTCCGGGAGGTGGCCCGCCAGGTAGGAGTGTCCCCGGCGGCTGCGTACCGTCACTTCGCCGACCACGAGGAGCTCATCGAGGCGGTCAAGCAGCGGGCGATGGCGGAGCTGGGCGAGGTGATGCAGGACGAGCTTCGCTCGGTCCGGCGCTCTGCTGACCCGGCCGAGCTAGCACGGCGCAGGCTGGCGGCGATAGGGCGCGGTTACCTCCGGTTCGCCTGGTCGCAGCCGCCGCTGTTCCGCGCCGTGTTCTCCGGCCGCGGACCGGCAGCCGCAGCCCCAGGTGCCGCAGGCTCGCACAGCGAGCCGCACCAGCTGCTGGCCGTCACTCTCGATGATCTTGTCGCGGCGGGCGCTCTCACCCCGGCACGCCGCGCAGGCTTCGAATACGTTGCCTGGGCCGCAGTGCACGGCCTGGCCTTGCTGTGCATCGACGGGCCGCTGCGCACGGCGTCCGACCACGAGCGTGCCCGGCTCGCCAGGCGCACCATCGACATGGTCCTGACCGCCCTGTAGCAGACCTAATGAGGCTAGTTCGACGCTCCCGCATCGCACACAACTGCGGGCGCGGCCGCCAGCCGACGCCCGCATGAGCTGCTCTCACAGGCAGGAGCGGGCGGCCGCGCCGCGCTGAGCCGCCCGGCCCCGATGACCGCCTGCAGACCCGCCCGCATGGGCGAGGCGCCACCCCAGACCCAGGCCGCTGACCAGCGGAAACGCCAGCCGCGCGGCTACTTCAGCAGCTGCCGGGCCATGACCATGCGCTGGATCTGGTTGGTGCCCTCGTAGATCTGGGTAATCTTCGCGTCCCGCATCATCCGCTCGACCGGGTAATCGCTCACGTACCCGTAGCCCCCAAGCAACTGCACCGCGTCTGTGGTGACCTCCATCGCCACGTCCGAGGCGAAGCACTTGCACGCCGAGGAAATGAACGTGAGGTCAGCGGCCCGCTCCCCCTGCATGGCACGCTCGGACTTCGCCGCGGCCGCGTAGGTGAGCTGCCGGGCGGCCTCGATCTTCATGGCCATGTCCGCCAGCATGAACTGCAGACCCTGGAACTCGGCAATCGCCTTCCCGAACTGCTTGCGCTCCTTGACGTAGCCGGTCGCGTAATCGAGCGCGCCTTGTGCGATGCCGAGTGCCTGGGCAGCGATCGTTATCCGGGTGTGGTCGAGCGTGGCCAGCGCGGTCTTGAAGCCAGTGCCCTCGACCCCGATGATCCGGTCGGCCGGAATCCGGCAGTTGTCGAAGTACAGCTCACGGGTCGGTGAGCCCTTGATGCCGAGCTTGTGCTCCGGAGCGCCGAAGCTGAAGCCCTCGTCGGCCTTGTCCACCACGAACGCTGAGATGCCGTTGGCCCCAGCCGACGGGTCCGTGACAGCCATCACGGTGTAGTACTGCGAGACGCCGGCGTTGGTGATCCAGCGCTTGGTGCCGTTCAGGACATAACCATCGCCGTCACGAACCGCCCGCGTCTTCATCGCGGCCGCATCAGACCCGGCTTCCGGCTCCGAGAGCGCATAGGAGAACATGGCCGCCCCGCTCGCAACCGGCGGCAGGAACTGCCGCTTGACCTCGTCGGAGCCGGAGAGCAGCAACGGCACGGTGCCCAGCTTGTTCACCGCGGGGATCAGCGACGACGACGCGCAAACGCGCGCCACCTCCTCGATCACGATCACCGTGGCGAGCCCGTCAGCACCGGCGCCGCCGTACTCCTCCGGGATGTGTACCGCGTGCAGGTCGGCCTTGACCAGCGCGTCATGAGCTTCCTGCGGGAACTCGGCCGCCTCGTCGACCCTGGCGGCGTGCGGAGCGATCTTCTCCTCAGCCAGGGCGCGCACCGACTCGCGGAGCGCCTCGTGTTCTTCTGAGAGAGCGAACGCAGGAAAGTCGTGACTCATGCACTAGATAGTAGGACGTCCTAGTGAACGCGCGCCAACGGCCGGACAGCCCGGCGTGCGCCACTGGAGATCCGGCCGCGATGATGGGCCGGTGAGCCAGGCCACCCAGTTGCTGACGCCCTCCGGCGCGGAATTGCTGGACCGGCTCCGCGGCATCGACGTGACACCTGATCGGGCCCTCCGCCTTGGCGCGGAGCTACGCGCCCGGTACCCGGCTGACCTCGTGGCCGCCGCGCTCACCCAGCAGGCACTCAGGACCGCCGCACGGGAGAAGTTCAGCCTGGCCGGTGAGATGTTCTTCACCAGGGATGGGCTGGAGCAGGCTTCCGGCGAGCTGGCAGCGGCGCACACCGCCCGCCGCTTCGCTGACCTTGCCCTCGTCGCGGACCTGTGCTGTGGCATCGGGGGCGACCTGACGGCGCTGGCCCGAGCTGCCCGGCAAGTGCTCGCAGTCGACTCAGATTTTGACAACCTTCAGTTCGCGACCAGGAACGCCGCCGTCTACGGCGCCTTCGGCGCAGTATTGCCTGTCTGCGGTGACGTGCGTGATCTGAGACTGGCGGGGATCCCGGCTGCCTTCATCGACCCGGCTCGCCGGGCCGACGGCCACCGCTTGCGCGCTGGCGAGTCGCATCCGCCGCTGAGCTGGTGCTTCGCACTGGCAGATCAGGTGCAGCGGATGTGCGTCAAGGCTGCTCCCGGCCTGGCTCACGCCCTGGTCCCGGCGGGCTGGGAGATGGAATTTGTCGCCGTCGGCCGCAACCTGAAAGAGGCGCTGCTCTGGTCACCGGGCTTCGCCACGACTGCACGCCGGGCTACTGTCCTTCCGGCTGGAGATGCTGCCGCGGCTGCCGGTGGCGCCGGGCCCGGGGCTGCGGATGCCAGCGGCGCCGAGAACCGGACTCCGGACGCCGGCGACGTGGGCAACCGGACTCGGGACGCCGACGATGCGCCGTACCTGACCTCGGAGGCCGGCGGTGTCGCGCGACGGGCGGCGAACACGCGGCGGGGTCTGGACCTCCGGCAGCAGGCAGACGCGAACCACACGGCAGACGCCAGCCACACGCTGGAGGCGAGCACAGGCGCCGTGCCACCGGTGCCAGTCCGTGCCCCTGGCGAGTACCTGCTAGACCCGAACCCGGCTGTGACCAGGGCAGGCCTGGTCGCCGAACTCGCCCATGAGCTCGGCGCCTGGCAGCTGGACCCGATGATCGCGTTCCTGTCACTCGACCGGCCGGCAAGCACTCCATTCGCCCGGACGCTCCGCATTCTGGAGTCGATGCCGTGGCACGAGCGGGAAGTGGCCAGGAAGCTCCGCGAACTTGGCATTGGCGCGGCCGACATCCGCCGTCGGGGGCTCGCCGGCGACGTCCACCAGATTCATCGCAGGCTGGCGTTGCAGGGCGACCGGAGCGCGACGATCGTCATAACCCGCCGCAACGACCGGCCCTGGGGACTGATTTGCGAGCCAGCCAATCGAGATCCGGCCTCGAGCTGACCCGCCCGAGTTCGCACGCGTTCCGCTCCCTGCGCCACCACCTCAATCAGTGCAAACCGGATCTGGACGTCTACTCGGTGCGAAGCGGGAATGACTTCACAGTTCGTCGCCGCGTCGGCGACCTCGCTCGAAAGCAGCCCGAACTGCTGCCACGACGTACTCCGGGTCTCCGTTGATCTCCTTCCAGTCAAAGTGGACGACTTCGTAGCCGGCCTCTCGGAGCCGTTTGTCGCGCCGCAGCTGGCGCATGGCCAAGGTCCGGTCTTCGTACTTCGCGGCCCCGTCAACCTCGACGATTGTCCGAAACTTCCGCCACAGGAAGTCGACGCGCCCGATGAACTCAGAGTCCTTAATCTCGACTTGCAGCTCGGGTGGCGGCAGGCCTCCGTCACGGAACACGACCCGAGCTAGCGACTCCAGCGGCGACTCGGCCCGGCCATCCGCGAACTCCACCACTGCAGCGGCCATGCGGACACCCCGCCACCGCGGGCAAGCGGCCATGACGGCCTTAAGCTCCTTCTGCGAGGTCAGTTTTTGCTGGACCGCGGAGTCCGCCACGACCAGGCCCCCGCGAAAGTCCAGCACGCGGGCCAGGTCGATGACAGTCCTGGGCACGGTAGTCACAGGGACCCCGAGCCGCCCGCCGACGTGTGCGGCCGGCAACGCCGCGCAGTGGAGGCGGATGCCCGGCCTGGCGGACCTGCTGCCCGCCCCTGGCGGCCGCGTGATCGTCAGAGCCGCCGGTGGCGGGCCGAGCAGGCTGAGCCCGTGCAGCAGCGCGGCCGTCTCGTGGCTGACCACCGCGCTCGGCCCCAGGGAGGCGGCGGCCGCAGCCGCCGAAAGAAGCAGCCTGCCAGCAGGAAGCGCCGGAATCAGCTCAGCAAGGTCGGCCGTGGCGTAGTAGCCCCAACCGATGCGCAGGAGCTCTCCGCGCTCCACCATGGCCCGGACCTGCCATCCAGATCTCCCGCCAGCGACAAGCTGAGCCCAGCTGCTGATCCCGGCTAATCGGACATTACTCCGGAAAGATTCGCCACTCATGAGGCCAGCATCGCTCTGGGCAACGACATTTCATCGAACTTGTCGGCGGTAGGGGTGGTTTTGTTATAGTTCGCGCCACCAAAACCAGTGAAACGTCGGTCGAGCCTACGGCACGTGCTCCGCAAACGGGGCAAATCGCCTTAAGTTCGCGGCGGATGCCGCCCGGATCGACCCACTTGCACCTGACCCTCCGTCGCAAAGAGGGCAAATCGCACACATCTAAGTGCTGGCGCCGCCCATCACAGTTCGGCGCTCGACCCCGTGGGCGGGTGCGGCTGCTCACCGGCCCGCAGGACGCGAACTTTAGCGCGCAGCGCCTCCCCCTTGGCCTCGGCTGACGCCCGGAGCTCGGCCTGGAAGGTTGCCATCCGCTCGGCAAGCGCCGGGTCGCTGACAGCCAGGATCCGCACCGCGAGCAGCCCGGCATTGCGCGCGCCGCCGACCGCAACGGTGGCAACCGGGATCCCGGCCGGCATCTGCACGATCGACAGCAGAGAGTCGAGCCCGTCCAGGTGCTTCAGCGGCACCGGCACGCCAATCACCGGCAGCGTGGTGACGGACGCGAGCATGCCGGGCAGGTGCGCCGCGCCGCCAGCGCCCGCGATGATGACCTTGAGCCCTCGGCCAGCCGCCGCTTGCCCGTACCTGAGCATGTCAGCCGGCATCCGGTGCGCCGAGACGACATCGGCCTCGGAGGGCACGCCAAACTCGTCCAGCACGTCAGCGGCAGCCTGCATCACCGGCCAGTCCGAATCGCTGCCCATCACCACGGCCACGAGCGGCCGCCTCGCGCCGGTCACGAGGGCAGCCCCGCGCCGGTCACCGGCTCGGCAGCTGGTTCCTCCGAGCCGGTGGCCAGGTAGTTTGCCGCCCGCGCAGCCCGGTCCCGCAGGCTGGCGAGGTCACCGCCCAGTGCTGTCACGTGCCCGACCTTGCGGCCCGGACGGACCGGCTTGCCGTACAGCTGCACCTTGAGTGCGGTATCAGCGGCCATTACATGATTCAGCTTCCCGTGCAGATCGGGATCCGTCCCGCCCAGAACGTTGGCCATCACCGCCGCCGGCGCGGCCATGGCCGGCGAGCCAAGCGGCCAGTTCAGGACAGCACGCAAGTGCTGCTCGAACTGCGACGTCCTGGCGCCCTCGATAGTCCAGTGCCCGGTATTGTGCGGCCGCATAGCTAGCTCGTTCACGAGCAGCCCGCCGCGTCGCGTCTCGAACAACTCGACCGCCAGCAGCCCGATCACGTCCAGGTCGCGCGCCAGCTCGAGCCCTAGCCGTTGCGCCGCCACCGCCGTCTCCGCTGACAGGCGCGGAGCCGGCGCCAGCACCTCGACGCAGATGCCATCCCGCTGCACCGACTGCACGACCGGGTAGACGACGCCGTGCCCGCTCGGCGAGCGCGCCACCAGAATCGCGAGCTCACGTTCGAACGGCACGTACTCCTCGACGAGCAGCGGCAGCCCGTGCGAGAGCACCTCGGCGGCCGCCGCCGGATCCTCGCAGACCCAGACGCCGCGCCCGTCATAGCCGCCCGCTACTGCCTTCAGCACCACCGGCCAGCCGGTTCGCCCCGCGAAGGCGACGACGTCAGCCACCGAATCCGCCGGCTCAAACTTCGGGCAGGGAACGCCCAGTTGGGTGAGCCGACTGCGCATCTCGAGCTTGTCCTGGGTAAACCGCAACGCGGCAGCGCTCGGCCACACCACGTGCCCGGCTTGCTCGAGGGCTCTGACCTGCGCCTGGGGCACATGCTCGTGGTCGAAGGTGATCACGTCGCACCCGGCCGCGAACGTCATCAGGTCGTCGGTCGACCGGTAGTCACCCAGCATGGTGTCCGCGACCTGCGCGGCGCTTTCGTCAGGCGCAGCCGCCAGCACCCGGAACCTGATGCCAAGTCCGATCGCGGCCGCGGCAGTCATCCTGGCCAGCTGGCCAGCCCCGACCATCCCCACGACCGGCGGCCGGCCTGCGGCGTGATTTTGATGAGTCTGCTGGTGATTCATTACCCGCCGTAGCCTACGGGCCAGGGCGCCGTGCCGGAAACGGGGCCTAACGCGGCACGAACCAGGACCTAACGCGCCGCGAACCAGGATCTAGGCCGGCCCGAGTACGGCAGGCTGCTCCTCGACGTCCGCCGTCGCGTGCGGCAGGAACAACGCGAACACGGCCGGCCGGGGCCGGACCAGCACCACCTGGCCACCGTCTGCGGCTGCGATCGTGCGGGCCAGTGCCAGCCCGAGACCGGTCCCGTTGGGCGAGCCGCTCACGCTCCGCTCGAATATCCGCGGCGCCAGCTCGGGCGGCACGCCGCTGCCTTCGTCCCGCACCTCGACCACAACTGACCGCCGGGTCCTGGACGTCCTGATGGTGACCGTGCCCGCCCCGTGGACCAGGGCGTTGTCCAGCAGCGTGGCGATCACTTGCGAAACGCCGCCGGGCGTGGCGAAAGCGAACAGGCCCTTCTCCCCGGCTATTGCGAGCCGCCGGTTCAGCCGGCGGAAGGCTGGCTCCCACTCGACGACCTGCTGGCCGACGATCTCGTCAACGCTGGCGACCGTCGGCGCGCCGGCGCTCGTGCGCCGGGCCCGGCCGAGCAACTGCCCGACGACATCTGCCAGCCGCTCGGTCTGCGCGAGCGCGGCCGCGCCTTCCTCACGCACCACGTCCGGGTAGTCGGCGGCCGCCATCATCTCCTCCAGCCGCATCGACAGCGCCGTCAGCGGCGTCCTGAGCTGGTGCGACGCGTCGACGGCGAAGTCACGCTCGGCTGATAGCAGGTCATTGATCCGCTGGGCGGAACCGTCCAGGCCCTCGGCGACCCGGTCGAGCTCCTGGATCCCGTAGCGCCGCCCGAGCGGGCTTGAGTCCCCCGAACCCAGCCGGTCCGCCGCACCCGCCAGTTCCTGCAGTGGCTTCACGATGCGCCGGGCGTACAGCAATCCCAGTACCACCGCGACCCCGACAGCGAGCAGGGCTACGCCGCCGATCAGCAGTAGATCCGTGGTCAGGTTGCGAGCGAGGTCGACGCCGTTGGCCCCCACCGTCACCTTGAAAGGAGCCTTGGAGACCGAGGCCGACCTAGCCCCTGGAGGCAGGTGGTACCGGCTCCGGTAGAGGACATGGGTGTACTCGGTGATCACTACGTACCGGTCCGACAGCGACCTGGCCTGCTGTGCCGCATAGGTCTGGCCGATGGGCTGACCGTCACCGTTGCGCTCGATCAGGGCGCGCACCACTGCCTCGGCGTCGCCATGCAGTGACTGGTTGGCCTCGTTGACCTGCAGGCGGCCTAGCACGAAAGCGAGCGGGATGCCGAGCGCGAGCACCGCCATGATCGCCACGGCCAGCATCGAGATCAGCAGCCGCCGCTGCATCGTTCCCGCTCCAGGCCGTTAAATCCTGCCACCATAAGCCTGCTTGCTGATCTAGTCCCCGCGCTCGAATCTGAATCCGACGCCACGAACCGTCGTAATGTACTGCGGGCTGTGCGCGTCGTCACCGAGCTTGCGGCGGAGCCATGAGACGTGCATGTCGAGGGTCTTGGTCGAGCCCCACCACTTGCTATCCCAGACTTGCCGCATGATCTGCTCGCGGGTGACGACCTTGCCCGCCTCGGCGACCATCAGGGCAAGCAGGTCGAACTCCTTCGATGTGAGCTCGATCTCGGTGTCACCGAGCCAGGCCCGGCGAGCATCAGTGTCCACCCGCACGCCCTGCACGGTCTTGGTCTCCGACGCCCCGCGCCGGAGCAGCGCCCGGACCCGGGCCAGCAGCTCGGCGAGCCGGAACGGCTTGGTGACGTAGTCATCAGCGCCCGCGTCAAGGCCGATAACGGTGTCGACCTCGTCGGCCCTGGCGGTGAGGATCAGGACCGGGACTGACTGCCCGGACGACCTGATGCGGCGACACACCTCAAGCCCGTCGATCCTGGGCAGCCCGATGTCGAGCACGATGAGGTCAATGCCGCCGTTCCTGGCCGCCTCCAGGGTTCCTGGCCCGTCGGCAGCCACGTCGACTTCGTAGCCTTCACGCCGCAGCGCACGGGCGAGCGGCTCGGAGATTGCCGGGTCATCTTCGGCAAGCAAAACGCTGGTCATGAGATTGATGGTAGGGGCAACTGGCTGTTTCCAGCCCGCTACACACCTGCAGCCCGAAGTCTTGCCCGCCGCTTGACCTTTTCCTCAACTTGCGCGACGGACCAGCTTCGGGCCCGCACCGCCCGCCAGGCCAACCGCCAGTCCAGCCGGCGCACTCAGACCGGCGTCACGCCATGCCGACGCCGCGAGAACGACCGGTCCTTGCCGCGAGCGGCGGCGAACCGGCGGATCAGCTGCCCCCGCAGGTCCTCCGGCTCCACAACGTCGTCCACCACGAGCTCGCCGGCCAGCCGAAGCACGTCGATGTCGGCTTCGTAGGAGTCCCGGAGCCGCTGCGTCTCGGCCTGCCGCTCTTCCGCCGAGGCCAGCGCCGCGAGCCGGTTGTAGTAAACAGCGTTGACCGCAGCCTCCGCGCCCATCACCGCGATCTTCGCAGTCGGCAGGGCGAGCGTCGCGTCCGGCTCGAAGCCAGGCCCTGCCATCGCGTAAAGGCCAGCTCCGTAGGCCTTGCGGACGATCACGCAGATCTTCGGCACGGTCGCCTCAGAGACCGCGCTGATCATCTTCGCGCCGTGCCGGATAATGCCCTGCCGTTCCACAGCCGTACCGACCATGAAACCGGGAACGTCAGCAAGGAACAGCAGCGGCACATTGAATGCGTCGCAGAGCTGGATGAACCGGGTCGCCTTATCCGCCGAGTCCACGAACAGCACGCCGCCCTTGAACATCGGGTTGTTCGCCACCACGCCGATAGCCTGCCCGTCCAGCCGCGCGAAGCCGACGACCAGCTCGCGTGCCCACAGCGCATGGATCTCGAACAGCGAGTCCTCGTCCACGATCCCGCGCACGTACCGGCGCATGTCGAAAGCCTGCCGCTCGCTGACCGGCACCATGCCCCGCAGATCGGCTGGCTTCGGTTCGCGTGGCGCCACAGCCGGCGGCTCCTGCTGCCAGTTAGCCGGCAGGTAGGACAGGTACGAGCGGACCGCTCCGATTGCCTCGGCCTCGGACGCAGCCAGGAAGTGACCGACGCCGGACACGGACGTGTGCATGCGAGCGCCGCCCATCTCCTCGAGTGTGGTCTGCTCGCTGACCACCATCTCGACCATGCGCGGGCTGCCCAGGTACATGGACGCGTTGCCGTCCACCATGGCGACGAAGTCGCAGAACGCCGGGATGTAGGCGCCGCCGGCAGCCGACGGGCCGAAGAGCGCGCAGACCTGCGGGATCGACCCGGACGCCCGGACTTGGGTGTGGAAGATCTTGCCCGCACCCCGGCGGCCAGGGAACATCTGAACCTGGTCGGTAATCCGCGCCCCGGCGGAGTCGACCAGGTAGATCATCGGAAGTCCCGCGCCGTACGCCTGCTCGATGACGCGGATGATCTTCTCAACGGTCCTGGCGCCCCAGGAACCGGCCTTCACCGTCGAGTCGTTGGCCATCAGCGCGACTGGACGGCCGTCGATGGTCGCGGTGCCGGTGATGACCCCGTCCGCCGGAAGCCCGCTGGCCAGCACGTTAGCGAACGCGCCGTCCTCGGTGAAGCTGCCCTTATCGACCAGCTGCTCGATCCGGTCCCTGGCGAACAGCTTGCCCCGCTCCGCCGCCTGCTGGTGATAACGCTCCGGACCGCCTGCCGCGATCCTGGCCCGGATCTCGGCCAGGTCGGGGTGGCCGGCCCGTGCTTCCTGGCCCGCCCGTGCTTCCTGGCCCGCCCGTGCTTCCTCGCTGGACTGTCCTTCTCCTGCTGAGCTCACGCTCGCGAGCGTACGGCAAACGTGCCGGGGCGGCAGGAGTGGAGGGGCCGCCGCCCCGGCACGAGCACGGGTGACGTCAGTGGATATGCAAGTTGACCCCGAGCAGCACCAGCGGCCACAGGAAGATCGTCAGCAGCGCGGAGAGCACCAGTTTCACCCAGAAAAGAGTGATGTAGGCGCGCTCCCAGGCAACGATGAGCCCGATCACTACCCAGATGATGAACAGCCAGCTGTGCCTGCGGCGGCTGAATATAGCCATGGTTTTGACTCCAGTCCGGCCAACCGTGTGTTAGCAAGCCACCAGGTCTCCGGATCAGCCGCCATTAAACATCGCCGCGCCGGCCTCTTCCCGGCGCCATTCGCCGCGGCTTTTTAACCGGCAATAGTGCGGGAACGCGGCCCTGCTCGCAGCACCTGTGATGGCAGTTGGCGGCCGATGATGCGCTCTGCGTCCGCTGCGGCGTCGATCAGTGCCGCCAGGTCAATGCCGGTACCCACGCCCATGTCCTCGACCATGTGGACGAGTTCCTCGGTGGCGATGTTGCCGGTGGCACCGGGTGCGTACGGGCAGCCGCCGAGGCCGCCGACGGAAGCGTCGAAGTCGGCCACGCCAAGCTCTAGCGCCGCCAGCACATTGGCCAGGCCGGTGCCGCGAGTGTTATGGAAGTGCAGATTAAGCTGCGCTTCCGGGTACGCGGCCCGGAATTCGCCGATCAGGCGCTGGACGCGGCCAGGTGTCGCCATCCCGGTCGTGTCACCAAAGGACACGGTGTCCGCGCCATCAGCCAGCGCGCGGCCAGCCGTGGCGACGACCCGCTCAACCGGGACGTCACCTTCGTACGGGCAGCCCCACGCCGTCGACACGATTACCTGGCAGGTAGCGCCGCGCTCGTGAGCAAGCGCGATGATCTGCGCGATGTCGTCCAGCGACTCGGCCGTGCCGCGGTTGACGTTCTTCCGGTTGTGCGTGTCCGATGCCGACACCACAGCCTCGATCTCGGCCAGTCCGCTGTCCAGCGCCCTGGCCGCGCCGCGCAAATTCGGCACCAGAGCCGAGTAACGGACGGAGGCGGCCCGGTCGATGCCTTCCCACACCTCGTCGGCGTCGGCCATCTGCGGGATCGCCTCCGGGCGGACGAACGACACCGCCTCGATCCGCTGGACTCCCGTGCCGGACAGCCGGTCGATCAGTTCGATCTTTGCCTGCGTCGGGACGGGATCCTCGTTCTGCAAGCCGTCCCGCGGACCGACCTCGCGGACCGAGATCGCGGCGGGCAGATCGGCCACGGCAGCCCCGTTCCTGGTGATGAAAGGAAAGACTCGCTCAGGCTAACCGGGCGGCAGCTGCTGATGTTCCCCGGACTGCTGTTCGCGGACCAGCCTGTCCTGCTCGTTCTCGACTAGCTGGAAGAGCGTCGCCTGCACGTCCTGGACATGCGGGATCTCGGTGAGGACCAGCTGGCCGCGCTCGCCCGGCGACTCCACGATCAGGCGCCCGCAGCCGAGCAGCCGGTCCAGCAAGCCCTGCTGGAACGACACGTCACTGATCTTCGAGAGCGGGAAGTCCCGGCCAGTCCTGCTGATGATCCCGGCGCGCAGCCGCAACCGCCGGTTGGTGAGCTCGTAGAGCGTGGTCCGCCAGCGCAGCAGCGGGCGTGCGACCCAGATGACCACAACGACCACCGCGACGACGGCCAGGGCGATCCGGGCCGGTGCCGAATCGCGGATGGCAGACACGAATACCAGCAGGGCCAGCAGGGCGATCACGGTGGCGGCAAGTATCAGGAACGGCCGCAGCACCGTCTTCCAGTGCCGGTGCAGCCGGAGAACCAGGTGCTCGCCCTCGGTGAGGCCTGCCGCGTTGGCCATAGCCCTCATGCTTACACGAACTACGCCAATGCGCGTGTCCGCGCGCCGGACAGCGCCAGCGCGAAATCAGCAGGCCGGGCCGCGGGTCAGCGCACGTGCACGACGTCGCCCGCGCTGATCGCGTGCTCGCCATCGC
>Ga0335075_10010336_pt1 | contig 14180 bp, 10 predicted proteins | sample Lox_Sample_24_FD_206723 | JGI IMG/M metagenome (GOLD analysis project Ga0335075, IMG submission 206723) | Soil microbial communities from Loxahatchee National Wildlife Refuge, Florida, United States - Lox_Sample_2.4 | ecosystem: Environmental > Terrestrial > Soil > Wetlands | place: USA...
TCCCTCCCCCCCCCCGGGGGGGGGGCGCCCGCCCCCGCCCCCCGCCCCCCCCCCCCCCCCCCCCCCCCCCCCCCCCCCCCGCTCGCCGCTTGTTATTCTTCGCTGCCGTCCAGGCAAGCGGCGAGGTACTCACGGTTCATCTGGGCGATGAACTGCACGCTGATCTCCTTGGGACAGGCGGCCTCGCACTCGTAGTAATTGGTGCAGTTGCCGAATCCCTCGCGGTCCATTTGCTCGACCATGTCGCGAGCGCGCCGCCGACGCTCGGGCTTGCCCTGCGGTAACAGGGCAAGGTGCGACACCTTGGCGGCGGTGAAGAGCATGGCCGAGGCGTTCGGGCACGCCGCCACACAGGCGCCGCAGCCAATGCACTCCGCCGCGTCCATGGCTCGCTCGGCGTCCGTCTTCGGCACCGGCAGCGCGTTGCCGTCGGGAGCGCCGCCGGTGTTCACGGAGACGAAGCCGCCTGCCTCGATGATGCGATCCAGCGCACTGCGATCGACAACCAGATCCTTGATCAGCGGAAAGGCCCGCGCCCGCCACGGCTCGACGTAAATCTCCTGACCGTCCGCGAAAACGCGCATGAACGTCTGACAGGAAGCCACGCCGCGATCGGGGCCGTGCGCGGTGCCGTTAATCATCAGACAGCAGCTGCCGCAGATGCCCTCGCGGCAATCGCTGTCGAACGCGATCGGCTCCTCGCCCTTCTCCACCAGCTCCTGATTGACGATGTCCAGCATCTCCAGGAACGACGTGTCCGGCGAGATGTCGCGGGCGTCGTAAGTGACCATGCGGCCTTCGTCCTGGGGACTCTTCTGCCGCCAAACGTGCAAAGTGAAATTCATGTTTATTTGTAACTCCGTACGCTCAGATGCACTTCCTCGAAAGTCAGCGGCTCCTTGTGCAGCGTCGGCGCTTGACCGACGCCGTTATATTCCCAGGCGCTGACGTAGGAATACTGTTCGTCATTACGTTCCGCCTCGCCGTCGGGCGTCTGATGCTCGATGCGGAAGTGCGCTCCGCACGATTCGTCGCGGTCGAGGGCGTCGTGGCAGAGCAATTCGGCGAACTCCAAAAAGTCGGCGACGCGGCCGGCGTACTCCAGCTCCTGATTCAGCCCCTGCTCGCCGCCGGTGACGCTGACATTGTGCCAGAACTCGTCGCGGATGGCGGGGATCTCGTTGAGGGCTTTTTTCAGGCTCTGCTCGCTGCGGGCCATGCCGCACTGGTCCCACATCAGCTTGCCGAGCTGGCGATGGAACGACTGAGCGCTGCGTTTTCCCTTGATCGACAGCAGCCGTTGCAGCTGTTCGCGGACCTCGGCCTCGCAGCGCTTGAAATCCTCACCCTCGACCGGCGTCGGTGTCTGCTTGGTGCTGGCAAGGTAGTTGCTCAAGGTGTACGGCAGAACGAAGTATCCGTCGGCGAGCCCCTGCATGAGGGCGCTGGCGCCGAGACGGTTGGCGCCGTGGTCGGAGAAGTTGGCTTCGCCGACGACGAACAGACCGGGGATACTGCTCATCAGGTTGTAATCGACCCACAGGCCGCCCATCGTGTAGTGCGGCGCGGGGTAGATGCGCATCGGCGCCTTGTAAGGGTTCTCGCTGGTGATGTGGTGATACATGTCGAACAGGTTGCTGTAGCGCTCGCGGATGGTGTGCTCGCCCAGCCGGGCGATGGCGTCCTTGAAGTCGAGATAGACGCCGCGACCGCCCTCGCCGACGCCGCGACCCTCATCGCACACTTCCTTGGCCGCCCGCGAAGCGATGTCGCGGGGAGCCAGGTTGCCGAAGCTGGGATATTTGCGCTCCAGATAGTAGTCGCGATCCGCTTCCGGGATTTCCTGCGGCGGCCGATGGTCGCCGCCGTCCCTGGGCACCCAGATACGGCCGTCGTTGCGCAGCGATTCCGACATGAGCGTCAGCTTGCTCTGGTAATCGCCGGTAACGGGGATGCAGGTCGGATGAATCTGCGTGTAACAGGGATTGGCGAAGGCCGCCCCACGTTTGTAGGCGCGATAGCCGGCCGTCACGTTGCAGCCCTTGGCGTTGGTGGACAGGAAGAACACTGGGCTGTAACCGCCCGTCGCCAGCACCACGGCGTCGCCGCTGTACGATTGAATTTGTCCCGTGACGAGATCGCGGACGATGATGCCGCGCGCCCGGCCATCGACGACGACGACATCGAGCATCTCGCTGCGCGGGTGCATCTTGATGCGTCCGGCCCGCACCTGCCGGCTCATGGCTTGATAGGCGCCAAGCAACAATTGCTGTCCGGTTTGTCCGCGGCAATAGAAGGTGCGCGACACCTGAGCGCCGCCGAAGGAACGGTTGAAGAGCAGGCCGCCGTACTCGCGCGCGAACGGCACGCCCTGGGCCACGCACTGATCGATAATGTTGACGCTGACCTGGGCCAGTCGATAAACGTTGGCCTCACGCGAGCGAAAATCGCCGCCCTTGATGGTGTCGTAGAACAGACGGCGAATGCTGTCGCCGTCGTTTTGATAGTTCTTGGCGGCGTTGATGCCGCCCTGGGCGGCGATGGAGTGCGCTCGCCGCGAGCTATCCTGGAAGCAAAAGCTTTCGACGTTGTAGCCCAGCTCCGCCAGCGACGCCGCCGCCGAGCCGCCGGCCAGGCCGGTGCCGACGATGAGGATGCGAAACTTGCGTTTGTTGGCCGGATTGACCAGCTTCATCTCGAAGCGATGTTTGTCCCACTTCTGCGCCAGCGGGCCGGAGGGAACGTGAGGATCGAGGTTCATGGAAATCTCTCCCGCAGCCGCTTGCGGCTTAGCGGGGGAGCGCTAAGCCGCAAGCGGTTTATCTAATAAATTCCACCCATCAGGATGACGAGCGGGATCGAGCAGTTGCCGACGACAACAATCAGGGCCGCCGCGGCGCCGAGATTGTTCACGATGGCATCGTAGCCGCGGCCATTCAGTCCCAGGTGCTGCAAAAAACTGCTGCCGCCGTGCCACAAATGCAGCCCCAGGAAAACCTGGGCCAGGATGTACAGCCCGGAGACCAGCGGCATCTGGAAACCGGCGATGACCATGCCGGCCACATCCGCCTGTCCCTGGGGATCGCGGGGCAAGGCTCCCTTGAAGTGGCTGGGGTCGGTGATGCCGAACGTGAAATGCGCCAAGTGGTAAATGACGAAAAGGAGGATGACCACGCCGGTGAGCAGCATGTGCCGCGCGGCCCAGCTGGACTGAACAGGCTCCTTGCGGACGTAGCCGATCGGTCGGGCCGATTCGTTTTCCTGCCAGGTGCGCAGGGCGAAGAGGATGTGAATCACGAAGATGGTCAGCAGGCCACCGCGCGCCGACCAGAGCAGGCCGGGATGTTCCGTCAAACCGTGGGCGTAGGCATTGAGGGCGTCTTTGCCGCCGTAAATAAGTAGATTTCCGCTCATGTGGGCGATCACGAAGATCATCAGTCCCAGGCCGGTCAGCGCCATGACGTACTTGGAGCCGACCGACGAGAGGACCAGCCGCGACAACCGATTCATCCTCATCCTTTCGACGACCGATCGCGGACCGCCGTTCCCGACCGGACTGCCCAACCTTGCTCTCGGCGGCCGGCCAGCTCAACCCTCGCGCTGGCCTTCTCTATTCTTTATAGATGTTCCCTCCGCGAGAGCGAGAGGCGAATCGCGAAACCGCAAACGGCGAGAGCTGTCATGGACAACCGCACCGAAACGAATCAAGCGATCGCGGACAAGGGCAAGCAGCTCCCGGCCGCGAGGAAGGTGAGTACGTTCGTGTTCTGGTCGCTGCTGTTCGGTCTCGCTTACACGCAGCCTCCGCTGTTCTACTCCAACCAGAATCAGTATTTTCTGCACGGGCTTGCCCAAGGCGGGCTGGGTTTTCTCCAGGCGGATTGGCTGGCCAACACCGCCGATCCGACGCCGATGTTCAGCGGCCTGGCCGCCTTCACCTATCGATACTTGCCTGAATCCACTTTCTACCTTTATTACATCCTTCTACTCGGTATTTATCTCCATGCTCTCGCCGGGATCTTCGATCATCTCAGCGGCGGCCGCGCGACGCCGCTGTCACGGCTCGGTTTCATCACTCTTATCATCGCCCTCCATTCCGCCCTGCTGCGCTGGACCTCGGCGCAGCTACTCGGCGTCGATTATCCCTGGTATTTTCAGGCCGGCGTCGCCAATCAGTACATCCTCGGAGCCGGCTTGCAGCCATCGGTTTTCGGCGTCCTCCTCGTTCTCTCCATCTCGACCTTTCTCCGCGGCCGGTCGTTTCTGGCCGCGACGTGGTCGTCCCTCGGGGCGGTGATGCACTCGACCTATCTGCTCTCCGCCGCGATTTTGACGTTTGCCTACCTGTATCTGCTGTGGCGCGACAAGCGCCGCCGCGACGCCCTGTTGCTCGGCATGTGGGCATTGCTGCTGGTTTCGCCGGTGGTGGTTTACAATCTCCGAACTTTTGGACCATCCTCGCCGGAGACGTTCGCGGAGGCGCAGCATCTCCTCGCCCATTTCCGCATTCCGCATCATGCTCAGGTGAACCGCTGGCTGGACGGCATCGCCTGGGCGCAAATCGGCTCGGTGCTCGCGGCGATGGTCCTGGTCCGCGGCAGTCGATTGTTCGTCATTCTGTTCGTGATGTTCGTGCTCTCGCTGGCGCTGACGATCGTGCAAGTCGCCACCCGCAATGACACGCTGGCCCTGCTCTTTCCCTGGCGCTCGTCGGCCATCCTGGTTCCGATCGCCACGGCGATCTTTCTGACGCGGATCATCCAGCTGTTGTCCGCTCGCTTCCCGCCGTCTTCTCTCCGGCTTGAGCACGTCCTGCAAGCGGCCTGTGGGCTTATGCTCGCCATCGCCGCGGCCGGAGGCGCCTATATCGCCTATTTCGGTCTTGGTTATCGCATAAACACCGAAGAACAGTATTTGCTCGACTACATCCGCGCGAACAGGGCAGAGGGAGATGTTTACCTACTGCCGGTCGAAGTGCCTGATCTCAATTCCCATAACAAGGGGGCGGCCTCGCTCAATTTCACGCCGCCGCCGCGTCGGAACACGCAAAAACAGAACATCTCCGTCGATTTGCAGCGCTTCCGTCTGTTCACCGGCGCGCCGATCTACATCGATTTCAAATCCATCCCTTACAAGGATGTCGAGGTATTGCAATGGCATCAGCGCGTCTTGTGGAATCATCAGGTTTCCAAGCAGCGCGACTGGAACGACGAGAAGATCAAGGACGCACTGAAATGCCGAGACATCACGCATGTCGTGGCGGCGGCGGATCGCGATGTTCGCTGTAATGTCCTGCGATTGGTCTATGCGGATCGATATTATCGGCTTTATCGCGTGCAGCTGCCGTGAGTCTGCTTGTTTAGCATCGCTTCCACGAAGCGCCGCTCTGTCCCAGCGGAAGCCTGTTGGGGCATGGTCTCCTGACCATACCACCGGCGTGGACGGAAGGTCTCCCCAGGCGAGGAGACCTTCCGCCGCCCGTCTGGGTCACGGTCAGGAGCCTTTAACGGCGGAACATCAACTGCAATTGCTCTTGCTCAAAGACAGCGTCATCGACCACATTCCCGTCCTCTTACGGAGGCCGAGGTCCGGGCTTTCCAGGAATACAAGCCCGTGCCGATCAAGGGCAAGCCCTTGTCGGAAACGGTCCTTGAGGAGCGCCGCCAAGCCGCAAGCGGCCCCAAAGACGGCTACTCGAACGTCCAACAAGTCACGGAATCGCGATCCTTGACATAGACGCCCTTGCTGGTCACGATTGGGTAGGCATAGGTGTTGCCGTCCGCCACCTTGTAGCTGGCGATCTGTTTGAATTCCTCGCGGTCGGGCTTGAAGACCACCAGCTTCGCGGCCGGCGTGAGCGCGAACAGCACCGGACCGGCCGCGACGATCGAGCCGTATCCGCCTCGTCCTCGACCACGGCGACCACCGCCGCCCCCACCGCCACCACTGGCTTCGAGCTTATGCGACCAGAGCTTCTTGCCGGACTTTGTGTCGATACAGAAGACTTCATTCCGCTCCGAGAGGCCGAACATCTGCCCATCCTTGATGACCGGCGAGTTATAGATCATGGAGGTTTCGGGGGTTGACCACAGCTCCTTGCCCTCGACTTTGTCGCCCTGCTTTTCCAGCTTCACGGCCGTGGTCGGTTTGCCCGATCCGGCGTAGTAGACGACGTCCCCCTCGACCACCGGCGTGGAGGCGTTGTAGCGGGTCGAGAATCTCGTGCTCCAGAGCAATTTGCCGTCGGCGAGATTCACGGCCGAGATGGTGCCGGCTGTTTCCACCACCACCGCCTTGAGGTCGTTCAGGGTCAGCAGCATGGGTGAAGCGAACTTCGTGCCGTCGGAGGACCACTTCCACTTCTCCTTGCCGTCGGCCAGATTGTAGGCGACGACCGAGCCGTCGCCGCGCTCACCGCCGACCTGGACCACACAAAGACCGCTCGCCAGCAGCGGCGAAGAGGAGGTTTTAAACCCTGGGGTTCCTCCCGTGCTGTCCTTGCGCCAGATGACCGTGCCCTTCTCGCTCTCCAGGCAAGAAAGTGTGCCCTGCACCCCGAGTGTGACCACTTTGCCGTCGGCCACGGCCGGCGACGAGCGTGCGGCGGGAAAGCCCCGCGCGGGTCCGCCCGCCGGCCGCGCTTCGTACTCGTTCTTCCACAGCTCCTTGCCGGTGCCGGCGTCCAGACAGCGGATGACCTCCTTGCCGTCCTGGTATCCAAAAGCGTAGAGCTTCTTGCCTACCAGGGCCGGCGTTGCCACGCCCTCCCCGACCGGGGCGGACCATTTCTTCGTAAGCTCCTTGGGCCACGTTGTTGGGGCCGTGAAGTCCGGCACCACGGCGGCGCGGTTGGGACCGCGCCACTGCGGCCAATCAGCGGCCGTAACGAAGGAAGCACAGGCGAGCAAGATGACGAGCGAGCGCATTACGGACATGTCATGTCTCCAGTGAATCCAGTGTTGGAACAGGTAACGCCGCTTACACCCAATCCACCAAGGATTCTCATTCGCCCAGTAGGGTCTGTCAAGGTATGCGCGGTTATTCCCGGCTTTAATTCATTTTGTTCTAATCTTGCCGTGTTCCTCTCGTTCCCAAGCAGAGCTTGGGAACGCACGGTTGCGAAGCTCTGCTTCGCGTCTTATCGCTGCATGGGACGGGAAGCAGAGCTTCCCGACCTGCGTTCCCAATCAGAGCTTGGGAACGAGGGGGCCAGGGGACAAGCCGCATAAAGGGCCATTACCCCATAAGATGTTCGAGAATCGGCGAGTAACTATTCTCGAGATCGATGATTGTTTATGTCCTCCGCATTCTGGTCCGACGCCCGTGCCCGCATGCTGCTCGACGGCACCGTCGTCAACCTCAACACGGGATCGTTCGGCCCTTCGCCGCGTGCCGTCTTCGAGCACGTGACCGCGCTGCGACGGCGTCTCGCCGAGGAGCCGATGGACTTCCTGCTGCGCGGATCGCCGCCGCTTCTGTGGCAGGCACGCGAGCGGCTGGCTTCCTTCGTCGTCGGCGATCCGCGACGGCTGGTCTTCACCCTCAACGTCACCGCGGCCGTCAATCTCGTCGCCTCGTCGCTGACGCTGTCTGCGCCCGGCGAAATTCTGCTCAGCGATCACGAATACGGCGCCATGCACTGGTGTTGGCAACGCGCCGCCCAACGCCAGGGATTGACCCTGCGCACCTTTCCGCTGCCGATCCTGCCATCCTCGCCGGCTGAGATCGTGGACGCCGCCCGCGCCGCCATGACGGAGCGCACACGTCTCTTTTTCTTCAGCCACGTTCTCTCGCCGACCGGCATGATTCTGCCGGCGCGGGAGCTGTGCGCCGAGGCCCGGCGGCGCGGCATTGTCACCGTGGTGGACGGCGCCCACGGCCCGGCTTTCCTCCCCTTGAGCCTCGACGACATCGGTGCCGATTACTACGGAGCGAACTGCCACAAATGGCTGCTTGCGCCGATCGGCTCCGGCTTTCTCTACGCGGCCCCCGGCGCACTGGAGCGCTTGCAGCCGTTGCAGGTCAGCTGGGGCTGGCGCCCCGATCGCGCGCGCCTGGATGAGCGCGACGAATTCGGCTCGACGCCGCGCTTGCGGCTGTTCGAGTTCGAGGGCACGCGCGATCCGTGTGCCTGGCTGACGATTCCGACCGCGATCGATTTTCAGGCGGAGCTGGGCTGGGAGCGCATCCGTGCTCGCATCGCCGAGCTGACGCACCACGTACGCCGCCGTCTAACGGGCCTCGCGGGATTGACGCCGAGCACACCGGATGCGCCGGACTTGTGCGGTGCAATGGTCGCCTTCCGTCTCCCGGCCGGCGTCGAGGCGCCGACCTTGCGGCGTCGCTTGTGGCAGGAATTTCGCATCGAGGCGCCGATCGTCGAACGGCCGGACAGACTTCTTATCCGCACTTCCACCCATTTCTACAACACCGAGGCGGAGGTGGATCGACTGGCGGAGGCGTTGCCGGGGTTGTTGCCGTGAGAGCAACAGCGCGGAAAGGTGGCGTTGCCCTCTCTTGGGAGTTACAATACTCGCGACACTCATTCCTTACTCGCAACCTTGGAAGTCCTCCAATGAGCTCCTCCTTCACCAATCAGCCATCGCCTCACGATCCTCGGCCCGATGAGGGCTACACGTCCACACCTCCCCTGCCGGAGCGCGGACGCGATGAAAACGAGGTCGCGGCCGTTGGCCCCAAGCTGGGGAGCCTGGCCCAGAAGGCGCGCGGCAAAAAGTTGAAAGAGGCGCGCGGTATTCTCTTCGTCATCGGTGGACTCACTATCCTTTTTAATGGGATTTTTCTCTTTATGGTCCCTCACTTCGTCGGGGATGCGCTGAACCAGGAGATCAGCAAGCAAGGCGGCGTCAACCGCGTCGATCCGGTGCTCGTGGAGCAGGCGCGCACGGAGATGCTGGCGCTCAACTACACGATCACCGGCCTGTTTTTTGGGATGGGAATCTTGTTTGTGGTGTTTGGCGCGCTCGTTTATCGTTTTCCGCTGGCTATGACAATTACCAGTCTTGTGCTGTATTTGTTGGCGACGCTGGCAATGGTGTTGGTCAATCCCGCTGCTCTGGCGAGCGGAGCGATCGTTCGCATTATCTTCATCGTCGCCCTGGCGAAGTCGATTCGGTCCGCGTATGCCTATGAAAAAGAGCTTCGTGCCGAAAATGAGGATGCTTTTCGTGGATAACGCGTCATGATTGGACGAACACTCGAATCGCGTCCTCTGCCGCTGACTTACCTGCTTTTTTTGGCTGACTTACAACGCGTCATGATTGGACAAACACTCGAATCGCGTCCTCTGCCGCCGCTGGGAGGGACGTTCTGGTTGCTTGCGGCGTCGGCACTGGACGTGGCGGCTGTTGCGGCCGGCAACGTCCATCTGGCCGTCGCGTCTGTTCTTCCCTGGTTAGTTGCCGTGCTGTTCTTTCGACTTCGGGAACGGCCCTTCACGGCTCGGCTCACGGAAACGGCCCTGGAGGTGGAGGAGCCGCCGTTGGAGCTGCGCTACGACGACTTGCAGGGATTGCTCGCTCCGCGCCGACCAGCCAATCCCTTCAAAGCCGGCCCCCGGTCTTACTTGATTCAGGTGATTCACCGCAATGGCATCCTACGCATCCCGGCCCGGCTCAACGTTCCTTCGGACGACGTGTTCAGTTTTTTCTACAGCCGATTTTCGCCTTCCGGTTCTCGCGACGTACCGAGCACTCTGCTGGATTTCCTGCGTCACAGGGAGCGCCGATTCGGGCCGGACCAGGTGTTGAGCTATCGTCGCCGAGACTATCTTGGCCTACTCAAAGCTCTGCCGCGTCTGCGAGCGTGCTTCCTGGCCTTGATGCTGGCCGGGGCCGCCTGGCTGATCTGGGGCATCGTGTCGGGGCAGACGGAGTGGACGGGCGGCGGCGTAGTCACTGTAGTCCTCGGCGGCCTATTTTCGCTGCTGTTTTGGCTGGATGGCCGGCGATACTTCGGCAGCGCTCGCAAGGGGCGGCAAGCCGGATTGGTTGTGGCTCCTGACGGTCTTGCGTTGGTCCAGGGCGACTTGGTCGGCGAGCTGCGATGGGACGAAGTCCTCGAGGTGAAGCTCGGCAGAGGCCCAGCCACGTTCCAATTCTCCACGTCCACCCAGCCTCCCCGCGGTATCGTCCTTGCGGTAGAAGGGGCGGCCGTCGTCATTACAGACATTTACGATCGTCCAATTTCGCTGATTTACCAGAACATTTGCCACTACTGGCGGGGGAAATCGCGCGACGCCGACTCGGACGGAGACGCGAAGCCGCATCTGCCGGTCAAGCAGATTCGTTCAGCTGTACCGGAATCGCCCCGGTCCTCCTCCGCCGAAGGCATCACGCCGCCGGAATGACGCCACGCAGCCCGGCTGGCCTCCTGTGCGAAAGTGCGCCCTCCGATGACGGACTCGATTATCGCTCTGGTGTTCCTGATCGGTCTCTCCGGGTTATTCCTCGCGCTCGCTTTTTCCGCAGTAATCCTTTATTCTGATTCGCATGTCCTCAACTCGCCTCATTCGCGGAGATGATCCATGCGCTCGTTCTGCCTCTCTACCCTTGCTCTATCTCTCCCTGTCGTTCTTATCCTGACACCGAGCGGCGCCGCGGCGGCGGATCGAACGATTGCCTATCGCGGCTCCCGCATTCTGACAGCGGCCGGCGCGCCCATCGACAAGGGGGTGCTGCTCGTGCGCGGCGATAAGATCATCGCCGTCGGCGCCGAGGCCGACACGCCGATTCCCGACGATGCCAAAAGCATCGACCTGAGCGGCAAGACGATCATCCCGGGCCTGGTGGACACGCATTCGCACATCGGCATCTGGCCGCGTCCCCATGTGGCGGCGCACAACGACGGCAACGAGGGCAGCGGGCCGGTGCAGTCGGCGCTGCGAGCGCTCGACGCCATTCAGCCGGACGATCCCGGCATTCGCATGGCCGTCGCCGGCGGCGTCACTACCGCCAACATCATGCCCGGCTCGGCCAACGTCATCGGCGGACAGACCGTTTACGTCAAGCTGCGCGGCCGAACCATCGAGGACATGCGCGTCGCGTCGAAGAGTGTGCTCGGCGGGTTGAAGATGGCCAACGGCGAAAATCCCAAACGCTGGAACTATGAGGGCCGCAAGATGGCCCCGGCCACGCGCATGAAGGTAGCCGCGTTGCAGCGCGAGCAATTCACCAAGGCGCGCGAGTATCTGCGGCAGTGGGAGCGCTTTCGCAAGGCGAAGGCGGAGGGCAAGGAGGTGCCGCAGCCGGAAGTCGATCTCGCCCTGGAGCCGCTCGTCGAGGTGTTGCAGCACAAACGCACCGTCCACTTCCACAGCCATCGCGCCGACGATCTCATGACGGCGATTCGGCTGGCCAAGGAATTCCATTTCGAGCTGGTGTTGCAGCACGGTACCGAAGGCTATCGCATCGTTGACGAGCTGGTCCGCGCGAAAATTCCGGTGTCGCTGACGCTGGTGGACAGTCCCGGCGGCAAGCTCGAAGTGGCGGGGCTGCTCGAAGAAAACGCCGCCATTCTCGACAAGGCCGGTATCAAGGTGGCGATCAACACGGATGACTCGATCACCGAATCGCGCTTCTTCCTGCGAACCGGGGCCATCGCCGTGCGCGGCGGCATGTCGGAAGACGCCGCCCTCCGCGCCCTGACGATCAACGGCGCGCAGATGCTGCACCTCGACGATCGGCTCGGCTCGCTGGAAAAGGGCAAGGACGCCGATTTCGTCGTGCTGTCCGGCGCGCCGTTCAGCGTTTACACCCAGGTGCTGCAAACCTACATCGACGGTAAATGCGTTTTCGATCGCGGCCGAGAACGAGACTGGTCGTATCAGGCGGGCGGCTTCGCGCTGCGCGAGCGCGAACGGCTGCCGAAGACGCCGCCGCCGGTCAAGCCGCCCGACGCCGTCAAGACGCCGCTGCGCCGCCTGGAACACAAGCCGTGGCGCGGCAATGTGCGGCGCTTCGCCATCCTGGCCGGACGAATCGAACCTGTAACGTCAAAAGCTATCTCCAATGGGGTCATCCTTGTCGAGAACGGCAAGATTACAGCCGTCGGCTCGGCGGCTGACGTGAAGGTGCCGGACGGATGGCCGGTGATGACGGCGGCTGTAGTGACACCGGGATTGATCGACGCCCATACCGTCGTCGGTCTGGCGGGAGCGGCGAACGTCCATGCCGATCAGGACCAGGATGAGATGAGCGATCCGAACCAGGCGGATTTGCGCGTGCTGGACAGCTTCAATCCGCGCGAGCCGCTTTTGGAGTTTCTGTGCCGCGAGGGGATCACGGTCGTTCATGCGGTGCCGGGCCGGGCCAACGTCATCGCCGGACAGACGGGGATTTTCCGCACGTCGGGGCACACGGCCGAAAGCATGACGCTGCGCTTCCCGGCCGGCCTGCTCGTCAATCTCGGTGAGGTGCCGAAGTCGTCGTACACGCATCGCCAGCCGACGACGCGCATGGGTACCGCCGCCCTGGTGCGGACGGCGCTGGCGCAGGCGCGCAACCATGCCCGCAAGGTCGCCGCGGCCAAGAGCGAGGACAAGCGCCCGCCGTACAATCCGAAGCTGGATGCGCTGGGTCTGGCGCTGGACGGCAAGCTGCCGGTCGTCTTTGCGGCCCATCGAGCCGACGATTTATGTACCGCCCTGCGTTTGGCGAAGGAGTTCCAGCTGCAACCGCGTCTCGACCTTGCCACCGAGGGTTATCTCATCGCCGACCGATTGGCCGAGGCGAAGGTGCCGATCGTGCTGCATCCGACGATGCAGCGGCCGGGCGCGACGATGGAGACGTATCACAGTCATCTGGGCAACGCGGCGGTGCTGGCCGATCGCAAGATACCGCTGGCCATTGGCACCGGCTTCGAGGCCTATGTGCCGAAAACGCGCGTGGTGCGGCACGAGGCCGCCATCGCGATGGTCAACGGCCTCGGCTACGATCGCGCATTGCGGGCCATCACGCTCGACGCGGCGCGAATCCTCGGCATCGATAAGCAGCGCGGCAGCATCGAGAAAGGCAAGGTTGCCGATCTGGTGCTGTTCGATGGCGATCCCTTCGAGCATGCGACGCACGTAACGCACACGCTGATCGAGGGCCGGGTGGTGTATGATCGCGGCGAGTATTTGCAGCTGCCGTTTGCGCGGCGAGCGATTCCGCTGATAGGCGGGGGCGGGGGCGGGTGCTGCTTGGGGATTTGGTGATACCGGAGTGAGCGCGGACAAGAGCATGACAGAGATAGAATGGTTCTCCTGTACGGTCCTCAAGTTGATGTTGGATCATCTTGGACGCGAAGCCAACGCGCGGAAGATACGGCTGTACGCTTGTGGCTATGCTAGATGGTTAGGGTCGCACATGGAGGACCAACGACTTCGGCAAGCCGTTGAAGTTGCCGAACTTTTCGCAGATGGAATGGCGAAGCGATCGGAACTAATGGCGGCCTTCAAAGAGGCCCATGAGCTCTGGAAAATGCTTGAAGCCACTGAAGGCAACAGAACGACGGCATGGGCGGCGGCTCGCGCAGCATGCGACGCCGCGAAGCTCACTTGGGACTGGGGATTCGTCTGGCAAATTCGAGCGCTAACCACACCAGATCTGGTTTGGGGTCTGAGTGGTGCCGCGAAAATCATGAGGTGCGAGTTGCTACGGGACGTTTTCGGGAATCCGTTCCGGCCTGTTACGATTGATTCCGCTTGGATGTGCTGGAGCGACCGGCTCCTCCAAAACCTCGCACAAAGCACCTACGACGAGCGAGCTTTCGACCGTTTGCCCATTCTGGCTGATGCTCTGGAAGAAGCAGGATGCAGCAATCCCGACATTCTGAATCACTGCCGGCAGCCGGGCGAGCATGTGCGCGGCTGTTGGGTCGTCGATTTGATCCTTGGCAAATCATGACCGTGCGTGCGGTTTCTATTCCGGAGCTTCTGGATTGGCAAACCAGGGTCAGGCAGGCGGCGTCCGCGGCAATCGCCGCGCGGCATGCACCACCGCGACGATCTGCACTTGCTCCGCGCTCACGCGATACAGAATCCGATAGGGATGTGGAATGCCCCCCAAAAAGTGGTCCACGTGCTATGAGAGTCTCTGAGGCCCTTCGCGGGCAGGAGACGAAGCATGAAACGACACACGGCGGAAGAGATTATTCCCAAGCTGCGACAAGCCGAGGCC
>Ga0335075_10010337_pt1 | contig 14177 bp, 11 predicted proteins | sample Lox_Sample_24_FD_206723 | JGI IMG/M metagenome (GOLD analysis project Ga0335075, IMG submission 206723) | Soil microbial communities from Loxahatchee National Wildlife Refuge, Florida, United States - Lox_Sample_2.4 | ecosystem: Environmental > Terrestrial > Soil > Wetlands | place: USA...
GCGCTGTGGGCATGGCTGCAGACCACCTCGGGCACTGCCGACCTGCCCGCGTGGCAGCGCCTGCTCGCCAACCTGCCTTTCGCCGATCCGCGGCGCAGCCTCGCCGCCTCGCGGATCGCCCAGCTGCGCGCCGACGCGGCCGACGCATAACGCCTGCAGCTCGCGTGTAACGCGTGTGTAACGCCCACCCGGCCAGGGGTGGGCTACTGTCGAACGCAGTCGCGCTGCCACTGTCACCCCGGCGGCGACCGTCCAGGAGAGAGAGGAGCCGGATCCGTGCCGGGTGATTCCGCACGCGTCCCTGCGGACGCGCCCGTTGCTGCGTCCAGCCGCAGCCTCAGCACCGCACGGTCGGTGCTGCGCGTGTTTGCGCTCCTGCTGGAGCACCCCGAGGGCGTGCGCGCCGACGAGGTCGCCCGCGAGCTGGGCAAGAGCGTCTCCACCGCCTACTACCTGCTCACCAGCCTGTGCGACGAAGGGTTCGCCGTCCACGAGAGCAAGGGCGTCTACCGCCGGGCCCGCGGCCTCGAGGAGCTCACCGCCGCGGTCGGCGAGCACGCGCCGGCCGGCCACTCCCTGCACGCCGGCGTGGCCGGCAGCGTCGACGAGCTGTTCCTGCGCACCCGCAAGCGCTCCTACCTGGGCGTGGTCAAGGCCGGGCGGATCGAGATCGTCGCCTTCTGCGGACGCCAGGGGGTGCCGCGGATGCCCGGCCTGGGCTCGGAGATCCGCGACAGCGCGCACGCGCTGGCCATGGGCAAGGTCGTGCTATCGCTGCTCTCGCCCAGCGCCGTGGCCCGCTACGTGGCCCGCGGGCTGACCGCCTTCACACCCCACACCATCGTCTCGCCGGCCACGCTGGCGCAGGAGCTGGAGAAGGTCCGCGAGGCCGGCTACGCCGTGGACCGGGAGGAGTTCGACGAGAACTTCTGTTGCATCGCGGCTCCCGTGTTCGACAGGCACGGCCGCTTCGTGGCCGCGCTCGGCGCCTCGATGACGGCCAACGTCTTCGACGCCGACCGCGACGAGCTGGCGCCGATCGTCGTCGACGTCGCCCGCCAAGCGGCGGCCCGCGCTGCCGCCACGGACCAGCCGGGGCACGCCACCGAGGCGCGCCGGCGCCGCCCGGGCGCCCAGAACTTGCAAGCACATGCGAAAACCGCCCACTTCTTGTCAGGGGCCCATCCCGCCGCGTAGCTTCGAAATCAGGACCGCAGCGCGGTAACGGGCGCGTGCGGTGACGAGGGAAACCAGCGAAGGAGAGAAGCGTGAGTAGACAGAGCATCACGAAGGCTCACAACAAGATTCAGGAGCTCTCCTGGGAGCCGACGTACGTCACGCCTGTCGAGAAGTACGCCACCGACTACACCTTCGAGAAGGCGCCCAAGAAGGATCCGCTCAAGCAGGTCCTGCGGTCCTACTTCCCGATGGAGGAGGAGAAGGACAACCGCGTCTTCGGCGCGATGGACGGCGCCATCCGCGGCAACATGTTCCGCCAGGTCCAGGAGCGCTGGATGGAGTGGCAGAAGCTGTTCCTCTCCATCATCCCCTTCCCCGAGATCTCCGCCGCCCGGGCGATGCCGCTGACCATCGGGACCGTGCCCAACCCCGAGGTCCACAACGGGCTGGCCATCCAGATGATCGACGAGGTCCGGCACTCGACGATCCAGATGAACCTCAAGCGGCTGTACATGAACCACTACATCGATCCGGCCGGGTTCGACATCACCGAGAAGGCGTTCCAGAACTGTTACGCCGGCACCATCGGCCGCCAGTTCGGCGAGGGGTTCATCACCGGCGACGCCATCACCGCCGCCAACATCTACCTGACCATCGTCGCCGAGACGGCGTTCACCAACGTGCTCTTCGTGGCCATGCCGGGCGAGGCCGCCGCCAACGGTGACTACCTGCTGCCGACGGTGTTTCACTCGGTGCAGTCCGACGAGAGCCGCCACATCTCCAACGGCTACTCGATCATCCTCATGGCGCTGGCCGACGAGCGCAACCGGGAGCTGCTGGAGCGCGATCTGCGCTACGCCTGGTGGAACAACCACGCGGTCGTCGACGCCGCCATCGGGACGTTCATCGAGTACGGCACCAAGGACCGTCGCAAGGACCGCGAGAGCTACGCCGAGGCGTGGCGGCGCTGGATCTATGACGACTACTACCGCAGCTACCTGGTGCCGCTGGAGAAGTACGGCCTCACCATCCCGCACGACCTCGTCGAGGAGTCCTGGAACCGCATCTGGAACAAGGGCTACATCCACGAGGTGGCGCAGTTCTTCGCCACCGGCTGGCCGGTGAACTACTGGCGCATCGACGGCATGGACGACCGCGACTTCGAGTGGTTTGAGCACAAGTATCCGGGCTGGTATGACAAGTACGGCAAGTGGTGGGAGCGCTACGGCGAGCTGTCGAAGAAGAACGGGCACGCCCCGATCACCTTCGACGGCGACACCGACTACGTGTATCCGCATCGCTGCTGGAGCTGCATGGTCCCGTGCCTGATCCGCGAGGACACCGTCGTCGACGAGGTCGACGGGCAGGTGCGGACCTACTGCTCGGAGACGTGCGCCTGGACCGACAAGGTCGCCTTCCGGCCCGAGTACAACGGCCGGGTCACCCCGTCGATGGGCCGGCTCACCGGCCACCGCGAGTGGGAGACCATGTACCACGGCCAGGACCTGGCGGAGATCATCAAGGACCTCGGCTACGTCCGCGACGACGGTGAGACCCTCGTCCCGCAGCCACATCTCGATCTGGACCCCAAGAAGATGTGGAAGCTCGAGAACGTGAAGGGCTACACCCTCCAGAGCCCCAACATCGTGCTCAACGAGATGACGCCCGAGGAGCGCGACGCTCATATCGCCGAGTACAAGCGAGGCGGCCCCGCCGGCCGCCGGCCCGCGGAGGCGGCCTCCTAAGCCGCTCCGGGATCCTGCCGAACGTGAGGCGATCGGTCTGAAAAGACGGCCGATCGCCTCTTCGGCACCCCTCACGGCACGACGCCATGGGCGAGACATTCCAGGTTCGGCTCGAGCCGGTGGGCATCGAGTTCGAGGTCGACGAGGACGAGACGGTGCTGCGCGGCGCCTTCCGCCAGGGGCTGATGCTCATGCACGGCTGCAAGGAGGGCCAGTGCGCGGCCTGCAAGTCGTTCCTGCTCGACGGCGAGGTCGACCTCGACAAGTACTCGACCTTCGCGCTCAACGACTTCGAGAAGGAGGAGGGATGGACGCTGCTGTGCCGCGCCCACGCCGTCACCGACCTCGAGGTCGAGCTCATCAACTACGACGAGGAGGTGCTGCGCTCCGGCGTGGCCCTTAAGACGCAGTCGATGCGGGTGGAGGCGGTCCAGAAGCTCACCCATGACATCCGCCGCCTCGTGCTGTCTGGCGAGGAGGCGCTCACCTTCAAGCCGGGGCAGTACGTCGACATCACGATCCCCGGCACCGACGAGGTCCGCTCCTTCTCGATGGCCAACCTGCCCAATGGCTCAACCGATGCCGCCCAGCTGGAGTTCATGATCAAGATCTATCCCGACGGCAAGTTCTCCAGCCTGCTCGCCGAGGAGCGGCTGGCTCCCGGCGACGAGGTTCAGGTCACCGGCCCCTACGGGGTGTTCACGCTGCGCGAGAAGTCCGACCGGCCGCTGCTGTTCATCGGCGGCGGCGCGGGGATGGCACCGATCCTCGCACTGCTGCGCTCGATGGCCGAAAAGGGCAACGAGCGCCCCGCGGTCTACTACTACGGCGCGCGCGGGCCGAGCGATCTCTTTCACCTCGACGAACTGGCCGAGCTGGAGCGCGCGCTGCCCAACTTCCGTTTCGTCCCCGCGCTCTCGCACTGCGACGAGGACGCCGACTGGGACGGGGAGCGCGGGCTGATCACGGACGTCGTGTCACGCCTGGAGGAGGAGCTGGGGGAGGTGGACGCCTACCTGTGCGGTCCGCCGCCGATGGTCGACGCCGCCATCGCGATGCTGGATCAGGGGGGCGTCCCCGAGTCGCGGGTCTACTACGACAAGTTCACCACCACCGCGCCCTAGGCGTGGAGAGGAGAGAGAGCAACCGATGGCAACCGACACTGAAGCGCCCGTCACCGAGCGCAGCGTTCCCAAGCCGGTGTTCACCGACGCCGAGGCCGGGGCCAAGGAATTCCCCTCCTCGACGAGTCGCAGCTACAACTACTACACCCCCGCCCGGCGCCGGGCCACCATCTACGAGGACGTGACCGTCGACGTCCAGCCCGACCCCGAGCGCCATCTGCTTCAGGGGTGGATCTACGGCTTCGCCGACGGGACCGCCGGCTACCCGCCGGAGTGGACGGCACTGAAGTCGTCGAACTGGCATGCCTTCCTGGATCCCAACGAGGAGTGGGAGCAGACGATCTACCGCAACAACGCCAACGTGGTGCGCCAGATCGGCCAGAACCTCGCCAACGCCAAGGCCGCCCGGGCCTTCGACGGCTGGAACAGCGGGTGGATCAAGACCGTCGAGCGCCACGTCGGGGCGTGGGCCCACGTCGAGCACGGCATCGGGATGCACGTCTATCTGCCCGCCCAGCGCGATGCCCCCACCAACATGATCAACAACGCGCTCAGCGTCGCCTCGGCGCACAAGCTGCGCTTCGGCCAGGACCTCATCCTCTACAACCTCGAGCTCTCCGAGTCGGTCGACGGGTTCGACGGGGAGGCCCACAAGCAGGCGTGGAATCAGGATCCGATCTGGCAGGGCGTGCGCGAGAACGTCGAGGGGATCACCGGCATCCGCGACTGGGCCGAGGCCTTCTTCGCCGCCGCCGTGATCTTCGAACCGCTCGTCGGCGAGCTATTCCGCTCAGAGTTCATCATGCAGGTGGCCGCGCCCCAGGGCGACTTCGTCACGCCGACGATGATGGGCGCCGGCGAGGCCGACACCGCGCGGGACGCGCGCGTGGCGCGGGCCCTGTTCGGGATGCTGGCCAACGACTCCGAGCACGGCGAGCACAACCGCAAGACGATGGACGGATGGCTGCGGGACTGGGCCCCGCGCAGCATCGCGGCCGGCCGCGCCATGCAGCCGATCTGGTCACAGCCCGGCGAGAAGGTCATCCGCTTCGAGGACTCGATGGAGCACGCGCGGCGCCGCTTTGACGAGGTCCTCGCCGACCTGAACCTCAACGCAAAGGAGCTCGACTGACATGAGCAGCAGCACGGATCGATTCCAATCCAACCGGACGGCCTCCAACCGCGCCGGCGTGACGCTGATGAACAACCAGGTCGGCTACGTCGTGGCCGAGGTGATGCGCCACAAGGACGGCGTCACCGTCGAGGTGCTGCCGTCGATGATCCGCGTCGACGGCGACAACCAGTTCGAGATCAACTACGAGGAATGCGCCGAGGCGCTGGGCTGGGACGACTTCGGCAACGACGATTTCGAGGAGATCATGTCGACGCACTACGGCCGCATGGTGGTGCTCGACGACCGCATCATCATGTTTGCCAACCCCGAGGATGCGGCGGAGTACATTAGCTTCGACCTGCAGGCTCTGTCCTAAGAGGGAGGAAGAGAATGTACGAGAAGAACGGTGAGAAGTACTTCATCGTCGACAGCCACCTCCACATGTGGTCGGCCGGCCCCGACAACTGGGTCAAGGGGCAGGAGCAGTACGCGAAGGGGTGGATCGAGTGCTTCCACGCCTACATGGGACTCGGTCCGCCGGAGACGCATTGGCCGATCGAGAAGTTCATGAGCTACACCCACGAGGACTTCGAGAAGGACGTGTTCGAGGACGCGGGCGTCGACCACGCCATCTTCCAGTCCACGTACCTCAAGGAGTGGTACACGAAGGGCTTCAACGACGCGGAGCAGAACGCGGCGCTGATGGAGAAGCACCCCGACAAGCTGATCGTCAACGGGCGCTTTGACCCGCGCGAGGGCGACGCCGGCCTCAAGCAGCTCGAAGAGGACGCCAAGCGCTGGAACCTGCAGGGCGTCAAGCTCTACACCGCCGAGTGGAACAACGGCTCGCGTGGCTGGCGCCTGGATGACCCGGAGACCCAGCCGTTCCTGGACAAGTGCAAGGAACTGGGGATCAAGAACATCCACGTCCACAAGGGACCGACCATCTGGCCCCTGGACAAGGACGCCTTTGATCCGCGCGACGTCGACCAGGCCGCGACCGACAACCCCGAGCTCAACTTCATCATCGAGCACGTGGGGCTGCCCCGGATCGAGGACTTCTGTTTCATGGCCACACAGGAGCCCAACGTCTACGCCGGCCTGAGCGTGGTCATCGGCGGCCTGATGCACGCCCGCCCGCGGTTCTTCGCCAAGGTCATGGGCGAGCTGCTGTTCTGGGTCGGCGAGGACAAGATGCTCTTCGGCTCTGACTACGGCATCTGGGAGCCCAAGTGGCAGATCGACGGGTTCCTGGACTGGGACTACCCGTCCAGTGACCGCGACGAGTTCTCGGACTATCCGCGCCTGAACGACGCCGGCAAGCGCAAGATCCTGGGCCTCAATGCCGCCAAGCTGTATGGCATCGAGGTGCCCAATGGGATGGGCGCCGCCGACGCCGGCGCCAAGGACGACGCCCAGCTGGTCGAAGCCGGATGAGCCGCTCGGCCTCCCGGGGACCGGAGGCCGACCCGCGCCCCGCTCGCGCCCCCGCCGCCACCATGGCGGCGGATGGCGCGGGGCTGCGCGAGCAGGTGCTCGACGCGCTGGGCACGGTGTATGACCCCGAGCTCGACGAGCCGATCACCTCGTTGCGTTTCATCACCTCGTGTGAGGTGAGCGATGAGGGCGACGTCGATGTCGTGCTGCGCTTGCCCACGCCCCAGTGCGCGCCCAACTTCGCCTTCCTCATGGCCGCCGACGCCCGGCGGGCGGCGCGCGGGGTCTCCGGGGTGCGCGGGGTCCGCGTCGAGCTCGAGGACCACTACACCGGTGACGAGATCAACGCGGCGCTGGGCAGCGGCCAGGGCTTCACCGGTGCGTTCCCGGGTGAGACCGACGACGACGACCTCGAGGCGCTGCGTGAGCTGTTCACGCGCAAGGCGCTGATCGCGCGCCAGTCGGTGGTGTGCGAGCGGCTGCTGGCCGGCGGGTGGAGCGAGGCCGACGTGGCCGCGGCGTCGGTGGCCGATCTGCCGAGCGGCGACGCCACCGCGGACCGCGCGCTCGAGCTGCGCCTCGCGCTGGGCATCGCCTGCACAGCGGACGCGCCGGCGTTCGTCACCCCCAACGGTGAGCGCGTCAGCGCCGATCAGCTCACCCGCTGGCTGCGGGCGGGCCGGCTCGTGCGGACCAGCCTGGAGACCAACGGCGGCATCTGCCGCTCGCTCCTGGCCTTCCGCCACAACCTTGATCCAGAGACAGAGGAGGTTCGGAGATGAAGGCCGCGAGGCTCCACGCGTACCACGACGCCTTGAAGCTCGACTCCGTTGACGAGCCCACGGCCGACGGCCCGTTTGACGTGATCGTGCGCATCGGCGCCGCCGGTCTGTGCCGCACCGATCTGCACATCCAGGAGGGCCAATGGGCCGAGAAGTCCGGCGTGACGCTGCCCTATACCCCGGGCCACGAGAATGCGGGGTGGGTGCACGAGATCGGCTCGGGCGTGACCAACGTGGAGGTCGGCGACACCGTCATCGTCCATCCCTTCATCTCCTGCGGCCTGTGCATCCCCTGCCGGGTCGGCGATGACATGCACTGCATCAACGGCGCCTTCCCCGGGATCGGGATCGACGGGGGCTTCGCCGACCTGCTCAAGACCTCGGCGCGCTCGGTGGTCAAGCTCGACTCGTCCCTGGAGCCCAAGGACATCGCCGCGCTGGCCGACGCCGGCCTCACCGCCATCCACGCGGTCAAGAAGGCGATCCCGGTGCTGGGCGCCGGCACCAAGGTGGTGGTCATCGGCGCCGGCGGCTTGGGGCACATCGGCATCCAGTGCCTGAAGGCCTACACGCCCGCCGAGATCATCGTCATCGACCCGTCCGAGAAGGCGCTGGCGCTGGCCGGCGAGATGGGTGCCGATCAGACGGTGAAGGTCGATGGCAGCCAGGTCGACACGGTCAAGGAGATGACCGACGGGATGGGCGCTGAGGCGATCATCGACTTCGTGGGGGAGAAGGGCGCCATCCAGGACGGCATCGACATGGTCCAGGACGGCGGCTTCTACTACGTCATCGGCTACGGGGAGAACATCGACATCCCCACCATCGACGTCATCAGCCGCGAGATCTCCTTCATCGGCAACCTCGTCGGCACCTACAAGGACCTGGTCGACCTGATGACCCTGACCGCGCAGGGCAAGGTCACGCTGCACACCACCACCTATCCGCTCGACGCCATCAACGACGCCATGGCCGACCTCGACGGCGGGCGTCTGCAGGGTCGCGGCATCCTCATCCCCGCCTAGCGCCTAGGAGGCAATCGCATGGGCAAGGTCCTCTACTTCAACCACGAGGCCCGCCGGCTGCTGGCCGACGGCGTCGACGAGCTGGCCAACACGGTCCGCGTGACCCTCGGGCCCAAGGGGCGCAACGTCGTGCTGGAGCGGTTGACCGGTGCGCCCATCATCACCAACGACGGGGTCTCCATCGCGCGCGAGATCGAGCTCTCCAATCCGCTGAAGAACATGGGCGCCCAGCTCGTCCGCGAGGTGGCCAACAAGACCTCCGACCTCACCGGCGACGGCACCACCACGGCCACGCTGCTGGCCCAGGCGATCGTGCGCGAGGGGATGAAGGCGCTGGAGGAGGGGGCCAACCCCATGCTGCTGCGCCGGGGCATCGAGGACGCGACCGAGCTGGTGGTGGCCGAACTGCGCCGCGGGGCCCGCGACGTGACCGGCCGTGACGACCTCATGCACGTCGCCACCATCGCCGCCAAGGAGGATGAGCGGATCGGCGGGGCCGTCGCCCAGGCCCTCGATCGCGTCGGGCCCGAGGGCGTGGTCACCATCGAGGAGGCGGAGCTGCCCGGGATCGAGGTCGAGTTCGTCGAGGGCATGCACGTCGAGAACGGCCACTTCAGCCCCTACCTCATCCAGGACACGCAGCGGATGGAGTCGGTGTTCGAGAACCCCTACATCCTGCTCACCAACAAGCCCATCGTCCACATCCAGGACCTCATGCCCACGTTGGACGCGGTGATGAAATCCCCGCGGCCGCTGCTCATCTTCGCCGAGAAGGTGGAGGGCGCGGCGCTGGGGCTGCTGGTCCAGAACAACCAGCACGGGACGCTGAAGGCTATGGCCGTTCGCGCCCCCGGCTTCGGCCATCGCCGGATCGCCCACCTTCACGACCTGGCGGCGTTCACCGGCGGACAGGTCATTGCCGAGGACGCGGGCCTCACCCTCCAGCACGTCAAGCCCGAGACCTTCGGGTCGGCGCGGCGCGTGGTCATCACCGAGGACTCGACGGTGCTGGTGGAGGGCGGGGGGACCGCGGAGCAGGTCGAGGCCCGGCTGGCGCAGATCCGCGTCGAGCTCGAACGGGCCACCCAGGACACCGATATCGAGGTCCTGCGCGAGCGGTTGGCCAAGCTGTCGAGCAGCCTGGCGGTCATCCACGTCGGCGCCGCCACCGGCCCCGAGCTCAAGGAGAAGCTGCGCCGGTGCGAAGGCGCCCTGTCGGCCACCCGGGCCGCGGTCAGCGAGGGGATCGTCGCCGGCGGCGGCACCGCCCTGCTGCGCACCGAGACCGCGCTCGACGACACCGGCCTGGCCGGCGACTACCTGCGCGGCGCGGAGGTGATCCGCTCCGTCCTGTCCGAACCCCTGTACTGGGTGTCCACCAATGCGGGCTACGAGGGGCGCGCGGTGGTCGATCAGGTGCGCACCATGCCCCCGGGCCACGGGCTCAACGCCCTCACCGGTGAGTTCGGCGACCTGTTCGAGGACGGCGTCATCGACCCGCTCCGCGTCACCCGGCTCACCATCGAGCATGCCGCGTCCGTGGCGGCGCTGATGCTGACCACCGAGGCGCTCGTCGCCGAGGAGCTCATCGCCCAGCCGGGCGCCGTGATCGCCCCCGGTTTCGGGGATCTGGCCGAGGGTCTGGCGCGCCCGTCCTCGCCGGTGTAGGGATTCTGACCGCGGTGGGAGTGTGACGGACCGCACATATCGCTAAGCTCCCGAGCATCAGTCCACCCTTCGGGGTGGATGGAAGGCGCTCGAGGAGGAGCAACCCGATGCTGCTGCGCCGCGGCGTCGAGGACGCGACAGGCACGTCGTGTCTCCGCTGCGGCGCGGCGCGCGGGTCAGAGGACCGGCGCGTCGCGCGGCATCTCGACCAGGCTCGACGGATCGAGCTCCATGAAGGCACTCACCACGGCCGGGTCGAACTGCCGTCCTTGCAGGGAGCGGATCTCCGACATCGTGGACTCGATGCTCCACGCCTGCTTGTAGGGCCGCGGATGGGTGAGGGCGTCGAAGACGTCGGCCAGCGCGACGATCCGTCCCGTGATGGGGATGTCGTCGGCGATGAGCCCGTTGGGATACCCCGCGCCGTCCCATCGCTCGTGGTGGGTGAGGGCGATCTGCTCGGCGGGCGCCATCAGCGGGGAGTGCCCGCCGCCGAGGATCGCCGCGCCCGTCGTGGTGTGGGTCTTCAGCTTCTCGAACTCGTGCTCGGCCAGCTTGTGGGGCTTGAGCAGGATCGAGTCGGGGATGGCGAGCTTGCCGACGTCGTGGAGCTCCGCGGCCTGGCCGATCAGCGACGCCTGGCCCTCGTCCATGCCCAGTACGCGCGCCACCGCCATCGCGGTGCGCCCGACGCGCTGGGGATGCTGGTGGCTGCCGTCGTCGCGGTACTCGGCGGCGACGGCCAGGCGCATGAGGCTCTCGCGTCGTGCTGCCTCGAGCTCGCCGAGCATGCGCACGTTCTCCATCGCCACCGCGGTGGAGTCGGCCAGCGCCTGCAGCAGCATCACTTCGCGGTCGGAGGGCTCGTGGTGGTCGGCCCAGTAGTTGCCGATCGCCCCGATCGGGTCGAGCGTACGGATGGGCACCATCACGAGGCTCTTGACGAAGGTCGGGCGGTAGGCGTCGGCGGGGATCCGGTCGTCGGCGTAGATGTCGGGAAGCACCGCCGGCCCGCGGTTGAGCATGACCCAGCCGCTGATGCACGCGCTCATGGGGAAGCGCTGGCCCTTCCACAGCGGCGCGATCGCGTCCTCGTCGGCGTAATGGCACAGGTCGCCGTCGCGCAGGACGAAGGTCGCGCCGTCGGCGCCGGTGAGCCGTCGCGCGGTGTGGCGGACGATGGCCTGGATCTCCTTGACCGAGCGGGCCAGGGAGAGCTGCTGGATGGTCTCGATCAGCTCACCGGCCTCCCCCAGTGCGTGCATGGGGGTGAAGCTGATGAGCGAGGAGCCATCCTGGCCGGGGAGGGGCGGGAGAACGGTCGTCGACACGGCTGGTTCGATGCTTCCCATCACCCCTCTTGCCTGTCAGGAAAACGGCATATTGCACTGGTTCTGCGCGCAAGGGCTCAGCGTTCCCCTGCGCCAATGCACGATCTCGCGCGGTCGGCGCGGTGTGAGCGCATCGTCACACCGGGATAACACCGCGTCCACCGCCGCCACATACGTTCCCGGCCGGGAGTCAGGCCTCGTAACGACAAACGGAGGAAACGTGATGCCAGCGGGAGGACTCATGGGCCAGGAGCGCCGTGCCGGGCGCCGCCTGATCTTGATGTGGGCGACGGTCGCGGTAACGGCCGGCTGCCTGGTGCTGCTGCTCGTCGGGACGGGAAGTGGCCGGGCGGCTCAGCGACACAAGACCCGTCACATCCCCAACGGGCCCCAGGCCAACAACGACACCTATGCCACCGCCAACGTCGGCACCCTCGCCGAGCACTCGCGGCAGGGCGTGCTGGCCAACGACGGCGGTGGGCCGCTGCAGATGATCAGCCACACCGACCCGACGCACGGGTCGCTGACGCTCAAGCCCGACGGGGCCTTCGAGTACGTGCCCCAGAACGGCTTCACCGGTACCGACACCTTCACCTACACCGTCGCCAACGCGGTGCACCTGTTCAGCACCCACCTTCCGTCGCTGGGCACCTTCGGCGGCGTCTCGCTGTCGGGCGGCGGCTACGGCTCGTCGCTGTACCCGGTGCCGGGCCACCCCGACGAGTTCTACGGCCTCGAGGATCGCGGCCCCAACGTCAGCCCGGCGGCGCCGCCGAACACCGACGTCCTGCCGATCCCGTCCTTTGACCCGGCCATCGGCGAGTTCCGCTTCGAGTCAGATGGCCGCGCGGTGATGGTGCGCAAGATCAAGCTGCGCGACGCTCAGGGCCACCCGTTCTCGGGCCTGGTCAACTCCCAGAACCCCACCGGTGAGCAGATCGAGGATCTGGCCGGCAACGTCCTGGCCCAGGACCCCGACGGCTATGACTCCGAGGGCCTGGTGGCGCTGCCCGACGGGACCTTCTGGGTCTCGGACGAGTACGGGCCGTTCATCACGCACTTCAACTCGCGCGGCGATGAGATCGGGCGGCTGTCGCCGCTGAACGGCTCGCTGCCGCACGAGCTCCTCAACCGGGTGCCCAACCGCGGCATGGAGGGCCTGACCATCACGCCCGACGGCAAGACCCTGGTGGGCATGATGCAGTCCTCGCTGCAGCAGCCCGACCTGCAAGGCTCCAACGCCAAGAGCCTGACCCCGCTGCGGATCGTGACGTACGGGCTCCGCACCCACCAGCTGCATGAGTACCTCTACCTGCTGCATGACCCCAAGACCAACGGCACCGCCGTGTCGGAGCTGACCGCGCTGTCCAATTCGACCTTCCTGGTCGATGAGCGCGACGGGAACTTCCCCGCCGCCGGCGGCTTCAAGAAGCTGTTTGAGATCAACCTGGCGGGCGCGACCGACGTCGGTCCCTCTTCGCACGTTCCGGGTGCGGTGTATGACGGAAGCGGCGAGGGCCTGCTGGTCGGCGGCAAGTCGATCGAGCTGCTCACCAAGGGTCTTGACACCGCCGACTCGCAGGCCGCTCTTGCCGCGGCCGGCATCAAGACCGTGTCCTCGACGCTGTACCTCGACATGGACTCGCTGCTGCTCTCGCTCGACTCGCAGGGCCGGTTCTACTCCCACGACAAGATCGAGGGGGTCGCGGCGCTCGACGGCGGGCACGAGATCGTGATCTCCAACGACAGCGACTTCGGGATCTCCGGCGTCACCAACGCCGCCCCGCCGTGGCAGCTGCAGGCGAAGATCAGCCCGGCCACCGGGCAGCAGGACGACGGCGAGTACCTGGAGATTGATCCCGACAAGCTGGCGTCGGCCGCCAGCTCCACGCCGTCGGCGGCGCAGACCAGCACCGCCACGGTGACTATCCACGTCAGGGCGGGTTAGCCATGTTCCGTACGACGTTCCGCCACCGCGCCGCCGCCAGGCTCCTGGGCCTGGCCGCGGTGCTGGCCGCCTGCCTGACGGCCGGGGCGGCCGCGGGCGCCTCCACGGCGCTTGCCTACACCCCGCCCCCGGTCAAGCACGTGTGGCTGATCGACATGGAGAACGAGTCGTTCGGCTACACCTTCGGCGCCAGCGGCCACAGGTTCGCGCCCTATCTGACCAAGACGCTGGTCTCTGAGGGCGCGATGCTGCCCAACTACTACGGCATCGGCCACGACAGCCTCGACAACTACATCGCGGAGATCTCGGGCCAGTCGGGCAACTACGAGCTCAACGAGGACTGCGGGACCTTCAGCCCGTTCGTCCAGTTCGGCGGTGAGAACTTCGACAAGTTCACCCCGCTGGGGCAGCTCTCGGGCGAGGGCTGCGTGTTCCCGTCGTATGTGAACACGATCGCGGGGCAGCTTTCGGCCAAGGGGCTGTCATGGCGCGAGTACGCCCAGGACATGGGCAACAACCCGCACCGCGACGGGACCGTGATGACCAAGGACGGGCCGGCGTGCGGTCACCCGAAGCTGGGGGGGACCGACTTCACCGACTCGACCGGGCCCAAGAACGACAGCTATGCCACCCGCCACAACCCGTTCATGTATTTCGAGTCGATCATCTCGCGTCGGGGGTACTGCGACTCCCATGTCGTGTCCCTGTCGCCGCTGGCGGGCGACCTGCGCAGCGAGGGCTCGACGCCCAACTACTCGTTCGTCACGCCCAACACGTGCTTTGACGGCCACGACTGGCCCAAGTGCCAGGACGGGACACCGGGA
>Ga0335075_10010339_pt1 | contig 14176 bp, 13 predicted proteins | sample Lox_Sample_24_FD_206723 | JGI IMG/M metagenome (GOLD analysis project Ga0335075, IMG submission 206723) | Soil microbial communities from Loxahatchee National Wildlife Refuge, Florida, United States - Lox_Sample_2.4 | ecosystem: Environmental > Terrestrial > Soil > Wetlands | place: USA...
TGGGGAAAGGATGATCTGCTACTTTAATTCACTTTGTCGGAGGGTTTATAGGACGCCACCGATCGCTCGTAGCGGATGGTGCAGTGACCTCCAGCTCGCGGATCGGTTTCCGGCGAACGAGTGGGTATCGTAAGATGTAGCTGCTGACGTTGGTTTGCATCCTCAGTACAGCCAAGTATTCTGCTAATTCTTTCAATAAGTTTGGGTCCTCCCCCTTGTAGCCAGTGAATTCAGGAACCTCCAGAAAGTTGTACGGTTCGCTTCTTGATTTCTCAACCGAATCATCAATCAGCACTGTGTTTCCCTGATGCCATCCTTTGCCCTCACTTGCCAATGGATGCCGGCCTTGGATTTGTGGATCATTCCAGACTCTCTCAAGTCGCTTGTAGACTTGGACTCGTTTTTGAGAGTCCTCTGCGCTAAGACCTAATCGATCGCGGCCCCATACTGCGACTATCTGTTGACGTGATTCTTTTGAAAAAAGCTTCTTACACATGCGGTCAACATTTTCGGGTCGAGCAGAAGACCATATCATGACACTGAAATTATCCAAGGCATAATTAAGGAAGTGCTGTGCGCTGGGACGCTCAACGAAGTGGTAGGGCATGTTTATGTCTGGGCGATAGAGTAGAGTGCCATTCAAGTCGATGACCAGAAGAAGATGTTGAGGCACACTTGAAACCTCAGGTTCCATGGACGAGATTGACATGTATATCTGAGATGGGTTGGGAATACCACCGGAAGCAGCGGATGGCGGCACTTTCGGACTTTCCTCTCTCTTCTTGGGCTGAACTGGCCGTAAAGGAAGTATCATCTGAGAGCCATGATGCGGAACAGATTGCTGACGGGGACGACGTGTGCCAGTAAATGGGGACCTCGCGGGTAGCTCATGGAGAGAACGATCTATGGCGATGGTTTTTTGAGCATTTATCTGAGTGGCTGGGGTGCTTGCAGGCATAAGTCCCACGGAGTGTGTAGAGACGGCAACTGGAATATTATTCGGCTCAGGTACAACAGGAGGCTGCGTGTTTGCGGATGCGGTCTCCGCAAAAGTTTGACCATTTTTATATGCGTCTATCTTGATCTCAATCTGAGATTTCTCCAAGATATGCTTGTCAAGCCTAACTTTCTGTTTCGAATTGAGCTTTTTCTTTCCTTCCGTGGCCATGATCAGTGTTGTCAAGAGATTCAGACGGGCCTCCATAACCTCCATTGCAGTGGGGACTACCTTGCGCCCCCTAGGTCGCCTATATGCCATGGTGACCCCGTTAGAGATTGAGCAAGGTTCAGCCAGGCTGGTTGTAGTTAATGAACGCCGCCTGTCAAGTGACAGCTGAGAGAGAGTTGAAAGCACACAACATCTGGCATGGGCTGTGGGTAGCAAGCTCGGATTCGATACACGATAAATGTGAGCACCAACGGAGACAGGAAGTAGTAATCTTGAAGCACGCACCCGTCCCCCGAGTGTTGTCACCTGCATGTGGACCTCCTAGGAATAGAATTGAAGAAGACATGTATGGAGATCTGGAAGTTATCGGCTGCCGACTCTCACCGCCTGCAGAGTTGACCTAAAATGATCAAGCCTTGGTGGGATGTATTGGCAGAAAGCTCTAACTTTGGATTTCTTGGACGTCGAATTCAAAAACAAATAATTTCATAATGACATCAACTAAGAGAAAAAATTTGGAGACGCAACTACAAAGACGGGTGAGGGCAAGGCGGGATTCGACCGAGGAATCTGAGGGCGATTTCCATGACTCCGCATCCGAAAATGTAAACCACAAGGAGGCCGTCAGGCCCCCGGACCAAGATGCGGAGGATACGTCGGAGGCTAGTGAAGAGGACGTTGTGGTAATAATCTTCCCCATGGACGCGTCTATCTGATTCCAATTATGACAGGACGATGAAGCCGAATCCCGCCCAGAATCCGAGTCAGAACTGGCTACATCCATATCGTTCGGCGCCTTAGCAAAAGCCCAGGCATCCTTACAACGACCGTCAAAGCATGGAGAAAAATCCAAACCCGATGGCAAGGCCGGAAATCCTGCTGGAGGAGCTGAAATATGGCAAGATAGCGAAGCACTTGAGCGCAACGCAGGACGCAAAGATCACCGAGACTTCAGTCGCTCGAGCAAACATGCGCCAGCAGAGATCTCCAGCAAGAAGGCCGTCTCAAGAAAGCGCGAAGTAATGCCTGTCATTAAGCGTGAATATCGAGATCCAAGATTCGAGCCGCTAAGCGGACCACTAAATGAAAAGAAGTTCCAGAAGGCATACTCTTTCCTCGACGACTACCGAGAGGACGAGATGAAGGAGCTGAGGAGTGCTATCAAGAAGACCAAGGACGAGACGGAAAAGGAGAAGCTCAAGCTGGCTCTTCAGTCTATGGAATCGCGGAAGAAAGCCCAAGAACGGAAGAGGAAGGAGGCGGAGATCCTCGACAGGCATCGGAAGGAGGAAAAGGAGCGCGTGAAGCAGGGCAAAAAGCCGTTCTATCTAAAGAAGACTGAGCAAAGGAAACGCCTTCTGGTTGATCGATTCAGTGAATTGAAGGGAAAGCAGCTAGATCGTGTGCTCGAGCGAAGGAGGAAGAAGGTCGAAGCGAAAGAGAAGAAGAAAATGCCCTGGTCTAGAAGAGAAGTGGAGGGTCGGCAGCATAAAAAGAAGCTTTAACTATGTGTACTAGATTCTTCTACTATACAGAATTCGCATCAAGAGACTACTTTTCACAACCTTGAAGATTACGTGATTAGAAGCAATTGACGGTGAGTAGGGACACATTGATTATATATACAGGTAGCAGCCAGGATACATTTAGCTGCACTCATGGCTGGATGCACATCACCAGCTCCAATGACGATCCTACTCCATATCTTACTTATCATGACAGGAGTTCAGCCTTACTCATACTGTTCTCAAAAAGCTCTCTACACCGCACCCGACTTCCCAACCTCGCACAAAGCAGGAAAGCGCCACTAAGCTTCCTGTGCAAGCTATACGTCTCCTCAGGCGGAGGGGCTAGCCGCTCTCGCACCATCACGGGAATGAGAGCCTTAACCCTCTCGGTGATCGTCTGATCCCGGAAGTCATATATTTCTGGCGACGAAGCCAGGAAGGGTTCTGCAAGTGTCAAAACTGATGCGATATGTGCTTTAAGCATTGCCTTTGATTCATGGCCTGTCAAATAGCCCAACTCAACGGATAGTGAGCGCACTGTACCCTTATCCGACTTCGAAGCCGCAAGCAGCAAGCGTGTGTATCGCGAAATGAACTCTTCCGGATACTCTCTTGAGGCGCCGAAGTCAAGGAGTTCAAGCTTATTCGTCTTTGCATTGTAGAGGAAATTCGTCCAATTGGGATCAGTTTGCATGAATCTAAACTCTGTGATCTCACGTAGACAGAGGCGGAGAATCTGGGTGCCAATCCAGTCCTTCTGCTCCTGCGTGAAATTCCGTACTTTCGTAACTCCTATCCCGTTCATGTATTCCATGGTTAGGACTTGCTTGCCCGATGCTTCTGGATGGATATTGGGCACGACAAAGATATCCTCCTCATCCGAGAGTAAGGTTTGGAAACGTTGGCCGCATTCAGCTTCTCGAATGTAGTCACACTCCCAAGCTAACTCCGTACGAGCGTTTGCGATCGTCTTCTCAAGGTAGAGGCCTTTAGGCAGTAGGCGAGAAGCAGTAAGTAAAACAGCTAGGTTGCTAAGATCCGAGTCGATAGAGTCAGCTACACCGGGGTATTGAACCTTCACGGCAACTTGCTCCCCGTTAGATTTGAGAGTGGCGCGGTGAACCTGGCCAATGGATGCAGCCGCCATGGGCTTCTCTTCAAATTCTGAGAACAATTCTCGCCAGTCCTGGCCAAGATTTGAGGCAAGCACCTTGTTACGCTGGGATGGAGGCATATAGTCTGCACTATCTTGCACGCGGAGCAACACTTGCTGAATGGGAGCTGGAAGCATCTTTGAGTCTTGGAAGCTCATCATCTGACCCAATTTCAATGCCGCTCCTCTCATTCGAGAGAGCTTGGCCACCAGCCTATCCATGTTTCCTGCACTAAGTATATAAGATCCTTCTCCGCCGCTCCCAGTGGCTCGACGAAGGCTTTCAGTTATAGCTCCTCCAAACATACCTGCCGCAAGACCTCCATAATTCCATAACCTACCTATTCTTGAAGAGGGTACTTTTGATTCACGCATTTCATAGGACGTAGCTGATGAAGCCATGCTTGATGAGAACTATTTTCGCGGCTGTCAGTAATCAGCATCGAGTCAAACTCGCGGCAAGCAAATGGCCGTTGATTACTTACATCAGGGGATTTCGAAACATCTCCCAAAATCTCATTGGCAAGCTGATTAACATCATCATCTTTGGGGCCTATAGCAGTCTCCTCTTTCGAGGAGTTTGCGGGCGCGGAGCTTTCAGGCTTTGGTTTCATGCCAGATATCTCAGTCGTATGGCCAGGGTGCGTCTTCTCTGCGGCATTCATTTTTAAGTCACACTTACTCGGGGTCTGAATTCGGCCACTGAGCATCTTAGCAACCCGGGGACTATAGAACAAGTCTGTATTGACACCTTCTGGTACCTCTTCCTGCTCCGGTACCGCCTGCGCTGCAGGTATCGAAATGTCGCCAGCAGACGCCGCGGAATAGGAATCAGAGTTAATTCCATCATGCTGTAGATGCTCATCATTGCTTTGCGTATTCTGAGTTTGTTTTGGTATTTTGACTCGTGGCAATGAGGATAAAACAGGAGATGCATGTTTGGACGGAGCATAGAAGATGTCCTCATCACGACCCTGGGCTAATTTGTTTTTCGAGTGTCCTTCCTCCGCATCTGCGGGTTGAGATGGTAATTGCTGCTCGAATTGCCACTGGAGTTTCTTCGCCTGGTCCGACGACAAGAATTTCGCATCATGAGAGGGCTTGGGGATGGCTGAGATGCCCGTAGAGACTGGACGTAGCACGTCTTTCTCGCTAAGCCCCTCCTTCAAACCATCTTTTGGTGGGCTCGAAGTTCGTTCTGAAGTAATATCTTGATCCCGTTTGGGCACATTGACACTCAAATTCGCGGGAGGTATTGTTCCGTCCGGTAGAGGGTAGCGATCAGCTTTCCTCTGACGAACTTCTAAATCCTCTGTGGGTACTGGATCAGGTGAAGTATTTGATTCCGACCTCTCGTAAATATGATCCTGCTTCAATCCTTCCTTCAAAGCTGAACGAGTGCCTTCGGCTTCGGTGGTTTCACGCTTACGGATTGGCTTTCCCTCGACGGATTGCGAAGCCTCTGCTGTCCATGATGGAGCGTTTTCGTTCAGGCGCGAGGCTAAGAGAGATGCAGCTTTAGCAGTTTCCGTGACACGGTCTGTTTGGCTCTTCACAGCTTTGGCTACACTTGAAGTCTGGCTCCAGACTTCAAGCTGTCGGGATCGTAGAGCAACGTGCTTCTGGGCTACGCCGCGCGAAGCATTGAATAATGCTGCTACGTCCAGAAACCTCTTTCCTGCCATTATGACATACCGTGGTTATTGTCACCGAAACATCTTGTAGAGCCTGGTGTGCTGCTGTTGTTGACGATGGGTTGAAACTCTAGAAATTTGTCAGAGCCAATGACGTACGCGATATGCTTTCAAAACCGAGGTACTACTACGTACCAAATTAATTCTGTTGTTCAAAAACGGCTTTGTTAAATACAGTCCAGCCTTACTCGATGGGGTTGATATGCGCCGACATTCCGTTTTCTTAGTAATCTCCATAAAAATAAAGGAATAGAGTCACGTGTACATCCGTGCTCCTTCTGATTTGTCAAACTTGTAGAAAATCTGTACAAACTGCACAATGTATACACATTATCTTGAACCTTTCTAATAAGAGTGAACGTAAAGATGGAAGTCAAAGGTGTACGCTTGAAGTTGTGGTTGCTTTCCTAAATCGGGACGTGTCACATGATAAGCTTAACACGAGGCCTTGCTCCCATCTAGGGATGTCATTTCAATACTGAGCCTTGGCAATATAGATTAATCATATAAATGGAAATATATAGTCACGGGCTCCGCCGTACGGCAAATCAAGTCGGTTGTGCCTGGTAAAAATCACACTGGCACGTTGAGGTTGGACTATAGCAAGGGAGGATAAAGGCGAAGGGGGAGAGGGAGTATTTAAGTACCTTAAGTTGCCGTTGCGCTAGAAATGGCTATGTGTAGTGACCGCTGTAAGTTGTAAATGAAGCCCCTAGGGGATCTATAATGTGAGGCTCAGTAGGCCGGGGAAAGGAATAGGAACAGGAACAGGAACAGGAAAACAGAAAGACGATCAGCTGCTGAAGCGAGCCTGCGGGTGGTCTCATCTCGGTGCTGAGACTGTGGAAAACAGCGCTGGATCCCCCGGATTAGGAGGCCGAAACACCAAGACTTGCAATTAACTTGTAATCAACGAAGGCATGTATTTTCTAATGTTTGATTTATTTGCTGGGGTACTCTCTAGCAGTCAAAAAGGGTATTTCCCAATGCCTAGTCTTCCATCCCGATGTCGTACTCCAAAACCCAGTTGTACTCTTTGCACTTATTTGGGCGTCCAGCCAACCCTCAGTTTAGACTCCCTGGACTTGATAATGCTAGGTGTCCTACCTGATCTCAACGGAGAAGCTAACCTCCCAGATCCTCCCACTTTGCTCCACAACCTTTGAGCCGCTGGAGTCAGCCCTCCCACACCAACCCTAGGGCTACTTGGAAATTTTGGGACAGGAGTTGCATCAACCTTGCCAGTCATACCAGCTTTTGAAGAAGCTCTCTTAGTCTTAGCCACTTGATCGACCATTCTATGATGCAGATCTTCTCTCTTACTCTGCTCTTTAATCTTGAATGGATTTGGCGTAGCATCACCCTTTCCGAGCACAATGGGGTCGAGCGGAGCTCCGTACTCCTGAGGTTCTGGCTCATCATCGACAAAGGCATAGCCATTAACTCGGGGAGTCTCACTTCCATCATAACCTGATTCTGAATCTGTAAAACGAGGTCGTCCCGCAATTGCATCCCGGACGGCTGACAGTGAGGGTGATGGCGGAAGTTTTGGATCCGAGACCATTGCAGGTAGAGGCATACGAGTGTTGTCATATACAACACTTTTAGGGGCTGCTCTTGATTCGACTTGAGCCCTTTGCGCCACAGTCTCGACTGAATCTTCCACGCCGTCTGGACTAAACATGAAGTTGTTGTTTGGTTTCGATATCCAACTATCGGGCATGGCCGGCTTCTCTCCCGAGTCTTTGATTGCCAGCCTATCCTTCTTCCCACCATCGTCCTGTAAAGACCCCCGGCTCTCTAAAAGTTTTGTCTCAACCTCTTTTTGCTTGAGTAATCGATTCGATGGTAATTTGTTGCCTCTCCACATCCACGAATACTTCTCTGCCCGCTTTTGGTTTTGCTTGTCTAGCAGCTTGTAGAAAGACTCGTTGTCCTCACTCGTGTACTCTGCCTGAAACGCGTCCAGGCTCATATTCGTATCCATGACAGGCGCAGCTGGCGCTTGCGTGGATGCCGAAGACATATCTGATATAACAGACATCGGAGTGTCTCCTCCATAGCCTCTAGGAGTCTCCGAACCGCCCACCGGTGTTTGGATTGACGTTCCCCTTCTTCCACGTTTTCGATCAGGCGTCATAAGTTGGGTAAGCCGGCCGCCCGCACTAGCTATCCACGCCTTGTCCTGAGATTCCAACGCGTCAAGATACTCTTGTTTTGTTTCGGTTTCCAGAAGCCCAGGGAAGAAGTCTCGGGCTATGATCTCTGAGATCCCAGAGACGTAACTCTCCTCGTCCAGGACTTTTTGTGGCCGTTTTATACGTTTTGCCGGTGGTGGCATCAACTCTGTATCGGTGGAGCGCCGTACCAGCGCCTTGGATGATTCCGCGGCCATCCTTACTGCAGGTTGCACGTGTGTTCTCACGTCCTTGTCACGATAAAGAGGTAGAAGCATATCCGAAAGTTGTGGCAGTGGGGCTACGTAAGGCTGACACGCTAGTTACCTGAAAGCGGGAGTCATGCCGCAGGGCTGAACCAGAAAAGAGATATCAGATTTCATAGGGTGCAATTATGGATATCGTCGATGACTGCCTTCCTCCAGCCACAGCAACGGATTCTGCTCAACCACCTGCGGATACTCTGTTATCAGACGCCGTGAATGTAAAACGCAAGCTACCCAAGGCCACAAAAAGTCACGAGATTACCAGCCGAACTATCAAAACACCAGCCTTCTCCTACGCATGCCTGGAAATCATCTCGGATCCATCTGGCAAGGTCCCGCTTGATAATCTCACTGTTCGCTCATACATTACCTCTGCATTGACCCAGTTTCTGGGTCTCACAGGATCAGCTATCTCAGTTGACATTCTGAAGGTTGAGCCCAGGGAGTGCTGGATTAGAGTTCCCCGACAGGATGTGAGTGCTGTGGTTGCCGCTGTGGGGGGATGGGTCGGTCGCGGTGAGAATGGAGGGGAGGTGGGCTGGAGAGTTAGATCGAGTGGGAACTGGTTGGGCAGTCTGTTGGGAGAAAGAAGTGCTGAAAAAGTCTGGACCGGCTGATTATGGAGACCAGTCTTGGAATACAGACCTACTCTAGGGACACCATGCGAGAATGCAAAAATTATATCATCTCATTACGGGATGCGTAATATACAAATGTTTAATGCAATGTGGCTTTTCCAAGTGCCTTCCGAACGCCTGCGGCCGTTACATCTGCAAATTTATGACCCCAAGTATGAATCCGAAGTTGTAGTCAACTTATGTGAAATTCTTTTAATTCAACGCCGTTTTTATGTCATGGACATCAGAGAGCTGTGGGCATATGCCTGCGGATGTTCAGTAGATGGCATATAAGTTTGTCCTGAAATGCTTACCATAGGTCTAATATTTGGATGGGGTACCGCATCAAACTTGTGGAACTTGAGTTTATAGTCAGGACCGATGTTGATGTATGCCCCTTTATTTTCAGTGCTGTCGCAGTATTTTGGCGCAGAGAAGACTAGAAGAGCCAGTTAGGAATTTTTTCAACAATCTGGTATCTCCCGACTTGCCGGTAATGCATTTCCCATCATGTTCTTCCTCGTATCCCTCCATGCGTACTTCATGGCTTCGGATGATAGCGTCTAAACCGTTGTTTGTGCAGAACCTTTTCGTTACATCAGGCCCGAATTGCATGCCAACACCTCGTTTGCTTGGTCCACGACCTGGAGCAGTTTGCGGATCTGTCCACAGCATCTCCATCATTAGTCCTGATTGGCCAGGTTGCCGTTGATTGTGTCTATTGAGAGCACGAATGTCGTCTAGAGTTACCTTGTCGTCTGAGAACAACCCGCCGTGTAGGACCAGATATTTGGAGCCGATAAGTGTAGCCAACGGTAACGCTGAAAAAGATTCCGAGAATAGCTTGAAAGTCCGCTCGTTGTACTTTGCTTTGCATTCACCCTCAAAACCGTATGCTCGATTCATGTCATCGGTCTCATGATTACCTCTATTTATAAAGAAGGCCTTCGGGTATAACCATTTATAAGCATAAAGTGTCAAGGCAATCTCTGTAGACCAAGAGCCTCTATCGACAAAGTCGCCGTTGAATAAATAATAGTGTTTTTCGGTAGGAAGTCCATTGAGCCTGAAAAGCTCCATAAGGTCGAAGAATTGGCCTAGTTAGTGTCAGATATTCATGCTCTCATGAGGACTGCAAATAGCAATGAAGGCGAGGGGCGTCCAGTGCATCTTACCATGAGTGTCTCCGCAGACGGTTAATGTGGCATCATCGGCTATCTCCATCTCCACCATAGTAGGTTCATCATAAACAATCTTCTTCACTGCTATCACGATTTGATAAACATATTTCTTGTGTATTTTCTTGCCGTTCTTGAAACGCTCAAGCATGTCGGTAATGAACTCAGGAGTCATCTCGTCGCCCAACTTCACTCCATCGTAGTCTGGCTCAATGACCATTGAGTCAAGGTCCAACCCCTCAGCTGCCGACGGTTCATCTCGAAGCTCTATGGCGCGGAAGAACTCTGCACTCCGCACTATCTTCTCGCATTCTGCAAGCTTTAACTGCGCATCCCTATTATTTGGCTCCTTCCTTACGACAGTCTTGAAGTCTTTGAGAGCTTCTCGAGATTTTAAGATAGCAGTATATGCCACTGCTCTCCTGTAGTAGCCCTTTTAAACATTATATCAGCCCAGACTCGAGGAAATGTGGTATCTAATGTGTCTACCTTGACATAGTTAGGGTCTAGCTCTATCGCCTTGGTTGCATCTGCGATTGCATAACCATATGCTTCAGATTTGATATTTGCCTAGCATATGAGAGTCAGTCACGCGAGCACTTCCACCAGGTCTAAAAATCCAAAGCTCCCATACCTGTGCTCGATTCGAGTAGAATAGTGCCTGGGTAGGATCCAGTTCTATAGCCTTGGTATAAAGTTCTATAGCTTTTTGCCAATCGTGAGCTTTGATCGCATCGTTGCCCTGGTTCTTGAAGGCGACGGCCTCCTCTTTGGAAGAGCTCATCGTGAAAGTGGAATATCGAATTGGATTACAGAAGTAATTGTTGCATATAGGCCCGTATATATCCTGACAGAACAAAAGTAAAATTCAAGTGAGTGTAGTTGGTAGTGAGAATAAAGTTGTCCGATATGTGAGAGAGCCGTAACAAGTATGGTAGTGGGAGGACTCGGTCTATTCTAGAACTTCTTTAAATTCAACGCGTTGTCACGTGCATACCGATAATCGCTGTTCACGATAGCCTTATCCGCTAAAGAGCTTTTTCATTTGTTTAACAACTTCAATACAAACACTACCAACACCATGTCTACAAACTTCGTGCCTCCAAACCAGCAAAGAAACCTCAGAGCCTGTATGGTCTGCTCGATAGTGCAAACACAAGCTGTAACCTCCCCCTTCCCTTCCTAACCAATGTTCTAGGAGCTAATCCTCCACCCCCAGCGATTCCTTAAAGAAGGCTGCCCAAATTGCGAAGAGTTCCTGCGCCTCCAAGGCTCCATAGATGCCATCGCTGATTGCACATCTCAAGTCTTCGAAGGGCTCATCACGCTCGCTGAACCCAGCAAGTCGTGGGTTGCGAAGTGGCAGCGCTTGGATGGTTATGTGAGAGGGGTTTATGCTACAAAGGTCTCAGGGATATTGCCGGAGGAGGTGATAGATACGATGGAGAGTGAGGCAAGGGTGAAATACATACCGTAAGAAAGGGCCACTGGAGAGGAAGATCTTTACTAATATATTTTGCAGTCGCGACGGTAGTGCTACGGACGCGGATTGAAAAAGGAATACCTGGATATGAATTTGTAAACGGTGTTTAGGGGGATGATATCAAGGAGTTATGATTCGCTAAGCATAGGGAGACAGGAGTTGGTAGAGAAAATATTGAGATTCATCAAATGCTATTTCCCAACGCCGGATGAACGCCCGCCCATGCCTAATTCCTACTCCACTTAGAAATTATATGAGTTGCATGAGATTGCTTAGAATCTCTGTTTCTTTTGCGAAGGTCCAACAGAGGTGAACGTTTCGCGACTTCTCTTCCGCTCAATCTCTTCTTTCATGATCCGTTCCGCCTCACTCATCTTCTTTGGCTGCTCTATGACTGCTGCCTTCTTACCGGCCAAAGCATTTTTCTTTGCCGCCGCGAATACATTCTTAGGCTTGCTCTGAATGCCCATCTTAACTGAAACCTTGCCGGGGGGGGGTGCTACCTCCGCTACGGGTTGTCCTGTATCCTTAGAGTTATTTTCAGACTTTTCAGCCTCCTCCAAAACTCCGGGCTCCATAATTAGGAGAGAAGGGTTCGCTGCAGCTGCCTCAGCAGGATCCGTGGGAGGTGTGACATCCATCCCTGTATCGTTCCCACTCGTCGAAGGACGATGCACTATTGAAGCAGCCGGCTTCTTTCCAAAGCTGAGTTTGATTTTCTCGCCTTCTGCACGCTTCAACTCCTTCTCCTCATCACTATCTTCCCCTCTTGCTCGCGCTTCAGCATCAAGTTTCGCCTTTTGTATTTGCTCCTTAATTAGCATCTGCTCGCGCTCTTCATCTCCCTTATCCTGCCGCTCCTTCTTGCGTATTGCGTCTTGCCGCCGTAAGGCTTCTGGTGAGCTGTCAATCCACGCAATCTGAATACCCTTATCCGTTTCCTCAACCCTGCAGATGCCTTCTCGTCCCAAGAATTTTGCGAATTCTGTGAGCGACGGCCATTTAGTAGCGTTCATGTGTATGTGCATTTTGTCGCTGATGTATTCTTGATAATAGTGATTCATAGAAACTTGTTTCGTCCCATGTGAGGTCCGCAGGAGCTGTAAGAAATCTCGCTGAAATTGACTACTATAGTCGTTGATGTATTTTTTAGGATCTTCGCCGATCAGCAGCATCTGTCGCACATGCGACTCTGACTGGGTGTGAAGCTTGAAGCCATTCTCGTCGCGGGTCTGACGCTCGCACACCTGACAGTACCATCTTAGCCGCTGGAGTCCTTTGGACTTCAGTTTATTATTCAGGTACTTCGTGGAGCCTACTTCAGCTTTCGGCATGGTGTTTGTTGTGAGAAGTTGTCCTTGCAAACGTGAGTTATCGATGGTTTCCCAAGATACGGAAGTAATGCGAGTCTAACCATTTTTGGCAATATGTAACACGATAGCACATGAAAGAACTTGAGCCATTTTGAAGATGGGATTCAAGTAATTCTATTGCCATGCATCAATGATAGTAGTGTTCACTAGTTGAACCTTTGAGAATTCAACTCTCTTGAAAAGGCTATATGTTAACAAATGGGTATCTTTAATCCACTTCCTGTACTGACTCCAAATGCCCTCCTCTGGTTGGTAAATGATGAAGATTATCCCCAGTCATTCCCGCAGAGACGCATTCCTTACCAGAAGCCGATAGATTCGGCATTTCCCAACTCCTTACAAACTCCATAGTAGACCCTGTTCCCGCTGCTTCTACGCTCGTGCCACTATATCTATCATCCCCCCATGTTGGTAGTCCGAAACACTCGGGACTACCCTGTTCCGCTACCTCATCAAAATTCCACTCGTTCCAAAAATCCCGCTTGCCTTGCCAAAGTCTCTTCATCCAACCAGGGATGACACCACCTTGGATTCGAGGGGACCAGTAGTCGGCCTGCTCGTAGTCGTAGGGGACGATTCGACCACTGGATACTTGAGCAAGAATCCAGGCCAGGCTGTTAAGAATAGCATATGTAATTATACCACTATTTCTATGTTAGTGTACGGTAATTTTCAGCCAATAGAAGAATGACAGTCGATAAACGCGAATCAGAACGATGGATACAAACATACGTTATAAGACCATAGGCTATTGAGAAAGTAAATGGCATGATGGCTAAGGTAAGGAACGCAGGAACTGAGTCACCCATGTAACGCCAATTTATATCAGTTACAGCACGCGCCATCATAGCTCCGACAAGGATGAGGGTGCAGCCGGTAGCCCAAGACGGTATGCTCGCAAATATTGGTGCAAAGAATATCGAGACAGAGAAGCATATCCCTGTGACGCAGGCGGTAAGCCCTGTCATACCACCTTCCGAGATACCAGCTCCGGACTCGACAAATGCAGTCACCGGCGGGGAGCCGACAAGTGAGCCTAAAGTTATGCCCAGCGCGTCTACAAGATACGCAACAGTGGAACCTTCAAAATCTTGCGTGTCTTCGTCAATGGCACCGCAGAAGCGCGCCATACTGTAAAGAGTGCCAGTTAAGTCAAGGATGTCGACATACAGAAACGTGAAGAGGGTCAGAACAAATTGAGCAACTTGCGAAGAACCAGCTTGAGATACTCTCCAGTCCTGAGCTGCAAGAATGTGCCTGATTGGATGGAATGTAACCACCTGTTTGAAGAATTCAAAAGCAGAATCCCCAGTTGCAGTATCAGGAAAGTTGGTAACCGGAGTACCCCGGGGCCAGGAGATAATAGAAACCACTAAGATTCCAAAGATTAGAGCACCGCGGACACGGTACATCATTAACATCGCGGTGAGAAGTCCACCACCAATTCCTATCCACATCTTTGGGTTTCTCATCTCACCTGCGGTGCATATATTCGTAACTGGATCGAGGAGCTCTGGTACGCAACCGGCAAGCTGAAGCGGGACCGAACCACCTCCAGT
>Ga0335075_10010340_pt1 | contig 14175 bp, 13 predicted proteins | sample Lox_Sample_24_FD_206723 | JGI IMG/M metagenome (GOLD analysis project Ga0335075, IMG submission 206723) | Soil microbial communities from Loxahatchee National Wildlife Refuge, Florida, United States - Lox_Sample_2.4 | ecosystem: Environmental > Terrestrial > Soil > Wetlands | place: USA...
GAGCAGCGCGAAGAAGTCCGGCGCAGCGTCAAGGGCCTGCTCGCCGCTGCCCGGCTGGTCTTCGGCGATCCCGAGCGCGTTGACGTCGTCGGTGCCGATCCCGAGCGCGGCGCGTTCATCTCGCCCCTGTTGCTGAGCTGCGACGACGCCGGGCGGGCCGAGCCGCATGAGATCGAGGCATTCGGCCCGGTCGCGACAATCATGGATTATTCGTCCACCGACGAGGTCGTCAGCCTGGCCGCGCGCGGTCTGGGCAGCCTGGTTGGCTCGATAGTCACCGCGGATGCCGACTTCGCCCGCGAGGTCGTGCTCGGCGTCGCGCCCTGGCATGGCCGGCTGCTGGTGCTCGACAGTGACGACGCGCCCGAGTCGACCGGCCACGGCTCACCGTTGCCACCGCTGGTACATGGTGGCCCCGGCCGAGCCGGCGGTGGCGAGGAGATGGGCGGCGTTCGCGGTGTTCTGCACTACATGCAGCGGACTGCAGTGCAGGCCAGCCCGCGGATCCTGGCAGCGGTCACCGGCACCTGGGTGCCGGGTGCCAAGCGCGACACTGACGGCGGGCATCCGTTCCGCAAGCCACTGGCCACGCTGCGGCCTGGCGACACCGTCGTGGCCGGACCGCGCCGGGTGACACTCGAGGACATCGAGCACTTCGCCGAGTTCACCGGTGACACGTTCTACGCGCACATGGATGAGGCGGCGGCACGGGCTAACCCGTTCTTCGACGGCAGGGTGGCGCATGGTTACCTCGTGCTGTCGTTCGCGGCCGGCCTCTTCGTGCAGCCCGACCCAGGGCCCGTGCTCGCCAACTACGGTGTCGAAAATCTCCGGTTCCTCACCCCGGTTTACCCGGGCGACGACCTGACGGTCACCCTCACCTGCAAGCAGATCATCCCGCGTGAAGATGCAGGGCACGGCGAAGTGCGCTGGGACGCCGACGTCACCAACCAGAACGGCGCCTCGGTGGCCAAGTACGACGTCCTCACGATGGTCGCCAAGCAGTGGCCGTAGTGCCGGAGCAGCGGCCGCAGCCCAGACGGAATGGGCAGAAGGCCACGTCTTCAACGCGAGGTAGCATGCAGAGATAGACGCTCCCGGGATCGCTGCAACCGGAGGGCACCATGACTATACGCACGAGCCCAGCAGATGTGTGGAAACTCCCTGCTGACGCGCAGGCAGTGCTCCAGGAGGGCCTCGAGGACGCGCTTTCGTTGCTGCGAGCAGACCGCGGCAACGTCCAGATCGTCGATCCGCTCAGCGGCTCGCTGAGAATCGCCGCGCAGGCTGGCTTTAGCGACGAGTTCCTTGAGTACTTCGCCGTCGTCACCGATGAGGACGGCTCGGCGTGCGGGATCGCGGCGCGGAAGCATGCGCAGACCGTCATCGCCGACGTGAACACCGATGCCCGGTATGCGCCGCACCGGGATATAGCTGCGGCGTCTGGATACCGGGCGGTCCAGTCGACGCCACTGCTTGACCTGCGGGGACATCTCGTCGGCATGCTATCGACGCACTATCCGTCCCCCTACCGCCCGCCCGATGCTGACCTGGAGCTCATGAAACGCTTCGGGAAGCTGATCGGACAAGCCGTCGAAGCGTGTCTGGAGGCCGACAGCCGAGCAGCGTGGTCGCAACACACGACCTCCAGCCCTGTCCCGATGGCTTTGCGCACCGGCTTCCCTGCGGCGTACTAGAGAACTGCCCGCATCCCCAGGCCGTGGCACGGTTCAGCCTGTGCGGGCTTGCCCTTGCGAGACTGGCGGGGACCGCCGGTATAATTACAGACCGAATGATCGGTAATTAAGGAGCGCTGGTGACTCAACCTGAGGAAGCCACTCGATCTGAGACAGGCACCGGCGAGCTCGAGTCGGACTTCGAGGACACGGTTGCCAGGGACCGGCGGGTCGAGCCACGCGACTGGATGCCGGATGCGTACCGGAAGACGATGATCCGGCAGATTGCCCAGCATGCGCATTCGGAGATCATCGGCATGCAGCCAGAGGGGAACTGGGTGACCAGGGCGCCGTCGCTGCGCCGCAAGGCCATCCTGCTGGCCAAGGTCCAGGACGAGGCAGGTCACGGGCTGTATCTGTACTCGGCGGCGGAAACGCTCGGCGCGGACCGGGCTGACCTTACCGACCGGCTGATCACCGGTCGGCAGAAGTACTCCTCGATCTTCAACTACCCGACGCTGACCTTTGCCGACGTCGGGGTGATCGGCTGGCTCGTCGACGGGGCCGCGATCTGCAACCAGGTGCCGCTGTGCCGGTCCTCCTACGGCCCGTACGCGCGAGCGATGATCCGGATCTGCAAGGAAGAGTCCTTCCACCAGCGGCAGGGTTACGAGCTGCTGATGACGATGATGCGCGGCACGCCAGCCCAGCGCGAGATGGTGCAGGACGCCACCAACCGCTGGTGGTGGCCGTCGCTGATGATGTTCGGGCCGCCGGACGCGGAATCGCCGAACACCGAGCAGTCGATGCGCTGGCGGATCAAGCGACACACGAACGACGAGTTGCGGCAGCGGTTCGTCGACATGACCGTCCCGCAGGCCGAGGCGCTCGGCGTGACCTTGCCGGATCCGCAGCTGCGCTGGAACGCGGAACGCGAGCACCACGACTTCGGCGAGATCGACTGGGCCGAGTTCAAGCAGGTCATCGGCGGGAACGGGCCGTGCAACGCCGAGCGGATAGCAGCCCGCCGCGCGGCGCACGAGGGCGGTGCCTGGGTTCGCGAGGCCGCGGCGGCGCACGCCGCCAAGGTCGCCGCACGCGCGGAGCCGGCGGCATGAGCAGCGGGAGCAATGGCATGGCAGATCAGCCGCGCATGACAGGGGAGCCGCGCAAGACAGCGGAGCCGCGCAAGACAGCGGAGCCGCGCATGGCAGATCAGCCGCGCATGGCAGATCAGCCGCGCATGGCAGATCAGCCGCGCAAGACAGCGGAGCCGCGCATGGCAGGGGAGGCGCGCATGGCAGGGGAGCCGCGGTCGAACTGGCCGCTCTTTGAGGTCTTCCTGCGCAGCAAGCGCGGACTCAATCACGTGCACGTCGGCTCGCTGCACGCCGCCGACGCCACGATGGCGCTGCACCACGCGCGCGACCTGTACACCCGGCGCAACGAGGGGGTCAGCATCTGGGTGGTCAAGGCCGCCGACATCACCGCGTCCAGCCCTGACGAGAAAGATCCGTTCTTCGCGCCGAGCGGTGACAAGGTGTACCGGCACCCGACGTTCTACCAGATCCCCGACTCAGTTCCGCACATCTGAGAGCTAGCCATGGGTTTCGATACCGCCTACGAGGCGATCACCGAGGACAGCGACAGCGGCCACCGCTGGGCGTTCGGCACCGGGTTCACCGACCCGCTGGCCGGAGTCGACACCAGCGTGCCGGCCGGCGTGGACGGCGCCGACCTGGCCGCCTATTGCCTGATGCTCGGCGACGATGCGCTGATCATGTCGCACCGGCTGCAGCAGTGGCTTGCCAGGGCGCCGGAACTCGAGGAAGAGACCGCGCTGGCGAACATCGCGCTCGACTTGCTCGGCCAGGCGCGATTGCTACTCACCAGAGCGGGAACGGCTGATGGCTCGGCGCGGGCTGAGGACGACTATGCCTTTGGCCGGACTGAGCGCGAGTTCCGCAACGTGCGGATGGCGGAGGTCACCGATGCCGACTTCGCCGGCCTGGTCGCGCGGCTGCTGATTTTCAGCACCTGGCGGCTTGCTCTGCTAGTCCGGCTGCAAGGCTCGGCCGACCCGGTGCTGGCGGCGGTCGCGGCCCAAGGCGTGAAAGAGCTCGCTTACCACCGCGATTATGCGGCCGAGTGGGTCATCAGGCTCGGCGATGGCACCGACTACTCGCGACAGCGGATGGAAGCCGGCCTGGTCGCCGTGGCGCCCTTGGTGGCTGAGCTGTTCGCGCCGTCAGCAGTGGAGGAGCGGCTCGCCCGAGTGGCGGTCAATCCGGCACAGCTCAGGCCCGAGTTCGACGGCGTGCTCGCTGAGGTGCTAGCCGAGGCCGGGCTCGACTGGGCAGACGCCGGCTGGCCGGATGCTGCGGGGGGATCCGGGGGGTCGTCCCCCTGTGCTGGCGCTGTCGGGCTGACCGGCCGGGATGGCGTGCATACCGAGGCGATGGGTTACCTGCTGGCCGAACTGCAGAGCGTCGCCCGGACGATGCCGGGGGCGACATGGTGAAGACGCTGGACAGGGCCATGCTGATGCGGGCGCGACAGGTCGCGCAGTCGGTACCCGACCCCGAGCTGCCCATGCTGACGCTCGCTGACCTCGGTATCCTTCGCGACGTTGCGGTGACGGGCTCGCGCGTGGTGGTCTCGCTGACGCCCACCTACTCCGGCTGTCCGGCGATTGCGGAGATCCGGGCGGAGGTGGCGAGCCGGCTCGGTGCGGCAGGTTTCGCCGATGTTGAGGTGCGGACGGTGCTCAGCCCGCCCTGGACAAGTGATTTCATCAGCCCCGAAGGCCGCCGCAAGCTGGCTGAGGCTGGCATCGCACCACCCCGTTCCCGCCCTGAGCCCAGCGGGCTGGTTGCGCTGACATTGTTCGCACGCGGCCCGCGGGTCGACTGCCCGGTCTGCGGCTCGGCCGACACGGTGCGGACGGCCGCGTTCAGCGGGACCGCCTGCAAGGACCTGTATCGGTGCCGGGCGTGCGCGGAGCCCTTCGAGCACGTGAAGGAAATCTGACGTGGCTGCGATTGCCCCGGAGGTAAGCCGGGCCGGACGGCGGCAGTTTCACGAGCTGACGGTCGCGCGGGTGGACCGGCTCTGCGATGACGCCGCCGCGGTCACCTTTGATGTCCCGGCCGAGCTGGCGGATGACTTCGCGTTTCAGCCCGGTCAGTCCTTGACGCTCCGGCGGGTCGTGAACGGGACAGACGAGCGACGGTCCTATTCGATCTGCGCGCCCGCCGGGCATCCGCTGCGGATCGGCGTGCGCGAGGTTCCGGGCGGCGCGTTGTCTGGCTGGCTGGTCAACGATGTTCGGCCAGGTGACCGGATTGAGGTCCAGCCGCCGGCCGGGTCCTTCACCGCTGACCTCAGCGAGCCCGGCCAGCACGTGCTGATCGCGGCTGGTTCGGGGATCACGCCGGTGCTGTCGATTGCCGCGTCGGCGCTTGCCGAATCGGGGTCAGAGGCGACTCTGCTGTACGGGAACCGGCGGGCGGAGTCGGTGATGTTTGCCGACGAGATCGCCGACCTGAAGGACTCCCATCCTGACCGGCTCCAGCTCGTGCACGTATTGTCTCGCGAGCCGCAGGAGGTGGAGTTGTTCAGCGGGCGGCTGGACGCTGACCGGCTGCGGCGAATGCTGCCCGCCCTCTGCGACGTCACGGGTACCGACCACTGGTGGCTGTGCGGTCCGTATGGCATGGTCACCGATGCCATGCAGGTGCTGGCAGAGCTGGGGGTGCCGGCCGGCCGGGTGCATCGCGAGCTGTTCTACGTAGAGGACGTGCCGCCTGAGCAAGAGCACCACGAGGAGAAGCCGCTCACCGGGGGGTGCGACGTCACGATCGTGCTGGACGGGCGACGGACGAGTGCGACGATCCCGGCTGACATGCCGGTCCTCGACGGCGCGCAGCTCGCCCGGCCGGATCTGCCGTTCGCGTGCAAGGGCGGGGTGTGCGGTACCTGCCGGGCCCGGCTCGTCTCCGGCGAAGTGCGGATGCGGCGCAACTTCGCGCTAGAGCAAGCGGAGCTGGACGCCGGCTTCGTGCTGACCTGCCAGTCGCTGCCGGTGTCCGAGGAACTCACGGTCGACTACGACGCCTGATCTTCTGGCGTCTAGACAGGTCGAATCGTGCCAAGTCTCGCCTTTCGCCCGGGGACGCCCGCCATGAGCGCGAATCCGGCTAGCCGTGAAGAGCCTGGACTTTCGGTGCCGCCCGACGGATGATAAGCGCGCCGTACGTCGGTGTTCGGGGTCTGGGGAGGGAACGACTGTGGCATTAGCATCGCTGAGCGCTCTTGATCAATTTAAGGCAGTGCCATTCGCGCCCGGATACCCCGATAACGCGCGAACTTTCTACAGCCCGGTCGATCAGGTGCATGCGGCGCTCAAGGCGCTGCTGGCCTCGACTAGCAAGAGCCTCGTTGTCAGCATGTACGGCTACGACGATGACGAGCTCGACGCGGCGATCAGGGACAAGCTGGAGTCGGACCAGGTTTTCGTGCAGATGAGCTTGGACAAAAGCCAGGCTGCGGGTGCGCACGAGAAGCAGATCCTCGCCAAGTGGCAAAACGACGGCGTGGGCAACAGCATCGCCATCGGCAAGAGCGAGCATGCCGCGATCATGCACATGAAGCTGGTCATCATTGACGGCCTGGACGTCATCACAGGCAGTACGAACTGGTCTAAGTCAGGCGAGTCCGACCAGGATAACCAGCTGACTGTCATTCGTGACCCGCTGGTCGCCGCCGAGGCGAGGGCGCGGGTGGATATCATCCACGACGACATGCTCAAGCAAATGGCTCAGGCGGCTCAGAAACCTGGCGGATAGCGGCAGCCTGCCGGTGGCCGAGGAACTGACGGTCGACTACGACGCCTGATCCTCTCGTTACTAGACCGAGCCGGGTCGCCAGTCGCAAGTTAGTTGGCCGGTCACGTCGACAGGAATCGACGTCGGCAGTACGTAGATGGCACCATCTAGGTCCGGCGTCTGGCGGATTCCGTCAGGCGACAGGACCGACGACGGCCCGCGCCAGAGCTGCCAGCCTCGCGAGGTGTAGAGGTGAGCGCCAGCTGGGCTGGCGCCGAGAGCACCGAGCTGGTAGCCGGACCTGACGATGCGCTCTAGCACGTCCATCATTACGTCGCCGTGCCCGCGGCGGCGGCGGTCTGAGCGAACCGCGACGGCTTCGATGTATCCGGTCCGCAGTGCCCGGCCGCGGTGAAGCAGGCGCCTCTGGACGACGCTTGCGTGCCCGATCAGGTCGTCGTCCTCGAATATGAGCGTGCGCATGCCGCCGAGGGCGTTCTCGAATGCGTCGTCCGAGAAGCCCTCAAACGAGGCGTCCATCAGGGCACGGATAGCTGTCTTCGTATCGCCGTCGAGGTCAGCCGTATGGGCTGTCCGTTGCTTGATCACGCCTTACGCTGCCCTGACTCGCTCGGGACGGCTCCACGTTTTTCGCACGGCTCGGACTCTATGAGATTCGCACGACACGCTGCACGGCGCGTTGCCGGCTAGACGGGGTATGGGTCGGGCTCGACGAAGTAGCTGCGGGCTGCTGGGGTGATCCAGCGGAACACGCCAGGCTGCGGCTGTTCTAGCTGCCAGCCGGGCAGGTGTTTCACCAAATGATGTGTCCGGCAACAGCCGCCCAAGTTGCACGGACAGGTGCGGCCGCCTTTGTTCCACGGCAGTGTGTGGTCGATGTCGGTCCGCCATGCGGGCTGCCCGCAGGGCCCGAACCGGCAGGTTTTGTCTCTGGCGGCGATGAACTCGCGCATTCGCCGCGGTGGCCGGTAGGCAGTCGACGCGGTGCTGTGCGCGCAGCCGCCGGCATCGCTGTCGCGTTCGGCTTCGGCGTGAGCGCGGGCCGCGGCTCGCGCAGCGACGCGCAGGACCATGGTGGCGATTCGGCGGAGAGGCAGCGGGCAAGCACTGGCTCCGCCCGTCGGCGCGGCGGTCGGCGAACTGAGCGCGCGGGCGCGGATGGTGATGGTGACCCGGCCGATGACCCCGGTGACGTTCGCTTCGTTGTCGCTGGCATGGGTGTGCCAGGGTGGTCGGGCGCGTTCGACCGCCAGGGCGCGGCCGTCATCGTCGGTGACGATGACCCGCCATTCAGTTCTCGGGCTGCGTGTGGCCAGGAGCAGCAGCTGCTGTGCTTGCATGCTGCTGACCGGCCCGATGCGGCCGAGGAAGCCCGGCTCGCGGCTGTCACCGGCGAGCGATGACCACGGGATCAGGACGTCGAGCAACCCGGCCCGCGCCCGCGCCGCGTCGTTGTGCGGCGGCATCTGGTCGCCGACTGCGGGCAAGCGCGCAGGCAATGCGGGCCAGTGCGGTGACGGCAGCAGCCAGCCATCATCATCAACGTCGTCCGGCTCGCTGCCGAGCGACGGCCCAGGCGGGTCATCGGTGTCCGGCGGCGCGTCGGCGTCGCCGGGGCACGGGACGTCAGGCCACCAGCCAGGCTGATCTTCCGCACTGGACAGGTCGCCGCGGCGACCGCTCAGGCCCGGACCGTGGCCGGGCGAGCCATCATCGGGACCTCCGGCCAGTCCTGCATCAGCGGGAAGCAGCGGAGCGTCGACCGGACCGCCGTCCGCGGGTAGCCGATCGTCTGCAGGCGGCGGGTTACCGGCCGGGCTGTAGTCGGAGGGCCGCTGCTGGTCGGTAGGCAGCTGATCATCCCAGGGCGGCGGGTCAGCCGCCGGGCTGTAGTCGGAGGGTGACTGCTGGTCGGTAGGCAGCTGATCATCCCAGGGCGGCGGGTCACCCGCCGGGCTGTAGTCGGAGGGTGACTGCTGGTCGGTAGGCAGCTGATCATCCCAGGGCGGCGGGTCACCCGCCGGACCGTGATCCGGGGGTGGCTGATCGCCGGGCGGAGGGTTGTCGGGCGGACCGTCGGCGGGTGGCGGGATGTACGGCAGGGTGTCCAGCAGCAGGCCGATGAAAATGTGCGCGCGTAGCAGGTCCAGGCCGCCCCCAGCGCCCGCAGACTTCAGCGCGCGAGCCATCGCAGTGATCCGGGCCATAGCGGCAGCGGCCTGCACGCCCGGCAACCCCGATCCGGTCAGCGTCGCGGTACCTTCCTCGCCGGAGTACAGCGAGATCTTGGCCTGGCGCTCGGTGTCCTTGCGGCGCTGCTCGGCACCATCGGGGTCGACGGCCAGTACCGCCCGGCGCACCGCAGCGCGCAGCTGTCCGGTGGTCCGCTCGGCTGCTGCGGGCAGCACCCGCTGCTCCACGGCGGTGGCATCCTCGTCGGACAGCAGTCCGGTGGTCTCGACGATGATGCGCGCCCGGGCCAGATCGATGGTCCCGGAAGCCAGCGCGGCAAAGGTGGCCGGCAGCCGCCAGCGCAGCTGGCAGCCCAAGTCCGTCCAGTCCGACGCACCGTATTGCGACATCCGCAACTCCAGTGCGACTTCCGCCGCAGCTTCGGGCGGCAGTTGAAGCGGCCGGCCGTCGTCGCCGGCGCCGATGTTCGGGTTCGCCGCGGCACGGCGGGTGGCGATCTCGGCGACCGCGGCCAGCTCGCGGGCCTGCGCCCACGCGGCGAGCCGCCGGTAACCGGCAGCCATCCCCGGCAGGTCCCAGTCCGACGCGTCGCTAGGAGCGTCCTGAGCCAGGACGGCCGCTAACCCCGGCCCGGCCGGCAGATGCTCCCCGATCCAGACTGGGCTGGCCGTGCTGCCGTGGGCGGCGGCCGTGCTGCCCTGGGCGGCGGCGGCCGGCTCGTCTGCGAACAACGCCTCGTGGCCGCCATCATGACCACGCCGACAGCCCGGCTGATCGGGCCCCTCGGGCTGATCGGGCTGATCGGGCTGATCGGGCCGGACGGCGAACAGGTTGGCCAGCACCGCCGCCTCGTCATCATCGAACTCCGCGGTCGAGTGCGGAACACTTAGGTTGTCAAGCAACGCCAGCAGATCCTCATCCGACAGCGAACCCGCTGACCGCCACGACAGCGCGGCGTCCTGCGGCGGCTGGCCCGAGATCCCGGAGGCGGCTGACCCTGGACTGCTAGCTGTCTCGCTCATCCGGCCACCTCCCCAGCACCTTCGCCATGCCCGCTCATCAAGCTTCTATCGAAAATACTAGCGAGGGCATCTGACAAAATGGGGGTCTCCTGCCGTATCCGTTGGTTAGATAGAAGATCATCTTCCGGGTAGTGGCGGCCGGAGGCCGCCGAGGGCGAGCATCGCGAGCGCGATCAGGGCCTGGGGGTTGCGGAACCCGAACGCCATCCGGGTGATGACCCTGATCTTCGTGTTCACCGACTCAACAAGGCCGTTTGACAGTCCGTGGTCGAGCGTGGCGTGAATGGCCGGGAGGTGGCGGCGGATCTTTCTGCCGAGCTGCACGAATTCGGGGATGCGGCACCGGGCTGCCCATTTCAGTCATGCATCGATGGCGGTCTTGCCTTCGGCACCTTTGAGCTGGAACGGCAGTCGCAGGCCTTCTTTGAGCAGCCACGCCCGGTACAGGTAGGGACTGGTCTTGGCGATCCATGCGAGCTTGGCCTGCTGGCTGGTGGTCAGGTTCTGCGGGTTCTTCCACAGCGCGTACCGGGCGTTCTTCAGGTCCCGGGCGCTGCCCCGGGAGATCTTCTTGGTCCTGCTGCCGTGCCGGACGAGGGCGGCCTGCCCGGCGGCGCGGGCCTGCCGCCAGGCCTCGCGGCGGACCTCGTCCAGGGCATCGGTGGCCCACGACACCACGTGGAACGGGTTATCCCGACGTCGGGATAACCCGTTTTATGGCGACCTCCGGGTTATGCCGATCTTGACGTTGCCGGGCCTGCTCAGCGCCCTGCCGGCCCACCCGGAGGCCGGCATAATCCGGGCGTGACCGGGATGCGTTGTGCCAGCGTTGCTCTCTCCGTTGATCATCTGGAGAGGAGTCGCAGGTGCACAGCATTCCCGATCCGTCGCAAGTGAGGTTCACCGGTCCGCTGGCGGCCTACGCGCCGGCGCTGGCTGAGGAGCTGGCCGCGCTGGGGTATACCAGGACGTCGGCGACGGCGAAGTTGCAGCTGGCCGCCCAGCTGTCGAGGTGGCTGGAGGCGGCGGGCGTGAGCCTGGGTGAGCTGACGGCGGAGGCCGTCGGCCAGTTTTTAGAAGAGCGCCGGCGCAGTTATGCCAGTGGCTGCTCCGCGCAGGCGCTGGCTCCGGTGCTGGGATTACTGCGGCGGCTGGGGGCCGTGCCGGAGGCGGCGCCGGCGGCCGCCAGCACGGGCCCGGCCGATGTTCTGCTGGACCGGTTCGGCGGCTACCTGGCCAGTCGGCGGGGGCTGACAGCGCCGGTTGTCGGCGCCTACCTTCACTGGGCGCGGCCGTTCGCCGAGGAAGTGCTGTGCGCCGGCGGCGCCGCCGAGGTGAGCGCCGCGGAAGTGGCCCGGTTCCTGGCAGCGCGGCTGCCGGCGATGTCGGGCAAGCAGGCGCAGATGACCGCGAGCGCGGTGCGGTCGCTGCTGCGGTTCCTGCACATCGAGGCCATGGTGCCGGCGGACCTGACCGGCGTGGTCCCGCCGGTGGCGTCCTGGCGGCTGGCCGGGCTGCCGCGGGCACTGTCGTCCGAGCAGGTGACGGCGCTGCTGGCGGCCTGCGACACCTCGCGCCCGGCGGGCCGCCGCGACCTGGCGATGATCACATTGATGTGCCGGCTGGGGCTGCGCTGCGCCGAGGTGGCCAGCCTTGAGCTGGATGACATCGACTGGCCGGGCGGGACCCTCACCGTCCGCGGCAAGGCAGGCCGCATCGACCGGATGCCGCTGCCGGTCGACGCCGGGCAGGCCCTGGCCGGCTATCTGGCAGACGGGCGGCCCGCAGCCGGGACCCGGGCGGTGTTCGTCCGGGCCAAAGCGCCGTTCACCGTGTTGCGTCCGTCCAGCGTCAGCTGCGTGGTGGCCCGCGCGGCCCGGCGGGCGGGCCTGGGGATCGTGCACGGTCACCGGCTGCGTCACACGGCCGCGACCGCGACCTTGAACGCCGGAGCGACTCTGGAGGAGGTCGCCCAGTTGCTCAGGCACGAGGGCATCGCCACGACAGTCATCTACGCCAAGACCGACCGGGCCAGGCTGGCGCAGCTGGCCCGTCCCTGGCCGGCCGACGGGGGCAGGCGATGAGCGCCGGGCTGCGCGAGCTGGTGGCGGACTACCTTCGGGTGCGCCGCTCGCTGGGATACCAGCTCGCGGACAACGAGAGGATCCTGTCGGCGTTCCTGGACTACCTGGAGGCGTGCAGCGCGGACACCGTCACCGTCGAGCACGCCGTCGGGTTCGCCACGGCGGCTGGAGGGTCGCCGCGCCGGCAGGCGCTGCGGCTGTCGGCGGTGCGGTGCTTTGCCCGGTGGGCGCATCCGCAGGACCCGGCCGTGCAGGTCCCGCCGGCCCGCCTGCTGCCCGCCCGGCCCACCCGCTCGGCGCCGTATATCTACACCGAGAGCGAGGTCGCCGCGCTGATCGATGCGGCAAGCCAGCTGCGCCCGGCGATCTGGGCGGCCACGTTCGCCGCGCTGGTGGCTTTGATGGCCGCGACCGGCATCCGCACCGGTGAGGCACTCGGCCTGAACGTCACCGACCTGGACCAGCAAGAGGCGACGCTGACCGTCACCGGCAAGTACGGCAAGGTCCGGATGCTGCCCCTGCATCCGACCGTGCTAGAGGGGCTTGCCGGTTACCTGGCCGAGCGTGACCGGCTGCTTCCCGCGCCCGCCTGCCCGGCCCTGCTCGTCTCGCCACGCGGCTGCCGGCTGCTCCGGCAAAGGGTGCACGCCACCTTCCGCGAGCTGGCCCGGGCCGCAGGGCTGCGCGCAACGTCGTCGGCCAGCCGGCCGCGCCTGTTCGACCTCAGGCACACCTTCGCCGTGTCGGTCATGCTGGATGCCTACCGGTCGGGCGCCGACCCAGCCGCCGTGCTGCCGGTCCTGGCGACCTGGATGGGCCACGCCGACCCCAACGACACCTACTGGTACCTGACTGGCACCGCCGAGCTGCTCGCCGCCGCGACCCAGCGGCTGCAGGCCCGCGACACCCAGCCGAAGGGCAGGCGCTCATGACGGCCCTGGCGCCTGCGTTGCAGGCGTTCTTCACCACCCGGCTCACCGGTCAGTACGGCGCCAGCCAGCACACCGTCGCGGCCTACCGCGACACCTGGCGGATGTTCCTGCGTTTCGCCGCCGACGCGGCCGGCACGGCCCCGCAGAGGCTGGACCTGTCCGCGCTGACCGCGCAGACCGTCAGCGACTTCCTTGCACACCTGGAAGCGGTCCGGGGCAACAGCGTCGCCACCCGCAACGCCCGGCTGGCGGCGATCCATTCGTTCTTCGCCTACGCTGCCTTCTGCCATCCCGAGCACGCGGCCACCATCAGCCAGGTCATGGCCATTCCCTCCAAACGGCACCGCCGCACCGACCTGACCTACCTGACCCCGGAAGAGGCCGACGCGCTGCTGGCGGCCCCCGACCCGGCCACGAAAGCCGGGCGGCGCGACCACGCGATGCTGCAGCTGGCCATCACCGCAGGGCTTCGCGTGTCCGAGCTGACCGCAATCAGCACCAGCGACATCCATCTCGGGCACGCGCCGCACGTCGCCTGCACCGGCAAGGGCCGCAAGAACCGCATCACGCCGCTGGACCGCCCGACCGTGGCGGTCTTGCGGCAGTACGTCGCGACCTTGCCCGCGGCAACGCAGATCCTGTTCCCCACCCGGTCGGGAACGCCGATGAGCCGCGACGCCGTTGCCGCGCGCCTCACCCTGCACGCCACGACGGCCAGCGCTGCATGCCCGAGCCTGGCATCCAAGAAGGTCACACCGCACAGCCTGCGACATACGTGTGCAATGCGGCTGCTCACCGCGGGCATAGACAGCACCGTCATCGCACTGTGGATGGGCCACGAGAGCGTCGAAACCACGCAGGTCTACCTGCACGCCGATATGGCGATCAAGCAGGCCGCGCTCGACCGGACCGCTCCCACCGGCACCGGTCCCGGCCGCTACAAACCCGACGACGACAACCTGCTGGCCTTCCTCCAAGCCTTGTGATTATGCCGGCCTCCGGGTGGGCCGGCAGGGCGCTGAGCAGGCCCGGCAACGTCAAGATCGGCATAACCCGGAGGTCGCCATAAAACGGGTCGGCGCACAGCACGGCCTGCGGTGCCCTGGCGGCGACTACATCACTGATCCAGCTGGCACCGTCGGCGGACACGTGGGTCAGCTGCGCGGAGCGCTGCTCGCCGAGGGCGTCGAAGAACCTGGCGACGGTGGCGGTGTCGCGGCCGGGCGCGGCCCATACCAGGCGGCCTGTCTGGTGGTCGACGACCACCACGAGGTACCTGTGGCCGCGCTTATAGGAGATCTCGTCGATACCGATCCGCGTGAGCCCGTCAAGGGGGTCGGTCGCGGCGAGCTGGCCGGCGCAGACCCGCTCGACGATGTTCCCGACGGTCCGCCACGACACCCGCATCAGCTGGGTGAGGG
>Ga0335075_10010341_pt1 | contig 14174 bp, 13 predicted proteins | sample Lox_Sample_24_FD_206723 | JGI IMG/M metagenome (GOLD analysis project Ga0335075, IMG submission 206723) | Soil microbial communities from Loxahatchee National Wildlife Refuge, Florida, United States - Lox_Sample_2.4 | ecosystem: Environmental > Terrestrial > Soil > Wetlands | place: USA...
CGACGCCGTTCCAATTCTGCTGGGCTACCCGCGGACCTCATACTTTCATTTTAGGCGCTCCTGTGGTCGGAATTTGTCTTTTTCCGTGCTGTTGTCAGTAGTCGGCTTGAGCTTGGTTCAGGAGAACCGAGTATGTACCGGCGTCTGCGGATTCTGGAATCGAATTACGGTCGGAACTACGGCTGGTGACCGTGTTGAGATGGCCGCTTGCTGACCGCCACGCCGTTGACTGTGTTGAGATGGCCGCCGATCACCAGCCGCGGATCAGCACTTCGGAGAGTCGTCGTCGATCTGATCGGTGTTTCGGTTGAGCTGTCCGCGCGACGGATGACGACAAGTTGGCGCGGGTCTTTGAGCTACCGGCCAGCCAAGCGACGCCGGCGCTGAAACAGCAGGTTTTCGGCGGCAATCAGAGGTCGAGGTTTTCGAGCGGCGATGCCGTCACGCAGGAGCTGCCCAGCAAGTCGTACAACCCCGGACCGCCGCGGGAACGAAGAGAGGCACGGTTAACGCCCCCATGACCTGCATCGCCTGCCGGCGCTTGAGGCCTCAACCGCGTTGCTGGATCGATTTCATCAGGGCATCCTCACTTGTTCTTGAAGCGATAAATCCAGGTCTGTTTGCCTTTGCGGGCGTTCACCACATTGACGGCCACGTTGTTCACCGGGTCGAACGCCATGAAGCGCACGGTACTGCCGGCCGCAGGACAATTCTTCGGCTTCATCTCGGTCCAGGTGTCAGCCTTGTATTCGTAGACCCAGGTGTCCGCGAAACTCCGGCCCTCCGAGCGGTTGGGATAGACGTTGGCATGTCCCCCGAAGAGGATCATGACGCCGTTGACGCTGTCGAAGCAGGCCTGGGCCTGGGCCCGCGCCGGCGGCGACTGGGCCGGATGGCGCTTCTCCCAGGTGTTCTTCGGGTAGCTGTAGGCCCAGGTCTCGTTCAGGGTCTTGCCGGCGGAGTAGCTGCCCGTCTGGCCGCCGAAGAGCAGCGTCACCTTGTTGACGGAGTCGTAAACCATGCTGTGCAGGAACAGGGGCGGCGGACCACTCCGGAGCGTCCGTTTGCTCCATTTCTGTTCCTTGAAGTCGAAGACCCACACATTCTTTCCTTCGCCCTCCAGGCCGCCGTACAGGAGTGCGACGTGGGCGTCGCGGTCGTAGACCAGGCCGTAACAGCAGAAGGCGCCCGGCCAGCTCGGATTGGTGCCATCGTGGGGCCCGGAGGCCACCCGCTTCCAGGTCAGGGTGCGGGCGTCAAGCGTCCAGCTATTGGAATCGCGGCCCCGTCCACCGCGGCCATCCGCCGTGCTCGAACCGGCGCGGTGCTTGAAATACAGCTTCCGGTCGTTGTTGTAGACCGCCCCGTAGCCGCACCGGCCAATCGGCAGGCCGGTGGTCTCTTCCTTGCCCTTGACCCAGGGAAGGACTTCCTTCCAGGTGTTGCTGCCGACATGATAGATCCAGGTGTTGTTGCAATACCCCTGCGAGCAGCCGCCGAAGTAGATGACGCTGCCGAGCTGCTCATCGTACACCAGTCCCACTTCCGTTTTCGGGTGGCTGAAGGAGTCGCCCGTAGGCTTCATCCGCTTCCAGGTGTTGTCGGGCAGCCGGGCCAGGTCCGGGTTGACCTGCGGGTTCAGACCGGCAGTCCACTTCGCCGCCTGCTCCTGGGTCTCGCTGCCGGCCAGCGCCAGGCCGAGGCAAAGAATCACGGTGGTTCCCACAGCTCGTCTCCTCTCCAGGTCTCTCGTCAGTGCAGCGCCGCGATCGGTCTTCCCGTACAGTTCCGGTAGGGCCGATGGAGCGGCTCGTGTCGCATCGTGTCCAGGTCCATACCAAGCAGGTTATAGAAGAATGATTTGCTCTGGGCCCCATCCTCACATTGGTCAGCTTGAACCAACCCATCGACAAAAGTCTTTTCATGTAACTCATGACTGCTAAGCCGCCAGACATGCCTCACGTCCATTGGCACAGTCGTGCCGACCAATCCATTTATTCCTTGAAGAACTTGTTGAGCACAGGCGCCATGTTAGAGGGAATGTCTTCTTTCCATGCCCCGCTCGTAATGGTACGACCTGTCGGCTTCCCCTCCTTATCCAGCTCAAAAAAGATCGGTACTCTGCTGGCTGACAAGCCGGTGCCAGACAATTTGCCGGACCACTCATCCGCGTCCAATCGGATAAGGTACGTACCTTCAAATGCTTCGATCATAAGAGGATCCGTCATGCTCTTTCGCAAGGCTAAGCACGGAGGACACCAATTTGCGAAGAACTCAACGAACGGCTTGCGCCCCGCGGCTTCGGCTTTATGCGCTTCTCTTTCGAGCAGCAGTGTCAGCTCCCCTTCTGTCGGTTTCAATTCCACGAGTATAAAGCTCCTCGCAAGAGGCTGGCTCGTATCCACCTTCGCTGACGGTGGCTGTCTCCTTGCGCCGCAACCAAGGCTTGTCACCAACACCAGTGCCACTGGAAACGCGAGTCGAAACATCCTGGCTGTGTGAGGCGGGCTGAGTCTCTCTTTAGCTCTCAGGGTCTTCATCAGACAATCTCCTCGCGGTTTGTACAACTGACGAGAGCATCCGGTATCGCTGGCTGGTTGTTTCGCTCCTCTTAGGCTTTTGCCCCGGATCGTCGCTTGGTCGCCAGAACCGGATACTCAGCCGCCGCTCCATGTGGGAGGCGCTGAAGCTCGACGAAGCCCTATTCGTGTGGTCGCGACACGCTGACGGATTGTTTGGCGGCCTCATGCCTCTCCCTACGGCAAACATGGTCCTCCCTGGCCCGCGCATCATTGAGCAAGCGGATGGGCAGGTGTGCCCCTGTCATCGTAGGCGCGGGCGTGATCGCCTTCAATCATTCGAGCATGGCCTGTGGCTCGCGTCTCTCGCCATTCCGCCTCATCGGCGGAGCACCACGCGTGCTCTTGACTCCGGACGCGATGCCTGACAGAGTATCGGAAAGCGACTGCTATCTGTGCAAAGGCTGTGCAATGTCAGCGACGACACTCCGCTGCCTCCAATCCCGTGAGCTCGCCCTGCGCCTGCTCGCCTCTCACGGTCTGCATGACTGGTCGTTCGCCTTCAACCGCAGCAAGAGGCAGATGGGCTGTTGCCGTTATGGGCCCAAAGTCATTGAGTTATCTCGTCATTTCGTTGAGCGGAACGACCTGGACCTCATCCGCGATACGTTGCTGCACGAAGTCGCCCATGCGTTGGTGGGGCCAGGGCACGGTCATGATGCCCTCTGGAAAGCGATGTGCCTGCCCGTGGGGGCGAAGCCAGAACGTCTGTCGAATGAGCCAGACATGCCGCAGGGGCGTTGGCAGGCTATCTGCGCGGGCTGCGGTATGCGACACCACAAGCATCGCCGGCCCAAACGGATGAAAGGCTGGTTCTGCTGCCACTGTGGGCCGACACGGGGGGCGTTGGCCTGGGCGCTATCGGAGTGAGGCGGCTGCCGCGTCAATTGCAGTGTGCTTGTTTCCCGCTCCTCAAAAGGACTTCCTGCTCAGCCTCCCGGCGTAGCTCCCGGACATAACCGCAGGTCTCGGTGGCCGTCATGCCACCGTCCCATAACAGACCAGCCTCGGCTTGCCGGCGGATGAGCAAGACAGCAAACGACCTTGGCGTCCAACTGCGGAGCCTGCGAGTCAAGAAGCGACGGCGAAGGCGCAGCATGGCAATGCTCCTGCTGTGCGAATCGATTATCCGCCTTGTGTTTTTACCCCAGTCAAGTAGACCCACACAAGAATCAAATGGGACGGCGTCAGCCGCCCTCTGGACTGCCCGCCACAAAACGATTACCTTCGAGGAAGCACCATCCCCGGAGGGTCGTGCATGCTGATTCAGTAGCAGAGCTGACTCGCGAAGCGATCAGCCATTTCTGGGGAGCCGAATACAACGCCGTCAAGCAGCACGGCGGCAAACGGACGAGCAAGATAGCAAAGGGCCAAAATGACCCTTTGCCCTCCACGGCTGCCGTGCTGGCCGGGAAGTACCAGCGCGAGAAATGCATTTCTCCGAATGGGGATGCAGGGGTGGCGCCTGTCGATCCCGCTTCGGGCTTCAAACCAGCCAGCCGAGAAGTGTTGAACACATTGCCATCAATTTTCTACCGGCACGCCGGCCGCCACGGGAGCCTCGCGTCGTCGCAGCCCGTTTGCCTCTGGGCCAATCGTCGGGCTCAGCTTACAAATACGAGGCGACAGCCATGGCCTAGAAACGTCCGTAAGAGCGCCCAGCGAATGGAGCCGGTCGCGGCTTCGCGTTGGCACGTCTGGACCCGATTCGGTTCGGTCAAGGACGAAGCTCTCTACCTGGTTTGAGAATGCTGGCGGCGGCAAGGGATGCGACCCGGCCGCGAAGGCGGTTGATTTGTCCCTTGCCGTCGGGATGGACGCGGTTGCTCAGGAAGATCACCGCCATCTGATTGTCCGGATCGATCCAGATCGACGTGCCCGTGAAGCCCGTGTGGCCGAAACTGTGCTTGGAAAAGCCATCCCCCCGGTTGGAGGAGAAGCGCGTGCGGACATCCCATCCGAGCGCGCGTTGTCCGCCGGGGACCGGACGCGGCGTCGTCATCAATCGCACCGTCTCCGGCTTGAGGATGCGCTGGCCGCCGAAGCTGCCGCCATTGACGATCATCTGGGCAAAGACGGCGATTTCGTCGGCGGTCGAGAACAATCCGGCGTGGCCGGCGACACCGCCCAGGAGATAGGCGCGCGGATCGTGGACCTCGCCGCGCATCCAGTGGTCGCCGCGTTTCTCCGTGGGCGCGGCACGTTCGGCCAGCGCCTTGCCGGGACGAAACGTGGTTTCGCGCAGACCCAGCGACGCGAAGAGGTGCTTTCGCGCGAAGACATCGAGCCCTTCGCCGCTGACCCGCTCGACCACTTGACCCAGGACGATGAAGCCCACATCGGAGTAAAGGAACTGCTTTCCCGGCTCGGCGCGAGGCCGGAGACGGTAAATGCGCTCCAGCGCTTGCTTAGGGCCGTTCCGGTAATCCTCCAGCGGATTGTCGGCGACGAGACCGCTGGTATGCAGCAGCAAATGCTCGATGGTGATCTCCTCCTTGCCGTTCTGTCCGAAGTCCGGCAGATGTCGGGTTACCCGATCCGACAATTTCAATTTGCCCTGTTCCAGCAAAAGCATCGCCGAGGCAGCCGTGGCGAGGGGCTTGGTGAGCGAAGCAAGATCGAAAACCGTATCGACCGTCATGCATACCTCGGCCGGCTGCTTGGCACGCGAGCCGTACGCCTTGCGGAAGACGATTTTGCCTTGCCGGACCACGACCACGACGGCGCCAGGAAGCTGGCCCTTGTCGATGCTCGCCCGCACGACGCCATCGATTTGATCGAGCTTGGCAGCATCGAGTCCGAGATCGCCGGGTTTCGCCGCCACAAGTCTCATCGATGTCTCGGCCCCAGCGCTGGTGGCGTGCCCGAAGAGAGCGAGCAAAACGGCCCCGTGAAGCTTGATGCGTGGTTTCATGGAAAGGTTTCCTCAGGATTGCAGGAAGAGGCGAGAAGCACCTAGCGCGCGATGGTGCCGCCGCAGCCCGATTCCGGATCGTCCAGTTGAGCGCCGGCAACAATCATTTCCTGCCTGGCGGTCTTCGGCGCTTCCTCCGCTCGCGCTGATGCCGCCAGGGCGCCCGCGGTCAGCACACTCGATCCCCGAAGCAATTGACGACACAGCCAGGTCGCCATTGACCTCGCCCGCGGCCGAAGTATCGATGGCAATCTCAGCACTGCCGCGCACGAAGTCATTTCCTGGGCCATACTGCTGCGTGTCGATGCTCTTTTTGATCACCTTGACCCGCTTCGGAGCCGCGACCTCGAACTTCATTCGCTTGTCGTTACCCCGCTGGAGCACGGCCCTGTCAAACCATTCTCGTTTTGCTTGCCTTGCACCGTGATTCAAACTACCATCATAGCTGCGCCTTGAGCCGGAGGTAAGTTCACCGAGATCGAGAAGATTGACAGCCATGAAAGCGCCGCAGAAAGCCCAAACCGAGGAAAAAGTGCGCCGCATCCCCGACCAGCCGGACTGGTACTGGGCAGACCCCGAGAGTCTGAAAGTCCATCCGACCTTTCAGGCTCTCATTCCTTTGCAGTCCAAGCACGAGCTACGGACGTTGGACGAAAGCGTTCAAGTACATGGCGAAGCGGATCGACGGCTTCGAAACCGCAACGGCCAGCTTTCGCGAGGGGCGCATGACCGCCTTGATCGATCCCGCAAAGACCAATCGAGCCACACTTGAAGCCGCCCTCAAAAAGCGCGGCGTGGATGTGAAAGCGCCCTGATCGGCGATGGAGGAGGGCGGCAGCGATGAGCGGAATTCAGGTGTCGAGAAGGGATTCGCTTCGGACACTCGGCGGCGCTTTCCTCGCCGGAGCTTTCGGGGCGGGAGGCTGGCCGCAGCGTACCGTCGCTGACGAGCATTCCAGCGAAGAAGCGATCATCGACACGCACGTTCACGTCGTGAATACGCGGCTTCCCGGTCTCCGGGGCCAGACCGTGCCCCTCGCTCCCTTTGGCAAAGACGATACCGAAGGAATGAAGCGACTGGTCAAGATGATCGAGGAGGAGACGAAGCGAGCACGTGTCGTCCATGCCCTCTGCATGCCCCGATTCGAGGTCAGCGACCGGGATCCGCTCGGCATCGAGGCAACCCTTGCCGTGGCCGAGCGCGTTCGTGGACCCAAGCTGCACCCGATCGGGCTGGCGCATCCGGAGCGGTTCGATCAAGATCACCTGGATCGGGTTGAGGCCGTGTTGAGGGAAGGCAAGGTAAAGGCCCTCAAGGTATACCTCGGATATCTCCACTATGAGCCGTACAGCCCCGGCTATCGTCGCTACTACAAGCTGGCGGCGAAGTACAAGATCCCGGTGATCTTCCACTGCGGCGATACCTACTCGCGCACCGCCAAGGTTAAGTACGCCCACCCGCTGAAAATCGACGAGGTGGCCGTGGACTTTCCAGAGACCAAATTCGTGCTGGCGCACTTCGGCAACCCGTGGATTATGGACGCGGCACAGGTGGTGTACAAGAACAAGAACGTCTGGGCCGATCTGTCCGCCATCCTCATCGGAGACGTCCGGGCGTTCACTTCCATGCGCGAGGAAGGGGTGTTGAGTCGCGCCGTGAAGCGAATCAAGGAGGGGATCGAGTACAGCGAATCCCCTGAGAAATTGCTCTTCGGCTCGGATTGGCCACTATCTCCCATGGTGGTCTATCGCGACTTTGTCCGGCAACTATTCCCCGAGAAGCAGCACGCCGCGGTGTTCGGGGGCAATGCCAGGAAGCTGTTTGGGCTGTAGCTCCACGCCGCCTAGGCACTCCGGGAGATGGGCCACGCGCTCGTCGAGCTGAACGGAAATGGCGCTGAAAGGAGATGGTCGTGTTCATCCGCATCGTCGCCACTCCGCTGGGAGAAGCTCCGGAAGAAGTGCGCCGAGCGTGGCTCGGACTGGAGCTGCCCTTGGCTGCCGGGGAAACAGGCCCGCGAAGGGTTCCTACCGGCGGCGTCCTTACCGGACCCCGTACTTTCCTCGGCAAGCTGTTGAAGCTGCTGACTGGGCAGCGGCAGCACTTCTATGGGTACATCATCGACGCCGCGCAGGCGCTGGTTCTGCTGGCTGAAAGGGCCCCCTCGGCCGCCCTGTGGTGGCGTGAGTGCGCTCCTCACTGCTGGCAGCCAGGCCATTTGTTTCTCTTCCCTGCGGAGGTCTGCGCCGAGATTGCCCCCCGTAAGGCCGGCCGACCGAGATCCTCCTTGACCCAAGCTCCGTCGGAACAGCTCTACAGGCGCTCCGGTGGATCGCCTGAGACCGACGCATCCATACCTTGTTCGGACGTTTCCTTCCATCAGGAGTCTGATTCATGAAGCGCGTTCTACCATTGGTCGCCCTGCTGCTGGCGGGGCTGGGCGCTCGGGCCGACGAGCCCAAGAAGATCCTTAATGTGCCCTACGGCCAGCATGAGCGTCAGGTGCTGGATTTCTACCAGGCCAGGTCGGACAAGCCGACGCCGGTCGTCTTCTACTTTCACGGCGGCGGCTGGCGAGGCGGCGACAAGAAAAGCATCAACCCGAAACCGTTCCTCGATAAGGGCATCTCAGTCGTCGCCATCAACTATCGTTACGTCCAGCAGGGCGTTCAGGAAAAGGTCGAGCCGCCGGTCAAGGCGCCGCTGGGAGATGCCGCTCGCGCCTTGCAGTTTGTCCGCTCCAAGGCCACCGAATGGAACCTCGACAAGAAGCGTATCGGCGCCACAGGCGGCTCGGCCGGTGGCTGCTCGTCCCTGTGGCTGGCCTTCCACAACGACATGGCCGACCCCAAGAGTAAGGATCCGATCGCCCGCGAATCCACACGCCTTTATTGTGCGGCGGTCAACGGCGCACAGACCTCCCTCGATCCGAAGGAATTGCGCGAGTGGATGCCGAACTATCGCTACGGTGCCCACGCCTTTGGCTTGAAGGATTTCCAGAGCCTGTACGACAATCGGGAGAAAGTCTTGAAGTGGATCAAGGAGTATTCACCGATCGAGCACGTCAGCAAGGACGATCCGCCGATCGGTCTGTTCTACGGCGGCGATCCCAAGTCGAAGGTCGGCGATTCTCCGAAGGATCCGACGCATTCGCCCATTCTGGGTATCAAATTGGCGGAAAAGCTCAAGGCGACCGGGGTGGACGTGATTCTGGTGTATCCTGGGCATCCCCACTCGAAGTACAAGAATAGCGCGGAATACCTTGTCGATCACTTGCTCCGATAAGGGCATGCATATGTCCCCGGCCCGGTGAAGGGAGGGCGGGGCCAAAAGAATGGCTTGGGACAAGGCCGAGGGACAGCAGCGACGTGCGAGAGCGGAGTTCTCCACTTCTATAGTTAAGGAAGGCACTTTTTTGGACTAGACAAAGAGGTCCACCTCTCAGGAAGGTCAGCATCTTCGAGACAATATTCCCTTACTCGCGAATCAAGTGGGTTTTGACAGGGCGAACTCGGCCTGTTCGATGGCGCACACAGCATCGTATGTGCTGCCGCCGGGTCTAGGTCGATGCGTGGCGCCATCAGAGCGACGAGGTCAGCCCCCTGGCTCCGAGCATGGCACAACACTTTCACGGTCCGGATGCCGGGGTGCAAGAGACCGCCGCACAGCCGCCTGCCAAATTACCGCATGTACTTGTGCTTTGGCGAAAGGCTAATGGGATCGTGTTTGAGGGGCTGGAGGAAACGATCCAGCCTTACTTCGTCTCCTGGGATGTCGGTGAGTCGGTTTTCCAGCATTCGTTCCGCCAGCTTTTCGGCCAGCGCAGGGCCGTTCATCATTCCATGACTTCCGGCGGAGAGCACGAAAAAGCCGGGCCGGGGCGCATCGAGAATCGGCAGATTATCGGGAGTGCGGTCCACCGCGGCGGCCCAGGCCTGGCTGATCGGGAGGCCAGCCAGGGCTGGGACCAGGGCCTCCCACTGTGGACAAAGTTTTTCGTAGTAGTCCCAGTCAAACTCCAGTTGATGTCGGTCCGAGTCATCTTCAGGCTCGTCAGGATTGGTCATCCCCAGAAGAATGCCATGTTCGTGGGGACGTATATAGAGCCCGCGTTCCAGAGCCAGTGCCATGGGCCACGGATCGCTGGTCATGCCCTCGACTCGCGGAAAGGTGACTATTTGATGACGCGATGCGGTCACTGGCAAACTGTCGATATTCAGGAAGTGACCAACATTCCAAAAGCCGCGCGGGCCGGCGGCGTTGACGAGCCATGGGCTTTGCAGTATGCCATGAGGAGTATGGACACGATACGTGTCACCAACGGATTCAATTTGCTGCACAGGACAGCATTCGAGCAAATCGACCATCCCGGTTCGCAGTATGGCCAGCGTGATGTTGCGGATCACAACGGCCGGGTTGACGTAACCATCATTCGCCGTGAATGTCGCACCAAGGAGCAAGTCCCAGCTCAGGGCAGGAAAACGCCGGGATGCCTCCTGGGGACTGAGCCACTCATTCTCCAGGCCGCACGCTTGCCTGAGTGCGACGATCTGCGCGAATTCTTGTTTTTGCTTCTCCGATTCTGCTAGCACATAGTAACCCGTCTGATGAAATCCACTATCGAGCTTCAGCTCCTCTCCCAGTTGCAGATAGAGCTGGCGTGAACGTATGCCCAGACGGATGGCAGTCACCGTTCCGCCCTGCTGGCGAATCATCCCAGCAGAGCGGCTCGTGGCTCCACTGCCGGCATGGTGTCGCTCACAAATCGCCACGCGAAGTTGTCGGCGTTGGACCAGGTGGTAGGCGGTCCACAGCCCCAGGTTGCCGCCGCCAACAATAACACAGTCATAGATGTTTGTCATTTGATCGCTTCTTCAGGAGTTTCTTCATTCGATGTGCAATACTCCAGCACGGCCTTCTTCCTCGCCCTCGTCTCCAGCCAGGCTGACCGCAGCATCATCACTGCGGTAAACGTGACCACGACAACCACCAGCCAGCGCAGGACATCCAGCGCTCCGGTACGAGCAGACCGAGGGCTTCGAACGCCTCCTCGGCCGCATCCGGGAGCTGCTTGTGCAAGGGCTGTCGTTCGCAGGGATCGCGGAGCGGCTGAATGCCGAGGGATTTCGACCGATCAAGCAGGCGGATCGCTTCACTGGTCATCATTGGAAACGCCACGATGGGATTCATGCCAAGCAGGCTCACCAGTATGAGGCAAGGAGCATACAGACTGATTCCCACGGTCATCAAGGCGCCAACGAATCAGATCCCGAGATGGCGGTCCCGGTCAGCTTCAGCCGTTGGATACTCATGAAGGCTCTCGAAGCAAACTTGAAGGAGGCAGCACTCAGCCGCGTTCTCTTTCACCCGCTTCCCACGAGGTCTTCATGTGTTACTTTCAACCGCCCGCTGATACCCGATTCTATGCCGGCGTCGATCTCCACGCCAGATCCCTCTTCCTCGTCGTCCTCGACCACCACGGACAAATACGCTACGCTCGCAATCTCCCCGATCACCCTGAATCCTTCCGCAAAGCCATCGCACCCTTCCGCGACAGACTCGTCGTCGGCCTGATGCTTCGGGCCGCTGACCTCACAGGTCAACGCCGGTGCGTGTGCCCTCGACGGCGCGGCCTGCTCTGGTTATTCTGCCAGGTAGCCCATCCCTTCGAAGAGGTCGTTCATGCGCGTTACCTTCCTGTGTTGCGTCGCCCTGCTCGTTGTCCCCTATGTCGATTCGGCTCCCGCTCCAGTCCGCGGCCTCAAGGCCAAAGAGCAGTTGGAGGCGCTCAAGAAGCGGCTACGGAACTTTCTGGCCGACTGGATGAAGGAGAAGAACCAGCACTTCGATTGGATGGGCACCGACTGGACTTACAAGCCAGAGGTTCGCTTGCTGCGCCGAGTCGGCCCTGAGCGGGCCAAGGTTGTCATCCTGTTCACGGCAGCAGATGCCGCTGGCCGCCGGGATTCGGACAGGGATGTGCTTTTGACCATCTTCTTCGCCTATCAGGATGGTTGCTGGACAACGGAGCAATTTGAGGTGAACATCTGCAACTTCGGCGTGCGCCCGCCTCGTGCTACCTTCGCTTTTCTGATGCTGGCTATTGACGAGGCGGCCGAGAAGTAGCCGCGAGGACATTCCTCCGATGGAAGACGTTGAACGCCTCCACTTGCTCGGCAAGTACCGCACGCCCCGATTCCGCATCGGCGGCATGGTCTTGAGCGAGGTGCGCGGCCAGATCGCCCCGCATAGGAATTAGCCGTTCTTCATGAGGTTCCAGCCCTGTCAGCCTGTTGACTCGGCGAGGCAGGCGCGTTCTATTGGGGAATCGCAGGTGATTCGAGGTGGGGATTGTCTGCACCTGACACCCTTCGCGGCCAATCAAAGGATGAGACGCAATGCTTTTCTCCCGGTTACTCCTTGCATCGTTTCTTCTCAGCGCGCTGGTCGGCGTCGGCACCGGTGCCGACGCTGAAATCCGCCTACCCCGCGACAACCTGATGGTTTACCGCGGGCAGGATGGCAAGCCGGCCCCAGTGAAGACTGTGGCCGACTGGGCCAAACGCCGGGCCGAGGTGATCCGCGGCATGGAAACCGTGATGGGTAAGCTCCCCGGCGAGGAGAAACGCTGCCCCCTGGACATGAAGGTCGAGCAGGAGGCCGATGGTGGGACATACGTTCGTCGGCTGATCACCTACGCATCCGAGCCGGGCAGTCGGGTGCCGGCGTATCTGCTCATCCCCAAGGATGTACTGGAAGGCAAGAAGAAGGTGCCGGCAATCCTGTGTCTGCACGGCACGGACAACGTCATCGGCCACGGAACCGTCGTTGGCCTGGGCAAACGGCCCAACCGCGGCTACGCTCTGGAGCTGGCCAAACGCGGCTACGTCACCCTGGCGCCCAATTACCCGTTGCTGGCCAAATATCAACCGGACCTTAAAAAGCTCGGTTGGGAGAGTGGGACGTTGAAGGCTGTCTGGGACAACATGCGCGGCCTGGACCTGCTCCAATCTTTGCCCTACGTGGACGGGTCGAAGATGGGGACGATCGGCCATTCGCTCGGCGGGCACAATTCCGTCTACACGGCCGTGTTCGATGATCGCCTCAAGGTAGTGGTATCCAGCTGCGGACTGGACTCGTTCCTCGACTATTACAAAGGCGACGAGAAGAGCTGGCTTCCGGAACGCGGCTGGTGCCAGACACGCTACATGCGGAAGCTGGCCCGTTATCGCGGCCATCTCGCCGACATTCCGTTCGACTTCCACGAGATGATCGGTGCCCTGGCGCCGCGCCACGTCCTCATCATCGCGCCAACGAAGGATAGCAATTTCCGCGCAGACAGCGTCGATCGCATCGCAGCCGCCGCCCGGCCCATCTTCAAGCTGCTCGGTGATGCCGACCATCTGAAGGTTGTCCATCCCGACTGTAGCCACGACTTCCCGCCGGATATGCGCGAGATGGCCTATCGGCTGTTCGACAAGGTTCTCGCCGGCAAGTAGACGTCACACTCCCGGCGAGCTCCGCCGAGGTCTGTAAGGCGCGGCCTGGGACCGCAAACCGCTGTGACGGCGTACGTCAAGCCGCCATTGCCCTGCCTCGGCGACCGTTAGCGGTCCCAATCGACACCGCGACTTTACCGCCGCTCCCGCTGTTGTCGCGCTGTGATCTGCTGATACGGAGCAGCGAAGAAAGCGAAGAAAGGTTCGTGGTCGTTTCTCCTCAGCGCCAGCGGAAGAGGAACGAGGGGTTTCACAGCAGAAGATCGTCGATGAGCTTGCCGGCCAGCAGAGCGTGGGGCCGATCGGTCTGATCGCGGAGCTGCGTATCGGGTGGGACGCCGAGCAAGTGATAAACGGTGACGGCGACATCGGCGGGGTGATAGGGAGAATCGGTGGGATAGCCGGCGATCTTGTCGGAGGCGCCGAGGACGCGGCCGGGGGCGGCACCGCCGCCGGCCATGGCCACGGGGTAGACCCACGGCCAATGATCGCGGCCGCCGCCACGATTGATCTTCGGAGTTCGGCCAAACTCCGCTGTCGCCAGCACTAGCGTCTGGCCCAGCAGGCCGCGCTGCTCCAGATCCTCGACCAGGCCGGCGAACGCCTGATCGAATGTCGGACAAAGGGAATCTTTCATCTGCGGGAAGTGGCGTCCGTGCGTGTCCCACGATCCCTCCGGCGTCAGGCAGTAATGGACGTTGATGACCGGCACGCCGGCCTCAGCCAAGCGCCGGGCCAGCAGGCAGCGTTGGCCGAAGGCGGTACGACCATAACGTTCGCGCACCGCCGCCGGCTCGGCTGCCAGATCGAAGGCGCGAGCGGTGGCGGAGCCGGTCAGCAAGTTGAGGGCGCGCTGTTGATGCGCGTCGAAGGTGTCGACCTCGGCGACGTGATCGATAGCGCGCCGCTGCCGATCCAGCTCGGCGAGCAATTTTCGTCGCCCGAGCAGACGCGGCGGCGGCACATCGGGATCGGTCACCACAGCCCGCACGCGCACGTCCGATGCTTGCAATTCCTGATCGATGACGAGCGGGGCATAACGACTGCCGAGGAACCCGGGGGATTGGCCGTGTATTACCTGTACAGCGCTATGGCGGACGCTTAGGAGATCGGTGATGTTCGTCTCCTCGCGAGGACTCAGGCCGCGCTCTTCGCTTGGGCCTGCCTCGCTGGCGAGACAT
>Ga0335075_10010342_pt1 | contig 14173 bp, 14 predicted proteins | sample Lox_Sample_24_FD_206723 | JGI IMG/M metagenome (GOLD analysis project Ga0335075, IMG submission 206723) | Soil microbial communities from Loxahatchee National Wildlife Refuge, Florida, United States - Lox_Sample_2.4 | ecosystem: Environmental > Terrestrial > Soil > Wetlands | place: USA...
GCACATCGACCTGAACTGGGAGAACATCACCGCCCCGCGCTTTTGCATCCTCGACATGGAGCACTGGTGCGTGGCCGTCACCGGCTACGGCGCCGCTTACCTCTACCTCACGGCGCTTGAAGTCCCTGCGGTGGCGGACCTGGTCTACGAGGCGCTGGCAGGGGTGCTGGACACGCCGAGCGGCAGGTACGCCCAGCTGGTTGCCGCCGCGCTCATCATCAGGAACCTCACCCGGCTGCCCGACCCGGGCGGCCTGGCGGCCAGGCTCCACGACTACACCGACACGCTGCTCGCCTGACCGGATACCCGGCCAAAGCCACGGAGGCGCTCATGACCTATCAGCTCATCGCCAGCCCCTACCCCGAAGGGCACCTCGTCGTCCGCCCCGGACACGACGGCGCGGTCCGGATCGGCGCCGCCCGGTACGCCGAGCTACGCGACGCGCCTCCCGACGCCGCACTGCCGTCCTGGCTCATTGAGGCAACCCGCGCAGGGTGGGGCATTGACCTGGCGGGCCGCGCGACAGCCGAGACGGTCCTGGTCCGGCCCGAGACCGTGTACGGATACGCCCGCGCCAGCTACGAGGTGAACCTCGGCTGCAACTATGACTGTGAGCACTGCTACCTCGGGGAGAAGCTGTTCGCGGGCATGGACTGGCCCGGCCGGGAGCGGCTGCTGCAGGTGATGGCCGACGCCGGGGTGCTGTGGCTGCAGCTGACTGGTGGTGAGCCGCTGATCGACCCGCTGTTCGCCGAGACCCACGCCGCCGCGTGGGACATGGGGATGATGATCCAGATCTCCTCCAATGGATCACGGCTGGACCGGACCAAGACCCTCGACCTGCTGACGACCCGCAGGCCGTACCGGCTCACCCTGAGCCTGTACGGCGCGACCGAGGAGTCCTACGACGGGATGACCCGGCGGAGGGGATCGTTCCGGCGTTTCGTGCGAGGGCTCGCCGCCGCACACGAGGCGCGGCTGCCTATGCGGATCAACATCGTGGTCTCGAACCGCAACGCCCACGAGGTGTCCGCGATGAAGGCGATCGCCGATCGGTTCGGCATCGAGTCGTTCGAGTACACGAACATCAGCCCGACCATTCACGGCGGTGCAGAGGTACTGCCCAGCCAGTCGCGCGAGATGCTCCGCAGGCGCAAGCCGTACACCGGCTGCAACGCCGGGATCACCCACTTTCACGCCGACCCGCACGGCCGGGCGTCTATCTGCAAGGTCGGCCGCGACCCCCAGGTCGACCTCATCACAGAGGGCGTGGACGGCCTGCGCCGGCTCGCCACCGTCGCCGACTCGCTTGTCACCCGGCACGGCGGATGCTCGGGCTGCACCCTCCAGAAGACCTGCGGAACCTGCATGCCGCTAGCGAACCTGTACCGGCAGGCGCAGGCGCCGCTCGAAGTCTTCTGCCAGCACGGCCAGCACGGAAAGAGGTGAGGCAGCCGACATCGAGTGCCTCTGCCAGAAGGAAAGGAGGTGAAAAGGCTCATGACCGCAGTTGCCATCGAACTGCTCACCCACCCGCCCGAGCCGGCGAGCGTGCCTCATGCCCACACGCCGACAGGACTCGCGCCGGACGCCGTAGAGTTCATCGCCGACACCGATAACCTGCTTACGATGTGCTCGTGCAGCGCGAGCAGCGACCAGCCGTACTGAGGCCGAGCAACTAGCTCGGCCAGGGGACCCGGCACGCCGCCGGGTCCCCTCAGGCATGACCCCAGGAGCACCGTGGAACAGCGCATCGCGTGGGACGACCTGCCCGGCTCCCCCAAGCAGGCGATCGAGGCCCGCACCGGTCGCATCGTCGGCGTGCGCGTGGCCACGGCGGGGCTGAACTCGCCGCTGGCCGCGATCCTCGACACCAGTGATGGCAAGGTGTTCGTCAAGGGCATGCCCTCTGGCCACCGCCGGGTCGTCACCCAGGCTCGCGAGGCCGCTGTCGCCCCGCTCGTCAAGGAGATCTCCCCGGCCCTGCTGTGGCACTTCGATGAGGGCGGATGGAACGTCCTCGGCTACGAGTACGCGCCCGGCCGCCACGCCGACTACGCGCCTGGCTCTCCGGACCTTGACCAATTGGTGGACCTTATGGGCGCGCTGAGTGCCATCAAGGTCCCCGATGATCCCGGGCCGTTCAAGCACGCGGAGGACCGCTGGGTCCCCTACGTTGATGATCCCGCCTCCGCGATAGTCTTCGCCGGCTCGGTGCTCACGCACTCGGACTGGACGCCGGACAACGTCCTGGTGTCGCCCAACCGCGCCTGGCTGATCGACTGGGCCTGGCCCACCCTCGGCGCCGCCTGGACCGACCCGGCCTGCTGGATACTGCGGCTCATGGCCTCCGGCGGCCACCCCGCACCTGAGGCCGAACGGCAAGCCTCTCGCCTGCCAGCCTTCCAGGCCGCCGACCCGGCGCATATTGACCTGTTCGCCGCAGCCAACGTTCGGCTATGGGACGAGATCGCCCAGTCCAGCATCAGCGACTGGACCAGGGACATGGCAAAAGCCGCGCACGCGTGGTCCACCTTCCGCCGGGCCCGCTGAGGTCAACGACGAAACCTTGGACCCCGCTGACCGGCTATGTACCTGGACGGTCCCGATGCAGGTCAGCGCGAGAATATACCTCGCCAGGCCTGGTGCTTCCGGACCCGGTGCCGTCCATGCGGCGGGTCCAGGTCGGCAATCGACGACAGCCACCCCGGAGGCATATGAACTGAGTCCTGCACGCGCGCGCCGCCCGGCTGCCGAGCCGGGCGGCCTCATCAGACGTCGCGCCACCGGACGAAGACAGTAGCGAGCGTGAACGCGATCGCAGGCCAGCAACACAGTGCAAGCCACGCCGCTCCGGCGGATACTTGCGTGCCCGGGTCCGGCTGGGCGGCAAGGACGGACCAGGCGCCGTAGGCCGTCAGGTGCCGGGCCGTCGGCCCGGCTAGGCCTGGCAGCAGTGCCAGCACGATGACGACGGCGGCCACCGCGATCACGGGGCGGCGCGCCATCGCACCGAACGACAGGCCAGTGACCGCTCCCAGTGGCATGAGCAGCGTAAACGCGGCTGCGGTCCGCAGCCCGCCCGGCTGGCTCAACGGCGCCGCGTAGTGCCCGGAAGAGAGGATGACCCCGCTCGCGAGGACGACGGCGACGGTCACGGCAGCATCAGCGATGCCCGCGACGGCCGCGAGTGCGAGCGCCTTGGCCAGCATGACGCGCCCGCGTGCCGGACTGGCGGTGAATGTCGTCCGGATCAGCCCGCTGGAGTACTCGCCGGTCATGATCGCGGCGCCGAAGCACGCCGCGATCGTCATGAGCAGGCCCCCGGTGCCCGCATTGAACGCGTTGTCCAGGGACGGGTAGGAGGCGCGGTCCGCCGGCCGGATGTTCAGCTTGGCGCTGAGCAGGCAGGCGGCGGCCACGGCAATCAGCAACGAGCACGCCAGGAAGTAGCGGGTGGAGCGTAGCGATAGCAGCCTTATGCGCTCGGCGGCGACAAGGTCGCGCACCCGGGTGTTCCTCATGCGTCCCTCCAGCCCATGACGGAAATGACGATGACGGCTGATGCGGCCAGCCAGACGGCGAGGGCCGTCCATGCGGCGGTCAGCGATTCCACGCCGCCGACCAGGTGCGCGTTACCCGCGACGGCGAGCCGGGAGAAGAAGGAGAAGGGCATCGCGTTAGCGGCATCCACAGCCCACCTGGTGGATGCGGACTTGAGGGCGAACGGGGTGAAGACGAACAGGACGCAGACCGCGACGATGGTGGCGGGGGTGTTGCGGATGACCGCGCCCAGGGCCATGCCTGCCAGCGCGCACAACGGGGTGACCAAGGTCGTGGATAGGATCAGCCTGGCCGTGTCAGCGCCGCTCACCGGGATGCTGATGTGGTAGCCGGCAAGCACCGCCTCGTTGATCGCGTAGGAGCCGGCGGCGATTACCGCGCCGGGAACGGTCATCGTGGCGGCGGTCACCGCGCACTTGGCCGCCGCGACCTTGCGGCGGGCTGGCGCGGCGGTGAACGTCGCCCGGATCAGGCCGGTGGAGTGCTCGCCGGTGACGGTCATGGCCCCGACGGCACCGGCGACGATCATCGCGAGCATCCAGGTGGGGCCGCCGAAGACGCCGTGCACCGGGTCGAAGGCCGGCCGCAACTGCCGCGGCATGGACTGCCATACCTGGTAGCCGTCTTGGGCGCCGCGATAGGCCAGGTAGAGGTAGACGGCCACCAGGACCGCGAGCGTTACCGTGGTCGAGCGCAGCGAGCGGAACTTGATCCACTCGGCGACGACGAGGTCGGCCATCCGGGCGCGGCCCGCGGGGGTCCCCCTGGCAGGGGCCATGGTGTTCTCCGCCGTGGTCACCGGGCACCTCCCGTACCGTACTGCGTGCTCGTGGCGGTGACCTCCATGAACGCGTCCTCGAGCTCTCCGGTGGCCGAGCGCGCGGCGAAGTCCTGCAGGGGCTCGTCGGCGATGAGCTCACCGCGGCCCAGCACGATGAGGTGATCGGCGGTGTGCGACATCTCGCTCATCAGGTGGCTTGAGACGAATACGGTGCGGCCTTCGGCGGCTAGCCGCCGCAACAGTGTCCGTATCCACCGCACGCCTTCGGGGTCGAGCCCGTTCAGCGGCTCGTCGAACAGCAGCACGGGAGGGTCGCCGAGCAGCGCGGCCGCGATCCCGAGCCGCTGGCGCATGCCCAGCGAGTACGTTCCGGCCCGTCGCCGCGCGGCGTCGGTCAGTCCGGTCTCCGCGAGCACCTCGTCGACGCGGCGCCGCGGCAGGCCGTTGCCGCGGGCCAGCGCCCACAGGTGCGCGTGCCCGCTGCGCCCCGGATGGATGTCCCCGGCGTCAAGGAGAGCGCCCGCGTGCCGCAGTCCGGCGCCGAGGTCGCGGAACTGGCGGCCGCCGAGGGTGGCGGTGCCGCTGGTCGGCGTGTTCAGGCCGAGGATGAGCCGCAACGTGGTCGATTTGCCGGAGCCGTTCGGGCCGAGGAAGCCAGTGACCTTGCCGGGCTGGACCCGGAAGGTCAGGTCCCGGACCGCGTGGAGCCGCCCGAAGGTCTTGGTGAGGTGATTCACTTCGATCATGTGCTTCAGGCTGCCGGGTGCTCGCGACCGCGGCATCGGGTCGCTGTCGGGTTTCCGGGACCCGGGTTCCGCCTGGGGGAGTAAGCCCGCGGGGGGAGGCGCCTCGCGGAGGGTGCTCGTTACCATCGGTGCGTGGATCCCCGCCTAAGACGCCTGTCACAGGTTGCCTCGCCGTCGCTGGCCTGGGTGGCGGCCCTGGTATTCGCCTGGCTGCTGTTCGCCACGTTGCCGGATGGAGTCGCTGTGGTGTGGCGCCTGGCGGACCTTCGCCTGTCTGGCCAGGAGCGCCTGGAGATCGCGGTGGTGGCCGCGGTCCCGGTCGTGTTCGCGCGGCGCTGGCCGACGCAGGTTCTCGGGCTGTTGCTTGCCGAGGTACTGGCAAGTGCGGCGGCTGAGCTCACCTCCCCGGCCTGGTTGCCAGCCACCGCCTGCGTGCTGTTCGCCGTCGCGGTCACCCGCCCGCGCCGCGTGTCCTTCACCGCCATGATGGTCGCGCTGGGGGCGTGGGCGGCTACCACGGCGCTCCAGCCGCCCGGTAAAGCAAGCATGGTGGCGAACCCGCTGACGCACGGATTCGGCGTCGTGCTGCTCGCGCTGGCCGTCGCCCTGGTCTCGGGGGTGCTGATCCGGGAACGTCGCGAGCACGCCGCGGCGATGCGCGGGCAGGCCGCGGCCCACGCCGTGACCGCGGAACGGCTGCGGATCGCCCGCGACCTGCACGACATGGTGGCGCACAGCATCGGGATCATCGCCATCCAGTCGGGGGCGGCCCGCAGGGTCATGGACACGCAACCGGACAACGCCCGGGACGCTCTCGCCGCGATCGAGGCGGCCAGCCAGGAAACACTCGCCGGACTGCGGCACATGCTCGGCGCCCTGAGGCAGGCCAAGTCCGACGCCGAGGGGACGGACGGCGTGCCGGTGACCGGACTGGCCGACGTGGAACGGCTCGCGGTGATGGCAGCGGAGGCGGGGATTCAGGTCGACGTCCGCTGGGGCGGTCTCCGACGCCCGCTGCCGCCGGAGATAGAGGTGTCCGCGTTCCGGATCATCCAGGAGGCGGTGACGAACGTGGTGCGCCATGCCGGGACGCCTCGCTGCCGCGTCGCGGTTGAGTTCCGCGAGGACGAACTGGCCGTTGAGGTGACCGACGACGGACGCGGTGGCGCTCCCGAGGGCGCAGGCTACGGCCTGGCCGGGATGCGGGAGCGCGTCAGCTTGCTGCAAGGGGACTTCACCGCCGGACCACGCCCGGAGGGCGGCTTCCGTGTCGCCGTGCGGATCCCCGCATGACGATCCGGGTGCTGTTGGCGGACGACCAGCCGCTGATCCGGGCCGGGCTGACCATGGTCGTCACCGACACGCCGGACATCGAGGTGGTCGCGGAGGCAGGCTCGGGGGCCGAGGCGGTGCGACTCGCGGCGGAGGCGCACGCGGACGTCGTGGTGATGGATATCCGGATGCCCGGAACGGACGGCATCGCGGCGACAAGGGCGATCACCGCCGGCTCGGCGGCCCGGGTGATCATGCTCACCACGTTCGACGACGACGAGAACGTGTACGCCGCGCTGCGCGCGGGAGCCAGCGGATTCCTGGTCAAGGACATGGCGCTGGACGACATCCTCGCCGCGATCAGGGTGGTGGCGGCCGGGGAGGCGCTGCTCGCGCCCACAGTGACCCGCCGTCTCATCCGGCATTTCGCCGCCGCGCGACCCCGCGCGGCGGGGCGCACTCTCGACGGGGTGACGGGGCGCGAGCGCGAGGTGCTGGTCCTCGTCGGCCGCGGCTTGTCAAACAGCGAGATCGCAGCCGAGTTGTTCATCAGCACGGCGACCGTCAAGACGCACCTGGCGAGCCTGCTCCTCAAGCTCGGGGCGCGGACCGGGTCCAGCTTGTTGTCATGGCCCATGAGGCGGGCCTGGTGTGACCGGCTAGCTACCGCTCCGGCGGCGCGTCGCCGCTGCTGGCAGGCCGCCGGCTGTCCGATAACTCCAAGGCCGCCTTCCGGTCGGTGACCGGACTGGTGCTGGCCGTCTTCCCCGGCACGATGGCCGGCGTGGTGCTGCCCGCGGCTCAGGCGGGCGTGGGCTCGTACGCTGCCGTGGCGCTGGGCAACGTGCTGCGCGACGATCATCGCCGGACGGGACACCCCGCCTACACAGCGCAAGCGGCCGTTCACCTTGCTGCGGGTCAGTGGCGTCCCGGTAGGCGTGCTGTCCGGAGTGGTGCTCATGGAGGCGGTCCTGCCGCTGGCCGCCACCACCGTCATCGCGGCGGGCATCGCCTACGGCACGTCCGTCTTGGCCGTGAGCAGGCTGGCTTCGGAGGGCGTCGCCATCCCTGGACCCGGGCGCGTGTACTACGAGACCCTCGGCGCAGGCCTGGCCCTCGCCCTGCTCATCATCTTCTTGACGATCCCTCTCCTGCGCCGCATGAGCGCACCGGGCAACATCCGCTTCGAATGACAAGGTCTACGGATGATCTCGTGTCGCGTAGTAATCCGCGATTGCGGTGAAGGATTCCTTCGGCTCCCATGCCATGTCCGGGTAGGTGGTGCCGTGCCTGCCGCCGGGGTAGGGCTTGACGAGGCTGAAGCTGTTGGCGTCGAGGTCGTGTTCCGGGTCGTCGCCGTGGAGCATGAGCGGGGCGGTGAAGGTGTAGGCGAACGCGCCGTCGACCCCGGCTGAGTCCAGCAGTTCGAGCTGGCGCAGCAGGCTGGCGGCCTGCAGGTTCTCGTCGCGTTCCTGGATGGCCCTGACGCGCGGCCGGACGAGCCTTCCCGTCAGCGGCAGCATGTGCAGGACCGCGGTGACGGGGTCGATGTTATCCGGGGGCATGGGGCCGAACTGGTCGGCGCCGGTGCAGGTGCAGAACCCGAACTCGGTGATCACCACCGGCTTGCCCGAGCCGAGCAGCGGCTCCAGCGTCTGGAGGTAGCGGTCCTTGCCTGGCTCCGTCCAGTAGTGGTTGACGCCGATGATGTCGAACATGTCCCAGTCGACTCGCTCGAACGGCAGCGACGCGTAGCTGACCGGGCCGTGGAATTCCTCGCGCACGGCCGCGGTGGCCCGGGCAAGGAACGCGTTGAGCAGCTGGCTGCCGGCGCCGGACTTGACGGCCTCGCGGATCGCCGGGATGCGCCTGCCGCGGGTGCGGCCCTTGACGATGCCGCGCATGAAGAGCGTCAGTTCGTTGCCGGCGCAGAACACTAGCTGCCCCGGCCACTGCGCGCGCAGTTCCTCGGCGGCCGCGGCCGCGCGCGCGAGGTGGCGCAGCGTCGTGTCGGGGGACTTGTCCCACAGTTCCGGGCTGAACCATACCTCCAGGCCCTGGCGGAGGGCGGTCTCGGCTGCGGCGGTGAGCCGCCTGGTGTCCCTGGCACGGATCCTGACCGCGTTGCAGTGCAGGCCGGCCTTGATGATCTCCAGCTCGCGGTGCGCGAGCGCAGGGGTGTAGTCCGGCCGCCAGGTCACGCCCGTCACGCAGCCAGCATCGTAAACGACGCCCTTGCTCCTCATCGTGCAGCTCTCCTTTCCGGGCCCTGCGGCATGCATCGAGTATGACAACCAACCGTTGTCACTGTCAACCCCCTGTTGTCAGCGCTGCCGGGCCGAGGCGCACGCTGCGAGCCGGGCGCCGAGTTCGAGGTCAATGGTGACCTGTTCGGCCGACCCGGCGAAGGTGAGCGTGAGGCGGCGAGCGAGCGGATCGAGGCGGCTGCGAAACTCGGCGCTGAACTGTTCGATGGGGCCGTCCCCGCTGCTGAAGGCGCCCACGCTGCGGATGTAGGAGTTGCCGCGGTCATCGTCCGCGCTGAACTCCATGCTCGGCCATTTCCCGCTGCCGCTGCGGCGGTCCTCGACCGGCCCGGGCTCGCGTCCGGGCTCGCGTCCGGGCTCGCTAAGGAGACGACCTTGCCCAGCATGACCTGCTCACAAGCCGTGGAGGTGGACTCAGGTCCCGCCCGCGAACCCAGCGGCGCCCTCCAGCGCCGTTCCTGGCAGGATAGCAATCGCCCTGCCATCCGCAGGCGGCGCTGCCCACTGGGATACTAGCTCCGTGAACCAGCCACAGCTCTTCATGCGGCTGCCCGAGCTGACTGACCTGCCTGCCGCCCCGCCGCATGGCCCCGACTACGCGTTGCGCACGGCGGTGCCCGCCGATCATGAGCAGCTGGCCGAGCTGCTATCCGAAGCGTTCGGCGACAGGTGGGACGCCGAGCGGGTAGCGGCGGAGTTTTCGCCCGGCAACGGAGTGGAGGCCACCTACGTGGTCGTCTCGCCCGCGGGGGTGGTTGCCACCGCCTCCGCCCGCCGCCTGCCCGACCGCTACCCGGACGCGGGTTATGTGCACTACGTGGGCGTTCGGATCGGCGATCGGGGCCGGCGCCTCGGCGAGGTGGTCACCCGGCGGGTGCTCGCCCACTTCGTTGCGGCGGGCTTGGATCAGGCGGTGCTCGAGACCGACGACTTCCGCCTGCCTGCGGTGCGTACCTATCTGCGGCTCGGCTTTGTGCCCCAGCCGCAAACGCCGGGTGAGGCTCGCCGCTGGTCGAGAGTGCTTCGGAACCTCACGCGAACGGGCGCGGGGGCCGCGAAGGCCCCTGGCACACCAGGTCACCACCGGTCAAGCGCCGCCCGGGCTGACGTCATGGGGCTGTCGGAGTACGTCTACCAGCGCACCCGCGGTAGGCTCACCGGACTCACCGACGACGAGTACTTCTGGGAGCCGGTGCCCGGCTGCTGGACGATCCGCCGGACGGATTCCGGGGCCTATCGCGCTGACTACGCGGACCGGCCCGCCGCTGCCACTAGTGCCAGTGACCCGCCCTTGACGACGATCGCGTGGCGGCTGTGGCACCTCATCGGCTGCTATGGGGGGAAACGGAATCCGCGGTGGCTGGGAGTGCAGCGACCAGCCGGCGGGTTCGAGCGGGATGACCCGGCACCGCCCACCGCCGCAGAGGCCCTGGCCATCTTCGACCGGGCGCACGCCTTCTGGCAGGAACTGCTCCAGGAGGTGCCCGCGGCTTCCTGGTGGGAGCCGCTGGGGCCCGTCGCTGGCCCGTACGCCGAGGATGACAGGGCATCCCTCGTGCTCCACCAGCTGGACGAGCAGATCCACCACGGGGCCGAGCTCGGCGTCCTGCGCGACCTGTACCGACATGGAGGTGGCCAGTCCACCCGCTCCGCGGATGACAGCTGACGGCAACCCGAGGGTTAGGACGCGCGAACTGATCGACCCCTGGCAGGCACCGAGGACCCGGACATCGCAGGTGGCCGACCCGGTTCGCGCCGCAGCCGCCGCGACTCGCCGGGCCGCGCCGGGTATGGGAAGATCGCCGCGTTGGCGAGTAATGTGCCGGTTGTGTCGGCCGACTTCGACTTCGATGATGATCAGCGCGGTGGGCCCTGGAGGTCTGTGCTCGGCGTGCTACGCACCGTTGGCGGGGCCGTCGTCTTCATGGTCGCGCTCGCCATCTTGTACCTGGCGTTCCGGCCGCCGAGCCACCCGCAGGCGAGCACCGCATCGGCCACCACCAGCCCGTACAGCCCGTACGCCAGCGGCGCGCAGGGCGTAGGCCAGGGAACTGGCGTCCAGCCCGCGACTGGCGCGCCGACGGTGCCGGCCGCCACCGTCCGACCGTCCGCATCCCCCAAGGCCAGCACCAGCCCGGCCGCGGGCCCTCTTGACGCGCAGGCCCAGGCCTACCTCGCCGGGCGCCGCGGACGGGTCGAGGCGGATGTGTATGACCTGTCCACCGGCCAGCAGTGGACGCTTGGCCAGCAGGCGCCGCAAGCCGAGGCGAGCGTCGTGAAGCTGGAGATCCTCGAGGCCGTGCTGCACCAGCGGATGGTCCAGCGAGTGGTCCTCTCGCTGTCCGAGCAGGAGCTCACTCCCCCGATGATCGAGCAGAGCGACGACGAGGCCGGCACCACCATGTGGGAGGACGTGGGCGGAGCCAAGGGGATGCGGGCCTTCGACCACAACGTGGGCCTCAGGCAAACCAGCCCATCGAACTGCCTGCAGTGCCCCGGCTCATCCTTGCCTGGCTGGGGGCTGACCACCAGCACGCCGCAGGACCAGATCACCTTGCTCCGCCAGCTGGTCCAGCCAAGCGCGGTTCTTGACCGCAACGATCAGAAGTACGCCCTGCACTTGCTGGAGAACGTCACGCTGTCTCAGCGGTGGGGGGTCTCAAGCGGCGTGCCCGCCGGCGTGACGGTGGCACTCAAGAATGGCTGGCAACCGCTGCCTGCTGGCAATCTCGACTGGCAGGTCGACAGCGTCGGCTGGGTTTCTGGCGACGGCCGGAACTATCTGCTGGCAATGCTCAGTAGCGGCAACCCCAGCCAGCAGTACGGCATCGACACCCTCAACCACCTCGGCGCGATGGCGTGGAGCGCACTGGCGCCGCGCCACTAGCTCGCGAGCCCGAGGCTCGGTATTCAGGCGCTGCGGTTGTGCGGGGTTGTGCGGCCTGCCCGGTGGCGCGAATGCACTGACGCGAATGTACTGGCGTGAATACAGGTGCTAGATACGAATGACACCGTTTCCGTGCCGGATCACGGGGTAGGGGCCACGAAACAAGAAAGCCACCAAACCTCATGGGAATGACTGTGCACAGTAAGCTCAGAAAGTGGTTAGGCAGGCACGCACCGTAATTGAATCGTCCGATCCGGCCGCCGGGACCGGACGAGGACGCGCCCTCTTCGATTCGTGGATCCCGGTGCTCTTCCTGGCCTCCGGTGCGGCCGGGCTGATCTATCAGGTGGTCTGGACCCAGGACCTAGTCCTGATCTTCGGCAATACCACGCTGGCGATCGTCACCACGGTGACGGCGTTCCTGGCCGGGCTGGGAATAGGCGCGCTAATCGGCGGGGCCGTGGGCGCGCGACTGCGCCGGGCGCTGGCGGTGTACGGGCTGCTTGAGATCGCGGTCGGCTGTCTCGCACTGCTGATGCCCCTGGCGTTCGGGGCAATCGCGACGGTGTTCCGCACCGCCTACCTGTCGTTTCCCCCGACTGAGGTCGGGCTGATCCGGTTCGGGCTGGCGTTCGTGGCGCTGGCGCCGCCGACCATCCTGATGGGGATGTCGCTGCCGGTGCTGACCCGTCACATGGTGCGTAACGACCCGGACGTAGGGGAGCGGATAGCCCGCCTCTATGGCCTCAACACGCTAGGTGCGGTGGCCGGATCACTCGCCAGCGGATACCTGCTGATCGAGTTGATCGGGCTGCGCGATACGACGCTGGTCGCCGTCGGGCTGAACCTCTGCGCCGGGGGCGGTGCCCTCCTGATGTTCAGGGCGCTGCGGTCGGCGGCCGACCGCGAGCCGCCCCTCGCTCCTGCGCCCGAGCCCCGATCGCGGGCGCCGCTGCAGCGGCGGCAGTGGCTGCTGCTCGCGGTCACCTTCACCTCCGGCCTGGTCAGCCTGGCCCTGGAGATGCTGTGGACCCGGATGATGCTCCAGGGCACCGGCTCCTCCATCTATGTGTTCATCGCGGTAGTGGCCGTGTTCCTGATCGGAGTGGCGGGCGGCAGCCTGATCTACGAACGGCAGCGCGACGGCCGCCCCCAGCTGGCGACCCTCGGCGCTCTCCTGGCCCTGGCGGCCGGGCTGGCGCTCGTGCCGATGGTCATCAGCAACGTGTACGGGCCGTTGTGGCTGTAGCTTGCGGTCGGGCTCATACTCCCGGTCACCACGATCTTCGGCTACACGTTCCCGCTCACCGTCCGGCTGTTCGCGGGCCGGGCCGACCAGGCGAGCCGGGGGGTCGGGCTGGTCTACGCGGCCAACACCGCAGGCTGCGTGGCCGGCACCGTGCTGGCCGGGTTCGTGCTGATACCCACGCTCGGGGTGAGCGTGTCGATCATCGTGGTGGGCCTGGTCCTAGCGGTGTTCGGTGGCGCGCTGGCGATCGGGTCGGCGCCGCGCCGCAAGGCGGTGCGCCCGGCGGTGAGCCTCGCCGCGGTGGCGGCGCTGCTGGCGGTGTTCTTCACCCCGGTCGCCCAGCTGACCTATGTGCAACGCGAGATCGGCCGGACCGGTGTCCAGACCGCGCACTACGAGGACAGCGTCGCCTCGGTCGACGTCACCGCCGGCTCGTCGGCCGCTCGCAGCCTGTTCATCAACGGCGTGGGCATCACCAAGCTCACGATCGTCACCAAGATGCTGGCCTACGTGCCCAAGGCCGCCCGGCCCAACGCGACCACGATGCTCAACATCTGCTTCGGGATGGGCTCGACGTTCCGGTCCTCGATCATCCTTGGCCTGCACACCACCGCGGTCGACCTGGACCCGACCGTGCCGTCGGTGATGGGGTGGTTCTATTCGGGCGCTAGTAATTACCTGCACAATCAGCTGAGTCAGGTCGTCATCAGCGACGGCCGCAACTACGTCCGGCTGTCGAACAAGCGCTACGACCTGATCACCGTCGATCCGCCCCCACCGATCTGGAGCGCTGGCGCGGTGGTACTCCAGGACCAGGAGTTCTACCAGGAGGCCGCCCAGCGCCTTAACCCCGGCGGCGTGCTGACGACCTACATCCCGCTCCAGCAGCCGCAGCTGGAGAAGATGCTCCTGCGCACGTTCAGGACCGAGTTCCGCCACATGTCGGTCGTCTTCGCCCCCGGGCGCCATGGCGTTTACATCATGGGCTCCCAGGCTCCGATCACCTTCACTCCCTCCGGGATCAGCGCGGCTGTCGGAACCCCGGCCGCCCAGGCTGACCTGCAAGGGGCGCCCGACTACCATCCCACCACCACCGCGCAGTGGGTGTCGGGCATCCGCGGCGACGTCTGGCTGGCCGACAGCCAGGTCGATGCCTACACGGGACCGGGCCCGCTGGTTACCGACGACCATCCGCTGACCGAGTACTTCATGCTCCACGGGTTCGGCGCGGGCACCACGCAGCTCGTCCAGCGGCTATGCCTGGTCGTCGGCGGGCTGCTCGCGCTGCTCATCGTCGCTTACGCGGTCGACTCGGCCTTGCGCAGGCGACCTCGGGTCGTGGCCGAGGGGCCGCGGCTGTTATCCCGCGACTGCTGGCGTGACCGGGCCCGGCAGGCCGGGCCCGGT
>Ga0335075_10010343_pt1 | contig 14173 bp, 10 predicted proteins | sample Lox_Sample_24_FD_206723 | JGI IMG/M metagenome (GOLD analysis project Ga0335075, IMG submission 206723) | Soil microbial communities from Loxahatchee National Wildlife Refuge, Florida, United States - Lox_Sample_2.4 | ecosystem: Environmental > Terrestrial > Soil > Wetlands | place: USA...
ATGTCGGTCTGCATTCTCGCGGCGCAGATTGTGATGGTGCCGATGGCGATGCTGGTCGCCCGCAAGGCCGATGCCTGGGGCCGCAAGCCGCTGTTTCTGGCGGCGTTCCTGATCCTGCCCATCCGCGGCGCGCTTTACCCGCTATCCGACGACCCGACGTGGCTCGTCGCGATACAATGCCTCGACGGGATTGGCGCCGGGTTGTTTGGCGCGCTGTTCCCGCTGATCGTCGCCGACCTGACCTGGGGCACCGGTCGGTTCAACGTGACGCGCGGGGCGGTGCAGGCGGCGCAAGGCACCGGCGCCGCATTGTCGAACCTCATCGCCGGGCTGATCGTCAGCGTTGCCGGGTTTTCGGCCGCCTTTATGACGCTTGCGGCGATCGCGGCGCTCGGGTTGGTGCTATTCTCGGTCGCGATGCCCGAGACCCGAAACCTCAGCGACAAGACCGCCGAGAGATTGCGGCCAGCGCTCGGCTTAGCCATCGAGTGAGCCACCTGCAGACCACCACGACGGCGGCGATTTTTCTCGCGACCTATCTTGTCGTCGCGATCGGACGGGTGCCGGGGTTGCGTATCGATCGTGCCGGCGCGGCGCTGGTCGGCGGCAGCTTGATGCTCGCGGTCGGCGCGGTCGGGCTCGACGATCTCGGCAAGACCGTCGATTTGCCGACGCTGGCGCTGCTGCTCGGCTTGATGATCGTCGTCGGCAATTTGCGGCTGTCCGGGTTCTTTCGGCTGGTGACGGGCTGGGTCGTGGCGCGCGCCCGGCATCCGCTGCAGCTTCTCGCCGCGGTGATCGTCAGCGCCGGCGTGTTCTCGGCCTTTCTGCTCAATGATGCGATCTGCCTGGTGATGACGCCGCTTGTTGTCGACATCGCGCGCCGGCTGCGGCGCGATCCGGTGCCCTATCTGCTCGCCGTGGCGATGGCGTCCAATATCGGCAGCACCGCGACGATCACCGGCAACCCGCAGAACATCCTGATCGGCAGCTTTTCCGGGCTGCCTTATGGCCGTTTCGCGGCGGTGCTGTCGCCGGTCGCGGCGGCGGGGCTGGTGCTGACCTTTGTATTGATCTGGGCGATGCATCGCCGGGAGTTTCGCCGCGGCGAGTGGTTTGGCGCGCCGTCCCGGCCAGCGCACCTGCACCGGCCGCTGACATTAAAGGCGATCGTCGTGACGCTGGTGATGGTCGCCGCGTTCTTTGCCGGCGTATCGCCGGCGCTGGCCGCGCTGGTCGCCGGCGGTGCGATGCTGGTGACGCGGATCGTCAGGAGCGAGCGCATCTACCGCGAGATCGACTGGCCGTTGCTGTTGATGTTCGCCGGGCTTTTTGTCGTCGTCGCCGGGTTCGAGAAAGCCCTGCTGACCCCGCAAGTCGTCGCCGCGGTCGGGCGCCTGCATCTCGACCAGGTGCCGGTGCTGAGCCTCGTCACCGCGGTGCTCTCGAACCTCGTCAGCAATGTTCCGGCGGTGTTGGTGCTGCGGCCGTTTATCGGCGCGGCGGGCGAACCCGACCGCGCGTGGCTGACGATCGCGATGGCCTCGACCTTGGCCGGCAACCTGACGATCCTCGGGTCGGTCGCCAATCTGATCGTCGTGCAAGCCGCGCGCGCCAAGGGCGTGCAGATCGGCTTCTGGGCTTATTTCCGGATCGGCGCGCCACTGACGGTGTTGACGATCCTCGTCGGCGCGTGTTGGCTGTCCCGATGATTTTCTTTAGCGAAAGCGCGCTCATCGAGCCGAGCCGCCTCTCCGAATGGGGCGAGTGGTACAAGGGTCACCTCGCGGCGATGACCTCCGTTCCCGGCGTATTGTCGGCGCAGCGTTTCGCCGCGCTCGACCGCGGCGTGCCGGCATCGCTGGCGATGTATACGGTGACCTCGCCTGCGGTGTTCGAGAACGAGATCTACCGGCGCGTGCGCGGCATGGGGCCGTGGGTCGGCCTCGTCGACGAGACCCAGCACCGCCGCAACCTGTTTGACGGGCTCGACACCGCGCCGGAAATCCCCGAGGGCGGGGTGCTCGCGGTCGCCGACCGCGCCGCGCCCGACCGCAAGGGGTTTGACTGGCTGCGCATCGCCGGTCTCGACCGCTCGACGCCCTATCGCGGGATCGCGGTCTTCCCCGACGCCGCGGCGGCGCGCCGCGTGGTCGGGCATGCCGTGCCGCTCTACCGTCCGGTCACCAGCCGCTATGCCGGCGCGCCGGAGCCGCGGCGCAACCAGTTCGGGCAGCCGATTGGCTGGCCGATCACCCCGGAGTGGAAACCGGCGCTGAAACCGTCGATCACGGCGATCGAGGGCCGTTTCGCGACCGTCGAGCCGCTGGACGCCGATCGTCACGCCGCCGACCTGTTCGCCGCCAACGCCGAGGGCGACGGCAGCAATTTCACCTACTACCCCTATGGCCCGTTCGCGACGGTCGACGAGCAGCGCGGCTGGATCGCCAGCGTCTCCGGCGAGGCGACGCGTCTCTTCCATGCGATCATCGACAAGGCCTCGGGTAAGGCGGTTGGTGTCGCCAGCTATTCGAACATCACTCCGGCGATGGGGGTGATCGAGATCGCCGGACTCAATTTCAGCCCGCGTCTCCAGCGCAAACCGGCGGCGACCGAGGCGCATTATTTGTTGATGCGCCGGGCATTCGACGAACTCGGCTACCGCCGCTACGAGTGGAAATGCGACTCGTGGAACCTGCCGAGCCGCGCGGCCGCGCTGCGCCTCGGCTTCAGCTATGAGGGGCTGTTCCGCCAGGCGATCGTCATTCGCGGGCGCAACCGCGACACGATGTATTTCTCCATCACCGACCGCGAATGGCCGCGGATCAAACAGGCCTTCGAGCGCTGGCTCGACCCCGGCAATTTCGACAGCGACGGCCGGCAGAAAGCGGGTTTGGCGAGCTTCCGCTAAACAATTGTCATTCCGGGGCGGCTCGAAGAGCCGAACCCGGAACCCATGAACCCGGAATCGTATCCAGATTGCTGCGTCAGCACCGCTATTGGCCGCCGCTCGTGTTCATGGATTCCAGGTTCATCGCTGCGCGATGCCCTGGAATGACATTGGGGAAACGCTCAGCACCACTCCACTTCGGCCTGGGCGCGCGGGTCGGCGCCGATCTCGGTCGAGGTCACCAGAATGACGCCGGCTTGCGTGCCGAAGACGATCCGTGTTCCGGCGAGGAGCCGCACCGTCCCGGCTGGACCGACCGTGTGTACCGTGCCGTCGGGGAGCACGGCTTCCCAGATGTTCTTCGACAGGTTGCGCAACACGAGCAGCGACGGGTTGTCCGGGTGCTCGTGCACCTCGGCGACGATGCCGTCGGCGGCGGTCGCCGCCAGGCAGGGGATGTCGCGCACGGTCAGATGCGTCGTCTCGGTGAGGCTGAGGCGGCGCCCGGCGATCAGCAGCCAGATATCGCCGGGCAGGATCGGCATCGGCGGCAGCGGTTCGACCTCGGGCGCGCGGTAAGGCGCTAGCGAGCCAAACGGCCAGAGGAATTCGCGTTCGGGCGACAAGTCGCGCGCCTTCATGATCAGCGAGCCGAGCACGACAAAACAGACGACCGCGATCACTACCTCGTGGATCGGGCTCACCACCGCCAGATTGCCGCTGTAGAACCGCATCGCGTCCCACAGATCGTGCAGCACATTGGAGAGCGCGAAGCCGACCGCGATCGCGATCACCGCCGGGACCGCCCGGCGGTGGCGCAACGCCGCGAGCCCGATGAAATAGCCGAGCGCGCAGGCGTAGGAGATATGGCTGAAAATATTGATGAGCAGGCGCGGCGTGCTGATCAGCTCGCCGTATTTCGGGACGTAGATGAACATCGTCTCGAAAAAGGCGAAACCGGTCGCCGACGCGGCGGCGAGGATGATCCCGTCGAGCGGCTCGCGCAGCCCGTACTCGCGCTGCAGCGGGTGCGACAGCAGCATCCCGGCGGCGAGCACCACGATCACCGGCAGGATCTTGACGCTTTCCTCGATGATGCCGGGGGCGATCACCTCGGGCATCAGCCGCTCCGCATCGATGATCAGCGGGCTCAGCATCGCGTCGAGCCCGAAAGCCACGCCCGCGATCACGACCATGTAAAGGAACGGCATCTTCTTGCCGCACCACAGATAGATCAGGAACAGATTGCCGAGCGAGATCAGCCCGGAAAGGCACCAGAAGAACCCTTCCTCGCTTTTCATCGCGGCGAGGATCAGCAGCGCCGCGCTGAAGATCGCCAGCGTCAGCCCCGGCCACAAAAACGAGCGGCGGCGCATTTCACTGAACGAGATCAGAAAGGGCAGCAGGTCGGCCCGCGAAATCTCGCCGTTATTGGTGTTGCCGGACTGGAGCGTCATTGCGTTGGGGGCAGACCTATCCTGCGGGCGATCTTGTCGCCGCGTAAAAGCTCGACATGCTAGTCTCGCATGCCTGAGGTGGCAATCGCGGCTCCCGCCACAATAGAAGCCTTCGGTTACCGCAACATCAACGTCTCCGCCACCGGTCGCCGTATGCAAGCCAACCCGGACAATCGCCGCAATGCCCCGCCGCTCGCCCTGATCGCGATGGCGACGGGGATCGGGTTTTGCGCGCTGCATATGATCGTGCCCGCCCTGCCGGTCCTCGCCCGGGTTTTCGACAGCGCCGGCGCGCAGGTTCAGCTCGTGCTGACGCTGTACTTCCTCGGCATCGCCGGCGGCCAGCTGATCTACGGACCCGTCTCGGACCGCTTTGGCCGACGGCCGGTGTTGATCGCCGGGCTCGGGCTGTTTCTGTGCGGCACGGTGCTGTGCGGCGCGGCGCCGTCGCTGCCGGTGCTGATTGCTGGCCGTGTCGCGCAGGCGCTGGGCGCTTGCGCCGGGATCGTGCTCGGCCGCGCCATCATCCGCGACGTCTACGGCCGGGATGCCTCCGCCCGCGGCATCGCGATCGTCATGATGGCGATGACCTTGGGCTCGGCGGTGAGCCCGGCGATCGGCGCCTGGGTGACCGAATGGTTTGGCTGGCGCGCGATCTTTGTGCTGCTCGCGGTGGCGGGCGCCGCGGTGCTGGGTTGGACGGTCACCCGGCTCGCCGAGACCCGCGCCGAGCCGTTACCGCTCAATCCCGCGGAGATTGCCCGCGCTTATGCCCTGCTGCTGCGCTCCCGCGCCTTTATGTGCTTTGCGCTGTGCACCGCGTTTACCAGCGCCTCTTGGTTTACCTTTATCGCCAGTGCGCCCTACCTGCTGTCCGACCTTTTGCATGAGCCGCCGACAACCTACGGGCTGCTCATCCTGTTGCCGATGGGTGGCTACATCGTCGGCAATGGTGCGGCGGTGCGCCTGGCACGGCGGATGGGCGCCAGCGCGATGATCATCGCCGGTGTCGCCTTGTCGCTGGCCTCCGGCATCGTGATGGCGGCGTGGTGCGCCTATCCCGGGCTGAGCGCGCTGGCGCTGTTTCTGCCGCTGACGGTGAGCGCGGTCGGCAACGGGTTGAGCCAACCGTCCGCGCTTGCCGGTGGGCTCAGCGTCTATCCCCGGATCGCCGGCACCGCCTCCGGGTTTGTCGGGTTTCAGCAGATGGCGGTGTCGTCGCTAGGGACACTGGCCGTCGGTCTGCTGCCGCGCGGCGGCCCGTTCGCGATGATCGCGGTCGTCGTCGGGACGCAGGTGCTCGCGCTTGTCATGGGCGCGGTCGCGGTACGGTTGCCGATCAGCCTGGGTGGTCCCGGCGCGTCGATGCCGGTCGAAGCGGCGAGCCGTCGCCCGGCTTGATCAGTCCAGCGCGCGGCGCGGGATCGCGCCGCCGCCATCGACCGACAGACTCGCGCCGGTGATATAGGCGGCTCGCTCTGAGGCGAGGAACATCACCGCCGCGCCAAGCTCGCCCGGCGCGATGTTGCGGCCGAGCGGCACGCGTCTCGCCATCGCCTCGGCATAGCCGGCGGGGAATTCCGTCCCGGCGCTGCCGAGCGCCAGCCCCGGCGCCACCAGATTGGCGCGGATGCCGTGCGGCGCCAGCTCCAGCGCGATCCCCTTCATCAGCCATTCGAGGCCGCGCTTGGAGGTGCAATAGGCGAGCCCGTTGGTGCGCAGCATTTGCCCCGCGCCCGAGCCGATAAAGACGAACGCGCCTTTCTTCCCCGTGGCGATCATCGCTTCGGCGAGCGGCCGGGTGATCAGGAAAGGCGCCCGCAAATTGACGTGCATGATGCGGTCCCACATCTCGACCGGCGTGTCGAACAGCCCGCCAAACGGATAGATGCCGGCATTGTTGACGACAACATCAGGCACCCCCCAGTCGAGGACGGCCCGACACAATGCGGCGACGGAGTCGGGGTCGGTAAGATCGGCGGTTGCCGACGCCGCTCCGGTTCGCGCGGCAATCGTCGCCAGCCCAGCCGGGTCGCGGTCGGTGAGGAACAGACGCGCGCTGGCCGCCGCGAAATTCTCGGCGAGCTGGGTTCCATAAATCCCCGCCGCGCCGGTGATCACCACGGCCTTGCCGGCAAATTCATCTGACATTGGTTGCGTCCTTCGAGACGCGGCCTGGCGGCCGCTCCTCAGGATGACGTCGGTTCATTGGCGGCATAAAGAAAATCGTCATGCTGAGGGGCTGACCTAAAATCATTCCTGTCATTCCGGGTTCCGCCCGATGGGCCGCCCGGAATGACATGAGAAAAATGCACTCCCGAAGCACCCGAGAATGCATTCAAGTCAGGCTCTGAGGTGGCCGCGAAGCGGCCCTCGAAGGACGCACAGCGCTGATCCAGCATCAAACCAGGTGCGCGGCAGTCCGACGCCACGCTACAACAACGAAAATTCGGGAGGGCCGCAGCCATGACGATCGTGATCGACGAAACCCATGACCCCAAGCGTCGGAGCTGGGTCGAGAGCGCCAACGGTCATCGCGATTTCCCGCTACAGAACCTGCCCTTGGGCGTGTTCAGCCCGCCGGGCAACCATGTCCCCGACGCCAAGGCGCGCGGCGGCATCGCGATAGGCGACAAGATCTTTGACATCAAGGCGGCGCTCGTCGCCGGCCTCTTTTCGGGCGAGGCCGAGATTGCGGCCCGCGCGGCCTCCGGCGGCACGCTCAACCCGCTGATCGCGCTAGGCGCCGGCCCGCGCCGCGCGCTGCGCCGTCAAGTCTTCGATATTCTCGCCGAGGGCGGCGGCACGGCAGTCGGCAATGGCCGCGAGGCGCTGGTGCATGACGCCAATGTCTGCGCGATCCACATGCCCGCGAAAGCGGCCAGCTTCACCGATTTCTTCGCCGGCATTCATCACGCGACAAATGGTGGCCGGCGCCGCAACCCCAACGACCCGCTCGGGCCCAATTACAAATATGTCCCGGTGGCCTACCACAGCCGCGCGTCGTCATTGCAGCCCTCGGGGCAGCCGATCCGCCGCCCGAGCGGCCAGCGCAAGCTGCCCGAGGAGAACGCACCTTCTTATGGCCCGTGCCGCAAGCTCGACTACGAGCTCGAAGTGGCGATCTGGGTCGGCCCCGGCAACCGGCAGGGCGAGCCGATCCCGATTGCGGAGGCGGCCGATCACGTCGTCGGGCTCGGCTTTGTCAACGACTGGTCGGCGCGGGATATCCAGCAATGGGAATCGGCGCCGCTGGGCCCGTTCCTTGGCAAGAGCTTCGGGTCCACGGTATCGCCGTGGATCGTCACGATGGAGGCGCTGGCGCCGTTTCGCGTCGCCCAGCCGCCGCGCCCCGCCGGCGATCCGCAACCGCTGCCTTATCTGTGGGACGAGAGCGATCAGCGGGAAGGGGCGTTCGACATCGAGCTCGAGGCGCTGATCCTCACCGAGAAGATGCGGGCGGCCGGTCAGGAGCCGCATCGCATGTCGCACAGCAACACGCTCGACCTCTACTGGACCGTGGCGCAAATGGTTGCCCACCAGACCTGCAACGGCTGCAATATCGAGCCGGGCGACCTTTTCGGCACCGGCACGATCTCGGGCCCGACCCCCGACGGTTGGGGCAGCCTGAGCGAGCTGTCGCGCGACGGGGCACAGGCGAACGCCGTGTCGTCGGGGGAGACCCGCACCTTCCTCGAAGATGGCGACGAGGCGATCTTCCGTGCCCGCGCCAGCCGCGACGGGTTTGTCTCGATCGGCTTTGGCGAGTGTCGCGGACGGGTGATTCCTTAGTTTCATTCTCTTGTCACTCGTCATGGCCGGGCTTGTCCCGGCCATCCACGTGGATCCCCGGGACAAGTCCGGGGATGACGAAGAGTTAGTCTAGGTCAACGCTATTATCCCCGTTCTTGCGGAGTAGGCGCGACTGCCAATCCTTAAGTACAACCCAGCCGCGAAACCGCGGCCCTGTTAATCCTTCTTAAATCCGGGATCGGCTTTATACGCGGTCGAGTGCCACGTGGGGAAACGCTCGGATAGATGGCCGCCGATCCTTCCGCAGACCGCAAAAGCGATTGGCTGCCGGGACAACCCCGGCCGCTGACGCTGTTGATTGCCTGCGGCGTCGTTTTGGCCGCGGCTCTGCTCATCGTCACCGGTTTGGTCGCCGATTATTTGCGCCAGCAGACGCTGGCGTCGAGCGAAGCCGGCCTCTCGCGTGTCGATGCGGTTCTCGTCGAGGCGGGCAATCGCTCGCTCCTCGGTGTCGAGGCCATGCTGAGCGACATCACCAGCCATATTCGCCTCGCCGAGGTGCCGCGCCCGGACGCGATCGCGCGCGATATCGGCGATGCGGCCGCCGCCATAAATCTTGGTCAAAAGATCGGATCGGCGCAGGAGATTAGCGCGCTCGCCCTCGTCGGCCCCGATGGCGTGGTCGTGAGCCGCGCCGGCGGATGGCCGGTCAGCGAGGGCAATATCGGGCAGCGCGATTATTTCCTCGCGTTGCAAAAGAATTCCGGTCTCGAATTCGCGGTCGGCGCGCCTGTCGCGCTCCGACAAGGTGGCGTCTCGGTCATTCCGGTCGCGCACAAGCTGCGCGCCGCGGATGGCGGCTTTGCGGGAGTTGCGGTCGCCGCTGTCCCGGTCGGCGACTTCGAGAACCTTTATCGCGCGGTTCCGCTGGGCGACGACGGTGTCATCTCGCTGATGCGGCGCGACGGCACGGTTCTCGCGCAATTTCCCCGCGGCCCGGACGGCCGCAACCGCGTCCCCAGCGGCTCGGTGATGGCCACGCTCGCCGACGGCGCGCAGGGTGTCTTCGAGGAAGACCGAGACGAGCAGGGGCAATGGTATATCGATGCCGTTCAGCCGCTTGCCGATTATCCCGTCGCGATTGTCGTCAGTTGCAGCGGCGCCCAGGCGCTGGTCGCCTGGTCGCGCCAAGCGGCGATGTTTGGTGCGTTTGCGATCTGCGGCGTCTTGACGATCGGGCTGATGGTGGTGCTGATCGGCCGCCAGATCCATACGCATAGCGCGCTGGCCGCGGTGCGTGCCGAAAAGATCGAGATGGAGCATGCGCGGCTCGTCGCCGAGGCCGAGCTGCTCAAGAAAGAGCGTCTCTCGGTCCTCGGCCAGTTCACCGCGACGGTCGCCAACGAGCTGCGCAATCCGCTCTCCTCGATCCGCAACACGCTCTTCACGATGCGCGAGATCGCGACGTCGAGCGGATTGCAGCTCGATCGCCCGATCGCCCGCATTCAGCGCAGCATCGCCCGCTGCGACCGCATCATCGCCGATCTGCTCGAATACATCCGTAGCCCCGAGCTGAGCCGCGTGTCGGTCAATTTTGACGAGTGGCTGCGCGGCATTCTGGTCGAGCACGGTCTGCCGCCGGCGGTGACGCTGGTCGAGCAATACGCGGCGACGGACGCGGTCGTGCGGATCGATGCGGACCGCATCCGTCATGTCGTGATCAACCTCGTCGACAACGCGGCGCAAGCGCTCGGCGAGATGCCGCCGGGGCTCCGGCCGCTGCGCATCACGGTGGCCAGCGCGATCGCCGATGGCGTGCTCGAACTCTCCGTCGCCGATACCGGCCCCGGCATACCGCCCGAGCACAAATCGCGGATTTTCGAACCGTTGTTCAGCACCAAGAGCTTTGGTGCCGGGCTTGGTCTGTCGACCGTCAAGCAGATCGTCGGTCAGCACGGCGGCACGATCAATGTCGACAGCGATGTCGGCGTCGGCACGACCGTGACGATCCGGCTGCCGCTCGAACACGTCTTCAAGGTCGCGGCATGATGGCGGCGGATGCCTTGCGCAGCGTTCTGATCGTCGAGGACGACGGCGATTTCGCCGAGTCGCTCGCCGACATGCTGGTGCCGCGCGGCTTCAAGCCGGTGATCGCCGGCTCGCCGGAAGCAGCGGTCGCGATCATGACGGGGGCGTCCGGCGAGGAGCCGCCGCCGGTGGCGCTGATCGATCTGCGCCTCGGCAAGACCTCGGGCATCGATCTCCTGGCGCGGCTGCGCAACGAGCGGCCGGAGCTGATCGGCGTTCTGATGACCGCCGAGCTCGACACGCATACCGCGGTGGCCGCGCTGCGTCGGGGCGCCTACGACTATTTCGACAAATCGGTCGATCCGCAGTCGCTCTTCGCCGTGCTCGATCGCTGTTTCGACCGGGTCGATCTGTTGCGCGATCGCGAGCGGGCCTATCAGGAGCTGCGCCTGGCGAAGGAGGAGGCCGAGGCGGCGAACCAGGCGAAATCGGGCTTTCTCGCGACGATGAGCCACGAGCTGCGCACGCCATTGAACGCGATCATCGGCTTTTCCGAGATGATGCTGCGCGAGGTGCTGGGTTCGCTCGGCAACGAGCAGTACCGCGCCTATGTCGGCGACATCCATGCCAGCGGCACGCATCTGCTGCAGATCATCAACGACATCCTCGACCTGTCAAAGGCCGAGGCCGGCAAGATCGACCTCGCCGAGGACGTTTTCGACCTGCGCGACGTGATGCGCTCGGTCCGCCAGCTCACCGCCGGCCGCGTTCACGCCGCCGACCTCACGCAAGACATCCAGCTACCCGAGGATCTGCCGCCGTTATGCGGCGACGAGCGCAAGACCAAGCAGGTTTTGCTCAACCTCATCACCAATGCTGTCAAGTTCACCCCGGCCGGGGGATCGATCACGATTTCCGCCCGCCGGGAGGCCGAAACCGGTCTCGCCATTACGGTTTCCGATACCGGCATCGGTATCCCGGAAGCCGATCTGGAACGTGTGCTAAAGCCGTTCGAGCAGGTCGATTCCTCGCTGTCGCGCCAGCACCAGGGCACCGGGCTCGGCCTGCCGCTGGTCAAGGCGATCATGGAGCTGCATGGCGGCCGCCTCGAATTGAAGAGCGAGCTCGGCGTCGGCACGCGGGTGACGGTGGTCTTCCCGCCCGAACGTGTCCTCGCGCAATGCCCACTCGAGGAAGACCCGGCCCGCAACGCGGCTTAGACTAGCCGCCCCAGGCGTCGCGCCAGCTCGGATAGCCGCCCAGCGGCTCGGCGGCGACGATGGCGCGCATGATCGCGCGCGACAGGCAATCCGCCGCCGCATTGCCAAGACGCGTCAGCCTGTCCGGCGTGGCCGACGCGCCGCTGCTGGTCGATAACGCGAAGACGGTATCGCCGTCGAAGGGCGTATGCGCCGGCCGGATCGCGCGGGTCAGCCCGTCCTGGGCCATCATCGCGAAGCGTTGACAGGCGTTCTTGTCGAGCATCGCATCGGTGGCGACGAGGGCGATCGTCGTGTTGGCGCCGGCCAGCCCGTCGCCGCAGGCGGAAAAATCGTCGAGGTCGAGCGGCCTTTCGGGGATCGCCGGTTGCGGCGGAATTTCGCCCGGCAGGGCCAGTTCAGCCGCCCAGAACCGTCCGCAATCCGGGCGCACGGTGCTGCCGCAGGCGTTGACCGCGACGATCGCCCCGACGGTCGTGCCGTCGCTCAGCACGAGCGAGGCGCTGCCGAGCCCGCCCTTGAGGCGTCCGGCCTTCGCGCCGAGCCCGGCACCAACATTGCCGAGCGCGAAATCCTGGCCCGCGTTCGCGACCGCCGCGCGGCCGAGCCGGCGATGCGGCGGCTCGCCGGTCCAATGCGTGCGGCCGGGGAAGTTGAGGTCGAAGAGGATCGCCGCCGGCACGATCGGCACCCGCGCCTTGCCAACCGCGAAGCCGCGGCCCTGGGCGGCGAGCGCATCCATCACCCCGGCGCCGGCATCGAGCCCGAAGGCCGAGCCGCCCGACAGCACGACCGCGTCGACGCGGTCGACGAGATTCCCCGGCCGCAGCAACTCGGTCTCGCGGCTGCCCGGCGCGCCGCCGCGCACATCGACCGCGGCCATCGCCGGCGCTTCGGCGAGCACGACGGTCGAGCCGGTGATCGCGTCGCGATCCTCGGCCTGACCGACCATGATGCCGGGCACGTCGGTGATCAGATTGCGCGGGCCTGGTGACGCCATAAACGCTCCGATCTTAAAATTTCGCCTCTCCCGGGCTTGACCCGGGGGTCCACGAATAGCTTCAACTTATTCGTGGATGGCCGGGCGAAACCCGGCCAAGGGAATGATGGTAACAGCGGAGACCGTTGATGCCGACGACGCTGATCAAACAAGCCGATTGGGTTATTGCGTGGGACGAGGCGGCGCAACGGCAGACCTATCGCCGCGGCATCGACCTGGTGTTCACCGACGACCGCGTCACCCATTTGGGCAAGGGCTTTGCCGGCGCGGCCGACCGGGTCATCGACGGGGCCGGGCTGATGGTGATGCCCGGCCTTATCGACATACACTCGCACCCGCACCACGAGCCGCTTTATCGCGGCATCCGCGAGGAGCATGGCGTCGCCAATATGCACATGACCGGGCTGTACGAGCGCGGTCAGGCGTTTTCGGCGCCGGATGACGAGGCGCGCGCTGCCTCGGCCGAATTCGCCTATTGCGAACTCCTGCTGTCGGGGGTCACGTCGCTGGTCGATATCTCGGCGCCGTTTGACGGCTGGATCGAGCTGTTTGCCAAAAGCGGGATGCGCGGCTTCCTCGCGCCCGGCTATGCGTCGGCGCGCTGGTTTCTCGAAAACGATCTGGGCCCCAGCTACGACTGGAACGAGCCGCGCGGCCGCGCCAGCTTCGAGCGCGCATTGCGGGTCATCGACGAGGCCGTCTCGCATTCGTGCGGCCGGCTCTCCGGTGTCGTCTCGCCAATGCAGATCGACACTTGCACCGAGGATCTGCTGCGCGACAGCCGCGACGCGGCGCGCGAGCGCAACCTGCCCTTTACGACGCATTGCTCGCAAAGCGTCAACGAGGTGCGCGAGATGATCCGCCGCCATGGGGTCACGCCGATCCAATGGGCCGACCGTCTGGGCCTGCTCGGCCCCGGCACGATCCTTGGTCACGCCCTCTATCTCGACACGCATTCCTGGGTGCGCTGGCACACCAGGCGCGACCTCGCGTTGCTCGGCGACAGCGGCACCGCGGTAGCGCATTGCCCGACGCCCTTCGCGCGCTACGGCCATGTGATGGAGGATTTCGGCGCCTATCTGCGGGCCGGCGCGGTGATGGGCATGGGCACCGATTGCGCGCCGCACAACCTCGTCGAGGAGATGCGCAAGGCCTCGGTGCTGGCGCGCATCGCCGCGCGCGACATCCACGCCATCGATGTCGCCGACTTCCTTCACGCCGCGACGGCCGGCGGCGCGACGGCGCTGCTGCGAGACGATATCGGGCGGCTCGCGCCCGGCAAGAAGGCTGACCTCGTGCTGGTTGACCTCGCGACGCCGCAGATGCAGCCGGCGCGCGACCCGCTGCGCAGCTTTATCTACCATGCCGCCGACCGCGCGGTGCGCGACGTGTTTGTCGACGGCATCCAAGTCGTCGCCGACCGCAAGGTGCTGACGATGGACCAGCAGGACGCCGCGATCCGCCTCGCCGCCGCGCAGCAGCGCATGGAATCCGCCGCGCCGCAACACGACTACCTGCACCGAAGCGCCGAGGAGATCACCCCGCTGAGTTTGCCGGTGGGCGACTGACGACCTCCTCTCCCCGTTACACGGGGAGAGGGCTGGGATGAGCCTCATGTGCGAACCCCGCCCCTCATCCGTCCATCGCTGCGCGATGGCCACCCTCTCCCCGCAGGCGGAGAGAGTTATGAGATTGCCGCTGGTGCCGCCGCGAGCTCGATCTCCAGCTCCTCGAAGCGTTTCTTGACCCGGCGGTTGAACTCGCGTTGTACCGGCCAGCGGCCGGTATCGGTGCAGACGATCTGGCCGGTGATCGTGACTCCCCA
>Ga0335075_10010344_pt1 | contig 14171 bp, 12 predicted proteins | sample Lox_Sample_24_FD_206723 | JGI IMG/M metagenome (GOLD analysis project Ga0335075, IMG submission 206723) | Soil microbial communities from Loxahatchee National Wildlife Refuge, Florida, United States - Lox_Sample_2.4 | ecosystem: Environmental > Terrestrial > Soil > Wetlands | place: USA...
CGCCAAAGCCGGCATCCTCGACACCGTCGGCACCTATGGACTCAGCGTCGGCGTCGCCGACCTCGACGACGACGGCTGGCCCGACATCTACGTCGCCAACGACTCCACCGCCGCCACCCTCTACCAGAACCAGAAGAACGGCACCTTCAAAGACGTCGCCATCGAATCCGGCGTCGCCTACTCGCCCGACGGCAAGCCGCAGGCCGGCATGGGCGTCTCCATCGGAGACTTCAACCGCGACGGCCTCCTCGACATCGTCAAGACCAACTTCGCCGGAGACACCGCCTCGCTCTACCAGAACCTCGGCGGCCTCAACTTCGACGACCGCACCTACTTATCCGGCATCGGCATCAACACCCGCTACCTCGGCTGGGGCGTGGGCTTCTTCGACATGGACAACGACGGCTGGCTCGATATCCTCATCTGCAACGGCCACGTCTATCCCGAAGTCGACGGCTCGCACGTCGACGCACCCTACGCCGAGCGCAAATACCTCTACCGCAACCTGCGCAACGGACAGTTCGAAGAAGTTACCGACCAGGCCGGCCCCGGCATGACCACACCCGTCCCCGGCCGCGGCTGCGCCTTCGGAGACTACGACAACAACGGGACGATCGATGTCGTCGTGAACTGCATCAACGCCATGCCCCAGCTCCTTCGTTGCGACTCCACACTCAGCCGCAACTGGATCAAGATCCGCACCGTCGGCACCAAGTCAAACCGCACCGGCATCGGCGCGCGCATCAAAGTCACCGCTGTGACTGGAACCCCCGCGCCCGGCAAGCCCCCCACTACACCTCTCGTCCAGATCGACGAAGTACGTAGCGGTGGCAGTTACTTTTCCCAGAACGACCTTCGCATCCACTTTGGACTCGACCAGTCGAAAACCGCCGACGTCGAGATCCGCTGGCCCTCCGGCCAAGTGGACTCCCTCAAATCGCTCGACGCCAACCGCCTCTACGTCATCCAGGAAGGCGGCAAGATCCTCAAGTCCGACGCCTTCCACACCGTCGGCGGAAAAGCAGCTGGGAAGAAGTGACAAAAGGAGGCCCTCATCCACCATGGAATTTAGCAAAACGAGAATGGGGGCATCGTCGCATTGGGATAAACACGATGGTATGCTGGCAGCGGAAAGGCTGTCGGTATTTGCGTGAGACCGAGCGTTTACTATCAGCAGTTGAGCCCGTTGGTAAGCGATATATGTGGCTTGGCTCCTAGGATTGAGTCTTTGACAACGAGTCTCCGAGAAATGCTGGTCAAATTGGAAGCCTCATCGTCTGCCGCAGCGGTTCGAGGGCGAGGAAAATATTGGCAGGCCGTCATTTTACAGATTCGCTTATACGAATTCGACTATTCCTTGAACAGAACTTTAGCTATATCGAAGCGATGGGTGTCCTGGCGGTTAGCCGCTATTTGTTTGAGCTTACGGTATGGCTGAAGCTATTACAAAAAGACAATCAACATGGCCTAATTCATTATTACGAACTTCTCAAAAAGCAGCGTGATTTCTACACCGCCTTGCAGAAACACTCGAAACGCGAAGTCGCATACCTGATAGAAATCGAGAAAGCCGAACAACACCTATTGGAGAGTACTGTGCGTGCAGCTATGCGAATCCCGGAGAAACCGGAGCGAGAGGCTGCGCTTCGCAAAGCATCGACTGAAGTGCGCCTAAAGATTGATGAAGATGCTGCCCGCAAATTCAGTCTTTATGCGGAGCAGGCGCAAACAAATGGATACGGATTCCAAGCGTATCTTCTCGATACGAAAATTATTCCCAGCCATTCTGAGGCTGTTCGGCAGATTGAACGTGAGCTTGATGGCTTCGAGTCTCGGCTAGCTCCGAGTGTCAAAGCTTTGATACCAAAACGATGGAATTGGAAGGAACAAGCGGAGAAGGTCGACATGGGCGAAGAGTACGAGTTCATATATATCTACACTAGCCTACTCATGCACGCGACACCTGTAAGCATCACAACGGACCAGAAGAACCTTGAGTGTGAGGAAGTTCGTATGTTTCTGAGGTACATCCGCGTACGTATCTTCGACGCGATCAGACTAGCGGAAGATTTTTTGGCCGAGAATCAAGCATTCGTTCAAGAATGACGGGTGGCCCACCCTCTCTAACTACCCACTTAGGACCGCCACAATCCGTCGGGGCTCCCATCCTGAGCGCAGCGAAGGGTGGGAAGCACAATCCTGACTCCTCCTGCCTCGCCCTGCGAGGCCAGGTAGAAGCGCAGGGCTTTAGCCCTGCGAAGAAACTTAGGCAAGAACCATCTCCCGCTCCTTACCTTTGTTTTTCTCCGAAAAGCGCCCGCTCCGCCCATGCTGCCTCGGAGAGCACCCCATCACCCTCCGGAAAGCCTTACCGAACGCGCTCTCCGACGCATACCCAAGCGACGCGGCAATCTCCGAAAGGGAATCGTCGGAATTCTTCAGCCTCTCGCCGGCGAGCATCATTCGCCAGCGCGTCAGATACTCCATCGGAGTCTCCCCCACCGTCTCCTTGAACCTGAGAGCGAAGACCGACCGCGACATCCCCACATGTTCTGCCAGTTTCTCAAGCGTCCAAGGATGTCCCGGATTCTCGTGCATGCACCCGATCGCCGCGCCCATCTGTTTATCCGCCAGCGCGAAGAGCCAGCCCACGCTGGTGCCGGCGCCCTCCGCCACGTACAGCCGCAGCGCCTGAATCAGCATCATGCAGGCCAGTTGCTGCCCAATCAGCGTGCTGCCCGGCTGCGGATTGTGCATCTCCTCCCTCATGCGATCCAGCGACCAGCGCATCGCCGCCTTATCCGACTCTTTTCGGATATGCACGATCGGCGGCAGCGACTTCAACAGAATGTCCGCGTGACCACCGGTCAGCGCAAAGTGGCCGCCGACAACATGGTTCTTTATGCTTTCACCGTTGAGCACGTCATTGCCAGGCTTCACCGCCGCGAAGACCGCCTTGTAATCGACCGGCGGCAACGATAGATCGGTCGTCAGGCAGAATGGCCGGCCCCGCGGCAGGAGGAAACAATCCCCAGCCGTCAAACGCACCGGCTCAGCAACCCCTTCGACAGACAACCAGCATTGCCCTGACACCACGGCATAGCACTTGATGCCCGGATGCTTCGGAAACTGGATAGCTACATCGTTATCCACGCCGAAGCCGCCCGAGACATAACTCAGCGGCTTCAGTAACGACAACACATCGGAAAGTGGATCCATATCCGGGACGCCTGAACCAATCATACGGACTTTCAGCATAGATCGTATGCCCGGGAGGCCCATCTACATGCTAGGTCCGCAAATGACACTTCTCAGTGAGAAGACAAGCGCGGCCTCCACAGAATTGAAGGAGAATCATCATGCGTGTTTTTCTTACCGGAGCGACTGGTTTCATCGGATCCCGCATCATCCCCGAACTCATTCAAGCAGGCCACCAGGTACTCGGGCTCACGCGCTCCGACGCGGGAGCCCAGGCTCTCACCACAGCCGGCGCAGAGGTGCACCGCGGGAGCCTCGAAGACCTCGACAGCCTGCGCAGCGGAGCAGCCCAATCCGACGGCGTCATCCACTGCGCCTTCGACCACAGCGCCTTTAACGGCCAGGACTTCTCGAAGTTCGTCGAGGTCTGTGAAAAAGACGAGCGCGCCATCTTAGCTCTCGGCGACCCGCTCGTCGGATCGGAGCGCCCCTTGGTCATCACCTCCGGAACCGGAATGGGTAACGCCGCTCCCGGCCAGCCCGCGAGCGAAGATCACTATGATCCCAACCATCCGAATCCCCGCAAAGGTTCTGAGATCGCCGGTGCTGCCGTCGCCGAGCGCGGCGTGAATGTCTCCGTCATGCGTCTTCCCCAGGTTCATGACACCGTCAAGCAGGGCCTCGTCACCCACGCCATCCGGGTAGCCCGCGAGAAGGGAAGCTCCGCCTACATCGGTGAAGGCCTCAACCGCTGGCCCGCCGCTCATGTCCTCGACGTCGCCCGCCTCTACCGCCTCGCATTGGAGAAGAATCAGCCAGGCAGCCGTTACAACGCCGTCGCCGAAGAAGGAATAACCATGCGCGATATCGCCGAAGTCATCGCCAGCGGCCTGAATGTCCCGGTCATCAGCCTCACTCCCGAGGAAGCGCCGGCTCACTTCGGCTGGCTGGCGATGTTCGCCGCCTTCGACATGCCGGCCTCCAACGCTCTCACCAGGCAGCGCCTGGGATGGAACCCAACCGGCCCCGGCCTCATCGCCGATCTCGAACAGATGCGCTACTTCTAAACCCCGAAAGTTGTCTTTCTGAGCTGAGCTCGTCGCGGTGAGAGAGGCCCTGCTTTTCGCTAGGCGGCCGACGCCTTGGTGCCCCATTCAAGCCCAATGTTGGCTTGAGTGGGGTCATGTGGTAAGAAGAGCAGCAATCGGCGGAACGGCTGCGACGCCAATCTCCCGATGAACTTTACAGAACGGGCAAAAATAAGCGTGAACTGGTCCACGCGTCGCCCGGGTATATCGTGGAGGTTGGCGCTTTCGATCGTCACGCCCAGGGAGAGCGATGAAGTTTACAGCCGGAGCGGCCGCGATTCTTACCATCGCCGGTATCGCGAACTCGGCTGCCAGACCGTCACACGGCGTCGCCGTCCAGCAGGAAATCGCTGTCGAACACAACCTGCTCTATTACACGGTCATCAGGAACCATCCCGATCCTCCGATGTCCCTGGTGGATCAGATGGCCCGGCGCCATGTTCCCGGCGTCAGCATCGCCGTCATCCACAATGGAAAAATCGAGTGGGCGAAAGCCTACGGAGTAACAAAACTCGGCGGTCCGCCGGTTACGCCCGAAACCATCTTCGGCGCCGCTTCAATGAGCAAGCCGCTTACGGCCATGGCCGTCCTCCAGCTTGCTCAGGAGGGCAGGATCGACCTTGATCGCAACGTCAATGACTACCTGAAGAGCTGGAAACTTCCCGAGAATCAATACACGGTGCGAAAAAAAGTAACCGTCCGTGAACTGCTCTCCCACACGTCAGGTATCGGTACACATAACGGAGCGATCTACAATCCCGCCAAAGGAATCCCCACCGTTCTTCAGATACTCAATGGAGAAAAGCCTGCCACAACGCCACCCGTGCGGGTCGAAGCCGAGCCGGGATCAAAGTACGCATACGCAAATGGTGGCTACCTGATCCTCGAGTTATTAATTACCGAAATCTCGGGAAAGCCTTTCGCCCAATACATGCAGGACGCCATTCTGCGTCCGCTCGGGATGACGCACAGCACCTTTGCCGCTCCTCTGCCGCCGGAGAAGGCCGCGCAGGCGGCCACCGGTTATTGGGAGAACGGAAAGGATGGCATCAGCCCGGCTAATTTTGTGGAGCCGAATGCGGCCGCCGGGGGACTGTGGACGACTGCATCCGACTACGCCAGGTTCGTCATTGAGCTTACCGATGAATATTCCGGCAAATCCCACCTTATTCTCAATCAAACGACCGCGCGCATGATGGTGACCGCCGGAATGGGGCCATCAAAGAACATGCGATGGGGACTTGGCGTCAGGGTCGGCGGCTCGGCCCCCGACATCTACTTCGAGCACGGCGGCTCTGCCCTTTATCAATGCGATATGGTCGGATATGTAAAGGGAGAGGGAGTCGTCGTACTCACAAGCGGCGGCGGTGGTGGTTTGCTCACGGATGAAATCGTGCGCAGTGTCGCCCACGTCTACGGCTGGCCGGATTTTCAACCAGTCGAGCGGACCATGGCAGCGGTCGATCCCGCAATTTACAACGGCCTTGTCGGCACATACGACTTCATTAAGGTGACTCGAGAGGGAGACAAGCTGATGGCCGAAATCCCGCTTGGCTCTCAACGACAGGAGCTGGTGCCGGAATCTCCGACCCACTACTTTTTGCGCGGTGGCCCGACCGATATTGTGTTCGACATTGGTCCTTCTGGCAGGGCCACCGGATTAGAGTTTGTTACAAGCATGGTGCACTGGCACAAAGATAGAACTCAATAACACGCTCGCCCTTCCACCCCGCATCCGCGGAGTTTCTTTCAACGCATTCATCTACGCATAAACGTCCGCGAGACAATCGATCACACCAGTCATAGGATGGTAACTCAATGAGTGAAACACTTCAGTTGGTTTATCTCGCGCGCCACGGGGACACAGCGTGGACAGTCTCCGGCCAGCACACCGGCCGCACCGATTTGCCCCTCCTGCCCAGCGGCGAAGAAAATGCACGCCGCCTCGGAGAGCGTTTGCAGGGCCTGACATTCGCCAAAGTTTTCACCAGCCCCCTGCAGCGCGCCGTTCGAACCTGCGAGCTCGCCGGCCTGGGAGCAGACGCGGAAATCCTTCCCGACCTCATGGAGTGGGACTACGGCCAATATGAGGGCCTGCGTTCCGCCGAGATTTTAAAGGACCGTCCCGACTGGCAGCTCTTCAGGGACGGAGGTCCCGGTGGCGAATCCCCCGCGCAGATCGGCGCACGCGCAGACCGTGTGGTCGAGCGTGTCCGGGCCCTCGCGGGAGATGTGATCCTCTTCTCCAGCGGCCATTTTCTGCGCGTGCTGGCCGCCCGTTGGCTGGGGCTCGATCCTGCCTCGGGCCGGTACTTTGTGCTGAGTACCGCGAGCCTGAGCGTACTTGGCTACGAACACAGTCTTTCCGAACCTGTCATCCGGCTCTGGAATGACGATCGCCACGCGATCGCATGATTTTTCCGGCCGTAGAAAATGTTCCGGAAACAAGGTAGCCTCAATGGAATCATGAGCGATTGGTTTGCCCGTCCGGTCCTGTTCGTTACAGATATCGACCGTTCCGCCGACTTCTATGTCAGCCAATTAGGATTTGTGCAGAGCTGGCGCTACGACGAAAAAGGGAAGGCGTACGTCGCCCAGGTCGAGCGCCAGAGCTGCGCACTCATCCTGTCGTCGCAGTGGCCTGACAAAGTGGGCCACGGGCTTATCTTCATCTCACTCGACGTCGACGTCCTCCACGCCCTCCGCTCCGAGCTTGAACAGAAGGGCGTCGATGTAAAAGACGGATGGTGGGGCTACAAGCTCATGGTCATCCGCGACCCTGACGGCAACGAGCTCTACTTTAACTACCCGAACGAGCCCGATACCACCAACCAGCCCACGCCGAAGGAGTCAAATCAGAAGTAGCCCGTGCGCACCCTCTCGTTCATCCTCGCCCTGCTCACTGTCCTGACCTCGCCAGCCCAAACCCCTAAGCCCGCGAAACCCATCTATCCCGCCACCACCGACCACGCCCCGCCCGCCTGGTTCATCAACGTCGCCCCTCAGGCCGGCATCGCCGTCCGCAATGTCAACGGCAGCGTCGACCACAAGCGATACATCATCGAAGCCACCGGCAGCGGAGTCGCCATCATCGACTACGATCGCGACGGCTGGCCCGACATCTTCCTCGTCAACGGGCAAGAGATGAACCCGACGCCCGCGGAAAAAGCCAACCCACCCACCTCCCACTTATTTCGTAACAATCACGATGGCACATTCACCGATGTCACCGCCAAAGCCGGCCTGACCGCCACCGCCTGGGGACAGGGTGCCTGCGTCGGCGACTACGACAACGACGGCTACGACGACCTCTACGTCACCGGATACGGCTTTAATCGTCTCTACCACAACGAAGGCAACGGGACATTTAAGGAGGTCGCCCGCGAAGCGGGCGTCGCCGGCACCGGCAAGGAGTGGGGCACCGGCTGCGCCTTCGTCGACTACGACCGTGACGGCAAGCTCGACATCGCCGTCGCCAACTACGTCCACTTCGACCTCGCCAAGGTCCCGCCGCCCGGAGAAGCCGCAAGCTGCATGTGGAAGGGCGTGCCCGTCATGTGCGGCCCGCGCGGCCTCGACTACACCACCAACATCCTCTACCACAACCTCGGAAACGGAAAATTCGAAGACGTCAGCAAATCCTCCGGCTTCCAGCACACCACCGGACACTACTGCTTCTCCGTCACCACCCTCGACTACGACAACGACGGCTGGCCCGACATCTACGTCGCCTGCGACTCCACGCCCTCCATCCTCTACCACAACAACCGCAACGGCACCTTCACCGACACCGCTGCCGACGTCGGCGTCGCCTTCAACGAAGACGGACGCGAGCAGGCCGGCATGGGCTCAACCGCTGCCGACTATGACGGAGACGGCCGCCTCGACCTCTTCAAGACCAACTTCTCCGACGACACCTCCACCCTCTACCACGCCAACGCCGACGGCACCTTCTCCGACGTGACCTTTCCCGCCGGCCTCGGCATCAACACTGACGCCCTCGGCTGGGGAGCCATCTTCGCCGACGTCGACAACGACGGCTGGCCCGACCTCCTCCTCGTCAACGGACACGTCTATCCCGAAGTCGACAGCGCCCATCTCGGAGCCGCCTTTCGCGAGCGCCGCTTCCTCTACTACAATCTGGGCAACGGAAAATTCCGCGACATCTCCAAAGACTCCGGCCCCGGCCTGCAAACACCCATGTCTGGCCGCGGACTCGCCATCGCCGACCTCTGGAACGACGGCCGCCTCGAAGCGGTAGTTAACAATCTAAGTGACGTACCTTTGCTGTTAGTCAATGTCGCTAAGAACAACAACCACTGGCTGGGACTCAAACTAACGGGAACCCGCTCCAACCGCGACGCCATCGGAGCACGAGTTACTCTCCACGGCCCACCCCGCACCTGGGTCGACGAAGTCCGCAGCGGCTCAAGCTATAACTCGAGCAACGACCTCCGCCTCCACTTCGGCCTCGGACCAGAAACGAAGATCAACTCCATCGAAGTCCGCTGGCCCAACGGCCAGACCGAGTTATTCGACGCCCCCGGAGTCGACCGGTTTCTCGAAATCACTGAAGGAAAGACGCAGACAACGAGGTAGCTGATCAGCTCTGCGGGCGAGGGGATTCGGAAAGTTCGCATACGGATTACGTGAGGGACTAAAATGTTAGTCCGAGGTTTGGAGGCGAGACCCTGATCCAGCTCCTCCCGTGTTTTTCCATTCGTTGGATTTCGACGATAAAAGCACTTGCCCGGTTATCTGTATTCTCGATCGCATTGTTTCTGTCGATCGGTCATGCGTCTGGACAGGTCGATGGTTCTCGGACTGTCCAGAGAATGGAAACGATCCCGAGGGGCTTTCAAACCTATTCTCTCTTCCTGATTTGCAACTCTCAATGGGTCGACTCAAATCAACATTACGACCTAGGACAGTTGTACGGTGACTTCATAGCGTTCGGACGCGCGATTGGAGACCGGAATCTTGCCGTGTGGTTCTGGATATCGCCTTACCATCCACTTACGCCGACGATTGCTACGAACGTTGACGTAGAGAGGAGCGCTCGCTTCTGTCAACAATGGAACCTACCCCCAAGTAAGGGACCTTATCTCGTTGTCATCAGTGCTTATCCTGATGAGTCGCACCTTTCGAGAGGACTTCCCAAACCCGCCGCGAGCTTCGCACTTGGGAACATGGGTCCAAATGAGATCGCATCTCTACTGTCGCAACTGACTGATGATCTCCTCCTCGGAAGAAAGATTCAACCGCAAACACCTAGCCAGGCAGGAGAAAAGGGACCAGATGAAATCACCGATTTTTCCTGGGTTAGACTGCTAAACGCGGTACAGAAGACGATGAACGACTTCGGCTGCGCGTGGACGTTTGAGATTAAATCTGGCCCGATCAATGCTTCCGTTCACTCATGCCAAAAGTCGACGTCGAGTTCTGAGGTTAAATGAGCATGTCAATTCGGCGATGGCACGTTGGCAAACTAATAATTCTTTGGGCTTGGGGCGGAGTTGGGGCCGCTCTGCTGTTGACTGACTTCCGCTCTGGCTCCGTGAGCGCTGAGCCACTCAGATACCTTCTCGAGCTTCTTATCGCGCTCGCGATTCTGGCCGCTCTCACGATCGTAACTTGGCGCTGGTTGGGGGAGAGGACGATAGAGGTGGCGGGCAAAGAGAGCAATTGCGTTAAAGAGGATTGAGCAGAAACGACGGACGAGCGTAAACGGGTGGCGACCCTTTCCTTCGACCATTACAGGCCGCACCGATTAACCGGCGCTAGGTACCCCGACATATATACTTATCGCGGTCTGGAAAGCGGGGTTCCCTCGAATTTTCGCTATCCGAGCTAATCTGCGGGGCGAAAGGGTGAGCCATGCGAATTGTCTTCGGCAAGATATTCACTGCCAATCCAGATACATACATCAAAGAAAAACTAAAACGCATTATCTCGAGAAATCCTGAGCTTGCGGCTCGATTCGACGACACCTGGATCGAGGCGAAAGCTGGTAGCATCATCGGCAGCCCGGGTGAGAATCCGGTGCCCGTTGCGCTCGCCGACAGCTTCTACACCATCACTCCCGAACAACAAGCGGAGATCGAGGCTCGTAAGCGTTGTGCCTTGTCCACGCTGCTGCGCGAGTCGCCGCTCCTCGATGGCGAAACCGTTCAGGAGGACTTCTTTACGTTTTTGGCGCGACCTTTCGGCGATCTGCCGTCTGAGACGGCGGTTCTGCGCCGCACTACAAACAAGGCTGAAATCTTCTACCTGTTCGACGATGTGCAGGTGGTCAAAGGCGATCTGCAATTTGTCGAGCGCGTACCCGACCAGCTGGACCAGCCTGTGTTAGCTCTTAGTGAGCCGATTACAGTTAAGAGCATCGCCAAAACTCTCGGTGAGGGGCTGCTGAGCGGATTTGCCGGCTCGGTCGCAGCTCTCATATTCGACGCAATCTTCCCCCCGGGCATGCCCGATTACTTTGGGGAGGTATTCAAAGAGATCAGGAGCATCGTTAAGGAAGAATTGACTCTGGACGCCATGGCCAAGATCAACGGCAGGGTAAATGGCGTGGTCGCCTGGTCGAAAAACACATACCGCCCGAGGAAAGCTGCCCCGGAAGTGCCTCGGAAGGATTTGGGCGACATGGTTGCGCCACAGGTCGATCTGCTCTACACCGAGGCCGTCTTTACTTTGATGGAGGAGAGATATGCCAAACCAGGTCTTCCTGCCTTCATGGTGGCGGCAGGCGTTCATTTGGCGTTGATACAGGAACAGGCGCTGGTGGATCAATATCAACCCGATCCCAACAAGTCGAGCTTTGCCACGACCGTCCGGCTTAATGCGCAGGTGTATGCTGATCACCTCATCAACACATTCAATGCCATTGTCGCGGAGCGTCAGAAACTGATCGATGTCAGATACGATCCGCTCGTAGACCAGCAGCCCGGCGACCCTTATATCAATATCAAGAAGCGCTATTATTATTTTGACAAACTTAACAACAAACAGGGTCCGATTCGCGAAGAGTATCAGGATAAGGACAAGAAGTACCACAGTGGCAAGGAAGAGGCAGACGCAGATTACGGACGCTATGTTGCCGGAGTTATTTCTGATCTCACCGCGTCCTTGGGTTCTCCTAGGGTCGTTGCCAATGATTGGCTCAGACTCAAGACTCAGCCCATACCGGCCCTGAAGAATTAGTAGAGAAAAGATGGATGGATGGTGGCCCATTCAAGCCCTGTGTGGCTTGAGTGGGATAGTTCCGCAGCCTACGGCTCCTTATAAACCACCGCGTCCATATATTCCTTCATCAGCTCATCGTTTTCCGCCTTGGACATCGGCACGTTTCTCTCTCCCTCGCGCGCAGACGCGGCCCGCATGAACTGCTCAAAGCCCGGCGCGGAAAAGATCGCTACCGAGCTGATGGGATCAGGCCCGATGTTGGATACAGATATCCAGGTGCCGGCAGGGATAAACACAGTCGCCCCCGCGTGTACGTCCCTGACCAGATCTCCCACGTGCACGCGAGCCGTCCCGCTCGTGAAGTACAAAATCTCGTCTGCGTTAGGATGGCGATGCGCATCAATTCCACCGCCGGGGCGGATGTCCGCGCTGATAAAGACCAGGTCCTGTGACCCGCCATTCTTCGGATCGACCTTGAGAATAAAGGTCTCTCCCGGATCGGGATGCCCCGGCCAACCCCGCACCACTCGCCGCTCACCCTCATCTTTCTCCAGAATCAGCGGAGTCGCCGAAGTAGCAGTCGCTTTTTCCGAAACTGGAACGTTTTCGACATGCGAAATCGTAGAACACGGCTTCGACGCGCAGCCGCACATCAAGACTGCCCAGGTTCCGAGAATCAACGGCACAAATCGCATGGCGGTCTCCTCGCATTGTCAATTTCAACGAAGCTTACTAGAAGCAGCCCAAACGTGTGGAGATTCGTCTACGCGACCTTGGCCGACAATTTCCCGCAAACAGCTACAATGAAATCAGGAGACAAGAAGGCCCGGCACGCCCGCCGGGCCTGCCCATTTTGAACAATAGGCAAATGCCGAAGACGGAATCGGCAGCTCGGTAACTCTTTTATTTTGTTATCTATAGATGTAAAGATTTTAGAATCAAATCTTTACCCTCAACTTGTCCGCTAAGTCTCATGGAATGAAACGGTAACAAGATTAAGGGGGGAGGGAAGGGGGGAGGGGGTACCTCACCATCTCACTGCGGAGTCTCCAGCTTGGGAGTGGTTGCCGACTGTAATTTCTCGGCGGTCTCTGCCTCACGACTGGCTTCATCAGTCCTGCCCATCGCCCGGTAGGCCTGCCCCAGCAGGCCGTGTGTCATGTAGTTAGCCGGATCCATCTTTTCAGCGCGCTCCAAATACATCGCCGCGCCTACAGCATCCTGTTGTTTCAGCATCACCTTGCCGAGAAGAATGTATGGGCCGGTGGAGTTCGGTTCCAGCAGCACCGCCTGCTGCAACGCCTGCAGCGCCTTTTGGTACTGGCCTGCCCGTGTGTACGCATCCCCCAGCCGGTCGTAAATCCCCCCATAGAGCGGATTCAGATCGCGTTCTTTCTCAAATTCCCCCACTGCCTCGTCGATATTCTGGCTTGCCAGCGCGATCTCTCCAAGTAATTGGCGGCAAAGTGGAAGCTTCGGGTCCAGCTCTACGGCCTTTTTCGCGTATTCCTGCGCGATCGGCAGAAACTCGTAGCGCAGAAGCATGCGTGCCGCCAGCAGGTAAGCCGGAGCCGAATCCGGCGCAAAGCCGAACTGCCGCGCGAAGGCGCGGCGCGCATCGTCATATCGTCGCGTTTCGAGATAGCAGAGAGCGAGCACATAATTCGGATCGACCTTCGCCCCCGGCGCCCACTCATGAATCCCCTCAAGCAGCGGTATCGCTTCGGCGGGCTTGCCCATCCGAAAAAGTGTAAGCCCCCGCAATTCCGTTGCTTCTAGATCCTTGCTGTTCTCTACAAGTGCTTTCGCCAGCGCCTGGTCGGCCCCTGGATAGTCGCCTTCCGCATAGAGGGCCATGCCCCTCAATCGTTCAATGCCCGCCACAGGAGGTTGTTGCGCCGCCGCCAGATCCAGCTGACGCAGTGCCTCTTTCGGTTGGCCGCGATCGATCAGTTTCCTCATTGCGCCGAGGTCGATCGAAGAAGCTGGTAAATTCTGATTGCCCGCCGCCGCACTCTGTTGCGCGAGCGTGAGGGGCGCAGTAGTGACAATTGCTGCAAGAGTAATAACGAACAACAATTTAGGAAAATTCATGACATCTCGAATTTGAGGTTGAATGAAAAACGCAATCCCGTGCTATCGGATCTTCGCAACAACAACCCCGACCAGTGAATCAGCGCAGCCATAGTAGAGAAACCACTTGCCCTTGAAAGCGACCAAGCCCTCTGCAAAGGTTGTTCCGGCAGCATATTGTCCTGTCTTCTCAAACGGCTTCTCCGGTTTCAGAAACGGCGCGTCGGCACGTGCTATCAGCTTTGACGGATCATCGGCTTGAAACAGTGCTTGGCCCGCTGCGTAAGCATTCGCTCCCAGCGCCGGATCACCATGTTCCGGATCGTTCTTTCCATTGTTCATCACCAGAATGCCTGCGTCCGTAAGCACGGGCGGAGGACCCACCTCCGGAAAGCCACTGTCAAATCGCCCGCTTCGCTTGGCGAGCACGACAAGAGGCGCTCCGTCCGGCCCTTCAACCGGTGTCCAGTGGATTAGATCCGTTGATGTTGCCAGGTGAATCGTGCCCTCACCCCAATACATCCAGTACCGTTCATGGATGCGTGCCGCGATAAGCCGCCCGTCTTTCATGCGAGTGACAATGGCCGCCGACTTATATTTCAGGGTCGCGTACTTGCCGCCCTGCGC
>Ga0335075_10010345_pt1 | contig 14171 bp, 12 predicted proteins | sample Lox_Sample_24_FD_206723 | JGI IMG/M metagenome (GOLD analysis project Ga0335075, IMG submission 206723) | Soil microbial communities from Loxahatchee National Wildlife Refuge, Florida, United States - Lox_Sample_2.4 | ecosystem: Environmental > Terrestrial > Soil > Wetlands | place: USA...
ATTCCGTCAAGGGCTGGCCCTCGCCATAGCCGGAGCGCATCACGATACCTCGCGACCGCCTCCTTCAGGTCGATCCTGTCGCGCGCGGCCCGCCCGGCGGCTATGAGCTCCTCAAACTGTACGGAGTCAAGCTGCTCGTCGCCCGTCTCGAAAGCGTATCCGTACGAGTGTGTGGTGATGATCGCGGTGCTGTTATGACGGATGAGCATCCTGCGTAGAGAAGATATACTAATTTGTGCTTGTGACCGGCTCGTCGAGGGGAGATTTTCGCCGTAGATGGCTTCGAGCAGGCGATCCACCGGGACAACTTGATTCGCCGCGAGCAGGAGGGTCGCTATGACGATCTGCTGCCTGGTTCCGCCAACGTCAATCCGCTCAGCGCCTGCCGTGATCTCAAGTGGCCCCAGTATCCTGAACTCCACCGGGGCCTCCGTCGGACGATCTTGCGGGAGACCGGTAATTGTCCGACTACGCTCTTAGCCAATTCCCGGAACTCGTAAACCTCTCAAACATACGCAAATATCACTAGATGCCATATATAGGATATTGCCCGTCCAGGGCATTATCCTACACTCAACGGGCCACGTCAAGGGTGGCCAGGCTATTTCCGCTGCTGAAGGCCTATACGGTCCTATGCCCTGCCACTATTTCGGCCCTGTCTCTTCACCGGAAGTTACGTCATCTGCCGCGTATATACCCTTCCTCCGCAATTGCGTATCCCCGCTATCGCATAGTGAGTCTGCCAGTATCGCTTAGTGAGTTTTCTCCTGTCGTTTAGTGGATCTGACCGTCTCGGCGAGCCGGGGGCCCCATCGCGGACGCCGCTGTGGCGATGGGCTCACGTCCCTGTAGCGCGGCCGCCTTGTTGACCGCGTCCAGCCGTGATACGGCCCCGAGTTTGCTGAAGATGTTCGCCAGGTGCCGCTTGACGGTCGCTTCGGTCAGGTGCAAGGCCGAGGCGATCTGGCTGTTACTGAGTGCCTGAGCCACGAGATTGAGCACCTCGCGCTCACGTGCGGAGAGCGGATCCGGTGACGGTTCCTGACCGACGTACCTGAGGCTCTCCTGCGAAACACCCAAGATGACACGGTTGCTGTCGGAATAGACGGCACGGATCACCACCACGAGCTCTTCCCAGTGAACGCTCTTGAGCAGGTAGCCGCGGATCCCGGCGCCGAGCAGTGCCTGCACGAGCTGCGGCCCCTCATGCATGCTCAAGACGATCACTCGCGACTCAGGGGAGCGCTCGCGTATCTCACGAACCGTCGCAGACGCGTCGCCACCTGGGATCTCTATGTCCAGAAGGATTACGTCAGGCCGCTCCTTCTCGGCTAGGGCGATGGTGGCAGCGCTATCCCCGGCCTCTCCGACGACACGCAGATCTGCTTGCGTCTGCAGGATCTCGCGCAGTCCTTCGCGGACAAGCGTATGGTCATCGACGATGAGAATCGTTATGGGATCATCCTGAGCGGTCATCGGGGTGCCCCGTCAGTGTTACGCGAAGACCTACGTGGGTGCCCTGGCCAGGGACGCTGACGAGTGTCAGCCGCCCGCCTATCGAGCCTGCTCGTTCGCGCATCGCGGCGATTCCGGTACCGGCCGAGCTCCCGCCGACCGCGAAACCGCGGCCATCGTCCTCGACCCACGCGTCAAGCTCGTGGGGGGCTATGGTGATTCCGATGAGCACCAGCTTCGCACCGCTGTGGGTGAGCGCATTTCGTAGCGCCTCCCGGATGATCAGGTAAGCCTCGTCGATGACGACCAGCGGCGCCCACGCCTCGTCCCCGCTGACCCGCAGCCGTACCTCGGCATCGGCGGCGATCGAGTCCAGGTATCCGACCAGCGCCGTTTCCATGTTTTTGACGGTGGCCTGCCGAAGATCAGAGGACAGGTCCCTGAGCCTGTTCATGGTCTCGGTGAGCGCGTCCTTCGCGATTGAGGTCCGCGGCACGGAGGTGAGCGGATCGCGCTGGCTCGCGATCTCATGCAGTTCGAGCTGACGCAGGGCGACAGTCAGCCCCTCTCCCAGCCGATCATGCAGTTCACAGGCTATGCGCAGCCGCTCATCGACATGCGCTTGCTCGACCCGCTCCAGCAGGTAGCCGCTGTGGACGCTCATGGCTTCCCTCACCCGCCTGCTGATGCTCTCGTTGAGGGCCAGCAGGGAGGTGACGAAGCAGGGAAAGAACTCTGGCTCGTCCGCTACATGCCGCGCGAGAACGCTGACGGTGGCGTTGAACAACGACACGGCCGTACCGAGCGTGTCTTCGGGGCTCAGTTCGCTCTCCGCATGCAACGACCCGACTAGCCACGGCGTACCACCATGCCAGTCCCCCGCCGGCGCATCTCCGCCCTGGACACGAGCGGCGACCTCGGGGATGATCGTCGCGGCAGTCGCGTGGGCGTGCTGGCGCGCTGGCGCGTCAGTGCTCACCAGGCTTTGCGGATCATCCAGGACTGCCGCGAAAGAGGCCAGGATGGTGTCGTAGTCAGCTCGGATAAGCGCCGCGAAGCGCTCACGGAGTCCACTTTCCGGGCGTTGGCCAGAATCCGCGGCCACACTCGTCCCCTGAATCATGCGACGACCTCGTCAGCCACAGTGCTGTCGGCAAGAGGAACGTTGCCGCCAAACCCGTCTAGGCTCGTCCCCCACGCGACCTGTTGTTAGTATCCGCCTAACGGCTAGCATGAGTCAACAAGTATGCAAGGTGTCGGCATGAGCACCGTCCGTAACAGCTGGACTGTGTGCTCCGCGGTAAACCGGCCCACCTTGCGGATCACATCGTCGCTGTAAAGCCTGAGTGCCTGTTCGATCGCGAACTCAGCCATATACCTGAGAAATTCATGCGAAATCTCGGCTGCCATATTTATCATGCGGCGATTAACAAGCGCTGCCGGGCTCTTGAGATGTTTTATGCTTTGCTCGACCGCGTGATCCAGTTCATGTGGTTCGACAACTACGTCCGCGAGTACCCGCGCATCCGGCTCAGTCGCCCAGATCCGGCGTCCTTGGAGGATCATCTGACGGGACATTCGAGTTCCGGCAGACCTGGTCAGGCGGAAATTTCCGGCACCAGGAACTATACCCTCATCCGCTGCGGGCAGGCTGAAGTAGGAATCAGATGCGGCGATCACATGATCCACTGCCAGCAGCAGCTGAGCGCCGCCGCCAATTGCGAAGCCATCGACCACGGCTACCCACGGCTTGTCCATTCTCGGAGAATACCAGGACGTGTTATCCTGTATCGACAATCCACTAATCAGCTTCTGGATGTAGCCAAGTTCACGCCGCAGCAGGAAATCGACCAGCGAGATATCGCCGGCGCTCAGCGCCTTGAGGTTGATGCCGGCGCTGAAGACTCGTTTACCCCGGTACCGGGGGTGGGTCATTTCCGCGCCGCGGATCAGGCCGACGTTTACCTCGGGGTCAAGCAGCGCGAGGTCCACCGCGGTTTCCATGTCCTCGACCTGCCGGTTGTCTTCCGCGTTCAGGCACTCGCCACGGCAGATCGTCAGCCACCCCACGCCGCCGCTCCGGTCCAGCCGCACCGACCCCAAGTCGGCCGAGCCGGTCCGGCTGAACTCCGGAAGCAATCGCACCGCGCGGGGGGTCGGCCGCAGCATCGCCGTGAGCAGGTGCGGGCCGGCCGAGGGCGAGCGCAGCACCCGGCTGAAGAAGATGCCCTGATCGATCTCAAGGCCCTCCTTCTCGCTCTGCGGCCGGGTCCGCTCGGCGGCCAGCTGACGCTGGGTCGGCACCAGCCCAGGGAACGCGATGGCCGCCCCCTCCGCGAGTTCTGCCAGCCGCAGATGCCGGGTGCGGTCGTCGGTTACCCTGGCGTAGACGGCGTCGGTGTGCTCATCCAAGAACGCGCAGCGCAGCACCCGCATGGCATCCTTCGCCGCGTTAGCGATGGCATGCTGATCCGGTGATCGCGACGCCTGCTCGGGCAGCGCCCCGAGCAGGCCATCGGTGCGCTCGGCGGCGCTAGCCAGCGCCCGGCTGGCGCTGGCTAGGTCCGATCGCATGATCCGCGGATCGACGGCGGGCTCTAGCGATGCGACCGTCCCCATCATGATGCCTCCCTCGCGGAAAGTTGCCTGAGAACCCGGTCACATGCGGCAAGGTGGGCGCCCAGGGCGTCGTCGAAGCCGACGACGGCCGCGTCGACCATGAGCTGCCGCCGGATGGCGATTTCCGGGCCGGACAGGCTGGGCACCGCCTCGAGCGCGACCGCTGTGTTGTCGGTCAGTTCGTCGATGAGGTTGAGCGCGAGCGCCTCGCGGGCCTCGATGGGAGCGCCGAGCAGAACCGTGCGCCGGACCGCGGCCACTCCCGCCTGCTGGACCAGCCGGTACAGCGCGAGGCCCGGCCAGGTCGCCCCCGCCACGACGGGCAGTTGCAGGCGTACCGGGGTGGCCGCGATCCGGTAATCGGTGGCGAGCAGCGCGTCGAGCGCGATCCCGCCGCAATCGCCCGATGCGACCCCGATTGTCGTCACGGGCACCCGCTCGAGACGGCGCAGCGCACGTTCCCAGCGGCTTACCAGCGCGAGCGCGAGTTCATCAGCCACAGAGTACTGTGGCGCCCCCGTCACTTGAACGACCATCCGACCATGCTCATGACAGTCTTCGGCCGCACAGCACGCGGCATCGATGTCCGCGATGACTTCCGCCGATGGCGGCCGCGTGCCGTCCACCTGGATCATCAGGTCATCCATCTGCGGGTAACTGTGATCGGCCCACGCGATATCGGTAGTTATGCTCATACTTGCTCCCATCACCACTGAATTAGTGCTGTCTCGATCGTTGAACCAGGTCCCATTGTCATCAGGACGCCGTAATCGCCGCTGACGGCGACGCCATCGCTGAGCAAGCGCTCGTAAGAGAAAAGAAACGAACCGCTCGACAAGTTGCCGTAATCCCGCATTACCCCGGTTGTGTGCCGCAATTCATATCTGGTCAGCCCCAGGTTGATCATGACGGCGTCGATGACCTTCTTGCCACCCGAGTGGACTAGCCAGTGCCTGATATCGCTGCGCCTAAGACCCGCCCGGGATAGCAGGCGGTCGATGACTATTTTCGCGTTAGCGCCCACGACATACGGAATCTCGGGGTCGAGGAAGAAACTGAACTTTCCTTGCTCGGAATCCCAGTCATAGCGCATGGCGTCGAGCGCATCGGTGATGATGTGGCTGGCAAAAGACAGGATGCGTGGCCCTTGGGCGGCCGGCGCGCCGGTGCCGCCTGGACCACTTATGAGAGCCACGGCGGCGGAGCCATCGCCGAATAGGCTGTTGACTACCGCCGTGCGCATACTCGAATCGAATACGTACGCCGCCGAGCAAGCCTCCGCACAAAGCGCGATAGCCACCTGCCCAGGGTGGGCCGCCGACCACGCGGCCGTGACGCCAAGCGCGTTCAGGCCCGCGTTGCAGCCCATGCCCACAATGTCGACCCGGCTACAGTGCGATGGGATACCCTTTTCGCGGATGAGCAAGGCGCTCAACCCTGGCGTGAGGAAACCTGTCGACGTCACGCAGCAGAGGAAGGCCACGTCAGACAGCCCGAGCCCGGCATCACGCAGGCATGCTTCGAGTGCCCTCGCGCCCATGTCGACGACCAGCCTCTTGTGCTTGTCGAGCAGTTCCCCTTGAGTCTCCGTGACGCGCACTCCGTCGCTACCCAGCGGGGGCAGCGAGAGAAACCGGCGTTGAATCGCATTATTAAGAAATATCGAGCGCACCTTCGGTGATGTTATCTTGAAAATATCCAGCAGTTCCTGCTGCAGGTACGCTTGCCCGGCAACGGCGGTACCGATCCCGGCGATGCGCGGAATCGGCAAGGGCTTCACCACCGCGAGGCCGGATGCATCAAGCGTCTCGCCGTAGGTGGCGTAGGTGTTGACCGTCATCGGTATGTCCATCCCCACCGGCGTGGCATGCTCCGCGTCCACGGCGTTATATCAGGCATTCTTGATCTCCGCCTTTCTTTTACTTGGAGATTCGACCTCATCCGACAATTACGCGGTCGCGTTCCACCGCCTCGTACAAGGCTCGGATATTAGCGCTGCCGAACCCGCGCGCGCCACGGCGCTGTATCAGCTCATAGAAGAGAGTGTTGCGCTCGTATGGAGAGCGCGTGAACAGCTGAAGAAGATAACCGCACTCGTCGCGATCGGCAAGCACATCGGCCGAGCGCAGTTCGGCAATTTCCTCGCATATTTCCGGGCAACGCTCCCTCAGCAGGTCGTAATACGCGTCTGGGGTGTCAAGAAATTTCACTCCTTGCCGCCGGAACTCACCGACCGCCGTCACTATAGCGTCGGTCAGGAACGCGAGATGCTGCACTCCAGCGCCATTATTCTGGTCGAGGAAAGAATCAAGCTGTCCGGGATTTCGCGATGTGTCGGGCTCGAGTATGGTGAACGTTATGCCACCGGACCGGCTGCGGAGAACGATCGAGTCCATTGCCTGGTCAGCGACCTCGATAAATTCGCTGGAGTACCAGTCGAGCGCGAAGGCAGCGCGATAGAAATCGGTGCAGCCGGCCAGGCACCCCGCTTCGAGGCAGATAGCGATGTGATCCAGTCCGGTGATCCGCTCGGCCGACCGCCTCGGTTCTCCCGGCACAGCCGTCCAGCGACGGCCGGGTGGTATCCAGGCATCGCCGTCCATGCGTGCGGGCAGGAGCGTATGGCAAACGCTGCCGAAGCCCGGCACCACCGGGTTCCCATCGGCGGAGTCGAGCACTACCCCGCCTTCGGCGACCACCGCGGCGCAGGTCGCGCTCACATCATCACAGCTAAATGCGATATCGGCGACACCATCGCCATGCTTGTCGAGGAACTCCGCCGTCGCCGGCCCTGCCGTCACGACCAGCTGCACATCGCCTTGCCGCAGGAGCGTGGAACTCATCGTGAAATTCACGGATTCCGCGATTTTCGCGAACCCCAAGGACGACACGAGATAATCGATGGCCTCATGCTTGTCGCTTGTGTACAACTCTACGTATTCGATATCCCGTGCGGCCATGCAAAATCCTCCAGTTGCCGGATTTTTGGAGTGAGAGAGCTATCCGAGATTCAAGTTAGGGACGCAACCGGCGCGTGTCGAGCGACGTCCTTGAGAACCGCCTGTTCAAGGTGGCCACCGAAGCCGCCATCCGGTCGCTATCGATGCCCGATAGCGGCCGGATGGGGCAGGTCAGGAGACTCTCACGTGACCAGCGGGGCCGCCGGACGCGATGGCGTCAGTTGAACGGCGACGGCCCGCGGTTCCGCAGCGCTCAACTGCGGGTGGCTTCGCACTTGAACGCGCTCGCGCGCCGGCTGGGCAATCGGAGCACTATCGGCCCCCGATAGCGGACTGATGCTGGCCGCGATGGCCGCCCCTGAGCTGGACGTCTTGAAGCGCACTAGCTCGACACGCGACAATTCTCTCCATAGCTCGAATTAGGCAGAGGAGCAACGCATGGACGACGAGCTGGAGATATGTGTAGGCGATGTCAAGGAATTCTTCATCGAGATTCTCGGCCGCAAGCACCTTCACCGCCCGGACAACTTCCCGGATGGGCAATTTCCGGTCTCCGTTGCTGATGTAGACGAGCTGGTCACCGGCAGGCCGCTGCCCTTGAGTTCGGTCGTGCTCTCTCGCGAAAACAGCGTCATCGACCAAAGTCTTTATCGTGCCGAGCCTGGTCCCAGCTACCCGGGACCAGCTGACTGTATCGATCCGGTAAAGGTCGTGCGCCTGGTAGAGTCCGGTGCCACGCTCGTCGTTCGTCCAGCCTCGCTCCACCTGCCGCGCCTGCGCGCATTCTGCAATTCGTTCGAGCGGTCCTTCGGGCACGGCGTCGATGCCGACCTCTTCATCACTCCGCCGGACTCCCGAGGCTTCGAGATTCACGCAGACGCGGCCGAGTCCTTCGTTATCCAGTTGACAGGGACCAAGGACTGGGAACTGTTCGAGCCGGTGCGTTCGTGGCAGCATCGCAGCTTTGGCGCGGCGCCTCCCGGTGACCTGACGCCCGCCGCCCGGTACCGAATGCGGCCCGGGGACCTTCTGTACGTGCCACGCGGCATGCCTCATCTGGCCCGCAGCACCGACTACGCGTCGGTCCACGTCACGGTCAGCGTGAACACGATCTGCTGGTCTGACCTACTCGGGATGCTGGCAAAGACGGCACTCGCCCTACCGGAGTTCCAGGCTCCTATCCCGATGGGCGCGGAGTTGGCCGGTGCGACCGCTGAGCAACTCCCGGGAGTCTTGGCCAGGCTCTCCTCCCTCATCGGAAACCTCGGGTCAAACAAGGCGTTCGTCGACCAGGTCGTGCGCTCCAGGGAGAACATCGGCAACGCGCTGAGGCCCGGCCTCCTCGCGAACCTCATCGGTGCGGACACGGTAAACCCGGCGTCCAGCCTCCGGATAAGGCCCGGAGTCTGGCCGGTTGTGCGGACAGCCGATAACGATGTTTCCATTCACGTGGGACCCAACCGCTTCCCCGTGTCCGAACAGGTGGCCGCTGCCTGCAGCCTGCTGCTCGACCGGGACATCGTGGGCGTGGGCGAACTCTCCGGCGCACGGGCCACGGCGCTTAGCATCGCACGGACACTCATCAGGTGCGGGATTGCCGAATCGCACAGAAAAGACGCGGAGGCTCCGTGCTAGACACTTTTAGCCGGCGACCGTGGCATCATCCCTGATGGCAAGCCGGCCGGTGCCGTTAAGCGTCGCCAGGTTAATGTCGGCGATGCAGCGAACGGGATCGCCATTGAGGATCAGGTTCCCCTCGACATGCGCCGTTCCAGTGGCATTGTCGAAGTCAGCCGCGCTGATGTCCGTCGCATCACGGTCAAGGGGGAAGCCGAGCTCGGTACCGCCACGTGTTTCGGTGAACTTGACCAGCACGTAGCCCATCTCACCGGTCCGCTCGCGGAGCTCTTCCGCCGTCGGGTCCGCGCCGCCCATGACAATCGGCTGATCGATTGTCAGACGCTGGGTCAGCTCGTTCATAAGTAACCTCCGGAAATAAGATCGCCGTTGTTCCTAATCTTTTGGGTGCGGGCCGCCCGGCTCTGCCCGGGCGAATCAGTCAGCCTCGGCGTCGCCGGTCAGCGCGGTGAGCAGCCCGTTCAGCCGGTCGACGAACGCCGTCGGGTCCTCGATCCGGGCGCCGAGCGTCAGCACCGCCTGGCTGAACAGCACCTGCGCCCAGTCGGCTAGCTGCGCGTCGTCGCCACGGTTAAGCCTGCGGATCAGCGGGTGTTTCGGGTTGAGCTCCAGCACGGCCTGACGAGGCAGGCCCGAACCACGCAGCCGCTGCGCCAGGTTGAGATCGGTCTCCGGCTCGTTGCTCACGATGCAGGCCGGCGAGGTGGTAAGCCTGCTGCTGATCCGCACATCCCATGCCTGCCCGGCCAGGTGTGCCTTCAGCTTGCCGAGCAGCGCCGCGTACTCGGCGTCCGCTTGCTCCTTGGCCTGCCTCTCTTCCTCATCCTCCAGCGCATTGAGGTTGGCGGGGCCTTGGGCGACGGACTGCAGCTTCTTGCCGTCGAACTCGCGCAGGCTGGACACGACCCAGTTGTCGACGCCCTCGCCGAGCAAGAGCACCTCCACACCCTTGGTACGGAAGGCCTCAAGGTGCGGACTGCTCTTGGCGGCGGCGAGCGAAGGGGCGAGCAGGTAATAAATGTCCTCCTGCCCTTCCTTCATCCGCGCTACGTAGTCGCCCAGCGACGTGTCCGGCTCGTCCGTGGCGGACTTTGTCGTCGTGAACCTCAGCAGCTTGGCGATCTCGTCGCGGTTGGAGTAGTCGTCGGCGATGCCCTCCTTGAGGGTGACGCCGAACTCCTTCCAGAACGTGGCGTACTTGTCCGGCTCGTTGTCAGCCAGCTCGGCGAGCCGGCGCAGCAGCTTCTTCGCCGCGTTGTTACGGATGTTGTCGATAGCCCTGCTGCCCTGCAGGATCTCCCTGGAGATGTTCAGCGGCAGGTCGCTAGAGTCGATGACGCCGCGGATGAACCGCAGATAGCGGGGCAGGATCTGCCCGTTGTCCTCCAGGATGAAGACCCGCTGCACATGCAGCCGGACGCCGCGGCGAACCTCCTGCAGCCATAGGTCGTAGGGGGCGCGAGAGGGAATGAACAGGAGCAGCGTGTACTCATACGTTCCCTCGATCTTGCTGTGTACCCAGGTGAGCGGATCGGAGAACTCGCCGCTGAGGTGCCGGTAGAACTCGTTGTAGTCACTCTCATCGAGCTCGGCCTTGGGGCGGGTCCACAGTGCCGATGCGTGGTTGACCGGCACCTCCGCCGCTGGCTGGTTGTTCTCGTCCGACTTCTCGTCAGGCTCGCCGGGCATCAGGATCGGCACGCTGATGTGGTCAGAGTACTTCTCGATGATCGACCGCAGCCGCCACCCGTTCAGCAGGTCCTCTTCGCCATCGCGCAGTTCGAGCACGACCGTGGTGCCACGATCGGCCCTCTCGATCGTCTCAAGCGAGTATTCGCCCTTCCCGTCCGATGCCCAGCGCACCGCTTCACCCGGCTCCAGGCCGGCCCGCCGGGTGGTCAGCACCACCCGCTCGGCGACGATGAACGACGAGTAGAACCCCACCCCGAACTGGCCGATCAGGGCTGCATCCTTACGCTGATCGCCGGTCAGCGACCGCAGGAACTCCCGGGTGCCTGACTTGGCGATCGTGCCGATATTCTCGATCACCTCCTCACGGCTCATGCCAATCCCGTTGTCGGCGATGGTGATCGTCCCGGCATTCTTGTCATAGCTGACCCTGATCTGCAGCGGTCCCTCTTCCTCCGGCAGCTCGGAACGCGAGAGCAACTCCAGCCGCAGACGGTCAATCGCGTCCGATGAGTTCGAGATCAGTTCACGCAGGAAGATTTCCTTGTTGCTGTACAAGGAATGGACCATGAGGTCCAGGATCTGTACCGCCTCCGCTTGGAAGCTGAAGACTTCTTGCCCTTGATTTGCAAGCATAGCCATTAATGTCTCCGCTTCGTCTTTGCCGCATCTGCCGACTCCATATGGGCAGATCTGTGCGAGGATCGCCTGTTCGCGGAACCAGCGCGTGGAGGACCAGATCCTCACCGTGCTTAGCATAACCGCCAGGCCAAGTCGGTCACCACTCCTGGATGATCCGGCGTCCAACTGACGTGAGGTACTGGTTGGACGAGCCAAGCGCTCGCGATAAGCCGTACCTACTCGCGATAAGCCGTAGCTACCGGTCGGGGCCGGTCAGGCCGGTCAGGGCCCGCCGCCGCGCCCGAGCGTGGCCAGCGGCATGGCCGGGACGCCCTCGTCGCTCTCAAGCACCGCCCGGCGTACCAGCCGCTCGGTCGTCTCAGCCGGCAGCACGAGTCGAACGTTCCGCGTAGACACCGTTAGTTCTTGTCAAGAAAAATTCGATGATCGCGGAATTGACCTCATCAGGACGCTCCAGGTAGCCGAGATGCCCGGCGGAGCCGATCTCGATGAAGTCGCAGTCCGGGATGGCCTCGGCCACTTCCGCGCACAGGTGCGGCGGGCACATGAGATCATCAGAAAACGCGATGACACGGCACGGCACCGCGACCTTCCGCAACGCGTCGCGACGATCGGGGGTAAGATCGATCGCGCTCTGCCCGGAAGCAGCCGTTCTGCGGCCAAGCGTAAGTTCAAAAACATCCAGCCACATCGAGACGTCCGCGTCGTTGTTCAACGTCGCGGGCGAGAACATCTGTACCACGGACGTGGGGGCATCGTAGGTAGCCGGCAGCTTCACATCGCTGGCCGCCAGCACTCGGTCCGCGACCGTCAAGGCCCGGCGCATCACGTCCGTGCGCGCTCTGGTGGCGATCAGCACACAGGAGGTGACCAGGTCCGGCCTGGTGACCGCCAGTTCCGCGGCAACGACCGCGCCCATCGAGGTCCCGACCAGCCGACACGGACCGGCGTCCAGTGCCTCGATCAGCCCGGCGGTATCGCCAACCAGGTCGGCGAGCGAGTAGTCCCCAGGCGGCACGTCAGACGGGGGCACGCCCCTGTTGTCGAACGTGATGACCTCGTACCCAGCCTGGGTGAGCGCGGGTACCTGATACATCGTCCACACATTGCCGCCCGCCCCCGAGCCCATGATCATAAGGACCCGCTCGCCACGACCCTTGCGTTCGTAGGCGAGCCGGACACCGTTAGTGGATACGAAAGGCATGCTTACCACCATTAGCGTTATCTAGGCATTAGTCAACTGGCCGGACGCGACGTGCGCGCCGAATTACGGTACCTATATCGAATTCCAAGCACTCATCTGCGGTATCGCACCACTTGAACACGATCTTGCCGCATGCCGATTGCGGCCATGTTCTCCCGCGGCAACGCGTGCGGATCCGCCGCATGAATGGCGCTGGTTAACCGCTAGCCGCGGTTCGGGCCGACACGGCCGCATCCAGCACGCGCTGCACATAGCCGATGACATCCTGGACGGTCCGCAGGTTCCTGAGGTCCACGTCGGGGATATCGACATCAAACTTGTCCCGCGCGGCGACGACGATCTCGATCATCGTCAGCGAGTCGACATCGAGGTCCTTGAGCAAGTCCGCCTCACGCGTCACCTCGTCCGCGGGTACCCCGGCGAACTCCTCGATCGCCTCCGCGAAACCGTCGAAAATCTCCTGCTCGGTCATCATCATGGTTCCTCGTGTCCTTCCTCACGCACCCCTCATCAACCCTGGGCGGTGTTCAGTTCCCGCAGACGATTTCCGGCCAGCGCAGCAGCGTAGAGCCCCAGGCGAGCCCGCCGCCGAACCCGGTCAGCACGACGCGATTTCCTGGCCGAAGTGCCCCGCATTCTGCGCCGTGGGCCAGGACGAGCGGAATGGACGCCGCCGCCGTGTTACCCACCCGGTCAATGTTTACTAGGCAACGTTCCGCCTGAAGCCCGAGGCGCCTCGCGACAGCGTCCACAATTCGCAGGTTCGCTTGATGGCAGACCAGCCAGTCGACCGAAGAAACCGGCCACTCCGCCTGTGCCAGCACGCGTGTTGTGGACTGGACCATGCTGTCCACAGCCTGCCGGTAAACCGACTGGCCTTGCATGATGAAGTAGCGTTCCGACTCATCGCTGGCCGCGCAGTACGGCAGGCGTGACCCGCCGGCCGGAATCATGATCAGGTCGGCGCCGCGTCCGTCGCTGCCGAGGGTGAACGGGCCTATCGCACCCAAGTCACCGGCATCCCCCGCGCGCAGGACCACCGCGCCGGCGCCGTCGCCGAAGATAACCCGCGTTGTGCGGTCTTGCGGATTCAAGATGCCGGAGAAGACGTCCGCCCCGATCACCAGGACCCTGTCGGCGATGCCGGCCGCGATGAGCCCGGCAGCATTTGCCAGCGCGTAGATGAACCCAGAGCAAACCGCGGCCACGTCGAAAGCGGCTATGGTGCCCAGGTCCAGCCGACTCGCCACCTCGGGCGCGGTCGCCGGGCACCGGCGATCAGGAGTGGTCGTCGCCAGGATCAATGCGTCCACGGTGTCCATCCCGGCTGACTTGAGCGCCCGCTGGCCAGCCTCGACGGCGAGGTCGGAGGTGGCGGTTCCGTTGACGGCTATATAACGGTTTACTATCCCCGTCTTGCGTCGTATCCACTCATCCGAGGTATCCAGGACGGCGGCGAGGTCGTCGTTCGTTACGACATCGGGAGGCGTCCACGATCCGAGACCACAAAGGACTGGAACTCGCGCCGCACCGCTCATTACCCTGCCTATCTAATCGCTATTCCCTGCCACTGGCAGCATGTCATACCGCAGCCATAACAAGCTAGCATCAGCTGCGACCGGACTGAATCCCAGGGCCGAGCGCATATCGTCGATCAGATAGTCCAGCTTGCTATTTCCCTCAAAGAGCGCGAAGTGACCACCACTATGATGCCGCACAGTACATTGACGCCGTGTGTAGCGTGCCCAACCCGTGACATGTTCCGGGTCGACCAACGGATCCGCGTGACCGCGTAGCACCAGCAGCGGGGCGTCTACGGTGACTTGAGGCGCCTTCAGCCGGTATTCGAAGGCGATACGGAGGTCGGCCCTCAACCGTGGCACGAGGCGCGCCGCGATTGACGGGAGCGGCCCGGCCGGGACGCGGCCGAGAGCCCGGAGCAGCTCGAGCAGTTCCCGATCGGA
>Ga0335075_10010346_pt1 | contig 14171 bp, 13 predicted proteins | sample Lox_Sample_24_FD_206723 | JGI IMG/M metagenome (GOLD analysis project Ga0335075, IMG submission 206723) | Soil microbial communities from Loxahatchee National Wildlife Refuge, Florida, United States - Lox_Sample_2.4 | ecosystem: Environmental > Terrestrial > Soil > Wetlands | place: USA...
GCTGCGCACCTCCCCGGATGCGGACCTGCGGCTTCGAGCCGAGGTCGAGTCGCTGCTTGGCAACATCGCGACCGAGCGCGAGAAGCCAGCGGAAGCCGAGGCCCATCATCGCTTCGCCGCCCGGCTCTTCGAGGCCTTGCAGGACACCCCGGGGGTCGCCAGCCAGCTAGCGGCGGTCGGCCAGACGCTGGTGACGCAGCAGCGGATCGACGAGGCAGTCGACGAGCTCCAGGCCGCGACCGCCAGGATGCGAGATCCCGTCGTTCAGACCAGCCTCGCCCTCGCCCTGTGGCGGCTCGGCGAGAGTCGCGCCGCCGTGAGCGTCCTCAACGATGTCCTCGGGGTAGACGGGGGTAACTCACTCGCATTGCGCGCGCGTGGGGAGATCCTCGCCGATCTCGGGGAGGCCCGCAAGGCCGTGCTTGACCTGAGCCGGGTAACGGTCCAGGAGCGGCCCTCGACCCGCGCCGCCCGCGGGCTGGCGCTGGCCAAGCTGGGCGACCAGCCACGAGCCAATCACGACGTCGACGACGCGGTGGCCGAGGCCCCGCACAATGGCACCGTGCTCCTTTACGCGGCCCGGGCCAAGGCGCTTGGCGGCTGGGATGAGGCGGCGGAGGAACTGGCCCGGCGGGCCGTGGACGCCACCGACCCGATGCTTCCCGCCTACCATCGGGAGGTCGCACTGCAGCTGGCGGCACACAAGCACGGTGGCACCCCCCACGGTAAGTCCTTGAAGTAATCCCTGGCCTCATTGCGGAAGCCGGCGATGCGGTCGGCCAGCTTGCCGACGTCTGAGTCGCCGACAAGCACCCCGTGATCCAGGTTCGTGTTCCGTACCACCTCGGCGGCGAGATCGGTCGCCGCGTCAGCTACCTCCTGGGCCGGGGCGGCAAGCCTGCCCGGCGCCTGCAGGCTAACGCTTGCGGCGTGCAACCGGGTAGCCCCAGCCTCGCGCTGCACCTCGGCCACCCTCGCCCGCATTCCGTTAGCATCCCCACGATAAGTGCCCAGGGTTTCGGTGAGGATGCGCACCTCGCCCGCGGCACGCAGCAATTCAACGCAGGCCGCCCTGCCCGCCGTCGTGTATCGCTCCCGCCGGTCCCGCTCGGCCTGGCGCACATCCCGGATTAGCGTGGCGGTCAAGGGAACTACCGCGCCAATGATGCCCGCCCCCGCGGTAATCATGGCCACATATATAGGCACATCCGTCATGCCTAAATTATTCCATGATGCGCCAATCCCGCGCGGGCGCTCTCGCGCGCGCCCCCGCCGCGGCATCGGTCAGGCAGGGGAACGCCTGACGGTGCGGCGCGTTGAGCACGACGGCGCGCCACCGCGCACGACGGCGGTCGGCCGGGACGCGACATCAGCCAAGGTCACCGCGTCGTCCTTCCGGCCATCATCGCCCCGCGCTCATCGCGGCGGCATCAGTAACTGCGTCAAAACGAGTCAGCTTGGCTTGCCCTGTAGCCTTTCGGGCTCCAGTGGTGCATGATGTCCGCATGATCTGGAGGGCGCCCGAGGTCAGGCGTGACATGGGGCTGATTTCCGAGTCGACAGGCGACGAACGCATGCTTGTCGATGGCTGGCTGGACTTCCATCGCCAGACGCTGCTGTGGAAGTGCGGCGGGCTCACCGCGCGGCAGCTCCAGCTGCGCGTCATCGAACGCTCGAACCTGTCCCTGCTCGGCCTCGTCCGCCACATGGCCGAGGTGGAGCGAAGCTGGTTCAGGACCAGGTTTGCCGGTGCGGCGACCAGCTACCTGTACGTCACCGACGCCCACATGGACGCCGAGTTCGACGTCGACGACGCCGACGCCGAATCTGACCTGGCGACCTACCTCCAGGAGATCGAGGCCGCCCGCAAGGTGACGGCCGGGCACTCGCTGGATGAGGTCTTCTACGACTCGCAGCGCGAGAAGAAGATGACCCTGCGCTTCGTCTTCAGCGTCATGATCCAGGAGTACGCCCGCCACAACGGCCACGCCGACCTGCTCCGTGAGTCCATCGACGGAAGCACCGGCCACTGACGCGTTACGGCTTCAGGCCGCGACAAGCAGGCTGTCGGCCGCGTCCGCTGGCGCCACATGCATGACCGACGTGGCGGTTTCCCAGGCAGGACCAGGGTCCCCCGTGACGCTGACCGCCCCACGCAGGGTGGCGATCGCCACGCTCATGGCGGCCACGGGATCGTCGGCCACGACCGTCATCCGCACTTCGACATCCCCGGAGCTAATGTCCGCCGTGACGTCAGGGTCGCTGATGGCCGGACTGGCTTCCTCCGCGCTCAGGAGGGCCTCCATGAGCGGGCCCAGGCATGCCCCGCAGAAAGCTGACCCCACGAAACGGACCTCCTGCACCGTCATCCACTCCATGGGACCTCCTCATGACCATCGGCGGGCAGCCGAACTCGGCGCGGCTCAACCCGTAATCCCGAGTGTAAAAGCGGTATTAATCAGGCGCCAGAGGCTGGGGCCGGTTGCCTGGCTCACCGGCAAAACTTCTCACGAGTCATGCCGGATCTCGTCCCGGCCCGATCGAGGCGTGCCGAGGCCTCATCGATTGAGACCTCGGGGGGTTGATACCTCTGTGTGAGGTATCCAGGGACGCCGCGTGACTGCCCCGCCGCAGCGCTGTCACAGCGCTGCCGTGCGATCTTGCCCGCGCTGTCACAGCGCTGCTGCCTGGGGATACCCGATGACGCATTGCGGGCATTAGCCCGCAGCAGTGGTGCCGCACCGCTGTCACGCGACCGCAACACGATCGTCCCACGGGAGACACCGGAAACTCCCGTCACTGGCGAACGGAGTGAGCACCCTCCGGCAGGGCCGCCGCACCGGCGGTGCCGCCGCGGCCAGCGGGAACGAGGCTAAAAGACTCGGCAGCTCGTCGGCGTCTACCACTGCGGCGGCGACCACATCGTCCACGGGCAGGCTGGCGCCGAGGTCGAACAGGGAGCGGTACCGCTGCGCCCCCAGGGCGGCTGTGGCGGCGGCGATGGAGCCCTGGTGGATCTGCTCCATGATGGCGGTGCCGCCGAACCGGGAGCCGAGGAGCTTCCACTGCGGGTCGGCCGCTCCAATCAGCCACGCGGTTCGGGTATGGCGCTCGGCGCGGGTCGCCAGCCAGGCTAGGGTTTCCATGGCGTAGGCGATCCCGGCGGCATCGCCGAGCTCGTTCTTGGTGACCAGCGCCTGGGAGGCGTAGGCGGCGCACTCGGCCTCGCGGCCGGGTATCTGGAAGAGCGCGAATGACGACACGATGTACAGGTAGCTCTGCAGCCACCGCTCGCGGGAGCCTTCGCCGAGCAGCTCAAGCCCGTGGGCGGCGGTCTCAAGCGCCTTGTCCAGCTGGCCCATGAGCTGGTACAGGTGACCCATCTGGGTGTCGAGCATGAGCAGTCCCACTCGGTCGCCGCAGGCGGTGAGCCGGGTCCTGGCCTCGTTCCCCGCGGCCTCGGCCTCGTCGTGCCGGCCGGCGAACGTCAGCGACAGCTGCATGTGCAGGTAGGCCCGTGCCACCAGGTCCGGCCCGTCGATCGAGGGCAGCGAGGCGATCGCGATGGCCTCCTGGCAGTCCTCGATCGACCCGTCGGCGTATCCCTCGAACGATCGCAGCAGGCCTCGGGTGACGAGCGTCGCCGCCCGCTCGGTGCTCTGCGAGCGAAAATACTCCAGGCCCTTGCCGAGCCAGTAGCCACCCTCGCGCTGACGGCTAGAGATCATCCAGTACAGCGCAAGCGAGTTCACCAGGTCCATGCCCGCCAGCGCGAGGTCGTTGATCGTGGCCAGCAGGGCCGAGCCGGCCGACGGCTCCGGTCCGCGCGAGCTGTCCAGGCCGGCCAGGGTGTACTCAAGCGCCGCCCGGATGTTCGGGTGCTCGTCACGCAATCCGTGGTAGCGCCCCATCTGCTCGTCGCTGGCGAAGTGGTCCCTGAATCCCCGCGCGAGGCGCAGGTACCGGGCGAAGTGCCTGCGCCGCCAGCGGTCTGAGTCGCCGGAGGCGAGGAGCCGCTCGGCGCCGAATTCCCGGATGGTGTCGAGCAGCCGGTACCGGGCGCTTGATGGTGACTCGCGCAGCACCACGGACTTGTCGATCAGGTCGTACATCGCCTGGAGGGCCTCGGCCCGCTCCGGCTCGCTTTCCGCGCACACCTCCTCGACGGCCTCGAGGTCGAACCAGTCGGCGAACAGCGAAAGCCGCTGCCACAGTGCCTGCTCGAGTGGCGAGCACAGGTGGTAGCTCCACTCGATCGCCGTGCGCAGCGTCTGGTGTCGTGGGACCGGTGGCCCGTCCGCGGGGACCTGCATCGCGAAGTGGCTGTCGACCATCTGTGCGAGCTCCCAGACGGGCAGGTCGCGCAGCCGGACCGCGACGAGGACGATCGCCAGCGGGATGCCATCGAGCCGCTTGCAGATGCCGGTGACCACCCGGCGGTTGTCGTCGCCGACCTCGAAGCCGGGCACGACCAGGCGGGCGCGCAGCCGGAACAGCGCGACCGCGTCGGGCAGCGGCAGTGGCTGCACCGGGTAGGTGTGCTCTCCGGCGATGTCGAGTGGCTGCCTGCTCGTGGCCAGGATCGTGACGTTGCCCGCTCGCGCGATGATGGCCTCGGCCAGGTTGGCGCAGGCGTCGATCAGGTGCTCGCACGTGTCGAAGACCAGCAGCATCTGGCGGTCGCCGAGGTGGTCGAGCACCGCGTCGAGCGGCGAGCGCGTGTCCTCGGGCAGGCCCAGCGCGCTGGCCACGGTGTTGGGCAGCAGTTCGGGATCACTGAGCCCGGACAGCTGGACGACCCACGCCCCGTCCGGGTAGCGATCGCTGGCCTGGGAGGTGGCCCGCAGGGCCACGCTTGTCTTGCCGACGCCCCCAGGCCCGGTTACGGTAATCAGCCGCGCATGGCGGAGGAGCCCCGCAAGTTGCGTGAGTTCCTCTTCCCGGCCCACGAAATCAGGATCCAGCGAATCCATTCTGGCAACCGGACCTTTCTCCCACTAGTCCCCGCTTTGACCAGGCATACCATACGTGCATGGGGCACCTGGCATGGAATTCGAAGTTAGGTATGCGATTAGGTACGATCCCCAGATTTACCGAACGGATCGGCCATGCTCGTCTAGCCCCACAGAGACTGCCCGCCCGCACTGGGGCCGGGACCCTAGCCGCCGGAGCTCGCGCGTCGGTATAAAAGCCGTGTACCAGTTCTCCCAGCGGATAGGCGGCGCCATGCGCGATGCGGCACTCCTCGGTGCTCGACTGTTGCTCGGCTCATACATGGGGTTCCACGCGGCCCAGAAGCTGTGGGGCAAGTTTCACGGCCCGGGCCTGGACGGGATCGGGGCCATCTTCGAGAAGAACGGGCTGGCGCCTGGCCGGACGATGGCGACGGCGGCGGCGACGACGGAGATCGCCGGGGGAGTGCTCACGGTCACCGGGATCGCGTTCCCCGCGGGCCCGCTGGCCATCGCCGGCGCGATGTCGGTGGCGGCGGCGCACAATCGCTCGGGTGGCCTGATGGCGGTGCGCAATGGCGTGGAGCTTCCGGTGGCGTACGCGACGCTGGCGCTGACGCTGGCGGTGGCCGGCCCGGGCAAGTACGCCCTCGGCCCGCCACTGCCCCGGGGGCTGGCCGCCGTGGGCGCGGCCGGCGGCGCCGTGGCGGCGGGCGCGCTGATCGCCCGGATGCTGACCTCGACGCCGTCGCTTCCCCCGGCGGCGCCGCCTGCGGCTGTCCCTGGGTCCCAGGAGCACGATGACTGACCCCGGCCTGCCGGCGGAGCAGTCGGATGAGTGGGGGACGGCCCTGCTTGACCTGGACGGCTACCTGTCCCGGGTCGGGCTGGCCGGCGAGCCGCTGCCGCCGACGGGCGACACCCTGGCCCGGCTGCATCGCGCCCACCTGGGCACGTTTACCTTCGAGAACCTGGACATCCTGCTGGGCCGGGGCGTCCGCGTGGACCTGGAGTCAGTCCAGGCCAAGCTCGTCGGCGCCCGGCGCGGCGGCTACTGCTATGAGCACGGGCAGCTGTTCGGCGCGGTGCTCGCGCGACTCGGCTTCGACGTGGACCGGCGGCTGGCCCGGGTCTGGCGCCCAGGCCCGGCCGGGGGGCGCACCCACATGACGCTGCGGGTCACCGATCCGGCCAGTGGCGCCCGGTGGCTGGCGGACGTCGGCTTCGGCTCCTCGCCCGCCGGGCCGGTGCCGCTTGACGTTCCAGGACCGCACCAGGTCGACGGCTGGACCTACGACGTGCTGCCGGGCGACCGGCCGGGCAGCTGGGAGCTGCACGAGCTCCAGGGCCAGGAATGGGCCCGGCTGTACGCGTTCGACGACGCGATCGTGGTGCCCGCCGACGTCGTGGTCGCTAACCACTACACGTCGACCTACCCCGGGTCGTGGTTCACCCAGGGGCCGGTGGTGGTGCGCCGTGACCCTGACGCGATCCGCTCCCTGGTCGGCCGGACCTACACCGTCACCCGCCGCGGCTACGGCAAGGAGCGGACGGACCTGTCCGACGCGCAGTGGGACGAGCTGCTATCCCAGACGTTCCGCCTGGCCTTCACCGGTGACGAGGTCAGGCGGCTGCGCCCGGCCTAGGTCCCGGCCGCCTCCAGGCCCGCCTCCGGGCCCGCCTCCGCCGACGCGGCCGCCTGCGCCCCGGCCCGGGCCGGGGCCCGCTGGTGGCGGAACCCGGGCAGCGCCCTCGCGACGAGCAGCGCCCCCACGATGCAGGCCAGCCCGCCGGAGACGATCGAGGCGGTGTCGCCGAACGCGCTGGCGATTGCCCCGGCCTCCAGGTCGCCCAGGCGCGGCCCGCCGGTAACCACGGCTACCTGCACGCCCATCAGCCGTCCGCGCATCTCGTCGGGGCCGGCGAACTGGATGATCGTGTTGCGGAAGACGGCGGAGATCATGTCGGCCCAGCCGGCGATGGCCAGCAGCGGCAGCGCCACCCACAGCCAGGGCACCAGGCCGAAGCCGGTGATCGCGGCTCCCCACAAGATCACCGCGATGATGACGGCCCGGCCCTGCCGGCGGATCCGGCCGACCCAGCCGGTGGTGACCGCGCCGATCAGCGCGCCGGCCCCGGGCGCCGCGTAGAGCAGGCCCACGGTCGTCGCGCCGCCGCCGAACGTGGTGGCGGCCAGCGCCGGGAACAGCGCCCTGGGCAGGCCGAAGACCATCGCGTTGACGTCGATCAGGTAGGCGCCCTGGACCTGCTGGGAGGTTCGGACGAAGCGGAAGCCGTCGATGACGGACCTTAGCCCCGGCCGGGTGGTGGTGCCCTGCGGCGGCTGCGGCGACATGACCGACACCGCCACGATGGACGCAAGGAAGGTGGCGACGTTGAGCCAGAACACGACCTTGATCCCGGCCCCGGCCAGCAGCAGCCCGGCGACGGCGGGCCCGACGATCGACCCCATCTGGAACAGCGACTGGAACAGCGCGTTCGACGCCGGGATCAGCTCCAGCCCGACCAGGTTAGGGACCATCGCGTTGCGGGCGGAGCTGTCGATGCCGCCGAGGGCCGCGGTCGCGGCCGGGAAGACGAACAGCGGCCACAGCGCGTGCACGGTGTCCGCGTTCACGGCCAGGGCGGCGACCATCAACGCGGCCAGGATCTCCTCGATCATCAGCAGCTTGCGCCGGTCCATCGCGTCGACCAGGGTGCCGCCGTACAGCGCGCCGATGATCAGCGGGATGAGCTGGGTGAGTGACGCTAGCCCGACGTCGAGGGAGGAGCGGGTGATCGCGTACACCTGGTACGGCACCGCGACCGCGGTCAGCTGCGTGCCCAGCGACGAGACGAGCTGCCCGCTCATCAGCGCCCGGTAGTCACGGGAGACCCGCAGCGGGGTGAAGTCCATGAGGACGCGGGCTAGCCTGCGGGACCGTTGCCCGGCGGAACCTGAGCTCATCCGCAGGCCGTGCCATCTACCATTCAGCCGAGTCTACCTGTCGTTAGCTGAGGTAACGATCTGCCTGCCGCGGAGCGCGAAGGTCAGGACACCAGCAGGACCCAGACCTGGCCGGGCGCGAAGGTCATCCGCGCGCCCGAGGGCAGCGTGTAGCTGGTGCCGCCGCGGGCCGAGGGGCGCGACCAGTGCACCGTGTAGGCCTTGCCGCCGCGCAGCACGACCGCCGTGCCGCTTCCGACGCTCTGCGCGTAGGGCGGCGGCTTGCCGTACTCGAGGAACCGGGAGGTCCGGATCACCGTGTGCTGGATGATGACGGTCGTCGGCGCGAGCTGGCTTTCCCCGGCTGACGGCCCGACCGTGGTCGCCTTCGCGGCGGACCCGTCCATCCAGGCCAGCCACCGCCTGGACCGGGCCGACCAGCGGAACGTGAACGAGGACGACGAGTACCCGGCCGAGTAGCCCGCCGAGGGGACCGCCGTGCCTGCGGCCGCGGCGGGCAGGGAGCCGAACCTGAAGCCGATGTCGCGGGCGTCCCAGGCGCCCTTGGCGTCGGCCAGCAGCACGGGCGAGGACGCGTACAGGTTGTACGGCGCGACCCGCCCGTCGTACCGGTAGTAGGCGGGCGCGATGGCGGGTAGCCCCGCGTACAGGTCCACGATCGGCGCCCGTTCCACGAACGGCAGCAGGTGCGGTGCCGCCCCCGAGTAGGCGAACCCCGGCCTGCCGAACTGGCTCAGCAGGTTCAGGTCGTCCTCCCTGGCGCTGCGGACCGGCCCGATGACCGGGGGCACGTGCGAGGAGAACACCGCGAGGAACCGGCTCAGCCCGCCCTCGACCGGCAGCACGTAGACGATGTCGGCGTCCTGCAGGCCGGTCTGCGGGCGGGCATTGACGATGTTGTCGACCTTCACCGCGATCACCGGCCGTAGCCGGGACACCGGCTCGCCGGTGAACGGGGACAGCAGCCGGGCGGGCTTCACTGGTGCCGCGCCCGCCGCCTGCCTGGTCGGCTCGGGAGCGGGCCGCGCGGGAGGCGGGGACGTCGTCAGCAGCAGGGCCGCGATCACCCCGGCCGCGACCGCGAGCAGCCCGCCACCGCCGGCCGCGAATGCCCGCGGATGCCGCCCCAGTACGGAAGCCACCTCAGCCCACCAGTCGCGCATGATCGCACCGTCCCGTAAGTAATTCTCACCCATGTAGACGTCGCAGGCGGGCAAATGGTTTAAAGCGGTCGGCCCGGTCGTCGAATCGGGGCCGCTGGCCCAATCGGGCCCACTGCTCAAATCGGGCAGGACCCAAGCCCAGGAGCCCAGCGTTAGCGGCGCCCGATACCGTGGGGTCATGCTGATCGGGATGTGCGGCGAGGATTTCCCGCAAGTGCGCGACGCGATCGCGGCGGCCATCCCCGGCGCCGAATTCGTGATCATTCCGGACGACAGGTCGCAACTCGGCCCGCGCAAGGTCGACGTCCTGGTGCCGCTGGGCGGGACGGTGGACGCGGCGCTGCTTGACCTGACCAAGCCCGCCCTGGTGCAGCAGTTCGGCGTCGGTGTGCAGGGCGTGGACCTGGATGCCGCCCGGCGACTGGGAATCCCGGTCGCCAACATCGCCTCGGGCGGTACCGGCAACGCGGTCGCCGTCGCCGAGGCCGCGATCATGCACCTGCTGCTCCTGCTGCGGCACTTCCCTCAGTTGCGGCGCAGCGTCGAGAACGGGGTCGTCGGCCAGCCGATCGGCAATACGCTGGCCGGCCGGACGGTGACCGTCCTTGGCACCGGCTCGATCGGCACGGCCCTCATCACCCGCCTGGCCGCCTTTGGCGTCACGACCCTGGGGGTCGGCCGCCGCCCCTACGCTGAGCTCCCGCAGGACCTGCGCTCCTTGCTCGCGCCACAACGTTACTTCCCCCAGTCGCAGCTCACCGCCGCTCTGGCCGGGTCAGCCGCCCTCGTCGTGGCGGTGCCGCTGACCGACCAGACGCGCGGCCTCATCGGGGCGCGAGCGCTGGCCGCGATGCACGCGGGCGGCTACCTGGTGAATGTGGGCCGCGGCCCGGTGGTCGACTACGACGCGCTGCTCGCCGCGCTCAGCAGCGGTCACCTGGCCGGCGCCGGCCTGGACGTGGCCTGGCAGGAGCCGATCGACCCCGGTGACGAGTTGCTGCGGCACAACGTGATCGTGACGCCGCACATCGCCGGGACCACCGTCGAGTCCCACGGGCAGATGGCGGCGGCCTTCGCCGCCAACGTCGCCCGCCTGCGAGCGGGCGACGACCTGGCCAGCGTGGTGAGCTTAGAACTTGGGGAAGACCCGGCGCAGCAGGTCCAGGCTGGCCGCCCCGGTCGCGCTGATCCCCTCGGGGGTGTACTGCGGCTTGAGCCGGCCGGTGAGCAGCCGCAGCCAGGCCTCGGCCGGCAGCGTGAGCGCCCCGTCGGACTGGTCGGGGGCGCCGGCGATGACGCTGACCTTCTCGCCCAGGGCCAGGGTGAAGGACTGCCCGGGGTCGGTCGTCGTCACCGCGATCACCGCCGTCGTGCCGTCAAGCGCGTCCGGCTTGCCGAGGAAGCCGGCCAGGTTCGCGGCCAGGCCCAGCAGGTTCGGTGTGGCCTCGGGGGCAACGGTGGCCGCCGGGTCGAAGCCGACGCGCACGTCCCAGGAGTGCAGCGCTAGCTCGTTCAGCCGGTAGCCGCCGCCCGTCGCCACGTCGATGGGGAAGGGAAGGAAGCCCATGTCGATCTTCAGGCTCTGGCGGGTTTCCTCGCTGAGCGACTCGAAGGACTGCGTCAGCGCCTCGTTCGACGCCAGGAACCACTCCAGCCGCTCCCGGGGGCTGGCCGCGTCGTAGCGGGCCCATATCGGCTTGTTGAACTCAAGCCCGGGATTCGGCTTTCCCTCCAGCGATACCTGCAGCGTGTTCTGGGCGATCTCCGCCCCGCTGCCCAGGTGCGACAGGACCTGCGAGACATCCCACTCGTCGGCCCCGGTCGGCCCGGTCAGCTGCTGGTCGGTGAGGCCGGAGACCCGCCCGGCGAGGTCGTCGAACCCGCTGCGCAAGGCGGCGATGACAGCATCAGCGTTGCTCATGCACCGAGCCTAGTGCCGCGCCAGGCCCGCTCGCGTGCCCGGGCCTGCCGGTGCATGCCGTGCCGCCTAGGACAGGTCGCGCTGGTACCAGGTGCCCTGCTTGCCGCCGATGTCGGCAGGGTCGGCCGGGCCGACCGGCACGAACCCGGCCTTGACCAGCACTTTCTGTGAGGCGGCGTTCTCCAGGCTGGTGGCCGCCCGCAGGGTGCGCAGCCCGTGCCTTGCCGCCGCGAGATCACACAGCTCCCGCACGGTGGCGGTCGCGACGCCACGGCCGGCGACCTGCCGGGCGACCCGGTAGCCGAGCTCGGCGGAGCCGTCCTTGACGCGGTACAGGTTGAACCGGCCAAGGAGCGAGCCGTCCTCGGCCACGAGCACGTAGTAGGCGCCCGCGCCGGCCTCCTGCTCGGCCAGCGACTCGCGGTGCCGGCCGGCGAACTGGTCGAAGAACTCGTCGCCGCGATCGGAGATGAAGCCGGCGAAGTAGGCGCGATTCTCCCGCTCGAAGGCCAGGACCGCCGGCCCGTGGCCGGCCTCAAGTAGCTGCAACTCGGGCACGGCGCGACTGTAGCCCAGCGCCAGCGCCGTGGTCACCCGAATTTCCCGCCGGGACACCGTGTCCCAGCGTGGCGCCCGCTGGCCTGATCGGCCCTGGAGGCGCTGGCGGCAGTGGTAACTTGGCCCGCTGCGGAGGCCACGCGAGCAGGCACGGAGGTCCGGATGGCGGGCGGCGCACTAGGCGAGTCGGGCTGGTACAGCGTGCGGTGCCTGTTCCGGTGGCAGGGCTGGGCGGGAAGGCCATATGAAGAGCGCATTACGCTGTGGCGGGCGCGCTCGCTCGACGACGCGATCGAGCTGGCGGAAGGCGAGGCCGGGGAATACGCCGACGGCGAGAACATTGAGTTCCTCGGCTTCAGCCAGGCGTACGCGCTCAGTGCCGAATCAGGCATCGGCGCGGGGACCGAGGTATTCTCGCTGCTGCGCGACAGTGACCTCCCGCCCCGCGATTACCTGGACGGCTTCTTCGGCACAGGAACGGAACACCAGGGCGAGACATCGCCTCGCTCCGCCTAGTCCCGGGCACTTGGCCCCCGCGCAGGCCCAGGGAGCGCAGGGCGACTTGTGCCATGATGGCGGCATGACTGAGGTAAGTCGCATTCAGCTACCCGACCGGCGATGGCTTGACCTCCGGGTCAGCGGGCCCGCCGACGGGGTTCCGCTGGTGTTCCACCACGGGACCCCCGGAGCGCGTACCGCGTTCCGTGCGATCGAGAAAGCCGTGCACTCCCGGGGGCTTCGCCTGGTGACCATGTCCCGTCCGGGCTACGGGGGCTCCACCTCCCAGGCGGGACGACAGGTCGTGGACGTGGTAGCCGACACCGGTGCCGTTCTGGACGAGATAGGGGCCAGCCGGTGCGTCGTGGCTGGCTGGTCGGGCGGCGGGCCCCACGCGCTGGCCTGCGGGGCCAGGCTCCCGGCCACGGCCGCGGTGCTGGTGATCGCCGGGGTGGCCCCCTTCGAGGCCGACGGCCTGGACTGGATGGCCGGCATGGGGGAGGAGAACGTCGCCGAGTTCTCCACCGCGCTCAAGGGCGAGGACGAGCTGCGGTCCTACCTGCTTGGCGCGCGCGAGTACCTCAAGGACGCCACCGCCGCGGACCTGATCACCGGGCTGGAGACGATCCTTCCCGAGGTGGACAGGGCGTCGCTGACCGGCGAGTTCGGCCAGGACATGGTGGCCTCCTTCGCCGAGGCGCTGCGCGAGGGCGTTGAGGGCTGGCTCGAGGATGACCTGGCGTTCGCCCGGCCGTGGGGCTTTGACCTGGCCGAGATCTCGGTCCCGGCCACGATCTGGCAGGGCAGCGAGGACCTGATGGTGCCGTTCGCCCACGGCCAGTGGCTCGCCGCGCATGTTCCAGGCGCCGTCGCGCACCTGGAAGACGGTGAGGGTCACGTGTCGGTCGCGGTCGGCTTGCTTGACCGCATGCTCGACGAGCTGGTCGCCGTAGCCGGGCTGCGCTAGGCCGCCGCGTCCCGCTCGCTTTCACGTGGTCAGCGCCGTGGCCAGCAGCGTCTGAGGCCGGCCAGCACCGCGTCCAGGTCGCGGGACGCGTCGACCTCCATGCCGTGCTCGTCCGGGCCAAGCGGCTCGAACGTGGCCAGCTGTGAGTCCAGCAGCGAGACGGGCATGAAGTGGCCGCCCCGAGCGCGCATCCGGGCCGCGAGGGTGGCCGCAGGGACGGCGAGATGGACGAAGAAGGTGCCGGGGACCGGGCCGGCGATCGCGTCCCGGTAGGACCGCCGCAGCGCGCTGCACGCCGCCACGGCGTCCGGCACCAGCGCCAGCCGTCGTGCCACCTCGGCGAGCCAGGGGCGGCGGTCCTCGTCGGTGAGGGGGATGCCGGCCGACATCTTGGCGATGTTCGCCGCCGGATGCAGGTCGTCGGCGTCGATGAACGGCCAGCCAAGGCGGGCGGCCAGCGCCGAGCCGACCGCGGTCTTGCCCGACCCTGACACGCCAATGAGCACGACACGGCAGTTGCCGTCAGTCACCGCGAGCTCACGTCCTGTCCGGCGGGGTGCCCGGATTCCAGCAAAATACGTCCTATGGCTAGATTTGACCAGGCAGACATCGTATCGGCGGCATGCGCCGCTCGCCCCTCGATCGCAAGGACGCTCGCATCACCATGAACATCGCCAAGGCCGAGGTACTGGTCGCAAGCCCTGGCCGGAACTTCGTGACGCTCCGCATCACGACCGACGACGGGCTGACCGGGCTCGGGGACGCGACGCTGAACGGCCGGGAGCTGGCGGTGGCCGCGTACCTGCGGGACCACATCGCCCCGCTGCTGACCGGGCGGGACGCCAGCCGCATCGAGGACACCTGGCAGTACCTCTACCGCGGCGCCTACTGGCGGCGGGGGCCGGTGACGATGGCCTCGATCGCCGCCGTCGACACCGCGCTGTGGGACATCAAGGCCAAGGCGGCAGGGATGCCCCTGTACCAGCTGCTCGGCGGGCGATCGCGCGACGGGCTGCTGGCCTACGGCCACGCCAGCGGCACCGGGCTGGCTGAGCTATTCGATTCCATCCGCGGGCGAATCGAGGAGGGGTACCAGGCGATACGCGTGCAGTCCGCGGTGCCCGGCCTGCACGGCACCTACGGC
>Ga0335075_10010347_pt1 | contig 14171 bp, 10 predicted proteins | sample Lox_Sample_24_FD_206723 | JGI IMG/M metagenome (GOLD analysis project Ga0335075, IMG submission 206723) | Soil microbial communities from Loxahatchee National Wildlife Refuge, Florida, United States - Lox_Sample_2.4 | ecosystem: Environmental > Terrestrial > Soil > Wetlands | place: USA...
TAAGAGGTTGAACAATGGCAATGACTCGGAAGAGTCTGTTTCAACGGACATCCACGCCATGAACGAAGTCATCATTCACCGTGGCGCAAACCCACACCTTGCTGTAGTGCAGGTTTTCGTGGGTGGGCGTTTCTTAACTGAAGCTGTCGCTGATGGGATGATCATTTCTACGCCCACTGGCAGTACAGCATACAGTCTCTCCAGCGGAGGGAGCATTATCCATCCACTAGTCAGCAGTTTGTTGATGACGCCTATCTGCCCTAGAAGTCTAAGCTTCAGACCGCTAGTGTTGCCCGCAAACGCGCCTTTGACATTGCGGCTGAGCGAGAAGAATAGGGGGCGAGAATTGGAGGTTAGCGTTGATGGTAGGCGGACTTTAGGTGTCGGGATTGGCACGGAAGTAAGGGTGTTAGGTGAAGAGTGCAAGACGGAAGGGGGAATTTGCAAAGGTGGTGTACCATGTGTGATGAGGGCGGCAAAGGGTGGGATGATGGAGGATGATGACGGTTGGGTGGGAGGCTTAACTGGACTGTTGAAATTCAATTATCCTTTTGGAGAGGACCATTGATATGGTTCGTGTGCTTGGTTGGCGGGCACTGAAGAACCTGTACAATAGATGCAGGCATTCCATGGCGTTATTTTCTACGGCAGGTACCGGAGCCTCCTTCCAGCATCGAGGCTCGATTGCAAATAGCCAGTTTCGTACAAAAGAATTTTCATATAAAGAGATTGAGATAAAGCGTGATCGTGCCCCAGAATCCGTCAAAATGGCACCACGGCGACAAAAGCATAATCTTAATGAAAGTCAAGGTCAGCACTACATAATGATTATATTTGGAGCTTTCTTTCCAGAGCGCTGGAGCCTAACGATACCATAGTTGAAAAATTACAACGGGGACTGGCGTTGGCGACAGGATATAGAAGAAGAATAACAAGTATAATAGGTAGTAACTTTGCTTCCCACATTTATGATCTAGACAATATATTACAATACTAGACATTTTAAGATAATATTCAAAAATTTTCAAGCCCATAGCGTTCTTCAACGAACCTGCTACTCGGGCTCAATCTGAAAGCGTTACTAGTTGACGGGAAAGTCATACAACCAACTCAAAGCCGGTTTGAGTGCATCGGGCTTTTCTCATTCAAATTCTTCGTCTTTCAGCAGCAGGCGAAGGATATAGTATCCAAATTTGGGTACTGCCAGTTCAGAATCAGTATATGGATTACATATATAGACAGGCTTAATATTAATTTTCGCTAGTTTCGTTTCAGTCTGCGAACCTGAGCAGAGGGTAAGCTGTTAGGAGCGAGCTTGGATGTAGGTCTGATACGGACCGGATTAGACAATTTAGGTCTCTTAAGCAATACGGGCGAGCCAAATTCATGCGAGCATAGCATTGACGAAGAACGGAGGATTAGAGCCGGCAGTTCTGGCATTTGAAGCTGTCCGAGCAAGATCTCTGATTGAAGAGGCAACATAGACTTATGTAAGCATTCTAGGTATAGAATAGAGAGATAAGACTGGAGATCACTACCCCTCTTTGCAGGCTGACCGAGAGGCATAGCTTCATAGCGTAGATCAGAGGATGAAGGAGCTAGATTGGACTGCGGTAGATATTCCTGGTATAATCGAGTTACGCAACGCGCCACGACAGCTTGAAGTACACAAATAGGAGCACCCTCGCAAGGAGATGGAACCATCATACCCATCAAAATTTTCTGATATGAACACATGTCGATGATGTGTTGAAGGTCGGCTCCAAAGCTTGATTGGTCGCAAAATCCAAGATATACAAAATTCTCGACTAGTGACTCTCATGAGCAGGAAGGAAGTCGTTGTTAAAGACCTAGCAGGTATAAATATCTCTGTCAAAGAGTTTTCATCATTTGACGAGGTTAGAGCCGATTTGTATACCGTCGCCAAAAGGTTAACGAATTTCATAAGACTTCATGGATATGCACTGTTTTTTTCCTTTTTCTTTTACTTCATTTCCTGCAGCAGCGACGAGTAGTTCTTCGAACATGCTAGAGTGGTAGGATGATTTGCGCCAAGGCTGTTCTGGAATCCTAAGCAAGCCCTCTGATAGAGAATGGACGCATCGTCATATTGCTTCCGGCTCTGGAGTAAGTAAGCAAGGCCATATACACTTTCTAGCGTGTTCGGATGATCTAAACCTAGCATCCTCTCCCTTATCTCTAACACTTGTCGCTGCATATCCTCAGCCTCGTAGTACTTGCCATGTCTGGAGAGCGTTGATGCTAGGTGGTACATGCTCATCAGCATGTCCGGATGCTCTAAACCTAGCACCTTCTCCCCTATCTCTAACACTCGTCGGTGCATCTCTTCAGCCTCGTCGTACTTGCCCTGCCCGGATAGCACTATCGCTAGGTTGTACATGCTCCCAAGCGTTTCCGGATGCTCTAAACCTAGCACCTTCCCCTTTTTCTCTAACGTTTGCCGGTGCATCTCTTCAGCCTCGTTGTACTTGCCCTGCCCGGATAGCACTATCGCTAGGTTGTCCATGCTCCCAAGCGTTTCCGGATGCTCTAAACCTAGCACCTTCCCCTTTTTCTCTAACGTTTGCCGGTGCATCTCTTCAGCCTCGTTGTACTTGCACTGCCCGGATAGCACTATTGCTAGGTTGTCCATGATCCTCAGCGTGTCCGGATGCTCTAAACCTAGAACCTTCTTGTGTGTCTCTAACACTTGTCGCTGCATGTTCTCAGCCTCGCCATACTTGCCTTGCCTGTGTAGCACAAAGGACAAGGCGTCCATGCTTCTTAGCGTTTCAGGGTGCTCTAGTCCAAGATAACTCTCTCGTACCGCCAGAGATTGTGAACATTGATAGAAGGCAATCAAATGTCGACCATGAACATTGTTATAACATCCTAAGACGTCCAATATCTTCGCGCATTGTAGCTGACAAGATTTTGTACTAAACTGATAATCCAATACAACTTTAATATGCGGGCTAATAGCCTCCAGTAAAGCCCAGTTCTCGTAATCCGCATTGAAAGGGCAGCATTTAACCAGCGCAGACAACGCTGCTTCCTGCCATATTGACAACTCATTCTTGTGCTCTAGCCACTTTTGGGTTGAAAGTTGCACAAGACGATGCATGCTGAATATTGATGCTTCCGTTTCCTCGGCAATCATTGAGAAAGCTTTCAGCTTCTGGATTGCAGCAGTGAACTCCAACTCTGGCTCTCCATCTTTTCGCAGCAAATTTTCCGAGATTGCCTGTCGATCTAACATGGCCATGAGAGATAGTACCTCGGCCGCGCGTGGATCCTGCTTCGAAATCTGACTGAAGGAAATCTTCCAAGTTTGGAAGACAGAGTTTTGAATCTCATAGTCTCGGCCCGGGTCATGGATGCCCTTCTTCAGGAGATCAACGGTATTTGCTTTACCAGCTCTGAATAGCTGAAGATATTTAGCAATGGGTATATTATTTTGATCCAGATATGCTGCCGCCTGCGTGATCGCAAGAGGCAAGTAATCTAAAGCCTTCGTGATCTCATTCGCATCCTCCTGCCTAATCCTGTCCGCCTCTAGAACCTTGCTGCGTAATAGAATCTCCGCATCTGTTGGGCCAAAGGGCAAAACGTCGATTGGTTTCTCCTTAACATTTGTAAGTCTTTTTCCAAGCTGACTATCCCTCGATGTAATTAGCACAAAGCCATGGGAGCCTCGAGGTATATAATCAACCAACGGCGCCGATTGCTGCAGATTGCATTCCTGCAAGGATTCCTGCATCGCAGGCCCTAACCAGATCTCGGCGTCATCGGCGTTATCTAATACCATAAGCCAAGAACCATTGTCTTGATCACTCAGCCAATCGGAGACTAGTTGGAGAGCATTGATTTTCGGATCCTCGAAGCCAGGAATTTTCATCGTCCTTGCGATGGCTTGATAAGCTGCCTCGAACCTAGCTCTACTACCACAGTGCAACCAAAATACGTGAGCGTTTGGGTTGTTTCCTCTATATTGATAGCAGTATTCGATGGCAATACGAGACTTTCTGTAATTTATGTCAATAAAAACAATCCAAAACAATCTAACGGAGCAATCTGGTATAACATACCCAACGCCGCCAATCCCAGATATGGCTACTCGATTTTCCCTCCCAAATCGTCGCCCAATTTCCTCCATGATCTTTTCCCGGCCGATGAAATCTTCGTCAGCTTGATAGCGGACCATGAAGTAAGGCTTCCTTGACGCTTCCGGTTGCTGAAAACTTGTCCGTTCGATTGCGTTGATTAAGTTTTTAATCAGGTCACCGTTGTGGGTAGTCTGATAGGCTGTGAGATTTGAAACGTAGCGATCGATGACCGAGGCAAAGTCATCAACAGTCTTTTGGTATGCTACGCTTTTTACTGCCTTGAGGCCTTTCTCCCACGTAGAGGCTTTGGCTGAAGGCAGCACTTTGACAAGAACAGAATCTAGATGTGTTATCTGTGCATGGATGCCCTTCACCACTGGGCGCAAGGCTGTCTCGGTATTAGGGCTCAGATCACCATTTTTTGCCTGGTCATGAAGACGATTGACAGTATCGATCAATAAGGGTAGCTGATCGCTGATATGAAGAAAGGATTGAGGTAGGTCCTGAACATTGGCCCTGAACTCATTCAAGCGCTTCACGACTTTTGTTCCATAATCGACCAGGGACCAGACAACGGACACGAAATTGACGGCTGTGATGGGATCCATGAGTCTCTACGGGAGATTTCTTTCAGACGGAAGCCTCTTTAGGAACGATCATTTCTACCTTTAGATTGAAGCAAAGACGGGATTACCAGTATAACATAACGCGAGGCTGAATGCATATATAGCAGTGCCTCGCTACTAGTAGTGCCACGTTACAGCCCGCTCGGCTAGAAATGTTGCTAGATTCGCTTTCTCCTTGGGCTACACTTCGGCTATCATCTTTGCTGTTCACGGTCATGTTAATTGTTGTTGAACCTTGGTTCTCTGTTCTGGGGGGTGTTCTGGAAATATATGGTACAAAATAGGGGGCGTAGTCTCCCCAACCGAAACACTACTGAAAAAGTGTTGGATATTACGTTCCCTTTCTCACATCTGTGTTCTCATATGTTGTGAATGCCTCACACTTAAGGAGAATACTCATTAGCCTCTCTTATGTAAACTGTTTCAGAGACAACTCCTTAAACCCCTATTCTCGTGGGGATAGATAGATTGATCTCTATATGCGATTCAATATATTCAAATTGATGAGTTTGTTCCTAAGAACCGCCCAAGACCTTGTTGAGAACTCAACAAATGGCCATTGTTTCACCAAGGGTGTGGGGAGCGGAAACTTCAACAATTGTACCGTATACTCTGGATGACAGGACCATGGTCTTGTAGCCCGTTCATCAGTTGCGCGATATGATTAGACGTGGTCTTATACCAAAATGGGGTCTAATAAGGCATTGTGGGTCCTGTAATTTACCTATTTTTTTGCTCCTATATTAGCATCCATCCCTCACTCACTTTTGGGTCCCATACCTTCTGTATTTATTTAACTACTGCTTAAATCATCAATTATAGTCCCCCTACGTCGCCTTCGCCCTAACAAGCCTCTTGAACTTTGCCAGACTACTATATTCAGCACTCTGAACGGTAGGATTAGTATTGCACGACCTCCTTGATTTTACCCTTGAAATGCTACTCCATAGGGAAATCCAGGACATTAATAATATAAGACTATGGTCTTATATAAAAGTGGATCCCATGGCAATACAAAAGAATGTGGTCTTATTGGTCAGCGGTGTCTTTTATTAATGCATGGTCTTATCATCCAGAGTATACGGTAGTATGGGCTTTTCTTGGTTACGAGTTCGATTGAGAAGTGTGCTGATGGAGGATCGCAGAACTCCATATGAACGTGGCTAAGCGCGTCTCTAAGTATTCGAAGCTTACCATTAAGTTACAGGAGGGCGATAATATTCTTACTATACGGTCAAGGAAGGTAACCTTTGTCGTCCAGGATCTTGTTATGCATGCGAATCACCTCTAGTCAAAGTCTGAGCTTCAGCGTCGAAAATATCCAGCGAATTGAGGTCGTTGGAAGAACAGGCGCCGGTAAGTCTTTTTAACGCCGGTTATCTTCTGTTCCGTTCGAGGAGTATCACAATTGATGGGTTCGACATTTCGAAGATCAAGCTTTTCAACTGCAAAGTAGACTCGACATCTTCCTTCAAGACCCAGGTCTCTTCTCAGGTATGCTTCCATCATTCTAGAATTATTCACACAAATAGATCATTGATATTGTACGATCAAATCTTGCCTCGTTTAGTCAACATACCACCGTCGAGCTCGGAAAAGCTCTGCAGAGAGTCCACCTCGTACAATCCTCTGAATCACGAAACGCCTGCGGCATAATCGAATTAGCAAAAGACAGCACCAACATCAACATCTTCGAGAAACTCTCCTCTAAAATCAGTAATGGAGGCTTGAATCTCTCTCAGAGTCAACGACAGTTTCTGTCTCGCCGGGCCGTCGTTTCGCGTCTGAAGATCATAAGCCCTTGGTGAAGCCACTAGCGCTGTGGACAGGGCTACCGATGCCCTCAGAAATTTATCAGAGAGGAGTTTAGAAATTGCACACTTACCGTAATTGCTCACCGACTTAGTACAATTGCAGATTTCGACAAGGTATTGGTTTTGAGTGAAGGCGGAGAGGAGTTTGGCTCTCTTAGAGAACCGATGTAGGAGAAGATAGTCATTTACAATATGGTTGAGGGAGTGGGGAGAAGGAGCAGTTGGAACGTATGATTTTTGGCAGAACTGAAGACAGGAGGATGTTGATAAGAGGCAAAGCTAGGGGAAGTGAACGTGAGGGGTCCTTTCAACCCCGGAACGCCTAATGGAAAGGCACCTGGTAGCGATTAGACGCTCAGACGCGCAAGCAGGCAAAAGAGCAGCGTTTGCCCGATTGCGCATCTCGACCTGCTGTTCATAATGGCGAGCTCTTCAGCCCAAGTGCCGCCGCTACTAGTGCCTGCGAACTCACATTGAGTCCGATTCAAGAACATTATATACTTACCATATAGTTATAAAGGCTTCCGGCCATACAAAACATATCTAAAGTCAGTCTAGATTGTCAAGATCATTGCGCACTACATACACTGGGCATTTACAATGAATCTACCTATTCTTCATATCTTTCCTCACGCCCTACATCAACTCACTTCCTACAACGACATCCCCAAAATCATAAGGCGGTCGATATAATCGTATTGTTCTTCTCGCTCTTTGCCCACGTATTCTACAGCCACTACAACCTCATCTCAACGCCATCCTCAAAGCTTAATCCTATACCCACTGCTTATATTTTAGCCCGCACTCAAAGTCCCGTCCAAACTTCACAGTGGCTTTATAGAATGTCTCATACCAATCTTCTAAATTAGTGCCTACGACTATTCCATCGTGTAGATGTAGCTTAACCCAAATATCTTGCATCTCGAGATAGCCGCCTAAGACGATTGCATTGGATGCTTTCTTGAGCGCCTCCTATAGATCTTTGAAGCAGGAGAAAAGAGCATAGACTGTTGTAATTCGCGAGGCTAAAAAACGACTTGATTCTTTGTACATGTAAAAGAACCCAACTATATCCTAAATCTATATGCTGTTCTCTAGTATTTTCAGCTGTGTCTTAGAGTTCTCTGTACAGTCGAATCTAGGCCTCTTATGTAATCCTGCATCCTAAGGACCTAACTAACCCCAGAGGAATCACATTCGGCTGAATATAATTGTCACAAGACTAGCGTCACGTGCTATGGAGTGCCTTCTAATATTCACTGCTAGGCTAGAGTAGCCGAGCCCTATACTTGAACTCACACTTCCTTTGGAAGCCTCTTTCCTCTTAGCTAAATTGATCTTCGTCTAGAAAATCTGTATTTGACTTATGCTCTACCTTGTCATGAGAGTAATATCGAATTTGAACGAGAAGGAATCTCCGACTGGTACGCATCATCGGCCCGCACATTCACGGGATATTTCTCTCTTCCTGAGTCACGTGATCAATGCACGAAGTGCGGATGATGCTACTCGATCTCTTCAACCCCATCAGCCTATCACGGTCTAGGGCCGAGCTGCGGAAGGAAGTCTTGCTACGAACGATATTCCTACAAAGAAAAGGGTATTTACTACTATAAGGACTAAGGGTTATCGTGCTTGGATCTCGTGTTACACACAATGCATTGTATTCTTCTTTCTGTAGATTGATCTTTTATCTCCTTATGCAACGTCTTGCCCATCCTGCGATACCCAAGGCATACATATCCTTGATCCGTTGCCGCACCGTTACAATGCAGCAAGTAGTACATTTAACCCATAACCCAGCCCGCCTCAGCCGCCTCTTCTTAATATGTTATCCTCCACCCCCTCGTTGCTCATCACCGGCGAATCCTCGCCAACACTTTTCAAATGCAACACATTATCTACAGCCTTCTCATCAAAAGCCGTGAACGCCTCGCCATTCTCGAAATCGCGATCAAAAATCGGGCCAATCTTCGTCGCCTTCTTGTCTGTGGCAACCCAAGCAGTACGGTCTTTCGCAAAGAGGAAATCCATTTCTTCTAGGGTTTTGCCGGCGGATTCCTAGGGAAGAGGAGGTTAGTAATGGGCATATTTTTTTAGTCTGAGGGATTAAAGGAGAGGAGATGTTTGCGATTAAGGGGAGTAAGAGGGGATGTAGCTTACAGGGTAGAAGAGGTAAATAACTAAAGCCATAAGGAAGCAGAGGGCCATGAATATTAGGTAGAGTTTCCAGCTGCCCTCGTTAGATTCCATATTAGGAATGTGTAGAAGGGAACTTCTACCTTATTTTATCCATGGCACTAGGGATGTATAGAGCAAACCAGAAGTTCTATGATATAATTTAGTACGTAATGAGGGTGTGATGCGATACTCTTGATATAACTCACCACAAACCAGTTAGTCGCAGAGGTCATTGAAGTGCCTCGCCCACGCATATTCATAGCAAATATCTCTGGAGGATAAACCCATGCAACACACGCCCAAGTCAAGGCAAATGACATAACATAGATATATACAAAGGCAATAGCAGTATGCGAAGCAGCAGGATTATCTGTGAAGTCGAAATTCATCTTTTGCGTGAGCTGGTCGAAGACGGGATTTCCTATCACAAGAGTAAGCATTATGGAAATAGAAGGAACGCTCTAATAATATACCTTGAGTAACCATAATAACACCAATAAGCATCATTGAGATTCCCATTGCAACAGCTCCAAGAATCATAGGCCACCTCCGTCCCCAAGAGTCGATATACCACATGTTGATCCATGTGAACACGTTCAACACTACACCTTGAAGGCCATTTGCAAGCAAAGATGAAGTTGTGCTTCCAAGCCCTGCCTGTTGGAAAAGGAACACAGCGTAGTACATAATACTAAGAAATATTAGCCATAGTCGACTCAAGCAAAATATAGCACTAACACGTTGATGCCTGTGACTTGCTGCCAGAATTGCTGTTGACGAAGTTAGGAACATTTAAGATACTTCAAATGAATTGTATGTTTCCTTACCACACCAATACCTATCCACATACGGCGCCATTCGCTACCAAAGAGTAGTTGGAAATACGAGGGAGTAGGATGTCTCTTTTCAAAGTTAATCTTGGCAATAATCTCTTTCAGTTCCGCCTGAACATATAGGTCGTCGGTATCGCCGCTGGCATGAAGCCTTGCCAATACTTTCAAAGCCTCTTCGTGGCGATCCTTTGCGATTAGCCAACGGGGTGACTCAGGGAGAAAATACGTTGTGAGATGAAGAGCTATCGTGGCCTTGAACAGTTAGCCATACAACTAGTCAGTCATTTTGAGTAGGGTATATACAATCATCTGAATACCCATTGGCAATCTCCATGCAGCTTGGCCGTCAATGAAACTTGATCCATATTGGATCCAGAAAGCCATGAGGATGCCAAGATTAATAAAGCATTGTTGAAAGGAAATTATGCGCCCACGAATCCTAATAACAGTTAGCGTCTAACTAAGTTTCTTTATCAGGAGAGTCGATCTTACTCTCGAGGGGCAATCTCGCTCTGATATAGAGGTACCTAGAAATAAGCTTAGTTAGTCTTATTATTTAGTTAGAGTATCCTCAACAAGATCACGGACCATCATAGCAAGACACCCATTCCCCAACCCATTAATCACCCTCCCCGCCACCAACGCCGGCACTCCGTTACTCCCTGCTGAAACCGCACACCCAATCGTAAAAATCGCGCTTCCTAGCAAAATCGTCTTCTTCCTACCGAGCCTATCCGCTAGAAATGCGCCCGTCAAAAGTGACCCTGCAAACGCGCCTGCTAAGATCGATGCCGTGATCCCGCCTTGCAAGAAGTTGTCCGGGTAGTTGAAGTAACTGAGAAACTGTGGCATTGCGAGGATGCCGCTCATGGAGCCTATGTCGAAGCCGAAGGCCAGACCGCCCCAGCAGGGCGCGAGGCCGTAGAAGTAGATAGCTTTGGATTTCATGACAGTTGAGTTTGATGCAGTGGGATACGCTAGGAAAGCAAAATGCTAATGGGGGAAATTGGATAGGAGAAACATATATACATACCACATACACACATATATAGAAATACGCGACTAATTTAATAGTGGCTATTTTGAAAATTATCTGTCGCTCACTCTCGTGTTACCTGTTATCCCGTTGCCCGCTATTCTGTGGCCCGCTCGTCCGCTCGCAAGGCCATTTTACGCATTACCTGCGGGTTACGATATGATTTATATGATGTCCGAGAAGTGATTCGCTCGTGTTGCTACCATATTCTAGGAGTCGTACAGTTAATGAAACGTTCCCATGTATTCTCGCGTTTGGTTAAATTAGAGGATTGGAAAGTGCATTTATGGCTCATATATCGCTGCTGTTTGGCGTATTTGAAGGAGCGGTAATAAGCTTGGCACGGGAATCGTACTTATCCGAATGCGCATTTGTAACATGGCAAAGGATTCTGCTAGCATATGCCGACATCTAAACTTTTTTTAGCGTTGCGCCTTCCCGAATTTGTTGCGGAACTACTCCTGCCACTGCCGCTGCCGCTGCCGCTCGTGCTAACCAAACATTACCCATGTCCGTGTTGCAGATTATAGCAATGATGACTAAGCAACAGTATAGAGACAAAGTTTAACCACTGAATTGCCTTCGAGAAGAAGGACAAAGGCCCATACTTATCTATGTTACTGATATTAGTCTACGTGATGCGTATCTACTCAATGCTGGGGTTGACATATAATTAAAGGGAGTTGTTAAATCTGGTTGGACAATTACTAAATCCCGTTTGCGCATACAAACACATCTATCTCAACAACAACGCGGTTAGGGTTAATGGTTAGAATGGGTAGGATTAGTGTAGAAGTCCCCTTGAGAGCGGTGCCTTTAGGTACGAAACGGGACCAGGAGGGACGTCGTAGACCCGCCGGAGGCCTTGGAATTTGATCTCCTTTGGTACTTCTCGCTGAGTAAATATGTTGGAAGGTTTGGTGAGAATGCTGGCTTCCTAAGTGGCCACAATGCTTACTGACAATTGGATTTAGTGATTGTCCAACTGGATTTAACAATCCGCAATTTTATTGCTACAGCTATTGTATGTAAAGATTGTAGTAGGACCTTAGGTTCATTATATATTGTGGAGAGATAGGATGGATGTGCCGCCAAAGTGCACGATCGTCAGGACAACGGATATGGCGTACAAGCTCGAAGCCACGGAATAGCTGGCAATAAGGATGGAGGCTACGCTCAGCGCAATACTCAAAGCACACAAAAGAAAAGACAGTATTCCATGTCCGTAAAGCTTCCTAATTAAACCCGTAAAAAACTGATCTGCGTCCGTAAACCTCCTGTAAAAACAAAACTGTCCGACCCGTACGACCCGTAAAGAATGCTGTAGAATTAATGCTCGAAGGTAGTCCACGAGCTAGCTAAATACATAAATATCCTAGTGCAAGTCCTAATCATGTGATCTTTATAGGGGACCACGGAACCCGACCACAATACATGTGATAGGCCGTTTTCAGGAATTAGACCCCGAAAAATACTCTCGGTGAACCCCGACTACCCCCAAATGACCTTTTCGACCAACTTACGAAAACCATACTACCTCTTGCCCTGACCAATTAGCTCAAAAGGTGGGTCAAGTTGGTTAACCAAAATAGGCAACAACCATGCGGGGCCGTAAGGCTGTCGTTAAGATGTTTATGCCACACAACCCCATTTCTGCCTAACCTACAGTACATGTCCCTCCCGCCGCTACAGTAGAGGGTTTTAGCACCTTTGGTACTGGTACTCGTATTGCCTTAATGTAGTTAGGAGTGGCTTTTGAGCTAGAGACGCCCAAATTTATTGTCAGGCAGATATTTATGAAAAAGTAGCATAAAATGAGGCTGTATGGTCGTGTTGATTGTTCCCAAAGCGTTTGTTGTGATGGAACGTGCGCAAATTACCTGATTAGGGCAATTCGAAGACAAATTTCACAAACTGCTTGTCTAGCCCGGACATCTGGATGTCCGGGCTTTGCAAGCTGTTGCCTGCTTTTGGAATCAACTACTCAATTTCTACCAGATGGAACGTGCGTGGTCATGAAAAACACCCCCACACTCTCAATTTATGAAGAAGAGCATAAATATCTGCCTGACAATAAATTTGGGCATCTCTAGCTCAAAAGCCACTCCTAACTACATTAAGGCAATACGACTACCAGTACCAGAGGTGCTAAAACCCTCTACTGTACACATTTTAGCGAAATGGCCATTTAGCATGCCAATTCGATAAATTTTTTAGATGCAGCTGCTAATTTGCACAGCATGAATTATTTGTAACAAAACAGCATGTTAACAAAACTCTCTAAAACTTTATAATTATATGAATTATGTATTCTTCTACCCTCTATAAGAGTCCAAGCAGACCCTTATTATATTTCCAAGTATTTAAATCGTTCGTAAATAAGAATGTTTGTATTTTGATGTCCTCGCTTATAATATTCCCCTAATTGCAAGCAGTTAAGGTTCCGCAATCGCTAACAGTTATCGGCTTAGTGATTAGTGCCCTAAAATATAAAAATCATAGCCCTGTAGCCTCCCTTAAAAAAAATTAAGGCAAAACACACGAAAAGTATTCTACATTTAAAAGATGATGGTCGCACAAAAGAATGTATAATATATAAAATGTGATTACAACTTTTGGAAAGTAGTATTTATACTAAAACAGAACAATACAAATTAAAACAAGATAAAACCAACGAATTAGCGAATTTGCATGCTAAATGGCTATTTCGCTAAAATTGGCCAATTCGACGAATTCACTATATCGGTCTTACAGCTCTCGTATAGTCTCATTGCATCGCGTGGAGTTTTATAGCATGGCTTCCCCTCCCAATTTACTTAGAGTCTCTAGTTTAGACAATGAACTTGCTGTTTGCAAATAGTGCTCCCCACAGCAGCCGTTTAGGAGGTGAGTCCCACACTCCTTAGTACGTGCCAGAAAAGGCTAGATTCCATTGCTATAAACCGCTCATCGAAGAATCCAAGTTTATAGATTGAGGGGCTTTTTTGTTTTAGATGATAAGAGTTTAATTCTCAATTGTAGTGTATTATCTCCTATGAATAAATAAGCCTCTATATAACCTCCAATATATCCTATCCATGAACCTTGTCTCTTCTCTGGCTCAAATTCTTGCTTTCTCCCTCTAAAAGGGCACACTAATACCTCATCCTTGTTAAACACTTCTATAACACCCTTATTCCCATGCACTGCAACTTCGGTCCTAGCAATAGAGCTCTTAACCCTATTCTTGCCCCTAAAGATCTTAGTAAGTTCTTTAAGCGTACAGCCTTTAGTTTCTACAAAGAGGAAGTAAATAAATGCAAACTCAAAGCAGTCCTAGAAAATGAACAGGAAATAGTATTTCTAGCAAGTGCCGCCAAACGCGATTCCTGTAACGAAGGTATTATAGAAGCCTGCAGTGTTAACTTAAAGGTTATGCCATCCTATTTCCTTTGCTTAAGACTTGTACCTTAAGCACTTAACAGGATATAAGGTTCGCAGCAGGGTCCAACTGACAATAAAAGTAAAACCGAAGAGGAATACAAGCGTGATTTCCGCTTGAACTATAGCGTAGCTCTTTGCGACTGCAATGCCGT
>Ga0335075_10010348_pt1 | contig 14170 bp, 12 predicted proteins | sample Lox_Sample_24_FD_206723 | JGI IMG/M metagenome (GOLD analysis project Ga0335075, IMG submission 206723) | Soil microbial communities from Loxahatchee National Wildlife Refuge, Florida, United States - Lox_Sample_2.4 | ecosystem: Environmental > Terrestrial > Soil > Wetlands | place: USA...
CTTGATCCCGCCGTGCGCCGCTTGGCTGTCCCGGTCGAGGACCACGATCTGTCGGCCGGCGAATTCGAAGGGGTGCACGACAGACACCTGCGCGGCAGCGGCGCCGTGATCATCTGGGACGAGGGACACGCCGAGATCACCCGCGAGGAGCCGGGCCACCTAGTATTCAAGTTGCACGGCAGCAAGCTGGCCGGAGGCTTCGCCCTGACCCGCACAGGCGAGCGCCGGTGGATCCTGGTTAAGACCAGGGACGCCTGTGCGCGGCCGGGCTCGGACATCGTTGCGGAACAGCCGGCTAGCGTGCGCACCGGGAGGACCTGGCAGGACGTCGCTGCAGGGCAGCCGGGGCCCGCCAAGGACAGCTGAAGGGGTTCACGCTGCGGGGCCTGGGTCGCGAATGCTCGCTCCCTCCGCACAACTTCACGCGCCATTGCGGCCCGCAAGCCGGGCAGCCGTGGCCGCTCGCGCCAGCTCGTATTCCTCGGCCAGCCGGTCGACGACCGCTGCGACCGGCGGAATGTCGCGGACGCCTGAAACCGAGTGCCCGGCCTCCAGATGTCGCGGTAGCGCCTCGGACCAGGCACGTCACCCCCGGTCAGCCCGGCCATGCTGAATGCCGGCGTGCCCAGCGTCCCTCCAGCCGTTACCGGCATCGTCATCCGGCTGCCCCGACGGGCTCGCCGGCCAGCGCTATCTCGGCCATCAGCTCGACGGCGGCGGGCTGCCGCGTGGCAATGTGCAATCCGCTGATACCGCAGTCGGCCCAGGCACGGTATCGCTCGCGGATCCGCTGCGGCGATCCGACCAGCGCCCCTTCGTCCACGAACTCGTCGGGAACGGCAGTTGCCGCTTCTTGCTTGCGCCCGGCGCGGAACAGTTCCTCGATCCGGGCAGCCGCCTCGGCGTAGCCGAGCTGCTCCATGGCGCGCTTGTGGAAGTTGATTGTGGGGTGGCCCATTCCGCCGACGTAAAGTGCGATACCTGGCTTCTGCGCGGCCAGCGCCGCTCGCACGTCGTCGGTGACTGTCACGCCGACAAGCGCGTCGAACGAGAAGCTGTCCCATGACTTGCCGCCGCCCGCCCGCGCGAACCCTTCCTCTACGGCCTGGCGGAACCTCGGCATCTCCCGCGGCACAAAGCGCAACGGCAGCACGCCGTCACAGAGCTCACCGCACAGTCGCAGCATCACTTCTGACCCGCTGCCCAGGTATATCGGGATCCTGGCGGCTGGGTGCAGGATCGAGTGCAGCGGCTTGCCGAGACCGGTCGCCCCCTCCCCCGTGTACGGCAGGCTGATTTCCCGGCCCTGGTGCGACACCGGACCCTCACGGCGGAAGATTTTCTGCATTATCTGCACGTAATCGCGGACCCGCCAGTACGGCGTGCCCCAGGGCTGGCCGTACCAGCCCTCCACGATCTGCGGGCCAGACACCCCCACCCCGACGATCATCCGGCCCCCGCCAGCCAGCCCGTCGATCGTCATGGCCTGCATCGCGCACATCGCGGGCGGCCGCCCGGCGAGCTGGGCGATGGCAGTGCCGAGCTTGATGCGGGAGGTCTGCGCAGCGATCCAGGCGAGCGGTGTCATCGCGTCCGATCCGTAGGCCTCGGACGTCCACACTGAGTCGTACCCGAGCTGTTCGGCCCGCTTGATCAACTCGATGGGGAAATCCACCGTCGCACCCGAATACCCCACCATCAACCCGAGCTTCATTCGCGTTCGTCCTTTCCGCCTGCCGTCTGGCTGCCGTCCGCGCCGGCTGCCTGCTCGCCGGGCCTGAACCTGGCCCGCGCCCGGCGCGCCGCGGCGTCGGCCCGCTGTGCCGCTACCGTCCGCGGGTACGGCCCGTATCCCCGCACGCTGTTCTCCGCCCGCCACGCGGCCACGTCGCCGGCGGCACCGACCTGCCACATGATGTGGAACTGGGACTGGAGATGAACCCGCATCCCCATGGTTTCCCAGGCCCGCTTGACGCCTGCCTTGATGCCCATCAGAACTGACAGCGGCGCCTCTGCGATCTGCTGCGCGATGGTTTCCGCGGTGACGTCGAGATCATCCCGCGGCACAACGCGGTTGACCAGGCCCAGCCGCACCGCCTCGGCCGCGCCGATGGTCTGCGACAGGTACAGGTATTCGTAGGCGCGGTGGAAGTTCATGAACGCCCAGGGCTCCACCATCGTCTCCGCCCCGGGCAGCCCAGCGCCTTGCGGCAGCGGCATCTGGAAGTACGCATCCTCTGCTGCGACCACGATGTCGTGCAAGAACGCAAAGTAGGTGCCTCCGCCGAGGCAGTAACCGTGCACGGCTGCGACTGTCGGCTTGCTGAACTCCCACAGGTGCAGCACCGGCCAGAGGAACAGAGTGTCCGACCCGCCCCACGGGTGCCCGGCGTCCCTGGCCTGCACGAACTCGGGGAACGTCAGGGCACTGGCCACGTCGTGGCCAGAGCAGAAGCCGGCACCCGTGGCCTTCATCAGGACGACCTTGATCGCGTAGTCTGCCTCGGCGTCACGCAGGCTCTGCTCGACATCGGAGACCATCGCCGAGTTCTGCGCGTTGGCCTTGTCCGGCCGGTTGAGGATGATGCGCGCCACCGGGCCGTCTTTCTCGTAGACGACGGTGCTGAGTTCACGCCGCTCCATGCCAGTACCGCCCGTCAGTAGAGCACGTTGTCATCGCGCAGCCGCCGGATCTCTGCCGCGCTCATGCCGAGCAGACGGGACAGCACCTCGCTGGTATGCTCGCCCAGGTTCGGCGCAGCGGTCTGGCTGCCCGGCGTGCGGCCCAGCCGGTAGGCGAATCCGTCGTAAGGCATCGGTCCGCACTCGGCTTGTTCCAGGACGCCGAAGAAGCCAAAGTCGCGAAGGTTCGCGTCCACCCGCAGGTCCGAGCAGTCCTGCACGGGATAGGCGGGAACGCCCGCTTGCTGCAACTCCGCCGCAAGCTGGCCGGCGTCATGGCTGCTGGTCAGCCGGCCGACATACTCGTCGACCTCGTGCGGCCGCGTCAGGCGGTCAGCGTGCGCGGCGAGCCCAGGCGGGCTGGCGGCCGCGCCGAGAATGGCAAGCGTGGCATCCCACTTCTGGTCGTCGTCCGCAGCCAGCGCGATCCATCGCTCCCGCCCGTCGACGTCGCGACAGCGGTAGGCGCCGTGCGGCGCATACCGCGGCGAACGGTTCCCCGCAGGCTGCGCTACAACGCCGGTGGCGAAGTAGTGCGTGATAGCGGGCGCTAGGAACTGCAGTGTCGCCTCGTACTGCGACAGGTCGATCAGCTGTCCCTTACCCGTGCGGCGCCGGTGGTCGAGAGCCGCCAGCAGCGCGAAGCAGCCAAACCGCGGCGCGATGAAGTCGGTGTAGGGACCATGCGGCGGAGTGAGTTCCTCGGGCGAGTAGCCCGACAGGTAATAGAGTCCGGCGATGGCCGACAGTTGCATGCCGAACCCGGCGAAGCCGGCTCTCGGCCCGGTCTGGCCTTGCAGGCACGTCGCGTAGTAGATGATGTCCGGCCGGATCTCGCGCAGTTGCTCGTAGCCAAGGCCCCATCTGGCCATCGTGCCGACCCGGAAGCTCTCCGCGACGACGTCGCAGTGCGGGACCAGCTTGCGGACCAGGCCGCGGCCGGCGCTGGTGGTCATGTCGATGCTGATGCTCTTCTTGGATGAGTTGAAGTTCCCGAAGTACTGACTGCGGTTGATGCCGGGCGGACCGGAGAACGGTGGCGTCAGCCGCAGCCCATCCGGGTGCTTGCGCGACTCCACCTTGATGACCTCGGCGCCGTTGTCGGCAAGGTACTTGGTCGTGATCGGGCCGACGCCGAACCAGCTGAAATCCAGAACGCGCAGGCCGTCGGCGACGCCGGTCACCGCAGTGCTCCCTGGCTGGCGGAGCCGATGACGTCGGCAGCCTCAAGCGCGGCGAATTCGGCGGCAGTAAGCCCGAGTTCGCCTCGCAGCACTTCGGCGGTGTGCTCGCCGAGCATGGGCGCCCGCCACGCGGGCGGCGCCGGAGTGCCGCTAAACCTCGCGAACGGCCCGGCCAGGGTGAGATCCCGGCCCAGGCCCGGATGCTCTACCTGCTGGTAGAAGCTCCGGGCGGCCAGCTGCCGGTCGCGGGCGACGTCAGCCATTGTGCTGACCGGCGCGACGACCCAGCCGTTTGCGTCGGACCGGCTCACGATCTCCGCCTTCGTCACCCGCAGCAGCAGGTCGCTGATCGCCGCGTCGCAGGCGGCCAGCTCGGCGAGGAAGCCGGCGTCGCCGGACCTGAACCGCTCGGGTGTCCAGGTGGCGAAGTCGATGGCAGCGACCACGCCCGGCACCGGCCCGAACTCTGCCAGCCAGTCCAGCAGGCCGACCGTCGTGGCCAGGAACACGCCGCCGCCGACCATGAGCTGGACGTAGCCATCAGCACATTTGCGGATAGAGGTCCGCGACATGCCTGCCGGGATGATGCCGCTGCGGGAAAGGGACCGTCCCTCCAGTGCCGGGAGGGCCGTCTCGGCGTTGGTTGCCCACACCCCTGCTGCCTGCATGCTGACCACGACCTTCTGGCCGCGGCCCGAGCGCGCGCGTTCCAGGTGGGCCAGCATGCTCGCGACCGCGGCCTCGGAGGCGCCGTGGGAGAACGCTTGCGGAACGCTCACTTGCAGTGGGGCCCTCCCCGGCGCGCCCATCATCGCCATCATCCCGCCCGCAGCCCAGCCGACGATGTCCGCGGCAGTCCACGTGGCGCCTGGCCCGCGATCCCCGAACGGCGTGACGCAGGTATAAATCAGTCTCGGGTTGCCCGCGGCCAGCGCGTCGTACGACAGGCCGATACCGTCCAGGTATCCGAGCGGGAACGACTCGATGAGGAAGTCGGCTGCCTCGGCAAGGCGGCTCAGCAGCTCGCGCCCCTCGGGCTGGCCCAGGTCGATGACCACCGACCGCTTGCCCGCGGCCATAGCCTGGAAGAAGCAGCCGTCCTCAGGCCCGGCGCGTTCGTCCAGGAAGGGCGGGATGCGCCGGGTCGGGCAGCCGCCGGGAGGCTCGACCTTGACGACGTCGGCGCCAAAGTCGGCGAACATCTTCCCGGCTAGCGCGCCTGCCTCGTCCGTCAGGTCGAGTACGCGGTATCCGCACAGCGGACCGCCGCCCGGCGTCACAGCGCCGTCCTCTGCCCGGCTAACCCGCTCGCCACCGGCTTGCTTGGTCACCTGCTTCCTCCCGGTGAGCTGGCTGCCTGCCTGGCGGACATGTGGTCCCCCGCCGGGCGGGCAGCTGCTGCCGTCTCAGGCCGGCTCGGGGCCAGCCGTGACCGGACCTGTGGCGGATGGCGCCTCGCCTGATGTCGCATCCGCTTGCGCTGATGTCTCGTCAGCAACGAAGGTCGGACGGCGCACCAGCAGCGAAACCGCAGCCACGACCACCATGGCGATCGCCGCGTAGATCCACATCTCCTTGAACACTGACGGATCGGGGATCGGAGTGTGCGGGATGAGCTTCGAGGTGAGGATCGCGGTGAAGACGGCAGGGCCAAGTCCGCCGACCGCTGAGGTAATCACGGTGTTGGCCGAGGAGTACATGGCGGCCTCTCTCGGCGCCGCATCATGCAGGAACGCCGTGATGGCCGCGGTGTAGTCGAATGCCCAGACGAAGCCCCAGATGAAGTCCCACACGATGAAGTGCCAGACGCCGTTGTGCGCAAAGGCGAGCACCACGAAATTGGCCGCGATGATCAGCGAGCTGACCACCATGACCGGTCGCGGCCCGAAGCGGTTGATGACGGGATGGGCGACCATGCCGCCGATCAGCAGTGCCAGCGAGATTGCGCACAAGCCGAGTGACGCTTCGAGCACGGACAGCCCGAGCCCGTACCCCGTTACGGTTGGCAGTTCGGTGTAGGTGGCCTGCGCAAGGTTGGTGTATACGGCGCCTGTGCCGAGTATCGCGATGACGAAGAACGACGGCGCCGCCGTGCGATTCGAGATCCGGACTACGTTGATCAGCGGGTTGGCCTGCCTGGTCTCGTAGAACGCGAAGATCGCTAGGACGGCGAGCCCGCCGAACAACGATGCCAGGGTGCTGCCGGCGGACCAGCCCCAGGTGTTGCCTTCGGTGATCGCGAGCACCACGAACACCAGCCCGACGCACACCCCGACGGCTCCGCCCCAGTCGATGGGCTCTGTCTCGCGATGGTGGCTGTCGGGCAGGTAGAACCATGCGAGCAGCAGCGACAGCGCGGCCAGGATCGAGATAACCCAGAAGACCGTGCGGACGCCGCCATTGGCCTGGATGATCAGGCCGCTCATCAGGTACGCGACGGCCACGCCGACACCGGACGCGGCAGTCAGGATGGCGACACCGCGGGTGACCCGCTGAGCGTTCGTGCCCCTGGCCCGCAGCAACGCGTAGACGAGCGGAAGGGCCGCGCTCGCTCCCAGAACCGCGCGGCCAATGAGCAGCAGCACGAATCCGGACGCCACCCCGCACAGAATGTTTCCCAGCAGGCCGACCGCGAGACTGGCCAGCACTAGTGGCCGCATGCCGAGACGGTCGCCGAGCCGGGCCACCGTGGGCACGAATCCCGCGGCGACGAGCCCGGGGATTGCCAGCGTCCAGGCTGCCTCGCTCGGGCTTAGCGAGTAGGTCTTCTCGAGGTTGGCCACTAGCGGGATCAGGGAGAGACCCCAGGCGTCGGCGACGAGCAGGATCAGGCCGCCGAGCACCGCGATCGAGACCTCGATGGGCATTCTCGTCGTTTGCAGGCGGCGGTCGACAACAGAAACGTTCGCGGATTCCTCCGATGCGATCATGCGCACCATCCTTCGGAAGCCCGGGAAGCAGGCCGCTCCCCATGGATCGCCATGCGTCCCTCGGTGCAAACCAGAATCGTTTCCGGAACTTGTGCTGTCAACCCTTCATTTGATTCACATTAACTACTCGTTAGTAACTTTGGCCGAGGGTGCCAGTGGCTGAGCTTCAGCAGCCCGGAGCACCGAACCCCCGATCGCAGGCACCCTGTGAGGGTCGAAGGCAGCCGCGAACGCGGGGTCCCACGCCGAGATCTTCCAGAACGCGTTCTACTGCCGCGAAGGCATGCGGAAGCCGTCAGCGCGGCGTATCGGCGAGCTCGCGGTCCGCGTCGATCTGGTCTGGCGGCAGGTCTAGCAGACGGCACGCGGTATGGATCGCGAACCGCACTTCACTCGGCGCGACCGAGCCCACCATCCAGCCCTCGATGGCGGAGGCGGCTGCCGACAGCACGACCCAGAGGACCTGCCGCTGGTGCTCGGTCATTGGCTCGGCCACCTTCAGCACGATGTCCAGTTGCAGCCTGCCAGCGCGCTCGCGCTCGGCGCGGAACGCCGGGTCGGACAGGCGGATGAGCCGCCGAACCACACTGCCGAGCGCGGGCACCCGCTGGTCGAACTCGAACGCGCGGAGCAGGTTGTGCGCCACTTTGTCGCGGACCGTCAGCCCTGCTCGCTGGCTCGGATGCGCGCGCTCAAGCAGCGACGCCAGGTGCTGGTGCACGACCGCGTAGAGCAGATGCTCCTTGGACGGGAAGTAGCGATAGAGCGTCGATAGCGAGACCTCAGCCAGAGCCGGCATCTCGCTCATCTGCAGTGCATCTTCGCCACCGGTGGTGACCAGCATCGTGGCCACTTCCACCATCCGCCGGTAGCGAGCGTGCTGCGCGTCGGTGACCGGCTGAGCTGGGGTGACAGCCGTCATCCCAGCCTCGCCGCTTGCCGCCGCGGGCTTGCTGCGGGAGCGACCAGCGCGGCCGCGGACCGCCGGCCCGGAGCTGGCCGGGGCGTTGACGGACACCGACGTGTCTTGATAAACAGAATCCATTCTGATTCTTCGCCAGGTTCTGCAGGTGGGACTTGAGTGACTCGATGATAACTGGAGGACGGTGCAGTGAGCGTACTTGACGGGCGGGCAGCGATCATCACCGGCGGCGCCCGCGGCATCGGGGCATCGGTCAGCAGGCTCTTCGCGGCCGAGGGAGCATCCCTGGTCATCAACGATCTTGGTGGCAATCCCGACGGCACCGGCAGCGATGAGGGCCCGGCCAAGCAAATTGCCGACGAGATCGTCGCCGCGGGCGGCACGGCCGTGGCTGACGGCGGCGACATCGGTGACGTAGCTACCGGCGAGCGGCTGGTCAGAACTGCCGTCGATCAGTACGGGAAGCTCGACATCGTCGTCAACGTGGCCGGCATCCTGCGTGACCGGATGATCTTCAACCTGCCAGAGGCGGACTGGGACGAGGTCATCCGGGTGCACCTTAAGGGGCACTACTCCACCGTCCGCCCGGCCTCGGCTTACTGGCGCGAGCAGCGCAATCCGCAGGGTCACTACCGGATCATCAACTTCACCTCCAATTCGGGGCTCGAAGGCTCTCCCGGTCAGCCGAACTACGCGGCCGCCAAGATGGGCATCGTCGGGCTCACCTACTCACTCGCGCAGGCGCTGGCGCGTTACGGGGTGACGGCGAACGCGATCTCACCGGGCGCGGCCACCCGGCTGACCGCGACCATCCCAGCAGACCGGCGTATAACGGATATCGAGGAGTCGGTCCGGCCGGAGATGGCGCCAGACAACATCGCACCGGTCGCGCTCTATCTGGCGAGCGAACGGTCGGACTGGCTGACCGGCCGGGTTGTCTCGGCCATGGGCTTTGATGTCGGTCTCTACGAGAACCCGCAGATGATCCGGCAGTTGTCCGCGCCGGGCCCGTGGCAGTACGACAAGCTCGCCGCCGCCATGGAACGCAGCTTCCGTCCGGTCGCTAACGGCTTGCCCGAGAGCATCTTCCGCCCCGCTCAGTAGCGCCGTGGCAGGCCCTGAGAACGATTCTTCCGTTGGGAGGACACCTTGCCAGGTGGAGCCGTACCTACGCCCACACCCGATACCGTCCCGTTCTGGGAAGCGGCACGACAGGATCGGCTGGCTGTCCAGCAGTGCCAGTCATGCGGTCGCTACTACTTTTACCCGCGCGATCACTGCCCGTTCTGCTCGTCTGGGGACGTGCTGTGGCGCGATGTATCCGGGTCCGGACGGCTGATCTCGTACGTCATCAACTACCGTCCGCTGCAGCCAGCCGACCCGGAGAGTCCGCAGGTTATCGCGCTGGTCGAACTCGATGAAGGCGTGCGCATGCTCACAAACATCGTCGGCAGCCCGGCCGACCCCGACGCTCTCCCGCTCGACGCGCCAGTCACCGTCGGCTTCGAACCGCGCGGGGAGTGGAAACTGCCCGTCTTCCGTCTGGCAGGTGGCCAATGAGTACCAGCCCGATGCATGGGGGAAACGTCGCTGTGGTCGGAGCAGCCGAGACCACCGGGCTCGGCGTGGTGCCCGACATGTCGATGGTGCAACTGCATGCCGACGCCGCACGCAACGCGCTGGCAGACGCCGGGCTGACGGTTGCAGACATCGACGGGATCGCCACCGCCGGGCCGCTGCCGATGGAGGTGTCGCACTACCTCGGTATAACGCCAACCTGGGTGGACGGCACGATGGTCGGCGGCTGTAGCTTCATGCTGCATGTCAGGCACGCGGCTGCGGCGATCGCGGCCGGGGCCGCCACCACGGTCCTGGTCACGCACGGCGAATCCGGCAGGTCCCGGGTTGGCATGAGCAGGTACGCCACGCGCGCCCCGGATACGGTGTCGGGCCAGTTCGAGGTGCCCTATGGCGCACTCATGCCGTATGCCACCTTCACCGTGCCAGCGCTCCGATTCCTGCACGAGCGCGGGATGAACCGCGCCGATCTGGCGGAGGTCGTGGTCGCCCAGCGCGAGTGGGCAATGGCCAACCCGCGCGCGTTCCGCCGCAAGCCGATCACCGTCGACGAGGTACTGAACGACTCACCGCCAGTCGCGTATCCGTTCACCCGTGACATGTGCTGCGTCGTCACCGATGGCGGCGGCGCACTGGTGCTGACCGCCGCGGATCGTGCCGCCGACCTGCCGAGCGCCAGCCGGGCCGTCTACCTGCTCGGCTCGGGCGAAGCCGGAGAGTCGCCCATCATGTCGCAGATGACGGATGTCGACTCATTCGGCGGGTTCCGAAGCTCCAGCGCGGCTGCCTTCGCTAGCGCGGGCCTGACCCAGTCCGACATCGACCACCTGATGTGCTACGACGCGTTCGCGCACGTGCCGCTGTACATGCTCGAGGACATGGGTTTCGTCGGACGGGGCGAGTCGGGCGCATTCATCGCCTCCGGCGCCACCCGGCCCGGCGGCTCGCTGCCGATGAACACCAACGGCGGCGGCCTGTCCTACACGCACACCGGCATGTACTCGATGTTTGCCATGCAGGAAGCGATCCGCCAGCTGCGCGGCGAAGCCGCGGCCCAGGTCCCCGGTGTCCGCACCAGCTTCGTGCAAGGCGTCGGCATGTACTTCGCCGCCTCGGCAAGCCTGATCTTCGCCAACCAGCGGCCGTAAGGAGCTTTTGATGGCGCTGAATCTGCACAACGTCGGGAAATCCGGCCCGGCCGCCGAGCGGTCCTGGACGGCGAGCGACGTGATGCTCTATGCGCTGGCGGTTGGCGCCGGCCAGGACGACCCGGCCGGGGAACTGCAATTCACGACAGAGAACTCCGACGGTGTCGCGCTTCAGGCACTGCCGAGCTTCGCCAACATGCTTGGGTTCGGCGGGGGCTTTGGCCTGGTCGGCGAGTTCGACCTGAGCGCGGTACTGCATGGCGAGCAAGCGTTCGAGCTGCACAAGCCCGTGCCCGCGACCGGCACCGCTCGCACGGTACCGACCCTCGCGGGCATCTACGACAAGGGCAAGGCCGCTGTTGTGGTGGTCGAGGCCACCTCCACCGACGCGGTCACCGGGGAACCGCTGGCGACCGTGCGCAACGTGACCTTCATCCGCGGCGCTGGCGGATTCGGCGGGGAACGCGGCCCGGCGGTGCAGTGGTCGGCACCCGAGCGCGTACCTGACTTCTCCCGGACGGTCACCATCCCGCACGACCAGGCGCTCCTGTACAGGCTGACCGGCGACACCAATCCGCTGCACTCCGACCCGGTGTTCGCTAACCGGGCAGGATTCGACCGGCCGATACTGCACGGCATGTGCACATACGGCTACACCGCCCGCATCCTGCTTCACGAGGCGTGCGATTCACAAGTGAACCGCTTCAAGGCAATGTCCGGCCGGTTCGCCAGCCCGGTGTACCCCGGCGACTCGGTGACCGTCGAGGGCTGGGCGGACGGGGCCACCGTGTACTTCCGGACACGGTCCAACGGATCTGTCGTCATCGATCACGGCGTACTGCGCCGCGCGGCCTGACAGGAGTGCCGTGTCTGCGATAAACAGCCCGACTGCCGCTACGCCAGCGCCGCCGAGTGACGAACGCGCGGCGGCCGGGTTCTATCAGCTGGCCGCTGCCCGCCCGGACCGGCCGGCCGTCATCGACCCGGCCGGCACGGTCATCACCTTCGGTGAGCTCGGCCAGCGGGTGAACAGCATCTCGCACGCGCTGCGCGCGCACGGGCTCGCCGACGGCGATGTGCTCGCCGCGATCGTGCCCAACGGGCGCGAGTACCTGGAACTGCAGCTGGCGGCTGGTCAGGTCGGCGTGGTCGTGGTGCCGGTGAACTGGCACCTCGGCGTCGGCGAGATCAGCTACATCGTCCGCGACAGCGAAGCAAAGCTCGCGGTCGCCGGTGCTGACCAGGCGGGACAGCTGCCGGTGGAGGAGCTGCCAGCTGCCCGTTACGTCATCGGCGGCGCGGTTGCCGGCTGGCAGCCGTACGCAGAGCTCGGCGCTGGCGAGCCGACCAGCCCTCCGGAGAATCGCCAGGCTGGCCGCATGATGCTGTACACCTCCGGCACCACGGGCCATCCCAAGGGCGTCCACTCCACTCTGCCGACGGTCGACCCGGACACTATGGCCGGCTTGTTTGGCGGTATGCCGCGCAGCTACGGGATTACCGCGGCCGGGGGCGTGCACCTGGTCTGCTCGCCGATGTACCACGCGGCACCCGGCGGTCACGCGCTGGGATTCCTGCACGCTGGCCACACGATCGTGATCCAGCGCGGTTTCAACGCTGAGGACATGCTGCGTGCCGTGCAAGAGCACCGGGTCACCACTGTGCACATGGTCCCCACGCACTTTCACCGGCTATTGCGGTTGCCGGAAAGCGCGCGTTCCCGGTATGACGTGTCGAGTCTGCAGTCGGTCATCCACGCGGGCGCGCCGTGCCCGGTCCCGATCAAGCAGCAGATGCTCGACTGGCTCGGGCCGATCATCTGGGAGTACCTCGGCTCGACGGAAGGCTCGGTGTCCAGGGTCAGCCCGCAGGAGTGGCTCGCCCGGCCAGGGACCGTCGGGCGGCCGCTGCCGGGACTGACAGTAAAGATCCTCACCGAGAACGGCGAGGAAGCTCCGGCCGGGGAGCCGGGCACCATCTACTTCGGGTACCCGGGCCGCGCGCCGAGCTTCGAATACCATCACGACCCCGCGAAGACCGCTGCGAGCCGGCGCGGTGACCTGGTCACCGCCGGAGACTACGGCTATTTCGACGCGGACGGCTACCTCTTCCTGCTCGACCGGCGGACAGACCTCATCATTTCCGGCGGAGTCAACGTCTACCCGGCCGAGGTGGAGCAACAGCTCATCACGCACCCGGCGGTGCAGGACGTGGCAGTGATCGGCGTGCCTGATCCGGAGTGGGGCCAGCGGGTCGTTGCGGTGGTGGAGACCGCGCCCGGCGCCACAGCCGGTGACCAGCTAGCCGCGGAGTTGTCCGAGCATTGCCGCAAGGAACTTGCCTCGTTCAAGTGCCCGCGGCGGTTCGAATTCGTCACCAACTTCCCGCGTACGGAAACCGGGAAGGTCCAGCGTCGCGTTCTCCGCGACGCCTACGCAGCCAGGGAGGGCTGACCCGTGCCTGCCGGCGCCTTGCAGTTCGAGAACCTTATCGTCGAGACTGACGGGCCTGTAGCGACGATCACGCTGAACCGCCCGGACAAGCTCAACGCGCTCAGCTCCGGGCTGATGGCCGATTACGATGCCGCGCTCGCCGCGCTCGCACCTGGCGACGAGGTCCGCGTCATCCGGCTGCGTGGCGCTGGCCGCGCGTTTTGCTCGGGTTACGACCTGAGCCCGCCGGCTGGCGGTGGGGATGCGAGCCACGGTCAAGCGGCCGGGGCCAGGGCTGACGATCGCCGCGCCTCCGACGGGTCCAACGGCGATGCCCGTGCACTCGCCGACCACGGAGAATCCTTCGCGCTGCTGGAACGCGAGGGCATGCGGCAGCAGGCTGAGCGCTGGCTGCGCATCTGGAACTACCGCAAGCCTGTGATCGCTCAGGTCCACGGTTACTGCCTGTCCGGTGGGCTCGACCTGCTTGCCACGACCGACCTCGCCTTCGCGGCAACCGGGACGCGGTTCGGTCATCCGGCATCCCGCGGTGTGGGCATCCCGGTGCTGATGGGCATGCTGCCTCTCAAGATCGGCGCGGCCAAGACTAAGCGGATCCTGTTTACCGGCGACCTCATCGACGCGGCCGAAGCGCTGGACTGGGGTCTGGTCGAGTGGGTCGTTGATGCCGAGGAACTAGACGACCGCGTCATGGCCTACTGCCAGCGCACCGCCATGCTGCCGATGGACGCGCTCACCATACATAAGCAAGCCGTGAACCGCTGGAGTGAGCTGACGGGTGCACGAGTTGCGGCACTCGAGATGGTCGACATGGACGCCCTCTACCACACCACGCCTGCCTACTTCGAGTTCAACCGGCGGATCAGGGAGCACGGCCTGCAGCACGCGCTCGCCTGGCGGGATGGCCCGTTCAAGGCATCGGCACGCTGAAATCGCGGGACAGAACGACCTCATGGGCGCGTTCAACTTCAAGCGGTGTCTTAGCGTTTTCGTCGCGCAAAGGTGCCGGAGCGCAAGCCTTGCTGGTCGGGCAACGCGCGCGAGCGGGTCGTAGCCGAGCTGTAACGCCGCGCGCCCTGCAGGGACTGAGGGATGAACGAGGAGACGAACCTCGTATCTCAGTCTGGAGGGAACGGATGAAGATTCTGGATGCCCGCGCAACGCGGGCGGCCAGGGGTCTGCCTGGCGTTACGCAGGTGCGATCCCGGCGGTGGGCCGTGGTGGCGGCTGGCCTGGTCGCGGCAGGTGCTGCCCTGACTGTGCCCGCCGCAGC
>Ga0335075_10010349_pt1 | contig 14169 bp, 10 predicted proteins | sample Lox_Sample_24_FD_206723 | JGI IMG/M metagenome (GOLD analysis project Ga0335075, IMG submission 206723) | Soil microbial communities from Loxahatchee National Wildlife Refuge, Florida, United States - Lox_Sample_2.4 | ecosystem: Environmental > Terrestrial > Soil > Wetlands | place: USA...
CTATCACCTCGCCACCAACGAGCTCCCGCTCTCGATCGCCGCGGCCGTGCTCGACAATCACCCGACCGTCTATGCGCGCCGCGGCCTGGTGACCGGGGTCACCGGCGTCGCCAAGCGCCCGCTCAAGGCCGGCGAGGTCATCGACGGCCTTGGCGGCGCGATTGCTCTACGGCTCGAACGACCTCCACGAGCGCGCAAAGGCGAATCGCCCGGTGCCCCTATGCCTCCTGCCCGGCGCGCGTCTTCTCCGGGATGTGCCGAAGGATCAGGTCGTCACGCACGACATGGTCGCCCTCGACACCGCGACCACGCTTTACCATCTCCGCGCGCTGCAGGACGGTGGTCACGCCGGCATCGCCGCCGAGGCGCACGGTGCCGCGGCGCGCACGCGGCAGCTGGAGGAAGCGGTCTGAGCGTTCGCTCGAAGAGCCATGAAACCGATCGCCAAAACAAGCCGGCGGCGCGATGATCCCTGATCCGCGCGCCGCCGCCCCCGGTTCCCCGGTCGGGTGACGTCCAGACAAGAAGCTCAAGGGAGGAAACAAATGATGCCAACGAAGCGAGACGCTGTGACTAAGCGCCGGGCGATTAAACGCCGGGCGGCTCGGAGCCGGGGCCAAGGAAGCGAGCATCGAGACGAGCATCGCGGCTGGCGTTTCCCGATCGGCACGGCGCTCGCGGCCGCGCTCGCGGCGATCGTCATGTGCGGCCAGGCATGGGCGCAATGCAAGACTCGGGCAGAACCCTATCCGGCCTGGCCCGAGCCCACCATCGTGTCCACGCTTTCGGTCGCCCAGGCGAAACAGATCGTCGCCGAGCGCACCGCGCCGCAGACCCAATGGTCCGGTCCGACCAGCGGACCGAAGGCGACGACGGACCCGGTCACGATCGCCTGGGTCGCCGATCAGTCCTATTCGACCTACACGGGCTGGGGCAACGGCGTCCACGCCGCGGCCGACGCGCTCGGCTGGAAGTTCCTCGCCTTCAATACCCGCGGCACGGTGAGCGGGCAGCTCGCGGCGCTCGACCAGGCGCTCGCCGCCCGCGTCACCGCGATCATCACGCCGGCCGACGCGAATGCGCTCCAGAAACCGATCCAGGAGGCGGTCAAGCAATGCGTCCCGGTGGTCGGGATTCACGCCACCGCCTTCCCCGGTCCCGCCCCTGCGCTCGGCCTCTATGACAATATCGCCTCGAGCGCGGCCGAGATCGGCGAATCCCAGGCCGCCTATGTGATCGCGATGTCGAACGGCACGGCGCGCGACATCCATATGGTGGACAACAGCTTCGCGATCGCCCGCTTCAAGGCGCGCGCCGCGACCGACCCCATCAAGAACTGCGCGGGCTGCAAATTCCTCGCAATGGTGAACGTCCCGATCTCCGATCTCGCCCAGCGTGTCGGCCCGGCGACATCGGGCCTCCTGGCGCGCTTCGGCGACAGCTGGTGGATGACCACCTGCTGCGACGATTATTACCCCTATGTCGCGGCAACGCTCCGCGCGGCCGGGGTGCCCACCGACAAGGTGCAGCTCGTCGGCGCCGACGCCCCGCCCGCGACCTACGAGCTCATCCGCAAGGGCGAGTACGAGGTCGCATCGGTCCCCGAGCCCAGCACGCTTTTCGGCTATGAGGCGGTGGACGCGATCGTTCATGCCATGGCCGGCCTGCCACCCGCCCACTGGGTGCAGCCGACCTATATCCGCACCAAGGCGAACATCGACCAGGAGGGTGGCAAGGACAACGCGTTCGTGCCGAGCAATAACTTCTCCTGCCATTACCTGAACATCTGGAAGGGCATGAACAACCCATGCTGATATGCTAGCGGAGGAGACGGCGCGGCCCTCCGCCATGCCGGCCGGGCCGCAGCCGGTCCTCGAAATCAGCTTCCTGGCGAAACGGTTCTTCGGCACGCTCGCCCTCGATCATGTCGATCTCACGGTCGGACGCGGCGAGATCCACGCGCTGGTCGGTGAGAACGGCGCCGGAAAATCGACGCTGATCAAGATCCTTGCCGGGATCCATCCGGCCGATGCCGGCGAGATCCGGCTCGACGGCAAGCTCGTGCATCCCCATTTGCACGAGCTTCCGATCTCCTTCGTGCATCAGGATCTCGGCCTGGTCGACGAGCTCAGCGTCGGCGAGAACGTGGCCCTGGTCACCGGATTTCCGCGCCGCGGCGGGCTCATCGACTGGGGCCGCGTGTGGTCGCGCACGCGCGAGATCTACGCGGCGATGGAGATCGAGGCGCCCGACCCGCGCGCCCTGGTGGGCACGCTCGGCGCCGCCGGCCGCGCGCTTCTCGGCATCGTCCGCGGCCTCGCCCGGCCGAGCGGGATCGTCGTGCTCGACGAACCGACCGCGGCACTGCCGGAGCCCGACGCGCAGCACCTCTTCGCCGTGCTGCGCACACTCAGGGCAAGCGGCAAGAGCGTCATCTACGTCACCCATCGTCTGACCGAGCTCTTCGGCCTCGCCGACCGCGTCACCGTGCTCCGCGACGGCAGGCGCGTGCGCACCGCCCCGATCGGCGCCGTCACGCCGCAGGAGCTGGTGCGGGACATGATCGGTCGCGAGATCGGAATTTCCGAATCCGTGCACGCCGCGCGCGCCCACGCGCAACCGCTGCTCGCGGTGAAAAACCTCTGGATCGGGCGGCGCGGTCCGATCGATTTCGAACTCGCGCGCGGCGAGGTCGTCGGGCTGGTGGGCCTCAGGGGCGCCGGCCAGGAGATGATCGGTCGGGCGCTGTTTGGCGCGCGGCGGCCGGATGCCGGCGAGATCCGGCTCGACGGCGCGCCACTGCCCCCGGACGAGGGGATTCCCGAACGGATCGCCCGCGGGATCGCGCTGCTCGCCGCCGATCGCGGGCGCGAAAGCGCGTTTCCGGGCATGTCGGTGCGCGAAAACATCTTGCCCAGCCCACGCATCGTCGGCGGGGCCGCCTGGCGCCTGCTCTCGCCGGCGCGCGAACGGCGCGATGTCGCCGGCAGGCTCGAACGCTTCGACGTGCGGCCGCGCAATCCCGGCGCGCTCATCGACTGGCTGAGCGGGGGCAACCAGCAAAAAGTCTTCGTCGGGCGCTGGCTTGAATCGAAGGCGCGGCTCTTCGTCATGGAAGAGCCGACCGCCGGGGTCGATGTCGGCGCGAAGTTCGCGATCCACGGGCTGCTGCGCGACGCGGCCGCCGAGGGCGCCGCCGTGCTGGTCATCTCGTCCGACTTCGAGGAGGTCGCCGCGCTCTGCGATCGCGCCCTTGTCGTCGGCCGCGGCCGGATCGTGGCAGAGCTGCACCAGCCCGACCTCAGCGTCGATCGGCTGATCGCATGCTCCTCGCTCGGCCTGCAGCGCGCGGCGGACGCATGAGCGGGGTGGCAGGGTGACGCATCAGGGCAGCGACAGGCTCCTCGTCGTGCCGCCGGCGCAGCCCGCACGGACGCGCAGCCGCCGGCTCGGGGAGCTGATGGCGACCTATGGCCTCGCCGTGGTCTTCGTGCTGGTCATGATGATTTTCGGCCTGCTGCGGCCGACAACGTTTTTCAGCGCCTTCAACATCAACACCGTCCTGGTCGGCCAATCGGTGACGGCGATGTTGGCGCTGGCCGAGATGATCCCGCTGGCGACCCGCCAGTTCGATCTCTCGGTGGGCTTCCATCTCGGCATGGCGCAGGTGCTGATCATCGGGCTGCAGGTGAACCAGGGGATTTCCTGGCCTGCCGCCGTCGCGGTGGTGCTCGCGATCGCGCTGGTGGTCGGCGCCGTCAACGGACTCCTCGTCGCCCGCTTCGGGATCGATTCCTTCATCGCGACGATGGGCGTCGGCACCCTGCTCTACGGCGTGTCGAACTGGTACAGCGGCGGCCAGCAGATCACCGGCACCAACCTCCCGGCAAGCTTCACCGGGCTCACCGGGATCTATTTCCACATCCCGCTGCCCGCAATCTTCGTCGCCGTCACGGCGATCCTGCTCTGGCTCGTGACCGAGCGCCTGCCGGTCGGCCGCAGCCTCTACGTCATCGGCGCAAGCCCGCGCGCCGCCGAGCTCACCGGCATCCGCATCGATCGCCACGTCATCGGCACCTTCATGGCCGCGGGGCTGCTCAGCGGGATCGCCGGGATCATGCTCGGCAGCCTGCTGCAGACCGGCACGCCCTCGGTCGGCCCCGAGTACCTGCTGCCCGCGTTCGCCGCCGCCCTGCTCGGCGCCACCTCGATCCGTCCCGGGCGCGTAAACGTGCTTGGAACCCTGCTCGCCGTGTTGATCCTCGCCTTCTCCTTCTCCGGGGTCCAGCAGCTCGGCGCCGCCTTCTACGTGCAGTATTTCTTCAATGGCGGGATCCTGATCGTCGCCGTCGGCCTCTCGGTCTATGCCGCGACCCGCCGCCGCCGTGCCGCAACCGCGGCCGATACCCAGGACGCGAACGCCGAGCCGCTCACCGCGGTAGCATCCGGAAGGAAGGTCGATGGAGCCGTTCGAGATCCTGGATGAGCAATTCCGCCGCTACACGATCCCGATCGTATGGCTGGAAAAGCTCCATACCGGGATGCGCTGGGCGGAGGGGCCCGTCTATTTCGCCGACGTGCGCGCGCTGATCTTCAGCGACATCCCCAATAACCGCATGCTGCGCTGGGACGAGGAGACCGGCCAGGTCGCCATCTTCCGCGCGCCCTCGCACTATTCCAACGGGAACACGCGCGATAAGCAGGGCAGGCTCGTCACCTGCGAGCACGAGACGCGGCGCGTGACGCGCACCGAGTGGGACGGCAGCATCACCGTCATCGCCGAGCGCTACCAGGGCAAGCGCCTCAACGCGCCCAACGACGTGGTCGTGCGCTCCGACGACAGCATCTGGTTCACCGATCCCGTCTACGGCATCAGCGCCGAGTACGAAGGCGGGAAGGCCGAGAGCGAGATCGGCAGCTGCAACGTCTATCGCTGCGACCCCAGGGACGGCAGCCTCCGCGTCGTCGCCGATGATTTCTCCCGCCCGAATGGGCTCGCCTTCTCACCCGACGAGCACCTGCTCTACATTGCCGACTCCGGCTTCTGGCCGGATCCCACCAAGCCGCATCACATCCGCGCCTTCGCTGTCGGCGCCGACGGCCGCCTGAGCGGCGGGCGCGTCGTCCGCGAGGTGAGCCCCGGCATTCCGGACGGGTTTCGCATCGACATCGACGGCAATATCTGGACGAGCTCCGGCAACGGCGTTCAGTGCATCACGCCGGGCGGCGACCTGATCGGCCGCATCCCGACCCCGGAGAAGGTGGCCAATGTGGCGTTCGGCGGCCCGAAGCGGAACCGGCTCTTCATCTGCGGCCACACCTCGCTCTACGCGATCTTCGTCAACACGAGCGGCGCGCAGCGCCCCTGAGTCCGGCAGCCGCTATTCCGTCAGCAATACTGACTCATGTTTCACGTGAAACATGATCCGAATCAATACTGTAACGCGCACCCCGGGGGGGACAGAGCGCCGTGTGGCGCTGTCCCCCCTTGGCCCCTAGCCCCGCATCAGCTCCTGCTCGACCAGCGTTGCCCAGAACGAAGCCCCGATCGGCAGAATCTCGTCGTTGAAGTCGTATTCGGGGTGGTGCGCCGGCACCCGGCCCGTCGTCTTGCCGGCCTGGCCGATGCGCACGAAGCAGCCCGGCACGGCGTTCGCCATGTAGGAAAAATCCTCCCCGCCCATGCGCGGCGGAACGCGGCGCACGATGTGATCCTCGCCGACGATCTTCGCCGCCGCGCGCGCGGCGCTGCGCGTCGGCTCGGCCGCGTTCACCACCTGCGGATAGCCACGGCTGTATTCGAGCACGCCCTCCGCGCCGTGCGCCGCCGCGATCGAACGGACGATCTCGCCCATCTGCCGCTCGATCTCGTCCTGCACGGCAGGCTTCAGCGTGCGCACCGTGCCGTTCAGCGCCGCGTCCGGCGGAATGACGTTGCCCGCGCTGCCGGCGTGGAACTGGGTGATCGAGATGACCGCCGAGTCGATCGGATCGACGCGCCGCGCAACGATCGTCTGCAGCGCCAGCACGATCTGCGCACCCCCCACCACCGGGTCGATCGCGTGGTGCGGCCGCGCCGCGTGCCCGCCGCGGCCCCGCACCCGGATCCAGAAGCGGTCGGAGAACGCGTTCAGCGCGCCCTCCATCACCACCATCGTGCCCACCGGCACCGCCGGGTCGTTGTGCGCGCCATAAACGGCGTCGCACGGAAACCGCTCGAACAGCCCCTCCTCCACCATCACCCGCCCGCCGCCATCGCCCTCCTCGGCCGGCTGGAAGATGAAATGCACGATGCCGTCGAAATTGCGCGTCTCGGCAAGATATTTGGCTGCCCCCAGGAGCATCGCGGTGTGCCCGTCATGGCCGCAGGCATGCATCACGCCCGGGCTTGTGGAGCGATGCGCGAAGCCGTTGCTTTCCTCCATCGGCAGCGCGTCCATGTCCGCGCGGAGCCCGATCGCGCGGCCCGAATTGCCGTTGCGGAGCGTGCCGACGAGGCCGGTCCCGGCGATGCCCGTGGTGACCTCGATCCCCCACGAGGCGAGCTTCTCCGCCACCAGCGCGCTGGTGCGCCGCTCCGCGAACCCGAGCTCCGGGTGGGCGTGCATGTCGCGCCGCCAGGCGGTGACCTCGGGCGTGAGATCGGCGATCCGGTTGAGCACGGGCATGCGGGAACGCTCCTCTTTCGTTACAGCGCGCCGCCGCGCCGTCCGGCCATCGCGGCGAGCCGCAGCCTCAGCGCATTGAGCTTGATGAAGCCCTGCGCGTCCGCCTGGTCGTAGGCGCCTTCATCCTCCTCGAACGTCACCACGCGCAAGGAATAGAGGCTGTTCGGGCTCTCCCGCCCGATCACGCTCACATTGCCCTTGTAGAGCTTGAGCCGCACCCGTCCGCTCACCGATTTCTGACTCTCGTCGATCAGCGCCTGGAGCATCCGCCGTTCCGGGCTGAACCAGAAGCCGTTGTAAATCATCTCGGCATATTTCGGCATCAGGCTGTCCTTGAGGTGCGCCGCCTCGCGATCGAGCGTGATCGATTCGATCCCGCGATGCGCCGCGTGCAGGATCGTCCCCCCCGGCGTCTCGTAGATGCCGCGCGACTTCATCCCCACGAAGCGGTTCTCCACGAGGTCGAGCCTGCCGATGCCGTTGGCCCGCCCGAGCTCGTTCAGCTTCGCGAGCAGCCGCGCCGGCGAGAGTTTCTCTCCGTCCACCGCGACCGGATCGCCGCGCTCGAAATCGATCGCGATGACGCTCGCGCGATCCGGCGCCTCCTCCGGGCGGATGGTCCGCTGGTAGACGATCTCGTCCGCCTCTACGCCCGGGTCCTCGAGGATCTTCCCCTCTGAGGAGGAGTGCAGCAGGTTCGCGTCCACCGAGAACGGCGCCTCGCCCCGTTTGTCGCGCGCGATCGGGATCTGGTTCGCCTCGGCAAAAGCGAGCAGCCTGGTCCGGCTGGTCAGGTCCCACTCTCGCCAGGGCGCGATCACCTTCACGCCCGGCTTGAGCGCGTAATACGAGAGCTCGAACCGCACCTGGTCGTTGCCCTTGCCGGTGGCGCCGTGCGCGACCGCGTCCGCCCCTACCTCCTCGGCGATCTCGATCTGCCTCTGCGCGATCAGCGGCCGCGCGATCGAGGTCCCGAGCAGATACTGCCCCTCATAGAGCGCATTGGCGCGGAACATCGGGAAGACGAAGTCGGAAACGAATTTTTCCCGGAGATCGTCCATGAAGATCTGCTTGACGCCCATGAGCTCGGCCTTGCGCCGCGCCGGCGCCAGCTCCTCGCCCTGGCCGAGATCGGCGGTGAACGTCACCACCTCGCAGCGGTAGGTGTTCTGCAGCCAGCGCAGGATCACGCTGGTATCGAGCCCGCCCGAGTAGGCGAGCACCACCTTCTTCACATCTTTCACGCGCATCCCGGTCTCTCCCCGCCAGCCATCCCAGCGGCCGGGCGGAGTAACAAGGCGCCTCCCCCAGGGCAAGTGTTCGGGGCAAGGGCATGGATTCCCTCAATGACCGCAGGCATGTTTTGGGCGGCGGTTGCGGCCGGGCGGAAAATCGGCTTTGTGCGCGGAACTCCCCTGCCGAAGGAAAGTCGCCGCGGCATGACGCTCGCCAGCCTGCTCGCCCGCCTCGTCGACTGGAGCCGCCGGCGCGCCGCCCTCGTCGTCTGCGCGGGTCTGATCCTCGCGGTGCTCGGCGGGCTCTTCTCGGCCACGCATCTCGGCATCATCACCGACACCGATCAAATGTTTCCAAGCAGCCTGCCCTGGCGGCAGCAGCAGATCGCGCTCGACCGCGCCTTCCCGCAGTTCAGCAACCTCCTCGTCGTCGTGCTCGATTCGCGTGTCCCGGAGGCGACCGACTCTACCGCCGCCGCGCTCGTGGCTGCGCTCGCGCGCGACCCCGCGCATTTCCGCTCCGCGCGCGATCCCGAGGCGCTGCCCTTCTACGGCCGCGAGGGCCTGCTCTTCCTCTCCGAGCCCAAGCTCCGCTCGCTGCTCGACAATCTGATCACCGCTCAGCCTCTGCTCGGCCAGCTCGTCGCGGACCCGACCGGGCGCGGCCTCTTCTCCGCCCTCTCGCTAATGGCCCTCGGCCTCGTCCATGGCGGGGTCGACCTCACCCCCTATGCCTCCGCCTTCGCCGCCATCCACCGCACCATCGCGGCCGCCCTGGCCGGCCATCCGGAGCCGCTCTCCTGGCTCAACCTCCTCTCCGGCCCCGCGCTCGCCCAGGCTGGGACCAGCCGCGTCGTGCTGGTGCAGCCAAGGCTCGACTACAGCGCGCTCGAGCCCGGCGGCGAGGCAACCGCGGCGTTGCGCAAGATCGCGGACAGCCTGCCCGCCGTGCAGCAGGGCCTCGTCCATGTCGGGATCACTGGCCAGATCGCGCTCTCCGACGACCAGTTCGCGAGCGTGCTCAAAGGTGCCGTAACGGGCACGATCGCCACGCTCCTTCTCGTCACGCTCTGGCTCTTCCTCGCCGTCCGCAGCTGGCGGATCGTCGTCCCGATCGCGCTCACGCTGCTGCTCGGCCTGGTGCTCACCACCACCTTCGCCGCCGCCGCGATCGGCACGCTCAACCTCGTCTCGGTCGCCTTCGCCATCCTCTTCGTCGGCATCGCGGTCGATTTCTCGATCCAGTTCAGCGTCCGCTTCCGCGAGATGCGCTACCTCACCGGCCAGACCCCGGCCGCCCTCGCCGCCACCGCCGCCGGCGCGGGCAGCCAGATCCTCGTCGCCGCCCTCGGCGCCGCCGCCGGGTTCCTCGCCTTCGTGCCGACCCAGTTCCGCGGCGTCGCCGAGCTCGGCCTGATCGCCGGCACCGGCATGGTGTTCGCCTTCTTCTGCACCATGACCTTCCTGCCTGCCGCGCTCACCCTTTTCCACCCGCGCGGCGAGCGCGCCGAGATCGGCTTCGCCGCCCTCGCGCCACTGGACTCCACCCTCGCCCGCCGTGCCCGGACCGTCCTCGGGATCTTCATCGCCCTCGCCGTCCTCGGCGCCGCCGTGCTGCCGCGCGTCACCTTCGACGGCGACCCGCTCGACACCCGCGATCCCCACTCCGAAGCCGTCATGGTGCTGCGGCGGCTGCTGAAGAACCCGCTCACCAATCCCTACAGCGCCCAGATCCTGGCGCGGAGCGTCGCCGCGGCGGGCCGCCTCGCCGACGAGCTCCGCCGCCTGCCGCAGGTCGGAACGGTGCTCTCCGTGCAGTCCTTCGTGCCCGACGATCAGAGCCGCAAGCTCGGCCTGATCGCCGACACGGCCGATATCCTCGGCCCGACGCTCTCGGCCGAGACCCAGACAACGCCCGTCACCCCGGCCGAGCTCCGCCTCGCCATCCGTACGGCGCTGAGCTCGTTTCGCGAGGCACTGCCCAAACTGCCCGCCGGCTCGCCGCTCGTGTCCCTCGACCAAGACCTCCAGGCACTCGAATCGGAGCCCGACTCCGTCCTGATGGCGGCGAACGATTCCCTCACCCGCTACCTGCCCGACCAGATCGACCGGCTACGCGCCGCCCTCTCCGCCCAGCCCGTCACCCTTGCCGGGCTTCCCCCCGCTCTCAAGCGCGACTGGGTGCTGCCGGACGGACGCGCCCTTGTCCAGGCCCTGGCGAAACCCGGTGAACAGAGCAGCCAGGGGCTTGGGCGCTTCGTCACCGCCGTTCGGCAGGTCGCGCCCAACGCCGGCGGCCCGGCGGTCAACATCGTCGGCAGCGCGGACATCATCGTCGGCGCCTTCCGCACCGCCGCGATCAGTGCGCTCATCGCCATCGCCGTCATCCTCGGGCTCGTCCTCCGCCGCCCACGCGACGTCGCGCTGGTGATGGCCCCCCTCCTGCTCTCGGGCCTCCTCACCGCGCTCCTGATCGCCTGGCTGCCGCTGCCCATCAACTTCGCGAACATTATCGCCCTGCCGCTGCTGCTCGGCGTCGGCGTCTCATTCAACGTCTATTTCGTGATGAACTGGCGCACCGGTGGCCGCCAGTTCCTGACCTCGGCAACCGCGCGCGCCATCCTCTTCTCGGCACTGACCACCGGCACCGCCTTCGGCTCACTCGCGCTTTCCGCCGACCGCGGCACGGCCAGCATGGGCACCCTCCTCCTCCTTAGCCTCGGCGCCACGCTCCTCACCACCTTCGTTTTCGTCCCGGCCCTGCTCACCGTGGTCACGCCGGAACCGCCCGAAACCCGCCCTTAACCTCCGTCTCCGACCCTGGCCGCAGGATGCGACGCCTGGGTTGCCTCTTGCTGCTCGGCCTCGGCGCGGCCGCACCTGCGGCCCGGCCAATCCCAGCGCTGCAAACCTCCGTTCAGATCCTAATCCCCGTGCCCATGCCGCCCAGCCCGCCCGCCAAGCCGACACCGCCGCCTCCACCCACCACCGACATCCTCCGTGGCCCGCCCGGCGACGTGCTGCACGGCCCGCCCGGCGATCCGCTCACGGGCGCTCGTCCCTGACGATCCCGCCCACCGCCTCGAGCGCCCCCCGGACCTCCGGGTCCAGCAGCGCGGCGAACTCCTCCTCCTGGCGATAGTCGGGCATCAACGCCCGCAACAGCGGCTCCCGCCGCACGGCCGGATGGAAATAGAGCTCCGAAAGCCCCGCCGGCAGATGCTGCGCCACCGCCTTCACCCGCGCCGCATTCATCCGCCCGCTCCATTTGAGCCCGAACACCGCATCCGGCGCCCGCATCCCCGCCCGCATTACCTGCCGACGCAAAACCGCGCTCCACCACGCTAGCGCCCGCTCGCCCAGCCCCACCCGCTCGCCACACGCCGCAAGCACCTCCGGCGGCTCCCATGGCACCCGCACCATCCCCAATCCGAACTCCCGACCAACCTCCACCATCAGCCGCCCGACCACGGGGTGAAGATGCATGTGCTTGTGCGCATCCGCATGATCGAGCCGAAGACCCGTCTCCACATAGGCCGCGAACTGAGCCCGGATTTCCGCGGCGAGCTGCCGCCGAAACAACAAATACCGGACCCCCAGCTCCACCTGATCCGACGAGAACCACCCCCGTGCATCGACGAGACCGGAAATCCTCGCCGCCGGCAAGACCGCCCTCCCCTCGATCACGACCAGATGCAAACCCACCCGCAAGCCAGGCATCGCCCGCGCCCGCCGCACGGCATCGACGCTCGCCGGCCCCGCCACCATCAAACTCGCCGCACCCAACACACCGTCGCGATGCGCCCGCTCGACCGCCTCGTTCACCCCCTCGGACAACCCGAAATCATCGGCCGTCAACAAGACCCGCCTGACGGGGGCTGTGGTTTTTAAGGCCAAGGGGCTCTGCCCCTTGGATCCCCGCCAAGGGCTGAGCCCTTGGAACCCGTCCGTGTTGGCGGCCGCAGAGGGCGCGGTTTGGGCGCTTGCGCGCGCACAAGCGCCCAAACCACGCCCTCTGCGGCCGCCAAATGGCTGGGGTCCAGGGACCCAGGCCCTGGCAGGGGTCCAGGGGACAGCGTCCCCTGGGTCTTAAAAACCACAGCCCCCGTCAGGCGGCCTTGTGGCGTTCGCGGAGGAAGTGGAAGAACTCGACCCCTTCGCGCAGGCGGCGCGCCATCATTTGCGGGCTGCGCACCATTTCCCCAACGATCGAGGCGATCTTGGGAGCGCGGAAGTAGAACCGTTTGTAGAAGATTTCCACGCTTTCGAAGATCTCGGTATGCGAGAGGTGGTCGTAGGAGAGCGGTGCGATCTGGATCCCGTGCTCGTCCACGAGCTCGGCGTGCGTCGCGTCGAGCCAGCCGTTCTCGAGCGCCTGGCGGTGCAGGAAGGTGCCGGGGTAGGGTGCGGCAAGCGAGACCTGCAGGGTGTGGGGGTTGATCTCGGTTGCAAAGCGGATCGTCTCTTCGATCGTTTCCCTGGTTTCGCCCGGCAGGCCGAGGATGAAGGTCCCGTGGATGCGGATCCCGAGTTCGTGGCAGTCCCGGGTGAAGCGTTTCGCGACCTCGATCCGCATGCCTTTCTTGATGTTGTGCAGGATCTGCTGGTTGCCGCTCTCGTAGCCCACGAGCAGCAGCCTGAGGCCGTTGTCCTTGAGGACTTTCAGTGTCTCGCGCGGCACGTTCGCCTTGGCATTGCATGACCAGGTGACACCGAGGCGGCCGAGCTCGCGGGCGATCTCCTCGGCTCGCGGCAGGTTGTCGGTGAAGGTGTCGTCGTCGAAGAAGAATTCCCGAACTTGCGGGAAGTATTGCTTGGCGAGCCGGATCTCGTCGGCGACGTGGCCCGGGCTGCGCACACGGTAGCGGTGCCCGCCCACGGTTTGCGGCCAGAGGCAGAAGGTGCAGCGCGATTTGCAGCCGCGGCCCGTATAGAGCGACAGGTACGGATGCAGCAGGTAGCCGATGAAGTAGTTCTCGATCGCGAGGTCGCGCTTGTAGACCTCGGTGACGAACGGGAGCTGGTCCATGTCCTCGAGCACGGCACGGTCTTGGTTATGGGTGATCCTGCCGTCCGCGTCGCGCCAGGAGAGCCCGTCGATGTCCGCGAGCGTGCGTCCCTCGGCGACCTCCTTGATGGTGAAGTCGAACTCGTTGCGCGCGACGAAGTCGATCGCCGGGCTCGCCCTCAGGCTTTCTTCCGGCTGCACCGCCACTTTCGCCCCAACGAAGCCGATGCGAAGGCCCGGTTTCGCCCCCTTGAGCGCCTCGGCCACCTTGACGTCGGCGGCGAAGGAGGGGGTCGAGGTGTGGATGACGCAGAGCTCGTAGTCCCTGGCCGTGCGCAGCACCTCGGCCAGGCGCGTGCGCGCCGGCGGGGCGTCGATCAGGCGGCTGCCGGGCACCAGGGCGGCGGGCTGGGCAAGCCAGGTCGGGTACCAGAACGAGCGGATCTCGCGCCGAGCCTGGTAGCGGGAGCCGGCGCCGCCGTCAAAGCCGTCGAAAGAGGGCGGGTGGAGAAAGAGCGTCTTCATCATCGGCCGGGACATCCCCTTTTGGGCGCGCGCGATGAGGTGCCGCTACCGGGACGGCCGGCGCGCAGCACCGCTCCTCGCCATTCTACCCGCTCGCCGGTGTAGCTGACCAGCAGTACGGCCAGGGAAAAGATGTCCCGCGCCGGGACGAGCCAGGCCGGCAGCACCGGCGCGAGCCCGAGCGCGCGATCAATCCCGCGCGCGGCGGCCGCCCGCGCCGCCCAGGCGAGGACCAGGAGTGCGATGGACAAGGACGTGGCGGACGCGGCCAATGCGGCGAGCGCCCACGGGATCGGGTAGCGGAGCGCGGAGGCGGCGTACCCTGCCGGGGCGAGCGAGCGCATGGTCCGCGCCCAGCGGAGCTCGTGCCGGAAAAGCGCGCCCAGGCCCCGTTCGGGCACGGTGGTCGCCGGAACAGTCGCGGCCAGGCGCACCTTGAGGCCGAGTGCCGCGACTCGAAGGCCGAGCACGGCATCGTCGGCGAGCTCGTCGATCAGCGGCTCGAGCCCGCCGGCGCGCGCCAGCACCTCGCGCGGCAGGGCGAGGGTCGCGCCAAGCGCATCCTGCCGCCCGAGTGCGCGGCCGAGCAATGCCGCGGGCAGGAACCCGTGATTGATGCCGCTCGCGCCGAGCCTCGCCGGCCAGCCCGGCACGCCCGGCCGGCCCGTATAGAGGGTGGTCGCGAGCCCGGTATCGGGCGCCTCGAGCGCGGCGGCGATCGCGTCCAGATAAC
>Ga0335075_10010350_pt1 | contig 14168 bp, 3 predicted proteins | sample Lox_Sample_24_FD_206723 | JGI IMG/M metagenome (GOLD analysis project Ga0335075, IMG submission 206723) | Soil microbial communities from Loxahatchee National Wildlife Refuge, Florida, United States - Lox_Sample_2.4 | ecosystem: Environmental > Terrestrial > Soil > Wetlands | place: USA: Florida...
TAACCCACCAGGCGTTTGTCGCCGGGGCGGTCCTCGCGGGCGATCACCACCGCCTGCGCCACCCCGTCCAGCCCGGCCAGGGCCGCGCGCACGTCACCGAGCTCGATGCGATAGCCGCGGATTTTGATCTGCTCGTCGGCGCGGCCCAGATAGCGCAGCTGCCCATCGGGGCCCCACGACACCAGATCCCCGGTGCGATACATCCGGGCACCGGGCACCCCGAACGGACACGCCACAAAGCGCGTCGCACTCAATTCGGCCCGGCCCACATAGCCGTCCGCTACGCCGGCGCCGGCCACATACAGCTCGCCGACCACGCCGACCGGCACCGGGCGCAACCAGCCGTCCAGCACAAAGAAGCCCAGGTGGGCCAACGGAACCCCGATGGGGCTGGCCGTGCTGTCAACGTCACTGTCGACGATCTGCCGGAACGAGGCATGCACGGTGGTCTCGGTGATGCCATACATATTGATCAGCCGCGGTGTTCCTGAATGGTTCTGTAGCCAGGCCCGCAGCCGCTGCGGTTCCAGCGCTTCGCCGCCGAACACCACCGTCTCGAGTTTGAGCTGACGCCCCAGCTCGGGGGTGAGCGCGTCGGCGCTTTGTAGCGCATAAAACGCCGACGGGGTCTGACTCAACACGCTGACCTGTTCAGCCACCAGCAAGGCGTGCAAATCTTCCGGCGAGCGGACCACTGAATCGGGCACCACCACGACGCGCCCACCGTAAAGCAGTGCCCCGAAGATCTCCCATACCGAGAAGTCGAACGCCAACGAGTGACACTGCGTCCAGACTTGCCCCGCCAACTCCAGGTCGCCGTCCAGGGTCTCCAGCAACCGGGTCACGTTGCGATGGGGGATCGCCACGCCCTTCGGGGTCCCCGTGGTACCCGACGTGTAAATGAGGTACGCGGTGTCGTCCGGGGTCGGTCCTGACAGAGCCGTGCTGGGTTGGGTGTCGATGGCCGGGTCGTTGATGTCGATGACCAACAGGTCCTGCCCGTTCAGCCGCGACCGTATGGCCGCCGCGGTGATGGCGGCGATCGGCGCGGCGTCATCGAGCATGAACTGCATCCGCGCGGCCGGCACCGCGGGGTCGATCGCGAGGTAAGCCGCCCCGGTCTTCAGCACTGCCAGCATCGCCACGACTGCCTCAGCCGACCGCGCCAACAACAACGCCACCCGCTGCCCGGGACCTACACCCCGACTGGCCAACACATGCGCCAACCGGTCCGAGGCCTCGTCCAGCTCTCGGTACGTCATTGACAGGCCCTCACATGTCACCGCTACCGCCTGCGGGGCGCGGGCCACCTGCGCGGCGAACAACTCCGCAATCGACACCGGCGCTGGCGCGGGCCGGGTCAGCACCGCTCGATTCCCGATCGCGTCCAGGCGGGCGTGCTCGGCCTCATCGAGCACATCCATCGACGACAGCCGCCGGGTGGGGTCGGCGGTCATAGCCACCACTAGCCGCTGCCACCGCTGGATCAGTGTGTCGATGTCCGCGGCGTCGAAGACATCGGTGTCGAATTCGACGCGAAGGCCCAGTTCGGCGCCTGGCAGGGCTTGCACCGCGAGCGGGTAGTGGTTGTATTCGCGGTTGCTGAACGCGGTGACGGTCAACCCGTCGACGCCCGACAACGCGGCGGTGTCGAGCGGGTAGTTTTCGTACACGAAAAGGGTGTCGAACAGGTGCTCTTGACCGCTGACGCGGTGGATGTCGCTAAGCGCCAAGTGCTGGTGCTCAAGGGTGTGGTTGTGGGCGCTGTGCAGCTGGTCGAGCAGCTCGGCGGTGGTGGTTGCCGCGGTGATGGTCGCCCGCACCGGCACCGTGTTGATCAACAGGCCCACCATCGAGTCCGCGCCGGGCACCTCAGCCGGGCGCCCCGAGACCGTCGTACCGAAGGCGACATCATGCTGGCCGGTCAGCCCCATCAGTAGGTGCGCGAAGGCGGCCTGCAGCACGATGTTGACGGTGGTGTGGTGCGAGCGCGCCAGTTCGCTGACCGCGCGGGTGGTCTCCTCAGTCACCCGGAACGACGCCACGTCTCGCTGCCCGAGCCTTAGCCGGTCTGACGGACCCACCAAGGTGGGGGTGTCGAACCCGGTCAACACCGCGCGCCAGGCCGCCCGGGCTGCATCACGATCCCGACCGGCCAGCCAGCTGACAAATCTGCGATACGGGACAGCCGGGGGCAGGCGCTGCCCGTAATAGCTGGCGAACACCTCCTGCAGCAGGATCGGCAGCGACCAGCCGTCCATCACGATGTGGTGATTCGTGACCACAAACCGGTGCTGATCTTCGCCGGTGCGGATCAAAGCCGCCCGAAAGCCCGGCTGGCCGCCGAGATCACAGACCGCGGCGCGTTCGGCGGCGCATACCTGCTGGATCTGCTGATCGAAGTCCAGGTCGCCCCCGCTGAGGTCGATATACCGCCAGGGCACCACCGGATCGGCTGGGATGATCTGCACCGGCTGGTCAAACTGTTCGGAAAATCGGGCTGCCAAGTGTGGATGGCGGGTCACCACCGTATTCACCGCGTCCCGCAGCCGGTGCTGATCAAGCCGACCGCTCAGCGTGATTTCCAGTTGCACCGCATAAACGTCGTCGCTGCCCTGCGCGGTACTTGCGTGAAACAACAACCCCTGCTGTAACGGGGTCAAGGGCAATACGTCAGCGATCCGCATACAGCCGCTCAAGCTCGTCGATCTGCTGCTGGCTCAATTGGGCAAGCGCGAGATCCGACGGCGTCAACCCGCCCCCACCGCGGCGCACGTGCGCGCAGATCCCGGTCAGGGCGTCAAACCATAACCGGCTCAGCCGACTGACCTGCTCGCGATCTAGGGCCGAGGGCGCCCACGTCCAGCCGGCGAGCAGGTGCGGACCGGTGTCGGTGTCGACAGTGCCGGCGTTAAGTTCCACGGTATGCGCCAAGGGCATGGGTAACCTCACGCTGGCGCTGATACTCGACAAGCCGTCCTCGCAGAACAGCCACCTGTCAGCCGACGCTTCGCCCGCGCCGCCCATTCGCCCCAGGTAGTTGAACCCCAGTACCGGGTCGGGCTCGGAAAGGTCGACGTCGGGGTTCAGGTAGCGCAGCGCACCGTAGGTCAAACCGTCTGGCAGGGCGCGTAGCTGCTCTTTGGCGTCTTTGATCAGAGCCCCCAGCCCCGCGTCGCCGGCCACCACCTGCGCCCAGGACAGCCCACCCACCGCCAGCGCCACCGGGTATTTGATGGTGAACCAACCCACCGTGCGCGACAGGTCGACATCGGCTGCCAACTCATCGTGGCGCCCGTGGCCTTCCACATCGATGCCGATCGGCGCGCCCCCAGTGCCCAAAAACTCCGTAAATGCCAGGGCGAACGCGATCAACAAAATGTCGTGGATGCCGGTGTGAAACGCCGTCGGCACTTCGCCTAACAGCATTCGGGTGGTCTCGGTATCCAGCGCCACCCGGAAGTTTCCGGCGTTCGCGTAGGTATCCACCGCGGGGCGCACCGCTGGCAGCGCCGCCGGGGTCGCTAGAGCCTGCCGCCACAGTTGCGCGTGCTCAACGACTGCCGGGGAGCTCGCGTGCTCGGCCAGCAGCGACGCCCACCGCTGGAACGATGTGCCGGTGGTCGGCAACGCCACCGGCTGGCCGGCGCGGAACTGGGCCCAGGCGATGTTGAGGTCTTCCAACAGGATCCGCCAAGACACCCCGTCGACGGCCAGATGGTGCACGATCGCCACCAGCTGGCCCGCCGAGGCCACCCACACCGCGCTGAGCATCCTCCCGGCGGCCGGGTCCAACCGCGACCCCGCCGCTATGACTGCCTCATCCGACAACACGTCGACGGTGTGCAGGCACTCGCGGGCATCCACCGACCCGGCCTCGGGCACCTGTAACGACCACCCCCCGGCGCCGTCGTCATCGACACGCAACCGCAGCATGGCATGGTGGTCCAGCAACGCCTGCAACAGCGCCACCACATCGGCCTCGGTCACCCCGGCGGGGGCTTGCGCCACCGTCGCCTGGTTGAACAGCTCGACCGGACCATCAACGCTTGCCAGCCAACGCATGATCGGGGTCGCAACCACTGGCCCGATGCCCTCATCGACCAGACCACCGGCACGGTCGACCACCCCCGCCAGCCGCGCCACGGTCTGCTCGACGAAAATATCGCGTGGCCGACACGCCAGGCCTGCGGCGCGGGCCCGCGCCACCACTTGCATCGACAGGATGCTGTCTCCGCCCAGCTCGAAGAAGGAGTCATTGACGCCGACCCGCTCCAGCCCCAATACCTGGGCGTAGATTCCGGCCAGGATCTCTTCGACCGCGTCGGTCGGCGGACGATACCGATCGGCATCCTGAAACTCCGGCGCCGGCAGGGCGCGGGTGTCGAGTTTGCCGTTGACCGTCAGCGGCAGCGCCTCCAGCACTACCACCGCCGCGGGCACCATGTAGGCAGGGAGCCGCTCGGCCAGCGCGGTGCGCGCGGTGGCCGGGTCCGCTGTGCCGGTGACATATCCCACCAGCCGCATGTCGCCGGGCCGGTCCTCACGGGCGATCACGACCGCCTGCGTGACCCCGTCCAGTCCGGCAAGCGCCGTCTGGATTTCGCCGAGTTCGATGCGATGACCGCGGATCTTGACCTGCTCATCGGCGCGGCCCACATAGCGGAGTCCATCCGCGCCCCACCACACCAGGTCCCCGGTGCGGTACATGCGGGTTCCGGGCGCCCCGAACGGACAAGCGAGAAACCGCGATGCGGTCAACCCGGGCCGGCCCACGTACCCTTCCGCCAGGCCGGCGCCCGCTACGTATAATTCTCCGACCACCCCGACCGGCACCGGCTGTAGCCAACCATCCAGCACAAAAAAGCCAAGATGGGCCAACGGCACGCCAATGGGGCTGGCGGTGCTGTCGACATCGTCGTAAACGATCTCCCGGATCGAGGCGTGCACCGTCGTCTCGGTGATGCCGTACATGTTGATCAGCCGTGGTAGACCCGGATGATCGTCCAGCCACGTCCGCAGCCGCTGGGGTTCGAGGGCTTCGCCGCCGAACACCACCGCCTCGAGCTTGAGCTGGCCCCCCAACTCGGGCGAGAGCGCATCAGCGGCCTGTAACGCGTAGAACGCCGACGGGGTCTGGCTCAACATGGTGACTTGTTCGGCAACCAGCATCGTGTGCAACTCTTCGGGCGAGCGGACCACCTCGTCGGGCACCACGACCACCCGGCCGCCGTGAAGCAGCGCACCCCAGATCTCCCACACCGAGAAGTCGAACGCCAACGAATGGCACTGCGACCACACCTGCCCCGCCAACTCCAGGTCGGCGTCCAAGGTCTCCAGCAGCCGGGTCACGTTGCGGTGCGGGATCGCCACCCCCTTCGGGGTGCCCGTCGTGCCCGACGTGTAAATGAGGTACGCGACGTCATCAGGGGCCGGGCCCGGCGCCGCCAGCGCGGTGCCGGGTTGGCTGTCGACTGCGGGACCATCGATATCGACGACGGCCAGATCACACCCGTCCAGCCGGTCGGCCAAGCCGGCGGTGGTGACCGCGGCGATCGGCGCGGCATCGCCGAGCACGAACTGCATCCGGGCGGCCGGCACCGCCGGGTCGATCGGCACATACGCCGCCCCGGTCTTCGCCACCGCCAACATCGCTACGACCGCCTCAGCCGACCGCGGCAACAACAAAGCCACCCGCTCACCCGGGCCCACGTCCTGGGACGCCAACACGTGCGCCAACCGGTTAGCCGCCTGGTCAACCTCGCCATAGGTCCATGTGCGCTCGCCGGCGCTGATCGCCACCGCCTCCGGGGCGCGGACCACCTGCGCCGCGAACGCCGCCGGAATCGACATCGGCGCCGGCGCCGGTTCGGTCAACACCGCCCGATTACCGATCGCGTCCAGCCCGGCGCGCTCACCCTCGTCCAGCACATCCAACGACGACAATCGTCGGCCCGGATCACTGGTCATCGCCACCAACACCCGCGCCAACCGTCTCGCTAGATCGGCGACGTCGAAATTCGAAAATGGCCCCCCGGAGCCCGCCGTGCTGAGAAAAAGCTGGTCACCGGCACCGGAGAAGATGAACCCGAAGTCGCCCACCTGGCCGGGGTTGGTGAATGACGCCGATGCCTCTACACCTGCGAAGTCCATCGTCATTTTTGACGGCATGAAGTTGACGCTGACCCTATTTGCGGCCTCTTCTGGGCCACGGGGATGGGCTTTGCGTTCAAGGGCGTGCACCGGGAACCGTTGATGCTGCAGCGCTTCCCGTATTCGCGTGTCAACGTGCTCACAGAAACTGGCAACAGTAGTTCCCGGCGAAACCTTCAGCACTAGCGGCACTGCCCCGGAAAGCATCCCGGGAAGCGTCTTTGACTCCGGACGTACTCGCCTGCTGACTGGGAAGTCGAGCACCACCTCTGAGCCGTCCGCGCACCAGCCGCGCACCAAAAGCGCGCACGCCGCGGTGATGAGCGATGATCGAGGCGTGTTCCACAGCTGGCACAACTCTTGAACTTGTCGAAGGACAACGGGGTCCAATCGAACCGGCGAAGATGGATGACCCTCGCGCGCGGCCTGCGGCAACCGATAATGCGGTCCGCTTTCCGGTGGAAGGTTCCTAGTCCAATACGCTTCGTCTTCTAGATAATCGGTGGATTCTTCGTACTCCGACTCGTAACGAATCAAGTCTTGCAACGAACCGAAGAAGGCAGGAGGAATGGGTGCGTCTGAAACAATCGCAGCGTAGACGGTTGCAATCCGATGGGCGAGAAGGGTAATTCCGGACCCATCGATGACTATGTGGTGGAAGCACCCGAACAAGTAAAATTCGTCGGCCCATGTTTGAAATAATGCGAATTTGAACAGCGGGCCATCAGACGGCATTGGCGTCCGTTGGATTGATGACGCTATCTGACGGGCTTCCTGCACCGGATGGCGTGATTCGCTCAGGTCATGGAAGGCCACCTCGACGTCCGAGAAATCGATCGCCCTTTGGAAAACCTGGCCATCCACCTCGAAGATGGCGGCCCTAGCTGGTTCGGCTTCCTGGACCACCTGACGGATCGCCTGCTCAAGCAAATCAGGCTTTACCGCGCCGTCGAATCGCACGAGCACGCCAAGCTGCCACTCCGTACCGGAGTGACCTGTCTCCTGCGCCAGCCAAATGTCTAGCTGTCCCCGCGTCAGCGGGAGGGCGCGGTCGTCATGATCCATCCGGCGTACCTATCGAAACCCCCTGTCCCGTAGCCAACCTCGCGCGCAGGCTCTTCGGCCGTATGTCGGTCCAGTTCTGTTCGATGTAGTCCAGACACGCCGCGCGATCCCCTTCGCCGTACACCACGCGCCAGCCGGCTGGAACATCGGCGAAAACCGGCCACAGGCTGTGTTGCTCCTCGTCGTTCACCAAGACGAAAAAGCTGCCGTCACCGTCGTCGAACGGATTGATGCTCACCGCTTCTCCAGCCGTCTACTCGACATGGGTATAACAAGTTCTAGACCATACTGGAAGGCCGCACAGCTTGTCTAAGGCTTCGGACTGTGAGGCTGCTGGGAGGGACAAATCGTTCTGGGAAATCACCGCCGACGTTGACGTTCGCCTCGCTACTGGGCGTGCGCGCCTGCAGGCTTGATGCACACGTTTGCCGTGGTCATCCCCGATTAGGTGGTCCGACGCAAGCCAACCTCGACGAGCACATCCGCGTGCTTGTACACCTAGGCCCGCCACCTCCAGCGCGTCAGACATCGACCGTCACCTGTCTGCTCGTCCCACCTGATTACCCTTACCGCCCATCGGCTCCAACTACTCTTCGTAGTAAGCGCTTCGTATAAAACTGTGTCCGCTGCCGGCTAAGTACGCAATTGCGATCTCATGATTCGGTACTCCAGTAGGCCCGCCCGTAGCTGTTCGTAGATCGCGGACCCAGGGAGCGCGAGAAAGTTAGCCACGCGCGCATTTCCGTCGCCGTAGACCTGCTCGTAGTTACTACTCGCTTGGTCGCGTGAGGCCAGCACGTTGGCAGTGATATCGCGGTCGCTTTCAGTGCTAAAGCCCAGCGCCTTCAGGCGCATCCGCGCATAGTCCCAGTCCTCAGGACTTAGAAAATCCGTATGCAAAAACCATCCCCCGGAGCGGCAAATCCTGCGAACTTGACTCAGGAATTTCGGCAGGTTGCCGTACGAGTGCGACGACTCCACATTGATGATGGCATCGCACGATGCCTCCTCTAACGGGATATCCAGTGCATCGCCTACCCTGAAGTCCGTCGAGGGGTTCCCGTGCCTTCTACAACAGAAGGCAATGGCTTCGGAGGACATATCAAAGCCAATTACTTGAGCGCTGAATTTCTCTGCGACAAGAGCGCTGTTGCCTCCGCGGCCACATCCTATCTCGACAATTGTGCAGTCATTCAGGTCAAGCGATCCGATAACCTCGAGCACTAGGCGGACCGAATTGGCGTTGAAAGTGCCCTCAGGAATAGTGAACGACGATTCATTATTAGAGTCTGTCGGAACGTATCCATAATTCAGAAAAAACGATACGTTATCCAATCCGACGTTCTCTAAGCGTCGACTGAGCAAGTCATAGAAACTGCGCCATCCAACGGGAGTCGTGGACAGCAGGTCGTCAGCCAGGTGCGTCGACATTGCAACTGGTGAATTTTCGTTCGAGTCCATTTACATCCCCTCGGACGCATCGCCGGATTCCACCTCGGCCAACTCCGGCACTTGGCCGGCCAGGTACTCGGCGAGCGAACCGATCGTCGGGTAATCGAACACCGCGGTGGCGCTGATCGTGAACGCGCCGCCGAACTGGGGAAGCAGCCGGTTGCTGAATTCGACCGCCATCAGGGAATCCGTGCCCAACTCCAGGAACCGACTGGTCGCGGCCGGCGGTTGCGCGAGCCTCAGGAAATGTTGCACTTCGTGCCGTAGGTACTCGGTGAGGAAACTGCCGCGCTCCACCTCGGGCACTTCGTGCAGTTGCCGGAGCAACTCGCTGTCGCCTCGCGTCGCCCCGGCAGCACTCGGCAGCACGTGGTCGAGGATCGCCGGGCGAGAGGTACCCAGCCCTCCCTTCGCGGCGCGCTGCCAGTTGGCCTTGATGACGGTCGCCGAACCAGTCCCGTGGGCGATGATCTCATCGAGCGCGTTGAGGGCGGCCGTGGGTTCCAGCGGAATCAGGCCTTGCGCACTGAGATTGGCGCGCGCGGCGTGCGATGTGGCCATGCCGCCCTTCGCCCACGGGCCCCAGTTGACACCGGTCGCGGGCAGGCCTTGCGCCTCACGTTGCGCGACCAGGCCGTCGAGCAGCGCATTGGCCGTCGCGTAGTTGGCCTGGCCGGGTGAACCGATCACGCTCGAGGCGGAGGAGTACATGATGAAGAACTCGAGGTCGTCGTTCCTCGTCAGTCGATGTAAATGCCAGGCGCCCAATGCTTTCGGCGACAAGGCCGTCCGGAAACTCTCCAGGCTCTGCTGTGTCAGCAGCGCGTCGTCGAGCACGCCCGCCAGGTGCGCCACCCCCGCGAGCGGCGGCAACTCCGTCCTGACCCGCTCCAGCAGCGCTTCGACCTCCGCCTCGTCGCCGATGTCGGTCGCAAACGTGTGGATCCGGCACCGATAGCGCTCGGTGATGTCGTCGATTTCCCGTTGCGCGTCCGCATCCGGCGCATGCCGGCTGGTCAACACGATGTCACCGGCCCCGAGTTGGGCCAGATGCGCCGCCGTGAAGAGGCCCAGGGCACCAAGGCCGCCGGTGATCAGATAGCTCCGATCATCGCGGGGCTGCAGCGGTTTCGGCATTTGCAGCACGATCTTGCCGATGTGCCGTGCCTGCTGCATGCGGCGGAACGCGGACTTGGCCTCCGTGAGCGGGTAGACCTCGAAAGCGATCGGCTCCAGTTCGCCGCCGGCCATGCTGTCCGCCAGCTCGGCCAGCAGCTTCCCCGTCCGCTCGGGTTCGTGCTCGATGCAGTAGTCCAGCGCAATGATCTCGTAGGCGATATCGGGACGGGCCGCAGCCATCTGCTCGCGAGTCCAGATGTCGCGCTTGGCTATCTCGGCGAACCGGCCGCCCTCTGCGGTCGCCCGCACGGTCGCCTCGATGAACCACTCGTTGGTGAGGCTGTTGAGCACGACGTCGACACCGGCGCCGCCGGTGTCGGCGAGGATCTGATCCGCGAAATCCGTGCTGCGCGAGTCGTAGATGTGTTCCACACCCATCTTGCGCAGCGTCGCGCGTTTGTAGGCGCTGGCGGTGGCGAAGACGGTAGCGCCGCGCTGCTGGGCTATCTGGATCGCGGCCAGACCGACGCCACCGCTGGCGGCGTGAATGAGCACGCGGTCACCCGGTCCCACCTTCGCCCAGTCGAACGCAAGTCGGGTTGTCAACGCCCCGGCGGGTATGGTGGCCGCCCCTACTGCACTGATCCCGTTCGGCACCGCCGCCAGGAACTGCACCGGCACATTGACCCGGGTGGCGAACGACCCCGGCATGAAGCCGAACACGCGCTGGCCGACCTCGAGTCCGGTGACGCCTTCACCCAATTGTGTGACGACACCGGCGAGGTCACCGCCGCCGATCCGCCCCGGATCGCCCGGATACAGGCCGAGCACATTGAGCACATCCCGGAAGTTGAGGCCCGCGGCCTCCACCCGGATCTGCACCTGACCCGCGCTGGGCGGCGGCACGTGTAGCTCGACCAGATGAAGGTTGTCGATCGCGCCGCGTTCCGTCACATCGAGGAGGTAATCAGTCGCGCGGGGTATCGGAAGGTGACCGCTGCGGGCCCACGGTAGAAGCCGCGGCACCAAGTACTTCCCTTGTCGCAGCGCGAGTTCGGGCTCGTCAGCTGGTGTGCCGAGTAAGCGGGCCAGCGCGTGCACGGCGCCGTCGAAGCTGTCGCAGTCGACCAGCCTGCAATGCAGGGCCGGCTGCTCGGTGATGACGGTGCGTCCGAATCCCCACAGCGCCGACTGCGCCGAATCGACCGGCTCGCCGGGTTCGGTCGCCACGGCTCGTTCGGTGATGATCCACAGTCCGCCGGTAAGTTTCACGTCCTGGTGCGCCTGCAACGACTGCACGACGGTGAGCAGCTGGTCGATCTCGGTCTCCAGCCGAGCGGCGAAGCCGGCGCTCGACTCCTCTTCGCTGGGTCGGCCGGTGCCGCGCCACACGATGCCGGACACCGGGGCGCCGCCCTCCTGGGCCTCTACGAACAGCCGCTTCCAGGACTCCGGATCCGTAGTGCGTTCCAACGAGATTGACCCTGGCAGGTTGGCCGCCAGCTCGTCGAAACCGGCAATCAGCCAGGTGCCGTCGCCGTTCTCGGCAGCGTCGGCCGACGCCGGCGTCGGCACCTCCTCCCAGCCGAGCGCATATAGGTTGCGGGTGGCGTCGCCGCCGAGCCCACGCAACAACGCCTCGCGAGGCGCGCGTTTGACCGTGAAGTCGCGAATTTCACCTAGCTGGTCACCGTCCCGATCCACGAAATCAAGGTCGAAGACTTGCGTTTCGCTGTCGGGCCCGCCCGCGTGCCACTTCGCGCGGCAATAAAACCGCTTCGGCATCCGGTCACGCAGCACGACCCGCCCATACCGCAGCGGCAAGAAAAGATCGGCCAGGCCGCCGCCGTTCTCGGTCGCCTCGAGAACCGCCGGGAAGGCCGGGAAGGCGATTCCGGTGCACAAGTCGAGCAGCACCGGATGGATCGGCTCGCTACCGAGCTGTTCGGTGAGCTCGTCACCGATGGCGATATCGCCAACCGCCTCGCCGTCACCGGCCCACAGCGATTTGAGCGACGTGGACCAGGTGGGCCCCCATGTCAGCTCCATGTCGGCGAAGGTGTCGAAAAGCTGCTGCGGACGCGTGCGGCTCAACCGCTCGCAGGCGGAATCGATGGACTCTGACGGCTCCGGTGCCGCGTCGTCGTCGACGCCGGAGACGATCCTGCCATCGGCGTTCAGCGACCACTCAGCCTCGCGGTCACCGTACGGACGGCTATGTACCTGGAAGGTCCAGCCGCCGTCCTCCACTGGATGCACCGTCAGCTGCACCTCCCGGGAAGTCTTCTCGCCCAGGATGATCGGCTCGTAGAAGAACACATCGCGCACCTGAGCCGGTGTTCCAACCGCGGCAATTGCCATCGCCGCGTACGTCGCGCCCGGAACAACAACGGTGCCGTAGATGACGTGATGGGACAGCCACGGTTGCGATTTGATGGACCACCGGCTGGTGTAGACCGCGTCGCCAGAGGCGAGATCCTTTGCGCTGCCGAGGATTCCGGATCCGGCAGCGCCATGACCATCGATGCCGCGGATGTCGGCATTCTTGGGCCAGAAGCGCCGGCGCTGGAAAGGATAGGTGGGCAGCTCGAACCTGCGGCGTGGCTGATGGTACAGCGCAGCGAAGTCGGGGCGATGCCCGGCGACGTAGGTCGCGGCCAATGCTTCCGCCATCTGCCGCTGAGCGTCGGTGCCCTTGCGCAGAGAAACGATCGCCCGGGGAGCGGCCGAGGATTCCGGCCACACCTGCAGCGCAGCGCCAGTCAGAACCGGTTGCGGACCGATCTCCATCAGCACCGAGCATCCCAGCTGCGCCACGGTTTGCACGCTTTCGGCGAACTGCACCGGCTGCCGGGAATGCCGCCGCCAATATTGCGCGTCTAGCGGGGTCTCCGCGGTGAGGACGGCGCCGGTGCGGTTGCAAACGAGGGGCAGAGTCGGTACAGCGTATTCGAATCCCTTTGCGTACGTTTCGAATTCGTCGAGCGACGGCTCCAAAAGCTCGGAGTGGAAGGCATGACTGGTGTCCAGCCAGCTGCAGCGGATTTCGTCACCGGTCAGCTTGGCGACGATTTGTTCAAGATCTGCGGCCGGGCCCGACAGCACCGTGTTGGGGCCGTTGTAGGCGGCGACCGAAATCTGCGGGTATCCGTCGGCGACGCGCTCCACTTGCTGGGCGTCGGCGAACACCGCCACCATCCGGCCACCCTCGGGCAGATTGCCGAACAGTCGGCCGCGTTCGGCCATCAGTCGTGCACCGTCCTCGAGGCTGAACACGCCAGCCACACATGCCGCCGCGTACTGCCCGACGCTGTGCCCAAGCACCACGTCGGGCTCGATGCCCCACGACTGCCACAACCGCGCCAGGCCCATCTCGACAGCGAACAGCGCCGGCTGAGCAAAAGAGGTGTGCCGCAGGGTTTCTCCGTTGTCGCTGTCGGTGTCGAACAGGACCTCTAGCAACGGACGAGGCAGCAGCCCATCGACGGCCTCCGCGCATCGCTGCACGGTCTCGGCGAAGACCGGCTCGGTGTCGAACAACTCCCGCGCCATCCCCGGGTATTGACTGCCCTGCCCGGTGAAGAACCATGCCGTCTTCGGCGGGTCACCGCACACGCCACGCATCGCACCGGGGCCCAGCCGGTTTTCGGCCAATTCGGCCAACAGCTCGCGGGCACCCTGAACCGAATCGATGACAAGCGCGGCGCGGTGTTCGAAGTGCGAACGCCCGACGCCGGCGGTGAAGCACACATCAGTGATATCGACCGCTGGGTGAGTGTCCAGCCAGGCTCCGTATCGCTGCGCCAACGCCGTCAGCGCCTCGGGCGAGCGCGCCGACAGCGGCAGCACACTGACTGATTCAGGCCTGACGTCCGGCTCCGGTGCCGTCGCTGCGGATCGCGACGGCGCCTCCTCGATCAGGACGTGTGCGTTCGTACCGGAGAAGCCGAAGGAACTTGTTCCGGCGCGGCGCGGCCTGCCGTTGGCATGCCATGGCATCGGCTTGTCCACGACACGGACCGGCAGGGAGGCCCACGGAATGTTGGGTGACGGGTTCTCAAAGTGCAGGTTCTGCGGCAGAACTTCGTGCTGCAAAGACAACACGACCTTGATCAGACCCGCGATCCCCGCCGCGGATTCGAGGTGCCCGATGTTGGTCTTCGCCGATCCGATCAGCAGCGGGCGGTTCGGGTCACGACCGGCGCCGTAGACGGCCGCGGCGGCCTGGACCTCGATCGGGTCGCCCAGTGAGGTGCCGGTGCCGTGTGCCTCGAGGTAATCGACATCGCGGCCCTCGACACCGGCACGAGCCAGCGTTGCGGCGATAAGTCGTTGCTGCGCACCACCGTTCGGGACCGTCAAACCACTGGAAGCGCCGT
>Ga0335075_10010351_pt1 | contig 14168 bp, 7 predicted proteins | sample Lox_Sample_24_FD_206723 | JGI IMG/M metagenome (GOLD analysis project Ga0335075, IMG submission 206723) | Soil microbial communities from Loxahatchee National Wildlife Refuge, Florida, United States - Lox_Sample_2.4 | ecosystem: Environmental > Terrestrial > Soil > Wetlands | place: USA: Florida...
TCCTTGATTCTGATAGAGGTAATTGTGCGGCATCGCGAGACCGCGCGGTCCACAGTTGACCGGAACTCCGTTGTAGTTGCAGTAGGGATTCTCGCCGGGCCTGGGAATTCTGCCCACACTCAGATCAACGTAATTTGCCACGAAGAGATCAAGATAGCCGTCCCGATCGTAATCAATGAAGGTACACCCTGACCCCCATCGGGTGCTGCCTTCATACAGTAGTCCGGCCTGTTTGGTTACATCGCTGAACGTGCCGTCTCCGTTGTTGCGATAAAGGACGTTTTGGCCATAGTAAGTGATGAAAATGTCGTCGAATCCGTCATTGTTATAGTCACCGATGGTCACGCCACTGGCCCAGCCCGTGCGGACAAGCCCGGCTTTGACGGTCACATCCGTGAAGGTCCCGTCACGATTGTTTTTGTAGAGGCGGTTCGTAGCGCCCGGAATATCTTCGTCCACCCGCATTCCACTCAAAACGAAGATATCGAGCCATCCGTCATTGTCGTAATCGAAGAAGGCAACACCGCATCCCACTGTCTCGAATATGTATTTCTTCTTATGAACTCCGCCGTAGATCACGGGGCTGGTCAGCCCCGCCTCGGCCGCGACATCAGTGAAACGGGCAAGAAAAGGGATGCCGGAAGGCTTGCCGCGTGGCAGGGATTTGACTTTGCGCTGGCTTACTCCTTGTGCAAAGCCCGCGCAAGAGGCTCCGGCAATCCAAAGAAACTCGCGGCGCGTAATGGAGGAATTGGGAGATCTCATGAATATGAATATTTGCAGCGCCGGCGAAATTACTCGGGCGTCTTGGATGTGGTTCCCCCGCCCCCGGAAACCTTCTGAATCAACGACTCCTCTGCTTTGGCATGAAGAGCCTTGGTCTTGGCGAATTCCTCGTTCGCGTTTTGCTTCTGGCCAAGCGCCATATACACTCGCGCGAGCCGATAATGCGCATCCGGCTCAGAAGGGTCGAGGCGCTCGGCGCGCAAAAAGGCCACGAGTGCCTGCTGGTTCTGTTTCCGATCGGCATACACACAGCCAAGATCGAAGTAAGCAAGCCGGATGTCGTTCTGCAGATCAATTGCCTTGTTGAGGAAAGACTCAGCGGCGGCGTCATCATTGTTGTGGAGCGCAATGTCACCCAGATAGGTATAGGCGAGGGCATATTGCGGGTTGACCTTGATCTCAAGCTCAAACTCCGGGCCAGCCCGGTCGTAGTCATGCTGTGTGTAAAAGAGATAGCCAAGCTCGAAGTGCAGCATGGGTTCATTTGGCGAAGTGCGCTCGGCAATTTCCAACTCGTTGATCGCGTCCGCCTTCCGGTTCATCGCATCGAGCGCCTCGGCGAGCATCATGTGGGCCTGCACGGCGTCCGGGTTGACGCTGAGGATGCTCTTGAATTCTGCGAGTGCACAATCGTACTTTTTGCTCCAAAGGCAGCATTTGGCGAGCACGCTTTGGATTTCCAGGTTCGCAGGATCGGCCTTGCTAGCCTTCTCGAGGTAAGGTACAGCATTGCCGTACTGATGCAGGCCAAAGTAAGACATTCCCAGCAAAACAGCAATCCGACTATCGCTCGAATTGGCAGCACCTGCGAATTTGAAGGGCGCAATCGCGTCGGCGAAATGGCCCTGCTTGAACTCCGCTAATCCTAGATCAAAGGAGATCTCAGGCTGGTCCGGCTTCAAGGCCAAGGCCCTGCGATACTCGACCGCTGCATCGGAAAGCTCTCCCTGCCTGGCCAAGGCCAGCCCCAAACTGGCATGGGCAGAGGCGTTTCGCGGCTGGCTCTCTGTCAACTTGCGCCACAGGGCTTCTGCCTCGTGAAAGCGACCCTCCTCCATCAATACCCCGGCTTGCCGCGCGAGATTGTCCTGCGAATAACTCAATGCAGGAGCAAGCAGGAGGAAAACCAGACAGAAGGTTAGAGTCGGCTGCCGGCAAATAACCGACAGATGCTGCCTTGGTTGACGAGAACTCTTCGCCATCACCGGAAAGCCTAATTGGCAACCGTCGCAAAGCGCAAGAAAAGGTTTTCTCCGGTGATCAGCCTGCGGCCCCAGGCTGCGACAAACCACGGCATCGCTCAGCATTGACCTACGGGTGCCAACCCAGACGCGAGAAGATCAGTGCGAATCAGGTGCTACTTCAAAGGAACAGCTTCATTCCAATTGGGGCCCCGAAGAACTGGCAGTCAATAGGTTTACCACCGACTTCACCTTCGAGTTGCTGAACGCGACGGCCGATGGATTCACCTTCACAATCCAGAATGCTGGCACGAAGTCGCGATTATCGGATGAGTCGGGCCTCTCACGATACAGCTATCTCGACTAGAAACTAAACCGCCGTCTAGCGCGTGTCTTTTGAGTGACGAGAAAAGCGTTTTCGGCAGCTCCGCGGAACTCTCCTAAAGCCGACTTTCGCGGAAGCCGGCAGTGTTGCCACTGCCGCTCAGTTGCTTCCTTTGGCCTTCGGTGGTTGAAGGAATGCTCGCACCTCGACCGGCGCCCGACAGGCGACGGCGGCCTTGCGCCCCCAGGCCAGCGCCTCGTCCAGGTCAGCGGCTTCCAGCAACCAAAAACCGCCGACATGCTCCTTGGTCTCCAGGTATGGTCCGTCGGTAAGGAGCACCTCACCATCGGGTTGCGCCCGCAGCGACTTCGCGCTGTTTGCCGAGGACAGGCCGCCAGCGAAAATCCTGACACCAGCCGCTATCATCTCTTTGTTGAGCGCACTGATATCGCGTCGCATCGCTTCGCCCTCCAGGGACGGGTCGTAGTCGTCGGGGTGGTGAATAGCAACCAATACTGCGTCATGATTTCTCCTTTTTCCCGTAACGGTCTTCGGGTGGTCTGGTTTGCCCTGCCTTCACTATGTCGACGAATGGCCAGTCCCGAATTCGACAAATCGTCCCAGATTTTTTGCTGATCCGCGCTTTAGAACGGTTCCCTCGAAACGGGGTTTTAGGAAACAACGAAGAACCGATTGCCGCCGACCACATCTAACGAGGTTTATGTTTCCCAAGGCTTATTAGACGGGCGGGAAGTGCCTAAGCGCGAAGAACTCCGGCAAGACCCTCGGTTGTGTGGTGGGTGATGCGTGCGATCAACTCGCCAGGGCAGCCGAAGTAATTCTGCTCGTTGACACCCGCATTGAACAGATCAGTCGTCCCAGCCATCGCCTCGGCGCGAAAGCCTTCTGACGTTGCGCGCTATTGCGAGCTTTAGTGACTTGATGTCCCGCTGACTTCCCTGCGACGATCGATCGCATCATCGGGAATGATAACGGCAATCCACGGTGTGTTGTGAGATACGATGCGGGCACGCCAGACCACTTCGCCAGTCCTTCCCGGGTCCAGGTTTACCGCCCTCTTGTCTGTCCCGGCGATTTCGAGATTGTCAGCCCTGATCGAGAAAAGATGCTTTCCCTCTCCGCGACCGGTAACTCGTACAACGAGACCATCCGTACCTTCTGTCTCGGCGCTGACTTTGAAATCGAGGGTCTTGTCGCGCCGCAACTCCACGCCGTAAGTGCCGCCGGAGAGTGCAGTAAGTGTTGTACGCGTCGCACCTTGTTGGACGGTGTAGTTTCCTTGCGGCAACAGAACGCGAAAGGCCCCGTCCACAGGATTCGCTGTTTTGGTCAGGCCTGTGCGTGGATCGTGAAAGACGACGGGAGCGCGATCATCCTTGTCCGTGACGCCACGAACCACGGCCGAGCCATTGAGGTCCCGCATCAACCATATCCACTCCCCGACCGGCTGCGTCCACACTTCTTTATAGGTCCAGCAGATTTGCGTCGGCCAATATGGCGCATCGTTGTTACCCTTTGTCTCAATGCCTACGGGAAGCGCGCCCACCATTTCGCCCGAGCGAACGCTATAGAGCGGCGTCCAATCGTACCCTTCGCCGTACATGATGCTTGCAGAAAAAGAATTGCGTCCCATGAACCACTGCGCCTGTTTTTCTGCCAGGTCATTTGCATCAGGATCGTTACGCACCCGCGCCGCTACAGACAGGGCTTTCGCCTCTGACAGCAGGATGCTGGAATTGCCGCGAAAGTTAAACCAGACGGGAAACCGGCGAAGATAATAGCCCCCGCCTAATGGCACTCCGTTGTGGACCTGCTCCAGATACGAATCGCGGTCGGCTGCTCTCAGAGGCCTCCACTTCTCGGTCTCTGGAATCAAACGCACTTCGCTTTCGCTGTAGATCGCTGCGGGAAGCACGTCGTAGGGTGCGTCGAGAGCGGCGGCTGCCTGCTGATAGTACTTAGAGTGGAGCACGATTGCCGAGTACCATTTGATCCAGTTCGGGTTGTCGGGAAATACTTCGCAGAGGTGGGCAAGAGCAACGATTGGCTGCTCTTCCTCTCCGATATGGAAGCGGTGAAAGAGGCTTGTTCGTTTGGGGCCAGAATAGAAGTAGCCGGTCAGTGGAATGGTCCATGGCTGGAGCTGGCGTTCCTGCGACTGCAGAATAAGACTCCCGAGAGAAATCGCCTCGTCGGCATAGATTCGGTCGCCAGTTGCCTCAAATAACTCGATGGAGGCAATGGCGCCAAAAGAAATGCGCTCGAGCTCGTCCTGTGCACCGTAGACCTCTGCTGGAGGGGGCGCAGTCTTGAGACCTCCGACAGCGTATTTCCAGTCGTCTCTCGCAGTTGCCAGACTTCGGTTCGCAAGTTCCGGATCGCTCTCCTTCAATACGCGGGCGGCGAGCGCTTCGACTCCCGCGACTCGGAAGTTCCATTCCGGATCGTTGACCGCTTGACCAAAGCGATCATCCGCGTCACCCATGATTCCATTCGTCCAGTAGCTGATTAACTGTCCAGTGCTGCGATAGCCATCTCCGAAATTGGTCTTTAGAATCCAGGCGAGTCCCCACTTTGCTTCCTCGAGCAGTCTGTCTCGAAGTTCGGGGTCTTCCTGCTGCTGCTGCAAGCGCTCCGCATAGGAGAACAAGGCATAGGTCATGCCGGTAACGTTGCCTGTGGCCGATAGATCGCCCGCGTCGTGGTATCCGCCGTTAACGACGATGCGCTTGTGATTATGGACGGTGTAATCATCCTGATGGCAAACCCCGTGAATTCCCGGAATCACGGTTCCACAGCGCTCGCTGTACATAAAGTTCAGTGCCCCCAAGATGCTGCTCCTCCAGGCGTCGTCACTTACCACGAATGGGCGGGTAAGTTCGTTGCCGGCGCGAAGTTGATAAGTTCCCGCCTTTGCGAGTGAAGAAAAATCCATCACCTGATACGCGCCAAGGTCGGTTTTCCGTTCTTCAACGGGTTTGGTAAGCACCACCTTTCCCGTGCTGTGATCGATAACGGAAAATTCGCGCGCAGTAAGGTCGCTGGCGATCGCAGATTTTGAGGAGCCGAGAGGGTATCCACTGTGACTGAAGGCGATCTCGCCGGAGGCGACATCCCACCCCTCAACATGGTCGGGAACTACAGTCTGCAACTCCAGCTTATCGATGTACAAAATCGTATGGTCGCCGGGATCGGGGAATATCTTTGGCAGACTGTATGCGAAATCAAGTGCCGTGACCTTATCGCGATCGAGCGGCGCAATCTCCCACACCAGATGGGTCCAGGCATGGTTTTGCAGGAGAAGCGATTCGTCGCGGCCTTCGTTGTACTGATCCGGCAGAATGTGTTTGCCTTCATTATGAAGCGTGAGGGAAGCGGCAAGAGCCGGGGCGCCAGCCACATCCGCATAGACCCATAGAGAGATGCGATTGAATTTCCTCCAATCCTCAGACGGAAATTTCCGTGTTGCGACGAGGTCTTCCCACTCACCGCTACCGTCTACACGCGCGATGTTGTAGGTCGATTGGATTTTCAGGGAGTACAAGCCATCTTGTTTGTATGCGTCGGAGAGTGTCATGGCCCCTTCACCGCGAAAGGTCCAGTGCGAGAGGTCTTCCATGCTGTCCAGCAGACGTGAATCGAGGACGGGCTTATTCAGCCAGCGGTGTTCCGCCCCGTCTTCGACCTTTGCCTCCATGGGCTTCCTTGGCCCGTTCTCCTGGGACAGGAGCGGTTGGCGCTCGCCAGCGAAAAGCAAGCCTAGCACCACTGTGCCCCACAGACCTGTTCTGCATGAATCAAGTGTCATCTTCAGGAATTTTCGAAGCACCTTTTCTCCCGGTTTCTGAAGCAGCAAGTTAATACACAATCGTATGACTAAAGCCTTCGTGATCCAGCAATCAGGATTCGGTCATGGTTTGGCCCCCACCGCGATCAGAGATCAGGAACTGGTTTCCGAAACTGACTGATTTCGCAGCAATCTAACCATCGGGTCGAGGAGTTTGAAAATCACTTCAATTTTTTATTGATTTTTCGGATATTTCGACATACATTTGACCCTAATTTCGTGGCAAGCCTTTAGCGAGAAATCAAATGTCGTCTGAGCCTGTACCCGTTTTTGTATAGACAGCTGTACAAGTCGACTGCACTCGAAATCTGACCTTGGTAAGCGATCCCGGTTTTCGTATCGGTTCTTCCGATACGGCGACGTATTCCGCACAACATTTGGAGGCAATCGGAGGCAGCATGAAACAAGTCATCTTGTTGAGAGGATTCGCGCTGGGACTGTTTCTGGCATGCCTGTGCGTCTGTCAATCGACATACAGTCAGCAGATCACGGGGGCGATCACCGGCACAGTCGCGGACGCGGCCGGCGCCGTTATTAATGGCGCCTCGGTCACGGTAACTGATACCGAGCACGGCACCATTTACAGCACGAAGACAGTTGACGGTGGCATCTTTAACTTTCCACACGTTCCGATCGGGACCTATCAAGTCAAGGTGGAAGCGGCTGGATTTGAAACTACCATCCAGTCCAACATCACACTGGTACTGAACCAAACCGTGCGGCTGGCTTTCAAGATGAAGGTAGGCGCGGTGACCAACACCGTCCAGGTCACCACTGAGGCCCCGCAACTGCAATCCGATACGACACAAGTCAGCACGCTGATCAATGCGAGAGCGGTCACCAATATCCCTCTGGCCACGCGCAATTATGTGGAGCTGACATTGCTGGCTCCAGGCACTGTCCACCCGGATAACTCTCAGTTCAACAACGGAGACAATACGGCGAACGGCGCGAGGCCATATATAAATGGCAATCGTGAGCAGTCAAATAACTTCATTCTGGATGGGATGGACAACAACCAGACTTCCGACAACCTGCTCGGTTATACGCCAGCACCCGACTCCATTGCGGAGTTCAACCTGATTACCAACAATGCTCCCGCTGAGTTTGGCAACTTTCAGGGTGGAATCGTTAACGCTTCCATCAAATCGGGCACAAACCAGTTCCACGGCGATGTGTGGGAGTTTTTCCGCAACGATGTTCTCAACGCCAACCTGTGGCAAAACAAGTTCAACGGACCAGGGGGCGAACTGCCGAAACCGACTCTTCGCTGGAACATGTTCGGCGGTACAATCGGCGGCCCGATTCTCAAAGACAAGCTGTTCTTTTTTGCGGATTATCAGGGGCAGCGTTTCGATCACCCTGCTACCAGCCAGTTTATTACGGTATTCACTAATGCGGAACGCGCTGGATGTTTTGCTCAGATATCCGCGCAGCTGAAAGATCCGACAACGGGTACTCCTTATGGTAGTGGGCCCGGTTGCACAAATAACTACATTCCGCCCTCGCAGGAAAACATCGTCGCCACGAATCTTTTTGCCTCCAGCTTCTATCCCACGCCGATCAATAATTCTTCAACCCTGAATGCGGTCAATGTTTACACGCAGGCCTTCAATGCGGATCAGGGCGATATCAAAGTCGATTACAACGCTTCTGAAAAGCTTCACTTCGACGGCCGCTATTCGCAGGCGTATCAGAACGATCCGGCGAGCAACTCACTTCTCATACTGGGCAACACTTTCACGCACGCGCCAATTCACAACGCCGTCGGAACAGTCACCTACACGATTACCCCAACCATTTTGAACGAGGCGCGGTTCGGCACAAGCTGGATCACTCTCCTGACCGGCGCCAGCTTTAACCCCAGCATCGGTAACCTTGGAACACAGTTAGGTATCGCGAATGCCAACACCGGCGGTCCCGGACTGTTACAGCTTGGTTTTGGAGGTGGTACTGCTCCGGAGCCGAACCCCGGTACGATCCTGACCAACATCGGCAACCCGGTCGTGAATCAGGACTTTGCCGACACGGTGATCCAGTTTGACGACGGGCTGGTAATTACGCACGGGAAGCACGTCTTCAAGACGGGATTCCAGATGTGGCGTTACCGAATCAACACCTTCTACACCGGTAACAGTGGCGGATTTGGCTCCATTCTGTTCGGAGGCGGATTCTCGGGTGATCCTGGGGCCGATTTCTTTCTGGGCTATCCGGAAGCAACCGGAAAGGGAAATCTGACAGGTTCCACATGGCACCAGTTTTCCTGGACCTTCGCCGGGTACGGTCAGGATGACTGGCGCATTACACCAAACCTCACCTTGAACCTTGGCCTGCGTTATGAAGCACACACCCCCTGGGTTGAACTCAATAACCTCCAGGACAACGTGAACCTTATCTCCGGACAAATAGAATATGCGGGAGTCGGCGGCAATAGCCGCTCGCTCTATAACTCCGTTTATGGCCTTCCGGATTTTCAGCCCCGCTTCGGTTTTGCGTGGTCGCCGAAATACCTGGATGGGAGGATGGTTTTTCGCGGTGCCTACACGATTTCGTCTTACCTTGAAGGCACGGGCACAAACCTGCGTCTGCCAAGAAATCCTCCCTTTACCCCGCCGGAGGTCACAGCCGTTTACAACTCCCCGACTTATATGACTCAAGAAGGACCGGGGGGCAGCGTTCCGGGCAATCCGTTTGCGGGAGCCACTGTGTTCGTCTGGGCACCCACGGTTCAGCCGGCGATTTCCCAGCAATGGAGCCTGACAGCGCAGCAAGCTGTCACCTCCTCAACGAGCTTCCAGATTGGGTATGTCGGGCAGAAGGGCGATCACCTGATGGTTCCCACACCGTATGCGCAGAAACAACTCGTGAACGGCCAAGTCGAACCCGGGGCCTACTTCCAGGGCAATCCAACATTTGTTAACGAAATCTCGACCGTGTCCGGGACCGCTTCAATCGGATATATGACCTATAACGCTCTGCAGGCCGTCCTGCAGCAGCGCTATAAGAATGGCTTGGAGGGCCAGGTTGCCTATACCTGGTCTCACTGCCTGACCAACAACAGCGGATATTATGGCACATGGGGGACAGCCACACAGGCAACTCCGGCAAACCCGTATTTCCAAAACCTTTACAATCAGCGCGCAGATTACGCCAGCTGCTACTACAACTCACCTAACGTACTTTCTGCTTACGCCACGTATGAGTTGCCGATTGGAACGGGCAAGAAGTTCGGCGGAAATATGAATCGTGTTGTCAATCAGGTCATTGGCGGCTGGCAGGCCTCAACGATCCTTCAGATCCACAGCGGCTTTCCGTTAGCCGTTTTAAACGCGACCGACTCTTCCAACACCGGTTCGCGAGGTCCTCGTCCAAACTGCGGAACCCAGCAGGTATTTGGACGCCAGAAGAGTTTCAACGCCTCCAATGGCGCATTTCAGGGATACCAATGGATGAGCCCTCTCGGGTACTCGGAGCCGTCTGACGGAACTGTCGTAAACGGGGTCGCGACTCCGTATTCCTTCGGCGACTGCCCGGCGCAGGGACCGGATTATGGCCCGGGATTCAGCAACACGGATCTCGGTCTAATGAAGAACTTCAACTTCACTGAGTCGAAGTACCTGCAGTTCCGCGCGGATTTCCTGAATGCCTTCAATAATGTCCAGCTGGGGCATCCGGACATCAATTATCAATGTCCATATGGCCAGCAGTGTAGTTCCGGGACATTTGGACTGATCACCACGGCCCAACCCGCAAGAAATATCCAGTTTGCGTTGAAGTTTTACTATTAGCCGCGGCTGATACACTCGGGGGCAGACATTCCTCAATGGCTGCCCCCTTCGGTTTTATGCGTAGACACCCTGAGTTGTTCCCTGTCCTCTTCTTCACGGTCGTGAGCGTCTCGTCCATAGCCCAGGTTCCAAGCAAGGCAGCACCCGCCAGTCCAAGTGTTGCTGAGCATGCTGCCTCGCTTGCCGAGAGTGGACGCTGCTCCGAGGCGTTGCCGCTGCTGTCCAGGAGTGTTGCGCACCTTACCGACAGGGAATTGCAAAAAAGGGTCAGCCTGGACGGTGTTCGATGTGCCACTCTGCTGCAGCGCTGGGATTCCTTGCTGGATTTCGCGCGAGTCCTGAATCAGCAATTTCCTCATGATCCCGAGGTGCTATACGTTCTCGTGCACGCTTATTCCGACCTGTCCAATCAAGCGACACAGCAGTTAGCCCGGACGGCGCCCAATTCACTTCCCGCACTCGAGCTAGACGCGGAAGCGAGCGAGTTGCAGGGCAAATGGGATCAGGCGGAGAAAGACTATCGCAAAATTCTCGAAGAAAATCCGCGTTATCCGGGCATTCATTTCCGTCTGGCGCGGCTGCTGCTTTCAAAACCAAACCCTCCGGCTGATTTTCAGAACCAGGCCAAGAGCGAGCTCCAAGAGGAACTCAAAATTGATCCGGCGAATGCGGGCGCGGAATATGTCTTAGGAGAAATTGCACGCCAGGCTGGAGATTTTGACGAGGCCATTCAGCATTTCACCAAGGCCACGCAACTCGATCCAAACTTTGGAGATGCTTACCTAGGATTGGGTGTTTCCCTGTCGAGCGAAAAGAAGTACGCGGAAGCGGTTGCGCCCCTCGAAATGGCAGTGAAGCTCCAGCCCGCAAATCCTGCGGCGCACTATAGCCTCGGCACTGCCTACTCCCGCACAGGACGCAAGGCTGATGCGGAGAAGCAGTTCACTCTGCAAGATGCCGCGGCCGCCCCCGGAGGACCGAGCCAGCATTGACCCGTTGCGCTTCAAGTACCGCAGCCTTGTCGCGGCGCCGTTTTCTCGAGGCCATCGTCGGCGCCGCCGGATTCGCCGCGTTGAGCAGATTCGCCCACGGAGTGCCGAATATACCGGCCTATCCCTTCGAAGAAGTGCCGGCGTCCGCCAGCGGAATCACATGGGTTCATACTGCAGGAAAATCTGCCGAGAAGTATCTGCCGGAAACAACGGGGGCGGGCTGTGCTTTCCTCGATTATGACAACGACGGATGGATGGATATCTATCTGGTGAATAGCGGCAAATGCGATTTCTACGATCCGAGTCCGCCGCTACGCAATGCGCTCTATCGCAACAACCGTGACGGAACATTTACTGACGTAACAGAAAAAGCCGGCGTGACCGGCGGAGGCTACGGCCAGGGCGTCGCCGTCGGCGATTACGATGGCGACGGTTTCCCAGACATTTATGTCACACAGTATGGAAGAAGCATCCTGTATCACAATAATGGCAACGGAACTTTCACCGATGTGACAGCGAAGGCCGGAGTCGCGGCGCCGGGATGGTCATCGAGTGCGGTGTGGTTTGACTACGACAATGACGGGCGACTCGATCTGTTTGTCTGCCGCTTCGTTGACTTCAGCAAAGCGAAGAACCTTCCATGCACTGCTTACAACAAGCCCGGGTACTGTGTTCCTCGCCTTTACAAGCCGATGGCCAGCTGGCTCTTCCACAACAACGGCGATGGGACCTTCACCGACGTCAGCCAGTCGTCGGGAATCGGCAAATATCTGGGGAAAGCCTGGGGAGTTGTAGCAACTGACCTCAATAACGACGGCCGGATGGACCTCTTCGTTGCGAATGACACCATGGCAAATTTTCTCTTCATGAATCGAGGCAACGGTAAATTCGAGGAGATCGCCGCGCTGGCGGGTGTGGGATACAGCGATACGGGCCGGCCTCGTTCGGGTATGGGAGTGGATTCAGCGGACCTCAATAACGACGGCTGGATGGATCTCTTCGTCGCCAACATCGACCATGAGAAATACTCCCTCTACCAAAACAACCACGACGAGACATTTGATGATCAGGCCGACGCCACGGGTATTGGAACAGCGACCCGTCTGATGAGCGGCTGGGGGCTCAAATTTTTCGATTATGACAATGACGGCAACCTCGATCTCATCCTCGCAAATGGCAACCCCGACGACCTGATTGAGACCATGGTGAAGGACGTGACCTATCGCGAGCCATTACTGTTGTTTCATAACGATGGAAAGACTCTGCGAGACGTGAGCGCGGAAAGCGGCCCGGTCTTTTCCAGGGATCTCTCCGCAAGAGGTCTCGCGATTGGTGACTTCGATAACGACGGCGCCATCGATGTCCTGATCTCTGTAAATGATTCTGCTCCTCTCCTGTTGCGCAACACCGCGGCGAAAACCAATCATTGGCTCGGGATAAACCTGGTGGGGAGAAAATCCAATCGCGACGCGGTCGGCGCGCGTGTGACTTACCAGGCCGGTGATCTCAAACGATCCAGAATGAAGGTCGGAGGCGGAAGTTTTCTGTCATCGCATGATCCACGCTTCGTACTCGGCATCGGCAAGCGGACGAAGGTTGACTGGCTGGAAGTGAAATGGCCAGCGCCCGGCGGCAGAACCGAAAGATTCGCTGACCTCCCCATCGACAAGTACATAACAATCGTTGAAGGCGAGGGAATCAAAGCTGGGTAGAATCCGACAGCTTGCTTTTCAGTAAAGCAAATACGGTTTGCGCTTTTCCTCGAAACCCTGAAGGGCCTTCTGCCAATCCTCGTCGATACGCTGCGGGTCGCGGCCGGACTCAAGATCGTGAAGCACTGCGCGGTTCTCCAGCAGCGTATTGATTTTGCCCAGTTGATACTGCTCGGGATAAAGCTTGTGGAGGGCTGCTGCAATCTCAAGCCCTAACTCCGGAGTGTCAAGTACATTGCGATCGGTAACCACCAGTTCAATTCCATGGCAGAGCTCCTTCGCATAGGGATAAGGCGGCTCCGGTGTAAAGTTCACCGGCACGAAGCGGATGCCGGGCAGGAATCGCGCATTGAGCTCATGTGCCAGGGCGCGGGCATCGATCCATGGCGCTCCGACATATTGAAAGGGCGTATCGGTGCCACGGCCAACGGAGACGTTTGTTGTCTCGATAAGCCCGATGGCCGGATAGAGAATGGCCTCTGACAAGCTGCGCAGATTGGGAGATGGATTAATCCAGGTGAGACTGGTTGCATCGAACCAGTCGCCGCGCTGCCAGCCCTGCATCGCGACGACTGTGAGTGGGGCGTGAAGCCCGTATTCGCCATTGAAATAGCGGGCGAGTTCTCCGAGAGTCATGCCGTGACGGACAGGAATAGGCGCCACGTTGACATAGCTTTCTGCGTTCGCGTCTGAGACAGGACCCTGCACAAACGAGCCGCCGATGGGATCAGGACGGTCGAGGATGACAATGTCTGTTCCTGTCTTGGCGGCAGCTTCGAGCAGATAGCGAACTGCCGCTTCGTATGTATAGAAGCGGACTCCGGCATCCTGCAGATCAACGATGACGGTATCGAGACTGCGCAATGTTTCGAGCGATGGATGGCGTTGATCCCTACTGCTGCCATACAGGCTGATGACAGGCAATCCTGTCGCTGAATCTGTTGAGTTGGCAATATCCGGCTTATCAACGGCACCGCTGAGGCCGTGTTCTGGAGAGAACAGCTGCTTAAGCTGGAGACCGGGGACGGCCGCAGCCGCGTCTTTGTCGAGCACATCGATGGTGCGTCTTCCCTCAGCGTCCAACCCTGTCTGATTCGTGAGCAGACCGACGCGGAGCGCGTTGCCATGCTTTGCGGCAAGCTGTGATAACTCGGCAAAATGATCTGCTTCGAGCACGTCGATGCCGGTGAGGACAGAACCATTGCGATCCTGCCAGCGGCGTTTGCCGGAAAGCGATTCGTTGTAGCCGGTGATCTGCGATATCAGCTTTCCGTCATCTGAGCGGATACCCAGCGCAGTGGCCGCAGCATTTGCTATAGCGGCGCGAACGGCCGTGATGCCGGTTGGTCCGTTTGGATAGACAGCGTTCGACATAATTACGACGTAGGCATCGTCGGCGGGATCGATCCAGACCGAAGTGCCGGTGAAGCCTGTATGTCCGAAGGAGCCAACCGGAAAGAGCTCTCCGCGATTGCTCGAGTAAGGTGAATCGATATCCCAGCCCAGGGCGCGCAAC